>OFRF01000371.1_pt1 | contig 11277 bp, 16 predicted proteins | sample 1543081 | NCBI WGS metagenome assembly OFRF01 (sample SAMN07774232, study PRJEB24372) | wastewater metagenome
GTATCAGCCGATTCGCCAATTAACGCAATCTTGGTAGGTGCATCATTATCAATGTCTAGAGCTACTAAACCAGCGCTGTGTTTACCAAGTGTTGCGCAGACATTCCCACCCTTGCTTGCATGTTCCTCCGCTTCCTCTTTAGATTTCGGATCGTTCGGCCAATTTTTAGTGGTTGGGAATCTATTACCTTTTTCTGCCAATGCAAATTTAACGCCATTAGATGCAAAAAATTCTAGTGTATGATTTTGTTCTTTTTGTGAATTCATGGTATACTTTCAGTACGTCTGGATTGTAGGTAAGTGAAAGCCCACAAAAATTTACGGTTTTTGTGGGTGTTTTTTTACCTACGTTTAGATTGTTACGGTGTGCAGGTAGGATGATAAGTCGCTAACCTGTACAGCCTACCTGCACAAATCCTCTTTTTACTTCTCAGTTACCTCTACTTTTATCTTTGCATTTTTTACCAAAGTCTCCAGAACTTTTGCTCTAGATAGTTTTGTTTGTGTCGCTAATTCCTCCAGTTTTTTGTGAGTCTCATTTGAAAAACGAAATGATGTAGTTTTAAGGTAGTTTTTTGTTTCAGTTTTTTGCATAAAATTTATCCTTTTTATTTATATTTTCAAACATAGTTTTTGCATAAAAAAATTATTCGTCACTATTAAGTACATTGTAACACATGTTCATCGGGATAGGTATCGTGCGTTAGATCAAATCGTGTGTTCAACCGCTCTAAACCCGTTGGCAGTGTAGGCAACTACGGCGAAAGCACATATTTTTAAGGTTACTCCTTTAGATTTTACTTATGCTAACTATGATAAGTGCTACCTATACTTGCTCCAAAGATAATTGATAGCAGCTTTCTTGCTGGATAGGGGATGACCATCAATGAACCATTTTCGGCCATTGATCAACGCCTCTGCTAAGATTATCCAGCGTCTACCTACTCTCTGTTTAAGTACTAGCCGACCATCTAGACTATCGATCTTACACTCGCTTTCCGTTGCATCATTGAACATTGTTTTCATAGTTACCTCCGATCATACATACACCCCCTTTGGCGTTGCGTCCAGTGTAATGAAGGGTTCCGGTATAGTTGGGAACCCTAGCCGGAACCCTACACGGAACCCTTATCATCCAACAGAATGTCCCGGTAGGATTGTGCTTTCTCAACTCCACAACCCTTACCAAAGTATGATTTGTGCGATTGCTGAATTGTCTTAACCCCCGTCGCATTGATTAATTTGCAGTATGCGATAAAACCGTCTGTTGTTTTCGTTTCGGGCTGTGCAGAAATCTCATCTTCAGTCTGCGCAACGAGTGGGCCAACCCCATCTACATGATAATGTGATTCGACACCCAACCAACCGTAAGAGATTGAATTCACAAACCACGCAATGTCTAGTTGGTATCGTTCGCTTTTATCATCGGCAATGAAAAATCCCTTCAAACGCTCATTTGTTGGGTGTATCTCAAATTCCCCCACTGCAAGCTTAGTTAGATCCAGCCCACTTTGCCCAGTGGCCGCAAACGCATCATTATTGTTGCCACTTCTACCAGCGATTTTAAGTTCTAATTTATTACGGATATTTTCTGGCACTTCGTACGCTCTTTGGCTTGAACCAATTAGAAAGATTCCAAAACTTCTGCCTTTCTGACCTATCCGCTTCACAATTTTTTCAAGTTCTGCTGATTCTTCTTTGTCCAGAGCGTCAACTAAATCAGCGAGTTCATCCAGACAAACAATAATGGGTTTGTAGTTTGGTAGTCGCTGTTTTCTTCTATTTTCAAGTTCTGCCATAACCAATCGCAGAGTAACGATGGCTTGCGAATATTCGTAAATAATCGGACAAGCAAGATGAGGCAAATTTTCCAGTGCAGGAAAATCGCGCTCTTTCGGATCTACGATGATCAGCGATAAGTAATCAGGTGAATTCAACCGGCATAGCGTTAGCAATGTTGAGAGCAGCAATTGAGTTTTACCGAACCCTGATTTAGCCATCACTGACAAACCTACATGATTCAATAACTTCAACTGGTAAAAAGAAATATCGTCGCCAATACTATACCCAGGTACACACAAACCAATGTTCTTTTCTAAAAGTGAAATAGTGTTCCACGATTCCCTAAGCAAGAATCGCTTTTCGCTATTACGATCCACAATGATACGCAGTGGTTTGAATGCAACTCTTATATTCACATTGCCCAGCACCTTATACAGCGATTCTTCTAAATCAGTCTCAAACGCTTTTACTGTTTCCGGTTTAGCAGATGGATGTCTCCCCACTTGCAAGGCATAGCTGAATTCTGTTGTGCTGCAAGCTTCTCTTTTAATAAAGTAGGATTGCGCCCCATCAATTTCCCCCCCACGATTACGTAAAACGCCTTCAATTGCATTGAAAACGTTAGATGGTACATCAGGTTTAATCATTCCGTAACGCCATTCACGTAAGCGTTGCGCAATGTTTAGAAAGATTTCACCCGTGCGGAAGTCAGCTTTAGCACTTGGGTTCCATAGAATTTTACATAGGCTGATTGCATCATGTAGTAGAATACTTGAAACCGGTGTTTTTTTGTTATAAAACAGAATGTTGCGTGATACTTTATTAATTGTCATGGCAGCACCAAAATCATATTACGATAGATAAGATTGCAGTTAGGAATATTGTTGATCTGGCAAAGTTGGGTAATTGTAGCTCCGTTTGCCTTAGCAATCTTAGCCAAGCTATCACCTGATTTGACTGTGTACGTTTTGTTGGGCCCACCCCCACCCAAAGCATTCACAGCTTCTAAAGCCTTCTGCGCATCACTCGATTGCTGTTGTGCTGCGTTCAATTTTTTCTGTTCAGCTAAGAAAGCATCGATGTATGCTTGCCCTCCCCCCGGAATTGTTGGGGTCGGCACTGGCTGATTGATAGAGTGAACAGCTTGCAGCGCTTGTTGAGCGTCAACAATGACATTAGATTGTGCCGGCTTTGCAACACTGGCTTGTGTAGCTGTCTGCGCTGCTGATCTGTTTGTCGTTGTGGTTGCGCTTGCTGCGCTGTTGGCCGCACTTGCAGCGTTTTTAACAGTCGTTTCAGCTTCAGTAACAGCGCTGTCAAAGTCCTTTTGTTCAATATCTAGCGCTAGTGGTTCACCTGATACCTCGCTGTTCTTCACTAGAGAAATAGTATCTTGAGCTAGCTGTAACGCACTTTGGGCAAACAAATTGTCACCCATGTTTGACTGTGACTTGATGAAAAGCCAGTTAAGAAACGGGTTCCAAAGTTGAACAAATACCGCAACCACTAACAAAAAGGCAATGCCTCGTGATAGTGCTTGACGTAACCCCCCCGCACTTACCATCAAACCGATTTTAATCGCAGCATACGCACCAATGATCGTGAAAATTAATGTACTGTACTTAGATAGAATTTGCGTCAAGATATCCATAGTTTTTCCTTTTATAGACTGAAGAACCAAATAACGATTACTGCGCAACCACCAAAACCCAACCGCAGAAATAATTGAAAAGCATTCTGCGATAATCCACATAAGATCAGCCACACAACCACCGAACAAATTACTATCATGACTCCCCTTTTAGATAACTCGTGCTATCGTTTAGGCGATTGAACCAAGCTGCACAATAAATTCTGCAATTCCTTGCACTCCGGTAGAATGAAGCTCTATAAGAAACGTAACACCGGTAATCACTAACACAAGCATTTTTCATTGCTACACCTACACCAACCCCAGCATTGACCGACATGTCGAATACTTGAAGAGCGATTTCAGCAGGTAACTTATCAGCACCACTAGCCAGATAATAACGATGATAGTAGATATCCTTTGCTTGCCCTAGTGATAGCTCTCTGCACACATCAGCGTTAGGCCATCCCTTTGAACGTAGATAACTGCTGTACGATTGCTGGGTGATTCCGTTCATAGTTCTAATCGGATCATGAACGCACTTGTTACCAGTACCCTCCCATCTTTGGATGAATTGATACGTGAAATCAAACTTTTCACTAGTAGGAACGTTATCAATACTTGTCACTGAATTCACCAGCAATGCCGGTAATAGGGGTATAGAGCCAACAGCAAGCACTAGCCCGAAAGCATTTACAACGATTGCTACAGACGTTCGCTTAGGTTCCCATAGCACCCAAATCAACAGTAGAGTGAACCAAATCATCCCTAACCAGCCAAAACTAAGATTAGGTAATGACGTTGCTGTTTGGTTCCATTTCGTCGGGTGTCGGTCAACATCCTGTATCTTGGCGTAGTTCATCTTTGAGAAGTCAAACAACGTTTCTAAGGCGATTCGTTCGCCATCCTTACTCAATTCCCAATGGGTATGATACCAACTCGTAATACCCGTTTTAGCAATGGTTCCTAGCACATCTGATTGCCTAACAATATCGCCTGGCTTGAATTGCAAAGTAGTAGGATTGAAATGGGCTAAGATATGTCTATAGCCGTACTTATCTTGGAGCAAGTACCAACAACCATACCCACCGGCATTATTACAACCAGAGTAGATAACTTTGCTATCAGCCGGGGGATATACGTAAGATCCTTTGTATCCAGTCCAGTCGATTGCCATCACAGAACCCCTGTTTAAGTGATCTTGTGAAGTACTACCAATCGTCTTAGTAGCAACCGGAGCCATCCACTTACCATTAAGACTAAGTAGTCTTGGCAATGGTAACAACGACTGTAAAATCACTGCACTGATCACAAGCAACAAATCTACTCTCCTCACTTGGGATACGTGACATAGGCATAACCGGCCACAATAGCCAAACCAACGAAAAACATGGGATAGGTCATGCAAAAGGCCGCAAAGCACACAGCGGCCGCTGTAGCAGCCACAGAGGTCTTGTAATGCCATAGCAGCCCGAACAATGCCCATAGCAGCCCTAAGATCAGCTGGATAGGCAAGGCAATAGCGAAGGATGTAAGATCTAGCAAACTGTTTTCAAAATATTTAGTTGTGGTCATGAGAGAGGATCCTTTTTAGCTTGGGGAAAAGCATTAAGCTAAAATGGTATTAGCCTAAAGCCATTCCTATACAATGGTTTTATGGTTAACAGGTAAGAAATGCTGGAATCATTTCTTACCTGTGTTACTACCTATAAGTTGTCTGCATAATTCTCTAATCTTTTCTTACCGTATCTCTCTAGCGCTTTATCACGTAATTTTCTTTTATGCTCTTCGGTTAAAGGTTTTCTGCCCAGATCAACGGGGTTGCTGATAACTGCGTATTGCTTTGGGTCAACAAGTTCCCAAGCACCCCCATGTAATGAATGATGGCAAGACTTACACAAAGGTATTACATTAAGCCAGTGCTCTTTTTCATAGCTCCAATGATGGTAATGTTGTGCTTGCTTTGAACACTCTGGATTAACACACGTAAAAGCATTTGGCGGTTTTAGTCGTCCTATTTTTACAGCTTGCCCAACAGCTCTTTTTGCTGCTATCTTTTGCCTGTTGTTTTTTCGATATTTCTCAACCTTTCTTCTCCCAACATCAGGATTTCGTTCTCTAGCCGTGCGTTCATACTCAACAAGCTTTTGCCTGTTTTTACTTCTCCATTCTTTTGTGTTCATGTTTTACCTCCAATGCTTGGAACCATCTACATAGAGCGGTACTACCTATAAATTATCTGCGGTCAAAAGCCTTGCGTATATCTCTGGATTACACGGAATAGGAATTACGATCTCGTTCCAATCCTCATCAAAATCATAGTCATTTTCGTGCTTTTGTCCTGTCGGCATTTTTCTGTCTAGCAAACTTTGTAATGATGTACTAATCATATCATCACCCATGTCTCTCTAAATTAAATTTAATACCGTCACTGGGTGAATTCTGCAAATCAAGCTCACTACCTATATATCGTTGTGTTGTCTCAATACTATCATGGCCTAACGATAGTTGAATTTGAGTAAGTGTAGATGATTTAGTAGCGAATTTAGCGAAGGATCGACGCAAGTCATGGGGCGCAAGATTAGCGACAGGGGAATAATCTTGTACAATATTCCAAATAGCTTGGCTAGTCATGCCGGAATCTTGGATATGTCCACCTTTTCGCATCTGGCGAAATAGCACACCGGAGGAAACACCAGCATACTTTGACCACGTATCTATTCTTGCCTTGATCCAAGAGGCAATAGGTACCGTACGGGTTTTGTTGCGCTTGCCCACAAGATCAAGAATCACCCAACGTCCTTCACGTTGCTGGATATGTTCAACGGTTAGATTTACTACCTCCTCACGTCGCAATCCAGACCCAAGCATAATCGCCAGTACAGCCCGATCCCGTATACCTTTGGCTGTATTCTCATCAGGTGCATTCAACATTTGTTCAGCTTGGGACATGGTCAACCAGTTACCTAGCTTCTTTCCTCTGATCTGAATGTTCTTTATGCTTTTGATCGTACTGGCAATAGAATGGTCAAGATACCCATTATCAGCCGATTCTACCGCCAACTTGCGTACAGCGGCCATACGTTGATTGATAGAGCTATCGGTCACACCTTGCCCTTTGAGATAAGCCACATAGGCATTCACGGTTGCTCTATTCAATCCTGTTCGCTGTGTAGCCATCCAAGGTAGGAATCCGAGTACATCCCCATTACTAAGTAATGCCCTACGATAATCACGTTGGGTACGCACATCAACTGTGTTTAGTACCATATCGGCTACACGTTGCAGGGGATCGGCTGCAATAATTTCGGCTGACTCTATCTTAATAATATCGTTCATCGTTACCCCATCTCATCAAAATACTGTTCACTAAGTTCCCTTAGCATAACCTATTTTACACGAAAAAACAAGTTTCTGTAGCTTGCAATCGTTACAGAAACCTGTCAATTTACATCGCTTCGTGAGTACTTACAACAGAATCCAGCAAACTTTGTGCATCTGTTTTTAGCTCTTGCGCTACGGTGGGTAAAGTATCTAATCCCTCTAGATTGTTAATCGCAACCTGTGCCATCGCTACAGCTTTAAGCAATGCCTGTTTAGCGATCATTAATTTCATTTCAACAACATGGTCTAGCATTAGATCCACCCATCATCTTTCAGAAATTCCGCTAATCGTCGTTTCTCTTCAGCAATTTTGTCTTTATTTCGCTCAAATTTTAGCAGAGCAGTAATTGCTTTTTGATCGCCACTTTCCAGAACCTTTTTTCGAGAATTATTAATCCAGATCTTTTCAGCTTGTGTAAAGGCACTCCACACTTTAACCGCTGCTGGGGTGCCACGTTGGGTTGATTGAATAAACCCACGGTAATCCCTGGTAGTAAATCCAGCATCTAAGAAAACTAACTCAAAATCCCAATAGTCGTTAGTGATGCGATCACAAGCTTTCTGAAGATTCTCTTCGTTACCGAAGAATTCTTTAGGTGACTGCGTATTTCGCTGATACATTGTTACTCCCTTTCAAGGTCATCTAGGTAGGCTATACGCTCAAACGTTGAATGTAGAGCGTTGTAGCGGTTCAGTTTTTCCAATCTATCACCCGATCTATCTGGATAATCACCCCCCGTCCCCTTAAATGGGTGATTTCATCACTAGTGTACACTTTTATCGGAATTGAATCAGGATCCTCTACTACGCCATCCCTCCGCACCAAAAAGAGATCAGGTTGCACAAACGGCTGTTGTGTAATTTTTTCGAGTTTTCTAATCCGTGATCGAAAGTTGCGATTCATCCAAACGTCTCTCCAGTGCTTCTAGTCGCTCTTCAATCGCAATGGCATCACGCAACTTGATCAACCGATCTGTAATGATGTCTGCGGCCATCAGCCTATGATTGAGTCTATTACCAGAGTCAAGGGCATCTTCTAGCGTGTCTGTAGCCTTATCAGCTAGGATAATGAGATTGCGGCCAATCTGCTGTAAGGCGGCGCTTTCTGCTTGACGTACAGCCGCCTGAAAGATCTCCTCTTGTTGCCAGCGATAAAGAGTTTGTAGAGAAACCCCAGCATGTGCGGCTACATCTTCTAGTTTGCGGAAAGATAGTAAACCTTCAATCCCTTTAATCTGATTAGGTGTGAGATTTTTTCTCTTAGCATATTCTGCCATCCTATTTTCCTTTCTCCCTAAATCGAGTATAGACATACTTCTTTAGCTCTTGTTCCGTCATCTGATCAAGAATTTTGGTAGCAGAAACGGTCTTGCTTTTAACCGCTTTATTTTTAACCGCTTTATTTTTAACCGCTTTAGTCGGTTCACACAATTTACTCAGTTTTTGCAAGTCTCTTTTGATAGAATCCTCTAATGTAAAACTCTGCTCATATTCCGCCCTTCGGCTAAGCTGCGATTGTACCCAATCAGCGGTACGTTTAACTGCCATCTTTTCATATTTCCGTTCACCTGAAAACGCCATTAGTTTACCTCCATTAATCCAGAACGGCTCGCCCGTTCTTTTGCAAGATGTAGTTGATTAGTATTGATACCTAGAATATTATAGTCACCACCACGAGTAACATCTGAGAATTCGATACATTGATAATTATTGTGTAGCCAAATCGCAATTGCCTTACTTGGGTCGATCATGTTCCTAAAACCAAACGAAGGAATCACGGTAAAAGTAATTCGAGAATACTTCTCTCCTACAACGGGTGCAAAATCAATGGTGATTTCCTTATCTAGAGTAGGCGATTCTTTCCCACCCAATTTACATACGATCTTACTCCCTTCATACGTGCATTCAGATTCCATATCACGAAAGATGATACCAGAGCTTTTCATAAAGTCGTGTTGGAATCGCTTCACGTTCGTTGTGGGTACTACTGTTGAAATTTTCATTCGTTTGTCTCCTATAGAATTCATTAAATTTTGCATAAATTAACCTTAATTTTATACCGTCAAACTACAATAATATGTTGCATCATTCCCCATTCAGCGGAGGAAAAGGGCGGATGCCAATGGTAAATGACGGTAAACCTGGCGGTAAAAAAATGCTTGCCGTTATCCTAAATACACCTATAAAAACAGTAAAAATGGTGATGACGGTAAAAGCGGTTTGGGACTTTATTTTTACTTTTTTATAGGCTATTACAAGCTTACGTGTAAGGTATATAGTAAGCTTACGTATTACCTTACACACCTCCTATTGTATATCTATTTTCTCTCTATTCTATTACTTTAGGAGAAAATACCGTCATTACCGTTATTACTGTCATTTACACGAGTGAAAAGGATGACGGTAAGCGAAAAAATACCGTCATTTACCGTCATCCCTCTCATTTTTACCGTCATGACCTAGGCATCACGAAGGGAGTAAATCTTTCCATCTTAGTAATTGTTATAGTTTTTTTATCGTCATTCCGTTCATATGAAATATCTAGGGTTTTACTACTCCGCAGATTAGTAGAAATTTCTTTTAGTCTGCGAGTAGTCCACACTTCGTTTTTTGGCATCCGCTGTAGTACCTCCCTTGCTTGGGGAATACCAGTCATATTACATGGTGCAACCAATAACCGCAGTAGATCAGTGGCTGATCCTGTCCATGTATTTTGATGACTCATAAACCGCTGTAATGGTTGCCAGATGGGCGATGCTTCAATTGCATGTTGATCTGTCTCGTATTGATTACCAGTCATTCTACTATCAAAACTATTATCGGAACCGACAATCTTAAAGATAATGTCCAATGTTCTACCTAAAACAGCGAAATCAGCCATTCTAGGTAAGTTTTCTTTGCTTGCCAGATGGGTATTCGCAATTACTAGGGATGATAGAGAAAGTAAAGCTCCTAAAATCCTCGGCTGTGCCTCATTAAATGTTGATAACCACTGCTCTTCTGTCAACCTTTTTTCTTTTGGAATCGTCGGTAAGTTAATGGAAACAATTCTACTCGCCAAGTCACCGGCATTAACTACGGAGGAAACACCGGCAATTATCTGCGGAGTGCAAGCAATCTTTATTGATTCCTCCGCATCTTCATATAATTGTCTACTCCCCGTTCCTCCTCCGGTTGCGATAGTACAAAGTGTATTCGATACCTCCGCTGAAATACTGGAGAGATTATCATAAGCAATAACCCAATCATTCATGGCGGCCACATACATGTCATCGGTAGATTTTGGGGATGATCTAACATCAGTGGTATATGGCGAAATTAACCTTTTAAATGCTTTAGCTGTAGATGTTTTTGCGCTACCAGCTTCCGCAAAACACGTTAGGACAGGAAACGGTCCATCTGGCCGATAAGCAGAAAGTATCCACGCCAGTGCTAAAATACGATCTTCAGGAGCGATATTTGCAAGATTAAAAAATTCACTGATTGCGGCATTAATTTCTTTCATTCCGTTCGGCTGAATAGGAGTAGGTAATTCCTTCATACCCTTAGTACGATTAAATGCAACCGGTGGATTAGAAACAATTTCCCACCCTTTAGCGGTAACGTGTACTACGCTGCGTTCGCTGTTACAAAGATCCAAATAGAAATCTGAATTATTTCCACCCGTTCGCAAGTAAATAGGAGCTACTTGATTTGATGCTTGGTAAGCAGCAATATTTAAAATCTGTTTACATGTAGATTCTGAGACTGTACTACCTGTCTGTGCGTAGAATTTGGATTGCAAATATCCAGAAAAAATTGCTGATCTGATATTTGCGATTTCCTCATGTCCATCCCGTTGGAATTTTGCGTAAACAATTCCATTACTTCCCGTAAAAATTTCGCAACCAGTCAATAGCTCTGATATAACAGCGGTTTTATTTAGTTTTCTATCCGGCCTTTTGATTCCTTTTTCTTCTGCCATCTCATTTAAAATATCGGTGAAATCCGCCCTAGTGCGATTCGTGCAGTAGGCCCAGGCATCGATAATGTCTCCTCCTATACTTGCTGAATGGTGATCCCAAACACCGCAGCCCTTTCCCTCATTAACTAACAAACCACCGTAACCCTTAATCCGGATCTCATCACCCTCAGGATTTATACCATCTTTTACCCAATTATGTCGCTTAAAAACTTCCATAATTGTCCATGACTTTTTTACTTTTTCTATGAACTCGCGATCTTGTTTATTTTTCGCTGTTTTCGATTCATCTCTTGGATAGAGATGCCCACCGGTTAGGAGTCGCCAAATATAATCAAGTTCATTTTGCGTTACTTTTTTAATGCCGAAATGTTCATCGACCAGAGAATAAAATCCGCCCTTGCTTGTGCCATGAATACAGATGGCCGAACCGGTTGATTTTAGTTCAACGTGTAGATCTTCTTCTCCCGCTGGTTTCCATCCTACGCTTGCTTTGGGTGGTAACTCCCCAACCACCTGAT
>OFRF01000372.1_pt1 | contig 11224 bp, 13 predicted proteins | sample 1543081 | NCBI WGS metagenome assembly OFRF01 (sample SAMN07774232, study PRJEB24372) | wastewater metagenome
CGCTTCAGATCGTCGATCTCAACCCGACGGGCAGCCTCGGCGCGGTCAGGCTCTTCAGCTTCGGCCGGGTCCAGGGCGTCCATCGGGTTGTGCAGGTCCATGTGAGGCACGATACGGAGGGCGATTCGCGGCACGCGCACCCCAAAGAAAAGCCCGGCGCTTGGCCGGGCTGGGTGCTGCTGGGGCGGGGGTTTAAGCCCCGACCCTTCGGGGATTGGGTTATCCCCGCGCACCCACAGGGGGTGTATTTAGCCGGCGCGCTGCACGACACGCCCGCCGCACTGAGACACAAACGCCCGGATCAGCAGATTGCGCCCGTATGCAGATGGGTGCACTTCGTCGGCGTATGCGGCGGGACCGGCAGCGTCGAAAATTTGCATAGCGTCGAAAAATGGCAGCCCGCGATTGGCCGCAACCTTCCTGACGATTTCCGCGTACTGCGCGTTATTTTCGTAGATCGAACCCGCCGCGCCGCGCGGGGGGACAAATAGAACGATCGGCGCGTTCGCAGCATAGGCGCGAATCTGGTCGATCCGTAAATTGTAATCTGCCTCAAATGCTTCCGGCGTTGACACCCCAGTTTTGCTGTCGTTAATCGCCCACCCGATAATGAACGCGTTTGCGCCATAGCTAATCGCTTTTGCGATGCGCTCATCAGTCGTCACGCCCCGGGAAATGTTTGCCGCCGAACTATTGAGCAGCGTCGTTGATGCAACCGCGTAGTTTCGATGGTCTATTCCGCCGCCGCCAACATCCATACCGAACACTGCAATAGTGCCGTCTGCACCAACGCCTCCGCCGTTATCGACCATTGTCAGGGGGCCGATTGTCGCCGCAACTGTACGAGATGCAGTGATAGAGAGTTGAGTCGTTTTGACGATCCCCGAGACCGCCTGATTTGTGAGCACGCTGCCGAAATCAACTGCTGGGACGTACGTCTCGATTTCGACCGAAGCCGCGCCGTTTACCGACAGAGTAAAGCGGGGGGCGTTGTTGTTAGTCCGGGCGAGGTGGTACAGACAGACTCGCCGCGCGAGGTCTGGCCCAGGCATTGAGTACGTCGGCAGCGTGACAGACGCATTGTTAGATTTTTTGAGCTGCAAATTCGGAGCGTGAAAATTGCCGAGTGAAAATCCGCCTCCTGAAGACCACGCTGATTGTATATACGTCTCACTCCACGCGGCCGACGCGGGGACAAAGCCCGGCGACTGAGCCGCTAACTCGGCGATGGCTTGCGTCACCCAGGGGGCGTTCGACGCTTGGATCGTCTGAGTCTCAGCGTATGTGCCAGGATTCGCGAGAATCGAATCCCCGAGGATTGCGAATTTTACGCCAGTCGTGTCCCGCATCGCTTCGATCCGGCGAACCGTACGATCCCAGATGCTGCGCTGGTCAAGCGCTACAGAAAATCCAATCCCATCACCCGAGGGGGTCGCGGTTACAGGCAACACCCCGCTGTCCACAATAACCGTGTCGCCTGCCAGTACGGCAATGGTGCCGTCCTCACGCTCAATAACCCGGAACTCTTTGCCGTCGTATCGGTTCTTTAGTCCAAGCAGTTCTGTTTCAACGCCCATTGCGTTCTCCTAAATTCAGTGTTTTGACTGGACAGTTATTCTTCAGGAACTGTCAAGGGTTCGTCGGGGCGCGGGTGCCTGACGGTGATTATCTCTGTTTCTCTAGCGGGCAGGCGCCAGGGATCTTTAACATCCCAGCAGCCGGAGCAGACGCGCAGCCCAGGGCTGTTGCCGTCCGCCCGTAAGTCAGACAGTTGCACTTTCTTCTTGCAGCGGTCACATACAGCAATGGTGACCGTGCTTCCGCCTCGGTTGACTGGGAGGTAAAGAGGCATGATGTTTATGCGTGCATGATGTTGACGAGGCCACTCGCGCCGCTAACTTCCACAAACAACCCTCTGTTAGCCGCTAGCCCGACACCTCCAAAATGTACCACATCGCCAGCGGCATGCGTGGTTTTGCTATACAGCACCGCACCAGAAGCCGCCGTGTTGTCGTACACAGTCACGGACACCGTGGCGCCGCCAGCGACAACAAAACCAAAGAACCCCGCCGGTCCACTACGGACTAGGGTGGGCCCGTCGGCTGTGGCTACCGCTTTATATCCAGCCTTTATAAGTGCCATGATCGATCACCGCTTCTGGACGTAGATAACGCTCACTACCGTAGTGCCCGTGGCTGTGGTAGTGGTGCCCAGTGCCAACCGCGCGTACAGGGTAACGTTAGCACCGACATCTTGCCAAGCGTCCACCACCGATCCGGGCGCGGCCACCACGCGACCCTTGGCTTTAACATCCGCGCTCGCCAAGTATTGCGCGCCACCTACCGCACTACCCAGAGTAATAGCGGCGCTTGTGCTTGTGTGAGCCACTGTAGTGTCCAGCAGAACACTGACAATTTGCGACCCCGGAGGTAGGGTGACGGAACTGTCCACATTTGTGCTAGCTCCCGTACCGTTGGCCTGGAGAACGATCTGCTGTAGCAGTGTGACAAACCCAGCGTCAGTTGTTTCGGAAGGGGTACTACCAGTCTTCAAGGCGTAACCGCCGTATGTTTGTGCCATGATTATTCGTTTCCTTTCTTGAACACACCAGCGGCGTTCTTGATCGCCACAATGGATGAGATTGTCGTTTGTAGCGCCGGCCACAGTTGGTCAAATGTAAGCGACAGAGCTTCCTGCGCTCCAATGGCACTTTGCAACCAACCCTTCACCAACTCCAGCTTTTGTGCGCCTTGACCGGATTCCGGCAAAGATTCCTCAACAGCGGACACAAGAGCTACGATAGTCTTGAACAGCTGAGAAATGATCTGCAAGATCAGCAGAGCGTTTTGAATTTGAACCATTTCAGAATCTCCAAGTAAAAAGGCGAGTGGGAGGAAACCCGCTACTCGCCTTTCAATGCTGCCAAGCAGGCTAGTCGCCTCTGTTACACGCCAGCATTTCCAAACAGGGCACGCCAGTCAGTCCAGCCAGAGCCGAAGCGCATGGTAGCCTTGTAGCGAACCGAGTCGGTCTCAAAGTCGCCTTCCATGCCCTTTTCAACCTTACGGCGCCACAGCACCTTGAGGCCGTTTTGAGCATCGGTTTGTACAAACCAGGCGTTGGGGCTGGTAAGCCGCGACAGCACCGAGGCAGAGTCCATCAGCGAGCTGGAGGACTTGATCGGGTTCAGGTCGTTGTTGTTGGTGCCGGCACGGAGCACACTCTTCAGCAGTACTTCTGCTTGAAGCATGTTGGACGGCGCAACAACCAGCTTCTTCGGCACAAGACGGATCTTCTTACCGCGAGAGTCCTGAGCTTGGCGAATCTGAATCAGAGCCTGCTCGAGAGAGGTCTGAGACAGAGCCGCGCTAGTCAGCACGTTGGACTGCGCGCCGCCAACGATCGGGTGAGCAGCTGACACCAGAGGCACGCCGTCACCACCATTATAACCGCTAGTAAACGCGCGGTTCAGATGGTTGGCAGTCACAGTTTCCAGGGTCTCGTCCATTGACTGAGCAAGATGCTTGGAGTAGATAGTGCCCAGACGCACATGCTCGCCGTCTTCAACCAGCACTTTGGTCAGTGCAAAGGCAAGACCATAGACGTCATAGTCATAGCGCTTGGTGAAGAGCTGGCCGCCCTCGTCGTAGACAACCGGCTGGCCGTCAGGCAGCTTAGGAGCTGCGCCGAAGCCATACAGGACGGGCTCTTCGTGGTAGGCGCGCTTGATGCCGTTCTCTTCAGAGAAGATTTGCTTGTATTCGTCGGTGCGCTGGTCGTAGACACCGTCGAAGGATTGGTTCAGAATAGGCTCAACAACTGCCCGAAACTGAGTACTGCGCATGATTGTTCCAGCCACGGTCAGTTCTCCTTAGATAGCAACTTTGTTAGCAATGAACTGATGCGTTGCAGCTCGCACCAGCACACTCGGGAAGGGGTTTGTAGTGGCGTCATAGAAGCCATCCGAGCCAAAGCCCACAATGCGGAAGTTGCCCTGACTGCCGGCAGCGATCAGCGTGGCGTTGAGAGCAGAAGTGGAGTGGCCGGTAGTGACGTTGGGCGTGCCCACCACAAAGTTGGCTTGTGCGCCAATGGCGGTTTGCACGTAGCCAGTACCAGTAGCAGCGACCTGCACTTCGTAGACGTTTTCCGGATCATCGTAGACATAAGCCACAATGTCCGTTGCGCCGGAGGTTGCACCGGGCCAGTTCTTGGCGTAGGTGGGCTTGCCGGTAGAGTCCTTGTACTGCACGCCTGCAAAGACGCCAATAAAGTCGCTGCCAGCCGTGCCAATAGTCACGGTGCCGTTAGTGTTGAGGGCTACCGGATCGCCGTAGCCAATGCCAGTGGCGTAGGCAGCGTCGATAGTGTAGGCGTTAGCCCGCGACTGACCGGTAGGGTGCTTGCGCAGAACAAAGCCGTAAGGGGAGGCTGTAAGTGCCATTTCCTAAGTCCTTATTGAAAGGTGGGAACTCGAACGCGCCGGGCCAGGGTATCGAAGCCTTCGATTTCGCCCAAGTCGCGTCCGCTGCGATCCTGCTCGCGGAGCTTATCGATCGCGTTGTCTTTGAGCATTTGCTCTTCCTCAACCGGGAGCTCGTAGTGGAAATACGACATCAAATCCTGATACAGCTCTTCCGGAATCTTGGCAAGCACCATCTCGTTGCACGCCACGCAGCCCTCAAACTCGCCCTGCTCTACCTTAAACTGCCCAAAGCCGGGAACTTCGGTGTTACGCACCAGTTCATAGCCCTTCTGCAGCCGCTTGTAGATTGGGTCCGAGCCGTTAGTAGTGCTGAGCCAGCAAAAGTGCCAGCCAGGTACTTTGGGCGGAGTGGGCAAAACTTCCTGAAGCCAGTCAGAGCGCAGAAGCCTGCGACGCTCTTCAAGTGACATAACAGTACCGTCCTGCTGTGTACGTGCCTGATCTGCGGTTTCGCGATTTTGGCGGGACTCACCGGCAGAAGCCTTAGCCAGGCGTTCTTCGGATTTGGTATTTTCGCTCATTCTAATCGCCTCACTTAGCCTGCTGTTTGCTGTTTGTCAAACTCACGGTAACGCTTTACGGCCTCAGCTCTTTTTTCCGGGTTATCCCAGATACCGGCGTCCTTCATAGCCTGTACGCGCTCTGCGGACAACTTGTAGGTACCAGTTTTGCCAGAGCCACCGGAATCGCGCCCGGAGCCTGCCACCACAGCCTTTGGCTTAGCTTGTGTGTTCATTTTACCGTCACTAATACGATGGGGCAAATATTTTTTAACCCGCGCACTCAGCTCGTCCCAGTATGCTTCGGTGGTAGGATCCCAGCCCTCTTCAGCAAGGCGCTGGTCAACGGTACGCGCAACAAGCGAGTCTTGGTCTCGCGCGTTAGGGTCGTACCAGCGATTTTCAGACATCCAGCGCTGTGCATGACTTGCCAGCCGCGGATCTAGAGGCTGCGGAGCAGTTTTAGCCTGACGAAAGGCCGCTTCGGTGCTGGCAATCTCGTCAAACTTACGCTGAGCCTGAATCATCTTCTCAGTAGCTTCAGCCACTGAGGCACCGTCCCCTTTTTCAGAGGCGACGCGAATTTGGTCCTTGTAGTAGTTGTAGGCTTGCGCAATGTTGCGCTTGGCCGTGTCGAGCTGAGCCAGCTCACTACCCGTATTGCGATGCTCGATAGCGTCCTGGCGAGCTCGGAGCTCGTTGATTACAGCGTCTCGTGCTGCCAGCTCCCGCTTAAGCGTGTCTTCGCGCTCTTTGGCATGCTGTTTGCGGTTCTTGCGCTCCTCACGACGGCGGGCACGAATGGCTTCGCGTTCGTCATCTGTGATGGACTCGTCATTCACCTGCTCCTCGGCGGAGTCCTCCTCTAAAGAACTCTCGGCACGGTGCTCGTCCTGCTCTTCAACTTGGTTCTCGGCACCTTCATGCTCAGGGCTTGCTGCGGGCTCTACTACGTTCCCACTTTCGTCAAATTCAACTTCAATTTCATTTTCCATTATCAGCTCCTATTTCAGAAGTTAAGCCATTGTCGGCTTTAAATGCTGCTAGTTCTTCAACTGTCAAGCTCATAGTAGTTCGTCCAGCTCCTCAAAAGCTTCCGGATTTACGCAGGCAATTAGCTCGTGATCTGAAAAAATGCAGAACACAGCCTCGTCCTCAGAATCCGGGATACGTCTTGAGAAACGGTCCCCGCCGTACTTGGGGATGCGCACAAACTGACCAGGCTCCGCCCAAACTCCCTCGTTCCAAGTTTTACCAGTTTCGCGGTTGCAGAAGGCAATAGGCCCGAGCGCAATGACTTTGCCCAGCTGCGTATTGGCCTTATTAAAGTCGCGGGTGTCGTCAACAAGCACAATGCCAGACACGGTCTTAGCACGCACGGTGCGGAGCTGCACCAACACCCGTGCGCCTAAAGGCTTCACGCCGGGTGTTACATCCGGAAAAGCTTCTTCAAGCTTTGCTGCAGAAATCATACTAAACTCCTATTAATCCGAGTCGTCTAACTCGTTGAGGGCTGCGTCAATTGCAGCTAGCGCGTCTGCAAGGCCCTGTGCTTTGCCCTGTAGCGTGCCAACTTGATACAGTGTTTCAAAATTGCCCCTTAGCAGGGCTGTGTTCACACCGGCTAGGTCAGCTTGAATAAACTGCCTAGCCTTCAGCAAAACTTTGTCGCTCATTTCGCCGGTTTAGCAACCTTGGGCTTAGCCACGGGCTCGGGTGCCGGGGCTGCAGGCTCAGGCGCTACCTCCACCTTTTCGCCAACAATCTCCACTTTGGCAGTAAGCTTGGCGCCTGCACCAAAACGGCAGTTGACAAACTGCTCAACGGTGTGGCAGTCCGACTGCTCGTACTCAGTCTCGAGGCCGCTCGCCCAGGTAATCTTGAAGCGTGCCATTATTTGGAGCCTTTCTTTGCAGGGCCGCTGCAGCCGCAATCTTTGGGCTGCTTTGCATTGAAAGGACCACCCTTGGCAAGCTGCTTAACGCCCTTGCCCTGAGGCACCGGCTGGCCCATAGCCATGCGCTTGTGTTGACTTACAACTTTTGACATGTTTATCTCCTAGGACAGACTAGCACATTTTACGGCAGATTGTTAAGCGGGACTTTGACTTTCACCCTCGGAACCGAACAGAGAGTCTGCCAGGCTGCTCAACGTTTGGTTTTCCATCTTTTCACGTTCAATAACCAGCTTGGTAAAGTTGTCTTCATGGTTCTTAGCTACCTCAGTGCGGTGCTTCTGCTCATTGCTGGCTTTGTTTGTCAGCAGGTCAATCTGGGCTTTAAGCTGCTCTTTTTCACGCTCAAACATCAGTCTTTGCGTGGTAGTATTGGCGTCAAAGGCTGCCTGCTGCTCGGCCAGTCTTTGCGAGGCTTCTGCCTGAGCCTGTTCCAGTGCTGTAGAAGTTTGCTCACTTTGAAGCTTAGCACCAAGCGCCTCGCGCTCAAGTTGAAGCTGCGCTTGGTCATAAGCCTTCTTACGCTCGATGTCCATTTGTGCAATTTGTATGCTAGCTTGAACTTCAGGCGGCATGGGGGCTTGCTGCGGCATCTTCTGCTGGAGCTGCTGCTGCAAAGCCTGTACCTGCTGAATAATGGGCCCTAGCATGTTCGTCAGGTACTCCTCAGCCTGCTCTTGCGCAGTCATAAAGACGGTGTCCTGGTCTAGGCCAAAGTTGGTAGCAGCAACTTGAGCAGCTGCCTGCGACACAACCTGCTGCTGCAACATCTGTACGTGCTCTCCGATATGACTAAGCAGGCCCATCAAAACCTGAGGCGGAATGAGCGGGTTTGCTATCTGCAGGGGCGAGGCCACAAAAGCCAGGTGGCTTTTGATATGCGCAACGTGATTTTGCTCAGAGGCGGCCTTTAAAGGCGTCCCCTGAGCAGCTTTGAAGTTCTCCTCAAGAACGCTACTGGTAACCGGCTCCGGTGGAGCAGGCAGCAGCTCGTCGATGGCCTCCAAGCGCATTTGTTTAAGCGCTCGCCGATAGATGTTCACCTTGTTCCACGGCACGCTCGGGTCCGCAGACATCTGGACCAAGGACTGCACCTGGGCAAACCGCTGTGTCTCAGAGAAGATTGTTGGGTCACTGACGGGTATGACGTCGGGCGTGCCAACAAAGTCTTCTCGCGTAACAAGGCTCTCACCAAACTCCGCCAAGACTACTTCATTATCCAGAGTCCGAGCGTTGATACGGTGTAGGATCTGAAGCGCGCGCTTTTGGCTTTCGTGCAGTCTGGCGTGAATGGCCGAGTACACTGCACTGCCGGACTCAAGTAGTGCCTGTGTTGTGCCGACCGGCGTGCGATTGCCCACCTGGTTCATGCTTTCTTCGGCGGTGGCAATAACACCCTTAGCCAGGCCGTAGATGTTGTTTACCAGCTCCATTAGGACCGGACTAGGCGGGTTAAACGGCATGGGCATAGCCAGCTTGCGAATATCATCAATGCCGGCAGGGCCTTCAATATCGCAAACCTGTGTTACATTAACCTGTGTGTTCTGCCCGACAATTCGCCCGCTCTTAAGCTTGAGCATTGTTGCCGCATTATTGATATGCGCACTGTCCAGCAACGCACGCAGACCACCGGTCAAGGCAGCGCTGAGGCCGCCAATCAAGTGCGGCAAGCCGATGGCGTATGCTCCACGCCACGGAATAAACTTCCACTCAACAAACCAGTCAAGCTTTTGAAAGGTAAGGTCCTCTTCCAACCAGTTACGGTAGAGGCCAAGCACTTCCTCAGTCTCTTCGTCAATGGTCAGAATGTAGGGCGCCTGCTCTCCGCCAGTCAGCTCGTCCTCGTCAAACGAGTACCAGACATGCACCTCGAGCACTGCCCTCAGACCGTCTTCGTTGAAACCGCTGTCTTCTCGACCCTCGATCTTGTCATTTGCCTGGGAAGAAGCGCTTTGCTCAGGAAGCGTGCCTGACGGCTGCCCAAGAACGTCAACGTAGAGACCTCGTTTTACGCGCCGCTCAAGCTCGTACTTTGTGATCTGCTGGCGATGCGTGACCCGCGCCGCTGTATAGATATTGGCGGCAGAGTATGGAAGAAACAGCTCGTCAATAGGCACAAACTCCGTCTCAGGCTTACCTGTAACAGGGTTTTGTAGGAACTTTTGATACTGACTACCGCCCATTGGCAGTTGCGTCAAAAGCTGCTCAAGCTCGTCCCGGTAACCTGGAATTTGCGTGGTAAGCTGCCAGTTCATAAACCGGCGCTTTCTGTCAGCCTTCTCTAGCTTCTGAGGCGTTACCTCGCCTGCTACAAATGCTTTGACTGGGCCGGCTGCCGGAAAAAGCTCTTTAATCGCTCTTGCCGCAAAATCTACACAGCCCTCGGCCAGTACCGGGTGTACAACACGGCTGCTGCCTGCAAACTCGGCCCCGCCTGGCGCGTCGTCGCCAAGTCCGGTGCGTTGAAGGCCTTCCTCGTACTGCTTATCACGCTTTTTGCGAGCTTCTCGGTCCTTTTCGATAAGGTCCACAAGCTCAGTGGCAGCCCTAGTAAGCACACTTCTGCTGAACACCTCTGCCAGGTTTGCGCTAAACTCAGGCACGACGGAGCTATCAAGAAACAAATCACTTGGCACGTCTACCGAGCCGTCGTCGTTCTCAATGTACTCTTCAGGCATTTCGCCCAACGTAAGCGGATTCAGATCATTTTCCACGTTTGAGCCCTTATACGGCATAAAGTCCTAGTATACTATGATTCTACGTGCCTTAGTCGAGAATGTAACCTACTACGCCGCCAAAGTCCTGCCTGCCCACTAGCCCGCCTTGCGCATACCCAGGATTTTGAGCTCGGTAAGCCTCGAGAATGGCATCGTACTCAGGATTGGCGCCTGGCGTATGAACAGAGTCCAGAGCATTGAGAAGCTCAGGGCCGAGCTCCTTGTACGCCGGGTCCGCTAGCATTTTGTAGGCCTCGTCTTTTGTATAGAAGCCTTTTGAAGTGCCTAGCAGACCTGTACTGCCAAAGTCGCCAATCTCGTCATGCCACTGTCCGCCGTGATAGGGCTTGCGGATAAAGTCCTGGACAAACGGCAAGTACTCGTCTTTTGGAGGTAGGTTCTGCTTGCCCTTAATCTGCTGAATTACGTCTCCAATGTCAGTAGGCGACACCTCCACAGTAACATGCGGCTCGCCCTTAGCGTCACGAAGCGAGAAAATACGGGCCGTGCCACCCAGCACGTCGTTGCAATAGCCTCCAACGCAGTGGCCCATGGTGTCGCCTTCATACTTCAGCTGTTTTTGGACAGCGCCTGCGGCGGCCTCCATAGCGGCGTCCTCGTCCATATCCTTGTACGAGGTATAGTCGTCATTGAGCTCAACCCAGCGCAAGCCCTTAGGGTTGTTTTCAGGGTACTCGCGCAGCAGCTTAACACCAGGCCCTCCCAGCATGTCCTGAGACGCTGCTGCTTTGGGACCTGCGCGCCAGTTGTTGATGTCGGCCACGTGTCGGACGGCCTTCTCGATACCCATTTGTTGAAAGTCTTCAGGCTTTAGCCTTAAATTTTCAGGCAAGTCTGAGCCCGCACGTACAGCATTCCAAAGCTCGTCGCGAAGATGGCTAAAGCCCAGCAAGTCTGGTGCCTCGTCGCTGGCAAAATCATAAATAGGCTCGTCCGGATGCAGCTTCTTAACCCAGTCCGCCTGCATGGGGTGCTCAGGTGGCATCCAAGAGTCTTTTTGAATCAAGCTTGCGGGGTTGCTAGTAAGCATACCGTCAGAGATAGTCTCCCAGGCTCTGGCAGGCCGACTTCTAGCACTGCCGGCTCTTGGTAGGCCAGCTACAAATCGATTGTCTAGAGCTTGTCTTGCAATCCAGTCCCCATTTGCAGCAGCGTCCAGCTCGCGCGGTAGCATGTGACTTATAGGCGGGTCCTGCTCCAAAAGCTTACGAATTGGGTCAGCCTCGGTGGCCATATCCCTCTTAACGTAGCGCTGCAAAGGGCCTTCAAGCCACTTGTTTAGCGCAATCTCTTCTGGAGCCAGCCCTACTCCAAGTGTACGCCTGGCAAGCCCCCTTACCAAGCCACTGATGCCGGCCTCCATCTCGCTACCGGAGCTGCTGTACCAGTTACCGCCTCGCGGCTTTACAACCGCCATGGCAGCGCCTGGCACGCCCCCTGCTAGAGCAAGGCCTCCGAGCTGCGCAATGTTCTTAGGGCTCATGAACATTGCCGGGTTGGCAAACCTGACGCCCTCCTCCACCCAGTCAGTCTCAGGTGTAGCCCT
>OFRF01000374.1_pt1 | contig 11177 bp, 15 predicted proteins | sample 1543081 | NCBI WGS metagenome assembly OFRF01 (sample SAMN07774232, study PRJEB24372) | wastewater metagenome
TCGATCAGTTCACCGTGGTAGAGTCCGCGGCGCTTGTCCGGATCATCCTTCCAGTCAACAATCACTTTGATACCGTTTCGGGTGTCGTCGGAAATGACGTCGTAAAACGCTCCGGCCATCCCGCGATCTCGATTCGCCGTCGAGACAAACACTCGGCACGGCGTTACGTGGACGGTCGAGTCTAACGCCGCGTAGTCGTCCCCCTGATCGAAGAAGTGAAATTCGTCCATGAGCATCCACGAGTTGTGCGTCACGATGCAATGATCCGTCACATACAAATGGTCTGGTGACGAAACAGTTATGCACTGGGCAGGCTTCTTTCCGAGTGATCGAACTGCGACGATAGTTCGTCTGGCCTGATATGTTGAGCGTGGACGCCACTTTTCAGCCTTCCGAGACAGCTTGAACGGATTTATGAAATCAGGAAGAGTGATCGTCAATTCGTATGCAACCTGTCCTGTCTTCTTCTCGCCATGATGCCTGAACGTTGGTAGTTTCGATGTTATCGTTGCCACACCGCCAAGAGTCTCAACAAGCGATTTCACATCCTCCGAAAGTTGCTTCGAAACAGAGCAAAATCGCACACGGCACGATTCCGTCTTTCTTATGCGAAGCGAAATCCAGCCGTCTGTATCGAGCAATCCTCTCAGCAACTCCAGTCTGTCTTGAATGCTGGCAAATTTGTATATCACGGGGATGGACTTCGTTTCAGCACGCTGTCCCGTCATCCCCAGTGAAACAAGATGCTTGTTGAAGCAACCAACGCCTTGTTTACGCGGTCGAATATCACGAATGCTGTACTCAATCCCCCTTTTCCCACGGACTGCGAACTCGCTACCAATCTCTGCCAGCATCGGCGACATAATTTCAATCATTTCCGGATCAGCACAGGTGAATGTCGGATCGTTTCGCGTGACAGAGCCGTCTCCCAGCATACACCCAATCATATAGGGATGAACTGGAAGTGGGGACAACGTCGGAAACTGCATTGGGGCGGCAACTGGAATTTGATATCGATACTGCGTTTGCCCGTCTGGTCGATGTATCAGCAGGTTCTGTCGAATCTCGCGAAGAGTCTTCACAACAAACAGTTTTTCTCCTACTGGACCACGATGTTTCCTGTCCTTTGCGTCTCGAACTGCCCATAGGTGATCATCGCAGCATTCTGTCTTTGATCCATCATTGAACTGAACCTCAAAAATCTCAACCTCGCCTTGGGGATGAATCGCGGTGACTGTCTGCGGAGTACCGTCCCGCCCCATGATTGCCTGCCCGACCTGCATTGAACCCATTGTCGCCCATCCAGCCGGAGTCAGGATTCGTGACGTCAACGGTTGCGCTTTTCTTCCTCCGCGACCAATGTCCGCTTTGGCAGCATAGGCAGTGAGTGAAGAATCGTTCTTCAGGTTCTTGAACGTGTTCTTGGAAATGTTTCTCTCATAGTCCGATGGCGACATGATCCAGTACGGAAGATTCCGAATCAGGAACTCGAACTTGGAGAACAACGCATCCGGGTCGTCTGGATTATTCGCCGACAGCAAGTCTTTCGAAACGAATCCGATGTGGGTTTGATCGTGGAAGATCCAGTCCCACGCTGCGAGCGCACACATGATCCACGATATGCCGGTCTCGCGAGACTTCGGGACGCTTATATCCTGTCGCCCGAGGTTTTCAACGGACGTCATAATCAGGTTATCCTGATACCCTCGCGTGATGAAGGGAATGACGTTGGCTGTACCGTACCGGGGAGCGACGTCCCAGTCCTGTTTTGAACGGGCTTCCAGAAGCCAGCAAAACGAATTGAAGAAGAACAGCGGATCTCGCGCACACAGCATCCATAGTTCGCGGGAGTTTTCATCGCTTTCGTATCCAAGATCGAGACATAGTTTTCTGAACTTCATGTTCTCCGCTGGCGATTTGATCGACACGGACGAATATATCGCAATGTCGCGATCTGGAACGCCGATGATGTTAAGGGTTTCGCAGACTGATCGAATAGTTGCGTGAGGATGGGTCATTGACATTCCTCAGCCAAAAACAAGTCCCATGCTTCCTTGTGCTTTTTGCATTCACGCAGGACTTCACGCGGAAACTTGTCCATGAGGGCTTTGATCGATGCCTTCACGTCGAGCGTCAACTGCTTCTCGATCTTATCGATCAAAGCGAATTTCTGTCGTTTGTCATCTGACATCCGCTGGTTCGTGATTGTACCAGCCTGTTTGGCTTTGGCATCTTCACGTTTGTGGCAAATCTTCAGGAACTCGTTCGGCTCCGTACGTGAAAAGACATACCAGGCCCATGCGGAAGTGCTTGGCGCGTCAAGTGGAACAACATTATCGAGCGCCATGTTGCGATAGGCGAAGTCAATGTCTGCGTCTGCGTCGGTCGGCGTCTTCTTGGTTCGCCGTTCCAGCAGGACCAGCTGGGTTGCCCGCTCCAGTGCAATCCGTTCCTCTTCGCTCGCGGGCAGGTTCCTTAAACGCTCTGCTTCTGCCTCAATCTTCCGCTGTTTCCTTCGCGCGTACTCCTTTTTACGGTCCCGAACTTTCTTTGACGACTGGTCATCTGTGGCCATTCTATTCAGTGCCAAGTAAGCGATTTCTGATCCACACGGATTCGTTTTTCGCGCCCTTTGATCGACGACGAATTTCCGCACGCTCAATCGCACTGACACGAATTCGGACGTGCAGAGTTTTCGCTTTGTCTTCAGGAGTTTTTGGTCTCCCGATTTTCTTTGTTGTTGCCATGCCAATCAGTGTAGTCTCAAAAACTATCAATATCAACAGAATTCAACGTTGATTTTTGCAGACACAACAAGTATAGTGATGAAAACGACATTTAATGTCTTCTATCAGAACTTACCAATGCCAAACGCAATCCTCTACACGCGATTTTCTCCCCGGCCTGCGAAGGACGGTGACGCTGAACGCTCCGCAGCCAATGAAGACGCGGAATCAATCCAGCTGCAGGTTGAAGTCTGCCAACGCTACGCCATGATGAAGGGACTGATCGTCACTGAAACGATCAAAGATCCGGAAACGTCGGCTCGCAAAACGCCTCTGTTCAAACGTGAGGGCGGTTCGCGGCTCCAGTTTCTTCCCCGAGGAACCAACATTGTCGCGTTGAAACTGGCCCGGATGTTTCGTTCCGCTGTGGATGGGTTGACGACGCTCGAATACTTCGATTCCAATGGCATCATTGTGCATTTTGCGGACGAAGGCGGGGTATCGTTATCGACTACAACCGCCAAAGGAAAACTCGTCGCCACGATGCTGTTGGCTGTGGCTGAGTATGAGCCGAATGAAACTTCCGAGAGAACATCGAAGGCGATGAAGCATCGGCAGGAGAATGGCCAGCGTATGACTTCCTCCAAAACAATCCCGTTTGGCCAAATGATTGATCCGGACGATCCGGCACGAACGGTCAATTGTCGGGAAGAAATAATAGCTATCCACAAGGCACATGAACTCAGTTGTCAGGGAGTTTCGTTACGGGAAATCGCACAACGCCTTGGCCTGATTCGCGGAAAGATCCTGTCGCCACAGTCAGTCAAACTTCTTATCGCAAAGTGGAGTGAAGTCTAATGAATCAGCCACGCTACTCAATTGGAAATGCCATCAAAGGAAATTCCGTGAACGAGCTTGTTCTTTCCCTCTTCCCCGGAGTTGGTCTGTTGGATTGTGCATTCGCAGCGGCTGGATTTGTCGTCGTTCAAGCGGCAGACAAAATCACTGGTGGTGACATCCGTGACTTTGCCGGCATCGCTGATCGGTTCGATGGAATTGTGGCGGGCCCGCCATGTCAGGGTTTCAGCGTCGCGAACGCGCACCGGCGAAACGGGGACCATCCATCAGTCGTGAACAGCCGGGAAATGCTCCAAAACACTTGCCGGGTAATTACCGAGTGCCAACCAGCCTGGTTCCTGATTGAAAACGTACCGTGCGTCCCGGATGTGCGTATCGCCGGCTATTCGGTTCAACGGATCCCGATCACCGATCAGGAATGCGGGGGCGTGCAGCTGCGATCGCGGCACATACAGTTCGGGAGCTGTGTCGGGGCCATCATCAGACCGAAACGTGTGAACGACTACGTGTTAGATCGGTCGAAGCGTCTCATGCGGAATCCACCGAAACGATCTCGGAACGGAAACAAGCTGAGACGTCCCAAGCCCGTCACGACAAAGACCGATCGCTGGACTGACTTCCCGGACCTGTGCAGAAAGCAGGGACTGGACGAACCACTCGATCTTCCAGGCTGGTATCGGACGGCGAAATTCAAGGCGGTCGGTAATGGCGTGCCTCTCCGGATGGGGCGTGTTCTCGCTGCGGCTGTGGCGTGGCGGGCCCAACGTGATCCAAACACCGATTGCCAGTGCGATTGCGGTCGAACTGTGAGCGCTCGAGCTTTGACCGCGACTCCCAGCTGTCGAAAACGGAAGCAACTGGCCCCAATTCCAAAACCGTGGGTGGATATCGATGGGTGGCATGATGCGTGATTCATCGATGACCGGATCCAGCGTCGCTATGTTGGCGGCGCTGAACAACTTTAACTCTGGAGACTGAAATGACATCGTTTAACAAAGTCATCATTGCGGGCAACGTGGCTCGTGATATCGAAGTGCGCTTCATTCCAAGCGGGACGGCTGTCGCTGACGTTTCACTGGCTATCAACAGCCAGTACAAGGACAAGAAGTCCAATGAGAAAAAGGAGGAAGTCACGTTCGTCGAATGTACCTTGTGGGGCAAGACCGCCGAGCTGGCCGGGGAGTATCTCAAGAAGGGAAGTCCTGTTCTCTTCGAAGGACGGCTCCATCAGGAATCGTGGGAGGACAAAGAGTCCGGCACGAAGCGGTCCAAACTGAAAGTCGTTGTCGAGTCGATGCAGTTCCTTGGTTCTGGTCCGAGTAAAGGCGGTGGTGGTGGCCAACGACAGGGTGCGAGTGGTCATTCAACAGGCAGTGGCCGAGGACAGTACGACGAGTACGATCAGTCGAACGATCGTCGTTCATCAGGTGGTGGTGGTTACAGCCGACGATGATTCTCTTTTGAAAGTTGATTTGACCAATGAGCAATATGCAAGACAACCGCAGTGACATGGATCGTGCGTTCGACTCGATCGTAAACCGAATCGTGACGCCAATCCTTGAACACCGTGACGAAATCTGCCGAAGTGAGTGGTGGACTGACGAAATGCGTCAGGCAATGGTTCCGAACTCGATTATCAACGAGCTGCGAAAGATCGCCAAGCGTGAACTCGCAGCGGTTCACTTCGGGGCGTGCAGGGAGCTGAAATGAAGATTCGATTGATCTGCCGCGGCGAAGATCACACGTTCTGGGTTCAGGCTGTCCTGAATAACCGCGAAGTCGTTGGTTCCAGTTTCCCTGTCAAAAATGTCGCTGAGTTCGAGGCTCTCGACGACAAACTGATGGAACTGATAAACCATATCTACGAACGCGGAGTCACCGACGGCCAGAAGTCTGCCCGGCTGGCTATGCGTGATGCGATGGGTTTCTGACAGAAACCGGTCATGTCCGGTTTTAACCGTTTTTATGGAGTTTTGATCATGGGTGAATCAGCTGAATCGTTTCTGGCCAATGCCGCTACCCTCGGTGGCCGCGTTGTCAGTTCAAATGACCTGAGTCCGTTCCAGATCTCAGAGGCACGCCGCCTTGGAAAATTCTGGATCAGTCCGGAAGGCTTTGGATGGGCAATTGTTCCTTGGGAGCTGACGACCACGAAGGATCGGAAGCGCGAGGCTGACTATTTCAGCCGCAACAACATGATGTCCTGACCAACTGTCAAGTATTACTTACAAGTTCAACACCACGGGAGGAAACATGGCCGACAATTGCTTGCCTGAAGACGTCAATGGAGGAAAGAGCGTTCCGAAACGACGGGCGAAGAAGCCGGAAGAACTGAAACCGTTTGGAACCTGCTTCGTCATCGAGTGGTCCGACATTCTCTGCGAAGCCATCCTCAGACAAAGAGGCGGGAGCTTCCCCGTCGCGTTCGATTGGGCAATCGGACTGAGCGATCACAAATGGCAGGTCTTCTACAGGGGGATCGATGCTCATTACCGGATCGCGCATATCGCCATCAGACAGCATGAAACCTTCCGGGAAGCGTACGACTGGATTCGCGGTCTCTCCAAAGAGCAGTACGAAACCATTCTCAGCCGCTCTGAACAGTATCCAACGCCACCGTTTCCGGAACCATCCAATGGCTCATGAATGCCCTGAATGCGGTTCTATGTGCTACTGCAATGGCGACATTGACGACATCCTGTTGCCAGACAGGGACGTTGAAGCCGCCTGCATCTGCTGTGTCTGCAAAACCTGCAAACACGAACTGAACGATTGCGTCTGCATCTGTGAAGGGTGCGACTGTCCGAATCACGCTTGTTGCTGCTGGGATGATCAGTTGTAAAGAAATCCTTTACAGCTGGAACCAATCTGAGGGCACAATGAGTGGATTGATCGCTATCGAAAAATGGCTCATCTTACGTTTTCCCTGTGTTTTCCGCGGTTTATACTTTCAAACCGTTTGAAAGTATAATTTTTCGCAAAAAAACTGACCCCCCCCCCGGACCCCCCGACGAAATCCGTTTCCATGCTGGATATCAAAAAACCACATTGCTCACTCTGGCCAATGATTATCGTCTTAACCGTCTTGGCAATTGTTTTGCCAATTATTGCCTTGAATGACTACAACGCCAATTTTGCAAAGGAAAATCAAACTATGAAAATGAAGCACGATGCCTTTGAGGCATGGATTCGAGACCGATGCCGAGGCTGTATTGAGCAAGACGACATTGATCAGCTGTGTATCGGGGAACTCGACTTCGACAGCGGTGAATACACGTTTCTCAGCACAGAAGTGCAAGGACAATGGGAAGCGTGGCAGGCCGCGACTGAACACGCGAAGAAAACCATGTGCAACAGGAATTGAACGCCCCACTTTCGCCCCAAAGGATCACCATGAAAGCAATCATCATTCAGGACTCAGACGCCTGCAACCTGCTGGATCTCCTGAAACTCGAAAAGTTCACCGACCCGCAAATGTGGCAGCACAACGACGCATGGCACGCGATCCCTGAACAGCAACGTAAGGAAATGCTCGACCACCTGCATCGGAAATTCCATTACATCGTCTGCCGATGGCTTCAAGAGCAGGGAGCAACCTGCGTCCGCTGATTCACCTTATGTTGCTGGCCATCGCGTCACAAATCACCCCTTTCGACTCACTTCCCACTCAGATCGACTCAACAAATGAAAACTCAATGCGAACTCTGCGGTGCGGAACTGCTCCTCCCTTCAGACCCCTGTTTCGTCTGCCCGAGAATGTCCAAATTGGAGCTGATCGAACAGGCTCATGAAACAATTTCCGGATGGAAACGCATTGTCATCGCCGCCGCAATCGCAAACGGCGGGCAAACTGTGCTTTCGCCAGAACATCTGCTTGAAGCTCAGACGCGAAAATTCTCAATCACCACCGACCCGTGGAAGGACGTCAGAATCACGATCGACGGATGACTTTCCAAACATCAGTCTCCGCCAGGGCGCAACAATCGCACTTTTCCACCAAAACACCAGCGTTTTCGAAAGAACTCCACAATGACTGAGAAATCCGCAAACCAACTCCGACTCATTGCCGCAGACATCATCCACAAACTCTGGGAGGCCGGGGAAACAACCCAGCTGGAACTGATTCTGATGCAGGCAAAACGAAGCATCGAATCGCCAAATACACAGCGTTTTGAAAAAGATCACTCCAATGCTGACTGCTGATCGTGCCCGCGAACTCCTCCTCTACGACGGCGAAAAACTCCGATGGAACGTAAGCCGACAAAAAATACAAAAAGGCTCCATCGCTGGTTCAGACCGAGATGGATACCGACGAGTCTGTGTCGATGGAAAGCGATATGAAGCCCACAGACTTATCTGGCTCATCGTTCACGGACATTGGCCAACGCACGTAATCGACCACGAAGACCAAAACAATGGAAACAATCGAGTCGAAAACCTACGCGATGTCACACACCGAAAAAACTGCCTCAACCAGAAACTGCACCGAACAAACACCTCCGGACACACTGGTGTCTCATGGGACAAAAGCAAAAACCGATGGACTTCTCAAATCATGGTCCACGGAAAAACCATTCACCTCGGTGCTTTCAAAATCAAAGACGATGCCATCAATGCCCGAAAAATGGCCGAAATACAACACGGCTTCCACCAAAACCACGGACGACCATCGCCCAAAACCGCACCAGACGACGTCTCCGGACCGGCCTCTCGCTCAACCCAATAATCACCAGCCAACTCCGCAAATGACCTTAAACAGCCTTTTTCACTGCTTTTTTAGCCTGTGATGGTCCCCAAAAAATTGCGTATCAAAAATTTTCATGGGCTGGTGTAGGGGCTAACCCCGCAGCGGACCGCCCCGAACCGGGGGGGGGTGGGAAAAAACGCCGCGATCCCAACCAAACGCAATGAACGCAGCTGCCACCATGGCCACGAAAACCCTGCGTTCCATGCTTTATTGCCCATCGTGCGTGTCAATGACCGCTCACTCATTGACACCAAGGCCACAAATCCATGCGATTGGCTGCATCACGCTCATGGCTCATGCTCATGCCCATGCGCCGAGGGGTGGCATGGTGATTTGAGATTTTGCACGGCCCGAGGCGAACTGGCATCCAGCTGCGTGTGACCGAGGCAATTGTAGCGCAGGCTACACTTGACAGGATGCGATGCCATAAAACGATTTAGCGCCGGTTTCTTCGCACTGATATTTTGCACAGTTCGGTTGTGGTTGCCGTCCCTTGTCCTGGGAGCCTGTCTTCGCGTCGCTTGTTGGTCGGCTGTCGGTGTTCTGTCATCGTTGCATATGCTGGTTCGGTTCTTCGGAGGATTGGCTGTCTCTGGTTCTAATGGGAGTGGCCACGTTGGAACGAGTTGGTCACCTTAGCAATTTGCCGTCTGAGCAGTGTTTTTGCTGGTCGTTGCCGCTGTGTGGGGAGCTCTTCCAGTTGTGTGGGGAGCTGGTTCCGTTATGGGGGAAGCTGGTTCCCGTGGTTCCCGGAACTTCGGAACTTGCTGGTCTCTGTTCCCTCTCACGTTCGCTTCAGAAGCCTTGTGCGAAACAGGCATCCAGTCGCCCGAGCATCGCCGTCGGAAGCCACTGGTGACGTCGCTGGAGCCCTTCCCAGCAACCTAAACGATTTCCACTCTTCGCCCCAAAACAAACAAAGTGGATGCTCGTGGTTGGCAAGTGTGGTGAAGTGGAGACAGATGGCTCATGGATCGATTCAGTATCAGAAATAAATCAGGCCGAAAACGCTGGTGTTTGCAGGAGTTTGGAGAATCTTCGGAAATATATCCGGGTTTACTGATGGATTACAGTTGACATATCCGTATTACAGGATAGATTTAATGTTGTTGTGACCACATAAACCTACTGATGAGCCGGTGAAATTCCGGCGAAACGCCTTACAAGGCGTCTGGGTATTTTAACGATAACTTCACTTCAGGAAGCAATCACATGAACACAGCAATCGAAACCGAAACGACATCTGCCAACTACGACCGTCTAACGCGATCCTCCTACACTCACTCGATGGCCGAGAATTGGCGAAGAATCCATTTCACCAAAACAGGCCATGCGCGTCTCGCTCACACAATCGGATTGCTAGAGGGCATCGCTTTGAATGACCCGGAATCCGCTCACAGACTGGCAGATTCGCTTGTGAAATACCTCGACTATCTGTCGAACTACGCTGGAACGATGGATTCCCCCGAGGGCAATCTTGACCACACTGGAACCCCGCTTCAATTCCCAGCCTATCGCGTTGTGCTTAGCGATGATGGCGGCATCGGTTCATTTTCCATCGGTTGGTATCGCGCCGTGCCTCATAAAAGCATGATGAAAGTCGCGGAAACGATCGCCGAGTCCCTGTCGATGGAACGACATCAGAAACACCATGATGACCTGAATGCGGATGATTCCCGGCCAATCTGGGAAGAGGCGCTGGAGCGATCGAAACAGAAATTGAAACTGCGGAAAGAATTGGATGACTCGCGATGCTACCGGCCTGAATGGGACAAAGACAAGACATTCGGATTCATGTACGAATTCGTTTCTTACGGATATTCGCACAACGGCGGGTTGATCTTCCACTATGGCGACGACATCCGTCAGGGCTCATGGTCAACGCACACTTGAGAGTTCCCCTCACTGGCCAGCAGATCGGGCTGGCCAGCATTGGGTACTTTCTTAATCACGTTCTGGGAGGAATCAATCATGAAACCATCAACGATTCGCGAAGACAATACACACCGAAGAAGCCTTCAGGATAGGCGTGACGCTGCAAGCGAACTAAAGACTTCATCATCTTCGGTTACGTTTGGCATGGAAGACGAAAACGAACTCTTTCACGCTTTCAAACAACGAGGCGACAGCGATACCCGTCGGAAAGTCGCGGAATTTCTCCGCATTGCTGACAAGGTGGCTGGACGAACGACCCCATCGGGTCATTGGTATTCAGCAGCCGAAACGGAGTAGTCACAAGTCCAGTCATCTGCGGGTGATTGGCGTTGTGTCTATTTCGAAACCGATCTCTGGGAGGAATCAATCATGAAACGATCTAAACAACTGGCCACAATCTGCGGTCCAAAGAATGCCAAGCGCCTGCCTGACTCACTAAGTGACATCGCTAATCTGACAATCGACGAGATGCTGGCTCGTGGATTGACGATCGGGGATGCACGCAAGATATCTGCGGCCATCGCCCTGGCTCGCGAAATTGCGGAGCCGCAAACCATGTATCGCAAGCTGCGGATCACGTCGCCTGCTACTGCGATGGAGTATTGCCGAAACGAATTCAGGGCGCTGGCTTGTCAGGGTGTTCAGGAAGAATTCTGGCTGGTGACACTCGATACAAAAAACCAGCCGATCAACACGCACCAGATTACGGTCGGAACGCTCCGAAACAGTCTGGTTCATCCACGCGAAGTATTCCGGCCTGCAATCGCAGACGCTGCCAACTGCATCCTGGTTGTTCACAATCATCCGTCTGGCGATCCTACCCCCAGCGATCAGGACATCAGTGTGACCGAACGACTGGAGCAAGTGGCCGAGATTATTGGCATCCCTGTGATTGATCACATCGTTGTTGC
>OFRF01000376.1_pt1 | contig 11144 bp, 13 predicted proteins | sample 1543081 | NCBI WGS metagenome assembly OFRF01 (sample SAMN07774232, study PRJEB24372) | wastewater metagenome
CGTCCTCGCGGTAGCGCATGACGACGCGCACCGCGCGCACCGCGCGCGTCTGGTCGACGCCGTATTGGTTCTCGATGAACTCGCGCCCGCCGATCGACTCGACAGACGCCCACACGGTCGCCAGCGTCGACCAGGTGATGACCTCGGCCCCGTAGGCGTCGCGGGTGGCAGTCTTGGTCTGGATCACGACGCGATCGCGCATCCGGCCAGCGGCGAGCGTCATGCCGACCACACCCGATAACGGTCCAGCAGCCGGTCGAGAAAGTCGATCGTCTTGGGCACCCTGTCCGCCTGCGCCGTGCTCTCGCGGTTCGCGTAGCAGGTGCCCAGGGCGGCCAGGATGTAGGCCTTGATCGGCGTCGGGATCAGCGCCGCCGAGTAGCCTGCGGTGAACGTCACCCGCACCGCGTTCGCGATGTCGTAGGTGCCCGGCCAGGTCGTACCGTAGGCCGGCAGCACCCAGGCGGGCTCCTGCGCGTCGTCGACGTAGTAGTCCGCGCCGTCGAGTGCCACCAGCGTGCCGGTCGTGTCGTAGTACTGGATCGACGAGATCGCGGTCAGCGGCGGGCGCGGAATCTCGATCCCGTCGCACGGGAAAGCGTCGAGGTACAAGCAGAACGTGGCCGGCGCCAGCGCGCGCTCGGTCAGATGCTCGGCATGCTCGCGGATCGCGCTGATCCACATCGTGATGAGGTCATCGTCCGCCGACAGGTCAACACGCTGATGCAGCTTGGCCTCGGTGAGCGTGACGGGCTCGACCGTCGGTGCCGTGACGACCTTCAGTCCCATGTGCGCGCCCCAATGCAAAAGGCCCGCAAAACGCGGGCCTTGGTGTGGTGTGTTGCTGTTTCAGTTCCGGCATCGGCCGGTCTGGATCTGCGCGCGGCGCGCCGCGAGTTGCATCTGCACGCCGTACCCGCCGCGTGTGCCGGTCAGTGCCGTGTTTCCGGTCAACATCGCCGACACCAGCGCCGCCAGCGTCAGCGCCTCACTGATCGACACGCCCAGCGCGGCTGCGTTGGAGGCTGCATCGGCCAGCGTCAGCGCATCGGTGGCCGTGGCCGCGTACTGCCCTGCCATAGCCGCTGACGTGGCATCCGCAAGGCTCAGCGCGTCCGTGGCAATGCAGATCGCCGCATACGCCGCGACGACCGAATCCGACAGGCTCAGCGCGTCCGTGGCGGTCACGACGTAATCGCCCGATGCGCTTGCGTTCAGCGTGTCGGCCAGCGTGAGCGCATCCGCTGCAGTGGCCCCCAGCGCGGCGGTATTCGAGGCGGCATCCGCCAGGGTCAGCGCATCGGTCCCGGTGGCGCCCAGCGCCGCCGCGTTCGCCGCGGAGTCCGCCAGCGTCAGCGCATCCGAGCCGGTCGCGGTGTAATCGCCGCTGGCCGTCGCATTGAGCGTGTCGGCAAGCGTCAAGGCATCTGTCGCGGTCGCCGATAGGGCTGCTACGTTCGATGCGCTTTCGGCCAGGGTCAGGGCGTCAGAGGCCACAGCGCCAAGGGCTGCGACGTTGGACGCACTATCGGCCAGCGTCATCGCCTCGGCAGCGACACCGGTGGCGGCGAACGTTTGCGAGGCGCTATCGGCGAGCGTCATCGCGTCGGTGGCGGTGACGGGGTAATCGGTGGCGCCGCCACCTAGCGAGTAGAAAACCGGGTCGTTGTCTGCTTCAAATAGCTGCCAGGGGTTGCGGTGAATTTCACGGTTCCGGCCTGCCGACGCGGCATACGGCAAAACCGCCAACAATGAATAGTCCTGGTTCGCCGGCTGACCGGCACCGCCCCCGCCAAACTCTAGGAGAGTTCCAGCGCCAGTCCGGGTTCCCGGCGTTGCAGGCGATCCAGATGCTGCGCCGTTGACGTACCACTGCAAGCTGCTCGCAGCGTAGTCGTAGACCAGCGCCACTGTGTACAGTCCGTCGACAGCAAGAACCGCAGCCGAGTCCGCAATGGTTGGCAACCCGCTGCTGTTGTACATGTCGCAGCGCACGACGCCGGACGACAGGGAGTAAATGTCGATTCGATTTTGGCTGCCCGAAGTTCCGTTGGACTTGAACATCGTCCCGCCGTTCATCACGGTCGAAGATTGTTTTAGTCTCCAGACAAGCGTGAACGACTGCGCACCGATCAGCGTATCTGCGGTTAGCGAATAGATCCGCTTCGCAGTTGAGTCAATGCGCACCGCCATTGAGCCATCGACGACAATCTTTTCAGGCGACCCGTCGATAGTTACTGCTGCACCGCCAACCGAATCACGTGGTTGCGTTGATGCCCACAGCCACGAAACTCTTGCCGATGCGCGGCTGCCCAAAAACGGTTGCCGCCACTGCTCTTCAACTCCGCTGTCGACGATCCCGTAAGCCACGGCCAGCCTTTACGCAGGCTTGAACGTGTACGGCGTGACTTTCACCGTGATCGGGCTTGATGCATAGCTCAGCGAAACGCCCGTCTTGTTCTCGACCATGAACTGCGCGCCGGTGATGCCACGAAGCACGTTCGGGCAGTCAATCGTCACCCGCTGCGCCACGTCATACGCCTGGATCGGGAATGAGCCGACCCACTGCGCAGCCTTTAAGGCCGTCGAGTCAGGCGCAGGGATGTCGTCTGACGTGCTGTCAACGTTCAGCTTGAGCATGTAAAGGCCGACATACCCGCCTGCGGACGGTGCGGCCGAGAAAGTGTCAGGAACGTCCAGCACCGCCCGCAGATGCGGGTATTTGTCCGTGCTGTTGTCCAGGTCCGTCATGGTCAGGCCGGTCAGGCCCGAATACGTGTAGCTGTTATTCGTCAGCGTTGCCGCGTGGCTGATCACCGTGGTCGCGCTGGCGGAAAAAACAAACTGAGTCTCGCCAGCCATGTCACGCCCTCCCGTTCAGCGCGTCGGACACCTCGTCGGTGCTGATCGCATCGGGCGCCGTGCCCATGGCCTTCAGCGCGTCGGCTGCTTCTTGCGTCATGTAGCCCGCATGCACGAAGCCATCGAGCGAGTCTTGTGACGCCTGCAGGCCGATATCCCATGTGCCGCGATCAATCAGGCGCAGCCCTTCGTCGATCCAAGCGTCAGACGCGGCCAGCGCTCGCATTCCACGAAGCAACGTCGCGCCAGGTTTGCCCAGCACCGCCAGGATCGTGCCCGCGCCGATAAAGTTTGATTGCAGGCGAGTGCGCCCAACAGAAAGCGCCGCTGCGATCTGCCAGTCCGCGCGCTTCTCCACCAGCCGCGCGAATTCGGAATCGGCCGCCGCGCGCTCGGCGATCAGCTCCACAAGCTCAGATTGATTCATGTCTCCCTCATGCAGTGGCTGCGTATCGGCATGTAAGACTATGCCGTAGCGGAATACGATATCGTGAGCGTGTTCGTGTCCACGACCGCTTGATCACCGCCCGAGAACAGACCGGCCGAGTACAGCGTGCCGCTGGTGTTGTCCTTCGTCGCGCTCGCGCCGCTGCCCAGCACCAGGCCCACACCCTTGGCCGTGCCGGTACCGGTGATCGCGAACACCGGGGCGCTGGACGGGCTCTTGCTGCCGCTGCTCGCACTGTTCCAGCTCACTGTCGGCCGGCTGCCCGTGTAGGTCGGCGCATTCGTGCCGCCACCCTCGGTCCAGCTCGTGTGCGACGACATGGTGTCGGCCGCGAGCGGGACGCCGGTGTACGAAACAGCACCGATCAGAAACATGTACGGCCCGGTGACCGTGTACGCGCTGCCGGCCAATATGGTGTCGAGCGCCAGATTCTTGCCGACCGTGGTGACGAGGTTCGGGGCGTCATCGGCCCACTTCACCTCGGTCATGTCGGCCATGTAGGCCTCGAGGTCCGCCAGCTCGGCCATGAACTTGTCGAACGCCGGCAACATGAATGCGGGCGTGAGCCGCAGCAGCCAGTCGCGCTTTGTGCGCATCTGCAGCAGTCGCGGCCATTCGCGCAGGTACTCGGCCTGGTGGACCGCTTTGTAGCCGCGGCACACGCCGTGATAGATGCCGGTCAGGTTCAGGCTGGCGGTGATGACCGCGGGAAAACCGCGGGCGCCGTTCTCAGCCGATCCGGGGGTCAGTGCATCGGTCGATTTCATCACGCCACCTCGATCTGGGATTCCAGGAACCAGCGCGACTGCGGCTGACCTTCGGCGTCCGTCCACTGGACGAGGTACTCGAGCTGGTCGCTTTCGTCGTGAAAGCGTTTCTGGACGACCTGGCCCGCGACCGGGGCCACGATCTGGCGCACGTTGGCGCCGTTGGGGATTGCCATCGCAGGCTCCTAGAAATGAAAAACGGCCCCGAAGGGCCGCGTGGTGGAGCGAATGGCTATCAGTCGGCGATGCCAGAAGCGCCGCTGTACTTCGCGCCGTACAGGTCATAAATGACCGCGCATCCGCGCGAAGCCGTCGCTGCGTGGCCGGTGCAATCGACCCGGAAGCAGTCGAACCCGTTGGCAATGTCCAGGTCGGACGCATCCACATCGATGATGTAAACGCTGTCCTTGCTGTTCATGGTCTGCGTGGTGAACGTGTTGCTCGTCACCGCGGTTTCCACCATCGTCTTGCTGGCCGCATAGTCGGTATTGGCCAGCATGCGGGTGAAGGCGAGTGCCTTTTCGCTGGTGCCGGCGATCGCGGTCGCCTGCTTGAGCGTGATCGCGCTGCCGGTCACGGTCGTGCCATCGGCGATAACGATCGTGATCCGAGCGCGGGCAAAGTTCTTCATCGACACGTAGGTGGTGTCACCCAGGGTCGAGGTCAGCAGCAGGCCAGCCGCCGCGACGACGGTTTGCACCTGCTCGTCGAGTCGTGCATTGACGTTCATGATTCAGTCCTTTTCAGAGCAGGGGATTAGCGCGCGCCCAGGGCCACGAAGTGGCTCAGGGTGTTGCTGCCGTTCTTGCGAGCCATCGCGGCCGACAGCCAGGGCATGCCACCGACGCGCAGCACGAAGCGGAACGCGCGCAGGTTCTGGTCAAACCAGAAATGCATGCTCTGCTCGGCCTTCACGGCGCCCTTGGTGATCGCCAGGTACTGATTGAAGTCGGCCAGCAGAATGTCACCGGCCGACGACAGCGCCGGCGCCGATTCGGTCATGACGATCGGACGGCCAAGCAGGGTGCCGTACTGATTGCCGGTGATGCCGCCGGGCGGGACGTAGACGGGGAAGCCGCCCACGTTCTCGGTGCCCGCCACGTTCTTGACGGCAACCGACATCTGCGGCAGCAGCGGCTCGACGTCCTGATTGATGACCCACACGGCGCGCATGCGGTTCGCAGCGGGCATCCGCGAGTACATCTTCAGGACGTTGGCCGCCAGGACGGTACTGGCAGCCTGGCTGGTCTCTTTCGTGACCGTGACCAAGCAGCCGGCCGACAGAATGCCCAGAGGCATACCCACGCCGTTGCCGTTCAGGATCGCGTCCGACACTTTGAACGCCATGCGCTCGCCGGCCATCATCTGCACCCAGGCGCCCAGGGCGTTTGCATCCTCGAGCGCTTCCTCGGTCACCGGCACCAGCGCGGTCAGGCGGTTCAGCTTGATCTCGCGGTTCTGGAACACGGGTTTCGTCTGCGTGATCGTGTCCGCCTCGCCGTCCCAGTAGGACTGCACGCCGGTCGTGCCGTGGGCGGTTTCCTCGCTCACCGGCAGCATGAAGGTATTGCCTGCCACGGGGATCTGACGAACGCGATTGAACAGCGATTCCGTGCCGTCGATGACGGACATGATCTCGCTGGAATACTGCGGGGGCACCAGAAAGCCGCCGTCAGCACCGCTCGACTCGTTGGCGTAGGTGCTGGCAGCCGCGGCCGACAGGCTCAGCCGCTCATCGACGGCGCTCGGGCGGATGGCCGCGCCACGCACGGCACCCAGGAATGCGCCGAAATGCGCAAATCCGCGTTGCGGGTCTTGCAGCAGGTTCGGGGCGCCAGCTTCGATGCGGGCGTCGTCCGGCAGTTCCAGCGCGGTGCCGGCAACGGACCGCTCGGCCTCGATCAGCCGTTGCTGGCTGGCAATCGCGGCATTCAGGCCCTCGGCCGTGGCCAGATAGCCGTCGATCGCGGTCTGTTCTTCGGCCGACAGGTCGCGGTTTTCGGCGGCGGCCAGGTCGGTCAGTTGACGGGCAGCCGCAACGGCCCCCGCCTTGCGCTGCAGGAGCGCACGGAGTGCTTTGTTCATTTGAACCTCTTGGATGGATTGACGAGAACGACCGTGACCGGCCGTCGGGCCGGCTTCGGCCGCCCCTACGTCGGAGGCGCGGCCAGGTGGCGCGCGATGGTCAGTCGCGCACCGCCCAGGATTCAGAGAGCGGCGATGCGCACCGCGTTGTTCGCAGCGGCCAGGCGCGAGCGGCGCCGGGGGTTGGCCATTCGGGCGATCGTGTCCTCGAGCGTTGCCACCCGATCCACCATGCCGCGGGCCAGCGCATCCTCGGCGCTGAACATGCGGCCCTCGCCGTACCCGCTGCGCACTGCGTCAGGCGACACGCCGCGATTGCGGGCAATGCTTTTCACCATGACGCCATACGCCTGATCGACCATCGCCTGGATGGTGGCGCGCGCTTCGTCACTCAGCGGCTCGGCCGAATTGCCCTCGACCTTGTACTTGCCGGCATGGATGAACGTCAGTTTCTTGCCCTCGGCGGCCAGGCCGGCGCTGCGGTCTTCGTGGACGCCGAGCACGCCGATCGAGCCGACAGAGCCAGACGGGGTGACGATGAACTCGGACGCGGCGCTCGCGATCCAGTAGGCCGCACTCGCCGCGGTCGCGTTCGCGACGGCCACAATCGGCTTGGATTGGCGCGCGGCATAAATGCGATCCACCAGTTCAGGCGTGCCAGCAACAGCGCCGCCGGGTGAATCGACATCCAGCACGATCGCCGCGACATCGTTCGAATTCGCGGCCGCATCGATCGCAGCGCCGAGCTTTTCAGTGCTGGTGCCGCCAGGTCCTGACACCTGATTGACCATGTGGGCGCGGTGCGCGATCGTCCCGAATACCGGGATGACAGCAACGCCGCCAGCAGACGACTGTGCTGCAGTCTCGCGCCGCGCAGCGACGGCATCAGGTGCGCCCGCGATCACCAGCCGGATCTGATCTTGACTCAGCATCTGCCCGGACGCCCACCGCTGAATCACGCCAGCCATCACGTCGAACGCAGCCGCGTCGAGCGCCCACGGTTGGCCGGCCAGCGCCGCAAGAATGCCTGCGTGGATCATTGCATCAGTTCCTTCAGCGCGTCCGCGCCGGTCAGTTCCCATTCGGATAACGTCGACTCAATGTCGCGACTCCGCAGGGTTTCCATCCGCTCGTTACACCAGATCCCGGCAGCATGCAGATCGCACGCGAGCGCGTTCGCCAAATACGTGGCGTGGCCTCGGTAGAAGTCCAGGAGATAGCCCGATTCAGTCGCGCCGCGAGCCGACATCTTGCGGATTGTGTTGATCTCGCGCGTCACCGCACGATCGGCCGCAGACTGCAACAGAGCCTGTTGGCGGTCTTGCGGCGGCTGGTTGTCACGCTGACCAGCAGGTGCCATGTTCAGCGGCTCCAGGGGCTTATCCAGCCCGTCCAGCGGCTCCATATCCTCGCGTTCGCGGACCTCGTTTCGCGTCATCCATCCGTCCTTGATCGCTGCCCCGTAGAACTTCGACCGGGTGTCAGAATCAGCCCGCAAAACGCCCTTCAGCTCGAATTGCACGTAGAGTCGTTCTTCTTCGTCGGGCGTGAGCAACTGCATCTGGATGAGTTGCTCGAAATTGGCCGCGATCGAGTGAATTTCCTCGAAGAACTCGACGTTCTGCTGCTCCATGTTCGAGTACGTCGCGCGGTCCATCACGCCCACCTTGTGCGGCGGCACGCCGAAGATCCGGCAGAGGTCCGTATCGCTATATTTGCGTGTCTCGATGAACTGCGCGTCGGTGTTCGTCATGCCAAGCGGCACGTATTCCATGCCGCCATCGAGAACCGCCGTCGTGTGCGCGTTCATGCCCGTTTGCGATGCCTGCCAAGCGTCGCGGAATTTCCGCTTTGCCTCCACGTCCGGGAATTTAATCGGCGTTTTCAGATACCCACCGCCCGGCCGCGCGTTGTTCTTGAACACCCGAGCCGCGTAGTTCTGAGCGGCCACTGCGGCGCCGATCGACTCGCGCTGGGCCGCGATCGGGCTCATGCCGCAGATGCCGTCGTTGGATAGGCCTTTCAGGTGCAGAACCTCATCGCGCAGCAGCACGAGCGACTGGCCGTTGTCCTGGCGCCATTTGTAACGCCAGTCACCGCCGGCCAGCTTGTCGATCTCCACCGCGTCCGGGTGCATCGGCACCAGCTCGGCCGGCATGCCAGCGCCATCGAACACGATCCGCGAGTAGCCATTGCCGCGCAGGAACACGTGCGCGCCTTGCATCGCGCGCCACTGGTACGGGGTCTGCCACCGGTTCGGGCGCCGGGTGAGCAGGCGGGCCACCGGGTGCGCGTCGGCCGGCACTGACGACGTGCGGTCGCGCAGTTTGAGCGGCAGCTTTGCCATCGTGGCGGCCAGCAGGTTCACGCAGCGATAGACGACCGTCAGTTGCATCGACACGTCAGGGGACACCCGGATGCCGGACGCGGACTCGCCGCCCGTCGGGCCATACCAGAAATTGTCCGCCGGCCCCCTGGCCGCGCGCAGTCCGCCGAGCAGGAACATCAGCGGCTCACCATCGCCAGCGCGACGAGTGACAGCGCGATGACCAGCAGTCCGGCCGCCAGCAGTCCCACAGGCCAGCCCCACTGTGCGCCAGCGCCGACGGCCGACAGGGCGACGCCAGCGCCGACGGACAGATTGTAGGAAAGCGGGGTCATACGGTCAGCAGCTCGCCGTCGTGAAAGGTGCCGGCCGGATTCAGCGCCATCAGCGACACCGCCGAAAACAGCGCCATCAGCGGGTCGATCTTCGCCAGGCCGCTCGCCTGCTTCGTGATGAGGATCGAATTCGCACGCGGCTCGACTCGGGCGTTACCGACTGTCCATGCCATCATCGGTCTGCCCCCATGAATCAATTGGCCCTCGGCCAGTTTGCGTTCGGTCGTCTTGATCGCGCCGCCCAGCCGCCAGCCTTGCGAAATCCCGACGACCTTTTCTTGTGCGACGCCCGCATCAGCCAGCGCGTCCAGAATCCCGCCGATGCCCGCAGGGTCGACGCCCACCTTGTCCAACAGGCCAGCCGAGTCGATGCGCTGCACGATGTCCACCACGTCGGCCACGTCGTCGCCGATCTGCGCCGCCAGCGTCAGGTCGCCATCTAGTGAGAAGTCGTGAAACCGCGCCGCCTCTGACTTGCGCCGCTCTAGCACGGATGGATGCGCCCATGCGTGGCCCCATGCGAGCCATTTGTGCGTGCCGGTCTCGCGGCCCAGCACTGACAGGCCCAGCAGGTCATCCAGGCCGCCGCCGTCGATTCCGACATCGACCACTTCGCTGCGCGCCAACAGATCGTCCAGCGTCAGCGCCTGGCCGGCCTGTTCCCAGAAGTCGGCGCCGGCCCAGCGATCGGAGCGCAACGCGAGGCCGATCTCGACGTTCAGGTGCTTGGCTAGGAAGCCGCGGATCGATTCCTCGCCGCCTTCCTCTGCCTTGCGCCATTCGCGCTGCAGGAATTCCTCGTCTACGGACGCGCCCATGTTGGGATTCGTCACGTAGAAGTTACCCGGCACCCGATGCTCGTTGGCCTTCACCATCGACTCTGGAAACTCGTAGATCACCGGGCAGAATTGCGGATCTTTGATCCGCCCGTCACGCACGCCGCGCGCATACAGCAATTTCTGCCGGAACACGCCCGCAGGCGGCTCGTTGCTCTGCGTGCTCAGCCAAATCACGCAGCCTTCAGGGCGCGAAGCCAAGCCGCCAGTGGCCTCGCGCAGCATGTCCTCGGCTCGATCCTTCTTGCCGAACAGCCACAATTCGTCGACCAGCGTGACGATCCATTTCTTCCCGGCCACCGTCTCGCTGTCAGCCGCCACCACCTGCAGCGTGGCCTTCGTCGTGCGGTGAGTGATCGTGCGGATGTGGTCCTGCACGTGCAGCAGTGCGGACAATTCCGGGTCAGCCTTGATCGCGTCGGCCGCGGGCTTGAATGCGTTGTTCGCGACCTCGACAGTCGGCGCCAAGATCCCGAACTCGCCCGCCTTGCGCCAGTTCAGGATCAGAAACGTCAGCATCAGCAGGCCGGCCGTCGTGCTTTTCGTGTTCTTCTTGCTGATCAGCAGAAACCACTCGCGGATTGCCCGCCGCCCCGTGTCCGGGTCATACGCACCGAACACCGAACCGACGAATTCACGCACCCATGGCCGCGCCAGCTCGCCAAAAGTCGGCGATCCAGGCATGTCCACGACGCGCAACTGATCCATCACGTCGAGCGCGGCCTGCGCCTCAGCAGGGAAAAGCGGCTCGCATGGGATCAGCGATTGGCGCGCGACTATCCTGCGCTCCCAGTCGGGCAGCGCAGTCGTCCAGTCAGCCATTTATCGGCTGGCGACCAGCTTCGGCGGTTGGCGGGCGCCGAATTTGCCGGACGCGATCGACTCGGCCTCAGTCTGGCGCTGTTCTTTCTTGCCAGCGTCGCCGGGCTTCTGATGTGTGTACGCCACCGCGGCGATCGCAGCCTTCACCTGCGTCGGGCTCGCGTCAACGCGACCCATCGCAATGTCCTTCAGGAGCTGCAGCATGTCCTCGGCGCCGGCGGCCGGCGGAACAGGCGCCTCGACCGGCGGCTTGCGTGGCCGTCCAGACCCTGGACGCGGGCCGCCCGTGTTCGGGCGCGCGCCACCGCTGCGACCTTTCACGCCTGCCATTTGCTGGTTTCCATTTGAAGCACGATTTAATCCGCGCGTGGGCCAGCAAGGCGTCTTCCAGTGCGCGCAGGGTTTCCACGTCCAGGTCGTTGGACGGTTCGTCCAGCAGCAGCACGTTGCCGCCGGTCATCAGTGTCTTGGCCAGGTGTAGCCGTCCGCGCTCGCCGCCGGACAGGTTGCCGACCAGCTTGCCCTGGTCGCCGCCCTTGAAGTTGAAGCGGCCGATGTAGGCGCGGCTCGGCATCTCGAACTTGCCGATCTGCAGGATGTCGCTGCCTTGGGCCAGTTCTTCGAATACGGTCTTGTTGCCATCGAGGCAGTCGCGCGACTGAT
>OFRF01000379.1_pt1 | contig 11072 bp, 8 predicted proteins | sample 1543081 | NCBI WGS metagenome assembly OFRF01 (sample SAMN07774232, study PRJEB24372) | wastewater metagenome
CGATTGGGAGATTTGGTGCACCGACGACAATAAGCACGGCCCTTACGCCCTGCGCGGATACAACGACACCGGGCCGCGCGCGCCGACGCACTGGATGCCGCTCCCCGAACCACCGCAACCATCGTGAAAGGCCAGTTTCCTACGCGGGGGTAGCTCACGGAGAGCGCCCGGTTCCTAACCGGAGAGGTGTGGCGCTTAGCGGCGTTCGGTTCGACTCCCACACCCCGCTTCAACTATCAACAAAGAAGGCCGGAAAAATGGATACCAGAGAATTCCCCACCGCAGTGATTGCATCAATCTCAACCGGCGTATTGCTTTGCAAGTTTGGAGACATGCACGAGGCCGCTGAATACCTCATGGGGCATCCGATCTGGACGCACCACTTCGCGAACAAGGAATTGTCCGACGACATGAAACGGACGATTGCAGGGCAGTACCCGGGTATGCCTACAGAACTTGAAGGCGTGAACACTGAAAATTACCTTGAATACGTCGCCCGCATTGAAGCCGAATTCGGCACAAGTGTCATAATTCGCAAAGGCAGCGGCTTGACTGCCATGCTGCCTACAGATGGAATTCCTGATCATCTGAAAGACAAGATCGTCACAATCAAAATATGAGGCCCCACAATGAGATACATCGTTGCGATCGTTATGCTTGTCAGCGCCTTGCTGTTCATTGGCGCAGCAGCATCAGCCTTGGAGAAGAAAAACTATAATGCGTTTGGGGCGTTTTCCATATTGTCGGCTACGCTCGCATTCCTATCCGGGTTTATGGTCGCAGGTTAAATGAAATGCCCCAAACGCAAAAAGCGCCCCAGCCTGCGTGAGCAGACCGGAGCGCAAGTCGAGGGAGGCAGTTCATTCGGGCACAAGGCCAAATATAAACCATGTGCTAACCCGCGCGGATTTCACACCGCAACGGTCTCTGGCCCTTGCCAAAGCTCTATGCTGCAGACTTATCGCGGCGAACCTTTTTCATAAACAAATCATGCAGCACCCGGACCTGGATGCCGTTGATGGTGAGCATTGTGAAGATCACCATCGTGCGGGCTGGTGCTATATCGGGTTGGGCGCCATCGATTACCAGCAACAGCCCAAGCACACCGAGTACAACGAGACTGTTCTGGCCAATGCGAACAGTGATCCGTTCTCCGATGCAGTTTATTCGCTCAGTCTGGAATATTGGCGACCATGCCCGCTGCATGAGAACTAGCATGATCGTCTGCATCCCAACCGATATCTGGAGCCAGTCCCACACGGCTGCCGGGACAAAGCCGGCAACGTAAAAGTTTATCGTGCCGATAACACCCATGCTAGTTCCTCTTTCCCGACCAAGGCAGGGCATTGATGAGCGTCTTCAGAAGATCCCCGCGCCGAAGTGCGCGGTCAACAGCACCAACGATCTGCTCGGAAAATAGCGCTGCTAGGAAGGCCACCGCAGCCCGGGAATTCGGGGCATCGCGTAGGTCCACGAACTCAACCAGAAGCTTTGCGCACGCGAGCCCAACAGCAACCCCCGCTAGAATGCGCCAGACAGCGCGAAAGAGTGACTTATCCGCCCGCATCGATGACCACAGCGCGCCGCCGAATGCTGCTACCAGAACTCCAACACTCGCCTCAATGTTGGCTGTGATAAACCAAACGAGGCTGGCCCAAACAGCCAGCAGCCATTCTGGCCCCCTTTCAATCATGCCATTCCCCTTAAAAAACGTCTGGATCAGGAACGTAAAAGAAAATCTGCTTTTGCTTCGGGTGGACAGTCAGTGTCGGGTGATAATTCCCTGGGATAGATTCACCTTCTTTCCACCGGCAAAGATGAAAGCCCTTTTTGCCGATCGATGCTGACGGCCGGGTTAGCCTGGCATGAATGCGCGTCCCATCCCTCAGAACCCAGAACGCGCCATCGCGCACTACGGCGTCCTCTGGATAGAGCGCGCAATGCCGATTGTCGCAGCATTCGGTTTCGTATCCGTCGTGGGCCCTTGCTGGCGCCGTGAGGGCGAAGACAACCGCAACGACCATCAGCGTCAGACCGACAACGGAGCCAATGGCAACCGCCGCTAGGATCAACAGGAAGTTCTTCAGGCTCATTCCACACCCCCGTAGTCTTTGCGGACGTTCTTGTACCACTGGCCGAGACGCGTCAGGCGGCCAGCATTAGCCAGCCTCCCATTGCGCTCGCGCCCTATCACCGCGATGGCGTTCTCGCCCGCCCTTGGCGGCGGGACGGCCACAGGCGTTCCCCACGATGGCAGCGCTGGCAGATCGCGTTTGTCACTCGACGGCGAGACCGCCTTGTCAGCGCAGCCGGCGAGCATCGCCAGGAGAGATGACGCAAGCACCAGACTGCGGACGCTTCGCCAATTCGGCTTCGAGACCATTTTGCTTCTCCATCAACTTGCGTTCGCTCTCGGTCGTCTCATTCAGTTTCGCCAAGGAGTCGGCGGCAGAATTGCGGGCGATCCTGAGATCGGCTTTTGCGATCCGCAGCTCTGCCTGTAGGGACGCCGTGTCGCATTTGCCCCGCTCCTTCACAGCGCCTTTGTGATAGGCCCAGCCCATTGCAAGTGCTGCAACTATCATGATGGCGACATAGCGCCCCACAGGCCCCAGAAACCACGCCAGCAGGCCTTTGCCCGCCTCACCAGTCACAAGAGCCAGAAGCTTTGCGCCGAGTGCGATCATGGCTTTTTGCCTTCCTGATAATCTTCGACGATGCGATTAACGACCCCAACGTTGGCACGCCAGATCGCAATGGCCACGGCACAGATACCGCCAGCCCAGACCCAGCCCGGCACTTCGGAGATCACGTCACGGACGGGCGAAAGGTATTCAGCCGCCTCTTTCACGTTGTCCACGATGGCCTGTCCGACTGCCACGATGCCAGCGCCAAGCGCCGTAACGGCCGACCAAATCTTGCCGCGCAAGCCCCTGCGCACGGTTTCAGACTTCGGTGCCAAGTCTTTTGCTGTTGCCTCAGCACGAGCCGGCGCAATCTCACGCTGCGGCGCATTGGCCATCGCTAAAATGGTAGTCTCGTCCATTGTGCCGGATAGAGGCAGGCTATTGTCTGCCTGGAATGTGAGTGTCGCACCACGCGACCACTTCCCCCACTTTCCATCGATGTCACCAACCTCGTGGTAGCCCAGATCCTTGAGGCGCTGCTGGAAGGCTTCGATCTGTTCCTTTGTGTAGGCTGGCGCGGCCGGTTTCTTTCCGGGTGCTGGCGGCGCGTTTTTGGCCGTCGACGGCGATACCACATTGAAAGCGCGTTTGGCCTTTGGCAGATAAATCGCCAGATGGTCCATGCCATTGTAGCCGCCGTTGATCCCTTTGCGCACGCCTCGTGCATCGTCGGCGTCAGCCTTGGCATTCAGGCCGCGGTTCTTCCATTCTCGCACTGCTGTCAGAAACGCAGTTTTCGGGTCGCGCAATGCTTCCGGGGTTCCCTCAAATCCCATGCGCCGATAGCCGTCGAGCCCGGTTGTTTGCATCATGCCCCCGCCGCGATACTTCCAGCCGTCGCCAGGCTGGGTGTTGCCCAGCCGACCGCCATAGACCTTGTTGGCCAGCGCTTCGGGGTTCTTGACATACGGAGCAGCCGCTTTTGCTGATTTGAATCGGCTTGGCCAAACCTTTCTGATGCGGGCGGTTGTCGTATAGTAGAGACTTTCCTCGACGGATTTAAGTCCGCCAGTCTCGACGGCGATGTTTGCAATGAAATGCGCGGTGCGCAGATAGTTTTGCTCGATCCCCGCGTCCACGGCGGCTTGCCAATTGTCGATAATGGCATTGACCAACGCAGGCTTTGCGCTCGGGCAGACCTTCTTGATCTGTGCGGCTGTGATCATCGCAGGTTCCTTTCAAAGTCTGCGCGTGTGGCGCGAACTGCTTTGCCGACAAATGTCATTGTTGGTTCCTTACGATGCATAAGAGAACAGACCATTCCCTCCGACTTCCTTCCATTGGAAGGTGTCGTAAAACAGGAAGATCAGGTCCGAGGAATTATCCAGCGTCTTGTCCGCACCACCATTAAGCCGAATGTTTCCAGTATTGTGTTTAATCACAACATCGCGCGCTGAATTGGCCGTGCGCAGGACAAGAAAGCCAGACGTGAAGGGCGGTGTAATTGTGTCTATATCGTCACTTGCCGCAGCCGCTTCCGTATCAACAATATGGAACGATCCCGTAGGGGCAATAACACCACTTGCGATTGTCAATGTATCGCTGATCGCACCAAGGCCGATCAGTTCCATGTTCGGGAAATTTAAACGTCGATTGTTGAATTGACGTGTCCAATCAATAATCTCACACTTGGGAATTGACGGATCAATGAGTGAAGCAATATCGCTATGCCCTGACATATTCTGGATTTTGATTGAGCGAACGCCAGATGCGCAATAGATGGCTGGGTCATAGTAGCCAGCGCCTTCCGTTGCGTGCTGAATATAGCACATGCCGAAATCGACGTCGAATGTGTCAAACCCGCCCGGCGTATATCGGTCCACATATGCAGCATGTGGGAAAGTCGGATTGCCTACATTCACAAAACGGCTTGTCTGGAAAACAATGTCATGACCGAGAATATACGCGCCAACGGCTCTTTGGCCGGAAGTCTCAGAGCCGCCAAGCCCTGTGTTGCCGATGAAGATTTCTTCCCCATAAAGAGTGCAACCTGTCAGCAGTGTGCCTCCAGCCTGCGTCGTAACTGCAAGCGATGCCTCAGTGCTTTGGTTGTTGTAAAATTGCTCGTAATTGTCGATCCACACACGATATGGAATGCTGCTCGTGTCAATTGCACCCGCAACTAATGGGGCAATGTCACCAACAACAAGTCCTTGCCCCCCGTTCCGCGCCGCGTAGAGGTCTTCGATCACGCATTGTCCAGCGCGATTCAAAACGGAACGCCCGGTCCATGAGCCGCCGAGAATTTGAAAGCCATGTCCTGCATTCTTGCTGACAATGATCTGGCCGATACGAGATGCAATGACATTATCAATCAGCCCCATGCCGTGGCACGGTTGAAACATGACGTGGAATTTGTCGAAGCGCATACCAGCGCAGGCCGCGCCTGATGTATCGGCAGGCTCAACTTGCACCGCATGTTCATCATACCATGGCGTAGCCGCGTAGCGGTCAGCCGTCGAAGTAACAGACGCACCGATGATATAAGTCCCGCGTTCTGTGACCTTGATGCCGGTTCCAGTTGTAGTTCCTGAAAGTTTGATGACAGTCCCATCTGGTGACGTATTCTCCCAACCAAATGTCAGATTGTGATTTGCATTATAGCCTGCGCCATGAATGACGATGTTTGCCTTGTCCATCGTCAGTGTTTCAATAATGGTTACACCAGCCTTGAGATTCAGCCCACCAAGGCGATATATCCCGCACATGGTATAAGCAGCTTGCAATGCCGTTGTGTCGTCAGTTGAATTGTCAGACTTGACACCGAACCAGTGCGCCCATGGGAGCCCGTCATAGATACGCGCCCAACCGGCTGTTGACGTGGCAATCGCGCCGTCTGCAAAATACAATCCTTCCTGTGTGTCGTTGGATATTTTGGTTGTATGACTGCCGGAAGTAAGACGGAAATATCCCTCTCGCCCAGCCTCGGCCAAATAAACAATCGTCCCTGCTGTATGGCCAGCATTCTTGATTGCTGTTCTGGTTGTGTATGATCCAGCCGAAGCCGCTGCCGCCGCCGCAAAATCCGAAATCGTTGACGCAAGCTGCGTACCGGTGTGGTTTGCGCGCGCGAGATAATGCGTGCCATGCTGGCCGTCGAGAAAGTCGGAATCAAACAACGATCCAGAGCCATCAACAGGCAACAATTTGGGAAGAATATTTGCGCCGGTATTCGCCGCCGCTGCCGCAACATCAAAATCAGAAATGTGAGATGACGAATGCGAGTGCGATGCGTTTGCTTTACCATCTCGTTCAGTTTGCCCAAACAAGCCAGAATCCAGAAGGTTCTTGAGTTCCCCCCTGATTTCCGCCGCAGTGACGACATTCCCTGGACCGGGCGTTATATTCGCATCAATGCTCGCGTCTATGGCAGCGCGTTCAAGATCAGCCATTTTCGAGATTCCTCAAGATGGAATAGCGCCACAACATGGCGCAATTTGAAATTGCGATGACGTGCGTTTTGGTTATTGCCGTCTCAATTGGGCGCGGATTCTCGCGAGATCACCGCGAATGTTCTGGAACTGGATTGTCCCAGCCTCAACATCTTGGGCCATCTTGCGATACCGCTTCTGTGTTTCCGTGACTTTTGAACGGAAATCACGCACGGCGTTCATATTTCCGGCCTTCTGTGCTGCATCCATCTTCTTGCGCAGCGAAGTGATTTCCTGCCGGCCAGTCATCATGATTTCATTCTTCGCAGTGGTAATGCCCGCGCGGGGGCCAAGCACGCCGCCCTCACGCTCAATTGTCTCCCGGCTCTGGAAGCGTCGCGCGCGCCGTTGCTGCGGGTTATCGCTCTGCACATCAATTTTGCGCTCGATTGCTGCCTTCTTGGCATTGGCCTGATCAGCCTGTTTTTGAAATTCCTTGCGCTCAAATGTCGAATGGAGCGCCCCACCTTCGGCATAGAAATCCCGCGCTACTGGCGGGAGCCTGTCATCCTTCGGCGCCATACCCATCATCTGGGCGCCCCAGTCAGCAATCGCATAAAACCCGCCAGACAATTCCCGCGCCAGAAAACGAACATCTTCCGGGTGCAGGTTCACCATGCCCGGCTTCACATCATCACCACCTGACGCCCTGCCAATCAAGCGCGCGATATTCTGCCACATATCTGCCGTCGATCCCCATTTGACTTCTGGCTTCGGCACGCCCCTGCGACCGAAATCAGAACTGGGATGGATCGGCGCGCCCTTCCAGTCAGTGTTTGTTGCAATCCCTGTCACCGGGGCCGCCAAGGCCGGGGTGAAGCCGCGCCCTTCAATCGGCGTCAGGTGGTAGATAGCCTTGATGGCGTCACCGCCCAAGTCACCCAATCCGCGCTTGCCAAAGATAGCGGCAGCCATGCTATTGCCAATGAGGAATGGCAGCATCATTTCCGGGAACGAAGGAATTGTTATCGCATTCGGCTTTCCCTTATCGTCCTTACCGCCCGTGTAGATGATGAAATTGCGGAAATACCGATAATCCTGTGCAGCCTTGTCCCAGAACGGCGTGCCGTCGTCATCGTCACCGGCCACCATGTAATTCATCATCCCGACCAGAAAACCAGCAGGGATCAACGCGCCGTAGGCCACCGCGCCACGTTTGGTCAGCGCCAGACGCTTCGCCCGCAATGGTGATTGCAGCGTGGCATTGAAGAATGGATGAGCAACAGCCGCCGCCTCGACAATCTTGCCGTAGCCACGCCGGTAAAAATTCAATGTGCCTTCGAGAGACAGACTTGCCGCTTCTGCCTTGCTCTTGCCAGCGTCCAGCGCAGACTTGTAGAGCGCATAACGAACGGCAGTTTCAAAAAAATCATTCCATGTTTCCAGCCCATGGATGACATGCCGGCCCAGAGCGGACGGCCCGAACCGGGATCCGTTTCGTTCCTTATCCAACCGGCGCTTGATCTGGTCGAGCGTTCTCACCTTCGCATAGGTGATCTTGCCGCCGGACAGTCGAAATTCCTTAAAGTCCGCATCTTCCTTTCCGGCAAAATTCCATGCCGCTGACGCTTTCATGCCCGCGCCCATGAGATTTTTCACAAACAGCGCCGGGCCTTTTGGCCCAATGATTGTGAACGCAGCCGCGAGAGCTTCCTGAAAATCGCGGACAAAATTCTTTAGCGCAAATGCCGGGTTCCAAATTGTCCGCATATGACCATAGGCGCGGGTGAGATTGGCAATGAACTGGACAACGCCATCATGCTCCTGCATCAGCAGGTTTTTGAGAGCCTTTGCCAACCGCGCATCCTGAACGCGCACGCCAACCTCATGTCCGCCGATCTTGGCAACGATCACGTCGGGGTCGTTCTTATAGGATTGGTCAGCAACTTCTCGCACAATACCATCAGAACCAAGAACGCGCTTTTTGGGCGCCTGCAGGATCGGTGTCAGAAGCCCCTTCCCTTTGCCGTAGTGCAGGTCCATCTGGCGCGCGAGACGCAGAACAGAGTTCGCCACACGGTTTTTCTCCGCGCGGGCGATTCCCTCAATCCTTCGGTTGATGACGTTACCAAAGATGTCGTCGGCGCGGCTCAGGCGGCCCGTGGCAGCCATGGATTCAGGCCCGCGCACCGAGGCGGCGCGGCCTGTCATTTGCTCGCGGCTGTTATCCTCAAGCCCCTCGAAGCCCTGTAGCGGGACGTAGGAATGATACTGATTGCGCCACTCGTCCGCAGCATCCTGCGAAATCAGGCCGGCGGCTTCCCGGTGAGACAGATCGGATTCGATCAAGTCATATACCTTCGCCGCAATTGCCCGGAACTGTGCCTCCCGTGGATCAGCCGCAATTTTGGCAAGGATCGCATCAGCCTCAGCAGTCTCCATGCCAGAGCCGCCATCCGCATAACGAGCATCGCCCAGATTGATCTTTGCGATGTGTTCATTCCGCTCCTGGGCGTGCCGTGCGTAGAGGTATTCGTGCATCTCGTCATTGTTGATGCCGGCCGTGCGCAAACCGGCAAGGATCGGCTGCACCTGGTCCCGCCATGCCGTTTCAATGCGCTCATTCATCCGGCCATAGGAAAGAGTCTCCGTCCGGTAGGCAGGCTCCACACGCCCGCCCATGGCCTTTGCAAGAGTTTCCTCTGCCTCTTTCAACCTCAGCATGCGATCAGCCACGTATTCGGAAAATTCCGAGGCGGCCTCTCGCATTCGCCCGCGCTCAGGCGTTCCAAGCGCAGGTGTTGCGCGTGGGCGTGGACGGCTCGCTTCCGCCCATCCCGGATGGAATCTATCCTCGCCCATGGCGTCATCGCGAATTGGGAAAAGCCCGCTTTCTATCCTCGTGCGCGGGTTCAACTCACCGCGATACGCCTTGTCGAAAATATCCTCCGATGTCTGGAACCCGAATCCCCGGAAATAATTCGCAACAGCCCGGAAGAAACGGTAAAGACGCTCGAGCGCCCGGCGCACGCCGATGTGGAATGATGGAATGGGCCTGCCGTTCTCGCGCGCATCTGCGTAATAGCCGTAGGCCCCGGCCTCTGTCTCGATCTGGGACCAGCCCCGCGCATGTTTGCCATAAAATGGAACAAGCTGTTCGCGCAGGCGCGGTCCCTCGCGCTCCATCACGTCAAGTTCCTGCTGAGTGAATACCCCCATATTTTGCAGGGCGTGGAACACTTCATGATGGATCGAGTTCAAAGGATCAACGGCGTCCAATGCAATCTCAATAGCGCCTGTTCCGATTGTATATTTGCCAGACGCGCCATCAAACGGCATGGCTCCATAAGCGCCCGCGGCCGGCGGCGCGTTTATTCCAACCACATCAACCACAGAGATTTTGCTTGGCGGAAGCCCCGCAACACGCCATGCGATATTTCGCACAACGTCCTCGATGTGCTGGCGATCGATGCCTGCTGAAACCGCGTTTTCTGTCAGACCGGAAGTGCGTGATGCAGGCATGTAAACAGCAGGCTTCTGGCCCGGCAATTCGTAGGGCTTTTCAAATACGGCCCCGGCGTCCATCATCGCCTTGATGATGGCTTGTTGATCGCGCTCGTTGTCGATGGTGGCTACCATCTGCGGGCCGAGCCGCATGAAATCACCATTCCGCTGCGCAATTTCGAGAACCGAAGGATTCAAATAGAATCGTCCACCCTTCGCCTTTGCCGCAGGGACTTTCACTTGCAGGTTTTTGCGCCAGCTATTGTCGTACGTCAGGAATATTCCATCTGATCCGGGCGCAATACCCTGGTCCTTCACATAAGCGAACACCGCAGCGGCATCGCCAATCGGCGTGCCCTTGCCCTTCACCAGATCCGCGACATTCTTGACGGTTGTGGCGAGCATGATGCCCTGACGGACTTCGCCTTCGCGCGTGGTGAAGTTGACAATCTGCCCCTTCCTGTTAGCGAAGTCGTAAGCCTTCAGGATATTCCCGGTCAGCATCACGCGCTTTTCGCGGGTGTTCTTTGCGGATTCGTCGAACAATTCAGCGAATTTGGTCAAATTCTCGGTCGAGGTTGAAATCTGATAGACTTGGCCTTCAGGGAGATCAGGGTCAACAATCGTATCGAGACGGTTGAATGAGAAATAGACGACGCCGCGGCCCGGCACGGCCAAGCCCATCCTCCATGAGCCAAGAGCCAGCGGATTGACGGTCTTGCCGGTATTCGAGATCGACGTGACGATGCCGGTCATGCGCTCATCGCCGGTGTCAAGCGACACGCGCCCGCCAGGTGTTGCAATGCTGGAAACGCGACGAAACTGTTCTTCAATTGCATCCATCTTGGCATTCATCGAGTTCAGGCGGGTCTCGCCCTCAATGTCGCCGGTCACGTCTTTGCGATATACCTTGAAGTCAGAGAGCGCCGCATTGGCTTTGCTTTCGGCGGCAGATTTGCCCTTGACCCAAAGGTCGCGCAGATTGTCAACGACTGTTTCGCCGCTGGCATTGATCTTCAGTCCTGCCTCGATGGCCGTCACCACTTCCGACGCCTTGAACGGCTTGCCCTGCCGTTTCATATCGACGGTCTCAGCCACAACCGCGCTTGTGAACGGGCTGTTGCCTGTGCTGGGCGCAATGATATTGCTGGATACCGTGACCGCATCAAGATCAAGGCGCTTGGCCTCAAGAGCGTTTTCGCCCGCAGCCTCACGTTCGGCCAGATAGTCCTTGTATGAACTTTCGATCAGGTCGTAGAGTTGCTCCTGCTTGGCAACCGGCAGAAGCGGAATGCGGCCAGTCACGCGCTGGATCGCGCCGACGATCTCCTGCATCGTCGAGCCCGCCTGTCCGACCAGCGTGCTGCCCTGTTCGACCTGTTCGACGCTGGCGGTGATCAGGCTCTTGATCTCGCGGGCGGCCTCGGCGCTGCGTTGAGCAAGGCTGCGCACCTCGCCGGCCACGACCGTCGCCGCCTCCATCGCCGCCGCCTTGGCTTCAGCGTCCAGA
>OFRF01000380.1_pt1 | contig 11063 bp, 6 predicted proteins | sample 1543081 | NCBI WGS metagenome assembly OFRF01 (sample SAMN07774232, study PRJEB24372) | wastewater metagenome
GTGGGAAACGGCTAAATACGGCGCGCCGAAGCCGGGTACTGATGCTAGGATAAGATTCTGTATACCGCTCATGTTTGCACCTCTGCCCAACTAGGAGTCTGCGTTGTGCCTATTATACTCCATCCAATGTAAACCGACACCGAACCTATGCTGCCCGTGGCGCTCAAACCTGTTACCGTAACATCCGTACCGGCTTCGGCCTGTACGCTGCCTAATGCGCTTGTCGCACTTAGCCCTGTGACGCTAACCGAAACATTCTCTATCGCAGTAACCGATACCGTGCCGACCGCGCCCGTGGCCGCAACCCCTGATACCAAGATAGCCGTAATTACCTCTACGTCACCCGCTGCGCCTGTAGCGGCTTCACCTGTAACAGCAATACTTGCCCCCGCCGAGGCCGTAACAGTGCCGACCGCGCTCGTAGCGGCTTCGCCTGTAACCTCAACTAACGCCGTGATAATTACCGTACCGACCGCACCTGTAGCGGCTTCGCCGGTTACATCAATAAGCGCCGCGCCTAACGTTTCAACCCCCCCAACCGCGCTTGCCGCTGCTAAACCCGTAGGCGATACATTAGCCTTGGCAGCGGTCGTAACGGAGCCGACTGTACCCGTACCGGATATGCCGGTAACAGAGACGGAGACTGGTACCGAAGTTGGGGCTAGCAACTCGATGCAAAAAGACATCCAATCATTGCTGCCGCCAAGCGCCACCGTCTGGAGCGACCAACTAGACACACCGCCGTTGGTGTCGTGACCTCCAAGGTAATTGAAGGTAGTATTACTCGACCGGTTAACCATACCTGTGGGGGCGGTCACCACCCCCGTGGTGCTGGTGCCGACACTCCCCGCGAAGGCGGCGACCCACGAAGAGCCGCTGGTCTCCGACAAAGTGAAACCACTGTACCGCACTATTGAGTCGCTGTACCCCACCACATCAACGGAAGTGGAGCGGCCTATCGGTGCAGTGGGGTGCGTCCCCCTGTATACGTGGCAATCAATCCGACTCGCACCTGACCAAGTGCCTGAAGTCTCCGAACTGCTTGCAGCGATTAGATACCCGACAACTGCGGCTTGCGCCGCGTTCACAACTGAGTTCGCTGTATTTGACACGATTGAGGTATATGCAGGGGAAGTCGGTACGGAGGGCGTACTAGTTGACCCCGCACGGTAAGCGAATACAATAATCAAATCCCCCGCTTGGTGCGCGGGTAGCGTTGCGGATGTTGAGCCGGTAGCCGAGCCTATATAACTAATCGCCATGTTTTCGCCTTACCGCCAAGTATCTATTGGTTGCCAATCAGGTGTCTGCGGAGTAGGTATCAGCACCCAATTAAGACTCGCGAACGCATCACCGACTTCGCCCTCTGCTTGTAGTCCTGTGACATTTATCACAGTAGGGATAATAACGTTGCCTACATAGCCGGTTGCATACAGCCCTGTTAAATTAACAAGAGCGTCGTTGCGGATAGCCACTGTACCGACCGCGCCCGTACCGGCCACTCCGGTTACATCGACCAACATACCAGACAGGACTAGCACCTCTCCTACTGCGCCTGTAGCGGCTTCGCCGGTAACCCCTACGCTTGCGCCCGCTGCGACTGCTGCATCCCCCGCCGCGCCGGTAGCGACTTCGCCGGTTACGTCAACTGTGGTAAGAAGATAGACTGCTACGTCCCCCACGGCACCTGTAGCAGCTTCGCCTGCTACATCAACAACCGCCCCCGCTGCGACCGTAACGCCGCCAACTGCGCCTGTAGCCGCTTCGCCGGTCACCATAGCAAACGTGCCAGATAGTACAGTTACATCACCTACGGAGCCAGTAGCGGCTTCGCCCGTGAGCGCAACAATCGCGCCCCCTGAGACTGTTACATCGCCTACCGCACCTGTAGCCGCTTCGCCGGTTACATTAACCGGAGTTACTAACGCCACTGTTACATCGCCCACCGCACCTGTAGCGGCTTCGCCGGTCAAGGTTACATTCGCTACGCCGATTACGGTTGCATCACCTACTGCGCCTGTAGCGGCTTCGCCCGTTACAGCGACCGTTGCGCCTGCGGTTACGGTTACATCCCCCACGGCGCCTGTAGCGACTTCACCTGTGACGGACACCGACGTTGGTAAAGAGACTACGACATCTCCTACTGCACCTGTAGCGGCTTCGCCTGTGAGGGTTACATTCGCTATGCCAGTTACGGTCACATCACCTACTGCGCCGGTGCCTGCCTCGCCTGTGGGGGCTGCATTCGCGCTTGCGGCAACGGTAACTGTGCCTGCCGCGCCTGTACCTGCTTCGCCGGTAACTGAAACACTCGCCTTCGCAGCAACGGTAACGTCGCCGACTGCGCCCGTACCCGCGTTGCCTGTAACGTTTACGGATACGGAAGTGCTTGAAGAGGCTAAAATCTCAACAACAGCAGAGCACCAACCGCCTAACGTTCCTCCAGCGCTGACTGTTTGCGTTGACCAACTTGTAACTCCGCCATTCGTGTCATGCCCTGCCGCTTCATCCGTTGCATCGACTACATTAGTTCTATTGACCATCCCGGTAGGCGCGGTTTCAAGCGACGTATTTGTTTCCTCGTGCCCGGCAAAACCCGCTACCCATGACGAGCCGCTTGTGTTAGACATCGTAATAGTTCGGTATTCTATGACGTTGTCATAACCAGCATCAGTTGTATTGTAAGACGAGCTACCGCCAAGCGGCGTAGTCTGATCAACCCCTCTATATACCTGGCAGATCAGGCTGGTGGCGCTTGTCCACGTGCCGGATGTTTCACTGTCGCTTGCGGCAATCTTGTAACCTACGCGACAACTTACATTAAGTCCTGATTCACTTTTCGTTAGCTTGTTCGTATAGCCACTGGGCAAGCTTGGCGCAGTGGTGCTTCCATCTCGAAACGCGAAGAACAGCAGCAAATCGCCCGCCTGATGCGATGGCATCGAGGCAATTGAGTTTGTGCCTGTGCCGGAGCTTACATAGCTGATTGCCATTTTTTGCGGTTAAATTGGAGTGTGCGTTGCGACGAAATCTGAATCAGTCATCCGTGAGGCCTGGACACTGTTTTTAGTGACGGAAATGATTACCCAGTCGCCCTCTGGAACAATCAGGTAATCATTAAGGCGGAGTTCTTTGATCTGCGTTTCACCGACAGTATTGAGATGCACGCTTATGCCTGGAATTTGATAAATGACCTCTTCGGCCACGCTATCAGACCCGTCCCAAAGAACCGCTTTGACGGCATTAACGCCGTCCGTGTAATCAGCGAAGGCCATCTATCAAGGTGCCGACCATTGTTTCGACGTGATAACAATCTGCGGGAAGTTAACCGGGTTCCCTGCCGTCACAGATTGCGCCGATGATTCAACCGTTGCGCCAAGAACCTTAGAATTTGTTACATCCAGAAAAACGAATGTGTTTGATGTGCCAGAATTATTTGCCGACGCATCCTGTTTTCCCGACGCGGATGTCAGAGTGCGATCAGATCCGCTGGTGCCGAGTGTGAAATCGGTTCCAGTCATAGTAACTTCCGCAAGAATATTGCTGCCGCCCGTCACTGTTGCGTAACTATCGCCAGCAGAATATGCCGCCACCACGGCCAGTTTCGTGCAGTTATTTTTGATTACGTTTAAGCTGCCATCCAACGTATCTGCGTGTGCCCATCGTGCCATTTTTAAACCTCCACATTGTAATTAGTTAATGCTGCTCTGTTATTTGTTATTTGCTCTTTGCTGCCTTGCATCATTGTTCTATCCATCATTTTTCCTGTTTAAGTTGGTCGACTGAATCACTCAATTGCTGTATTGCTTTGATGATCGGAGACACTATCCCGTTATAATCAACACCGCCGATTTCATTGTCATTCAACATTGCTAGAGAGTCACATTCAGACAATAATTTAAATACTTCTTGATAAATCAGGCCATGCGATTTTACTGATTGACTGGATAGCATTCTGAATGACCTAGGCCGTAGCGAATTAATGAAGTCCAGCCCCAATGACTCATCTTGAATATCCGTTTTCAGTCTCGCATCAGAAACATTCTCTATGTAGACGATATTTCCTGTTCCGCGAGTCTGTATAGTACTTGCGAGTGATCCGGTAACTAGATTCTGAAATCCGCCGCCTGATACCGTACACGTTCCGGTGTTAGTTGTTACCACGTTACACAATGCACTTCCCTGCAAGCCGTCCACCATGTCAGCGTTCAAGTTGGTAACTAGCGTGGTGTTAGTCATGGTCATTTTACCCACAACGGCGAGTGCAGTTCCTGTTGTTGCTGTAGCATACACGCCCACACCCGTAGTAGCCGACCCTTCAACTCCCCGGCCACCCGTATTCTCCCCTTTAACGCCAACCGACAGCAAACTTCCCGATACTATTTTTCCGTGTACACCAAATCCGCCGCTATTTGCTCCCTTTGCCAATAGGCCACCGGCTACCGTTCCTCCGTCATTAAACACACCGCAGTAAAGCACGCCACCTGAATTGGTCGATCCAGCAAACTTTGCTGTTCCTGTGATATCGATATTCGCACCGCCTGAAATATTGCCATTGAGTGTCGCCGTGCCCGTGGATGTTTCGATGGTAAAAGTGGCGGTTCCGGCATTTGCGCCAATGATGCCCCACTTGGTTACTGCAATTCCGGTACCGCCGGTTAATGCCCCGGTTGTGCTATTCCAAGTTATTGTTCCGGCCTTTATCGCGCCGGTATTTGTGGGAACAAGCTGGCCAGTCAGAATCACGCTGCCGTTAGCTTCAAGCGCCTGCTGAATTGCCGACCCTGCCGCTGCCTGGCTGGTTAGAGTGGATGTGTCGACACCGTTGATGTTCGCCGTGATATTTGTCGTGGCTGCTGATACGCGCCAATCTGGTGCTGAGGTTGGCTGATATATTGACGTGATTCGCAAGCCAGCTTCAGTTCGTCTAAATGCAGCAATACCGGCACGATATGCAGTCCCCTGGTGCACACCTTGGAATCTGAAGCTTCTGGCTGTGGCAGGTAACTGAATGCCAGCATCGGTACTTAAAACGGTTCCAGTGCCTTCACGGTAGAAAATGATAAAACCGTCCGCCGGTACCGTGCCATCTGTGTAAGTCCAAGTCAGCGTGATATCGCGGCTGCCATCGTTGTTATTAACGACCGTTGGCGATGATGCGCTTGAGACCGCATTGGTCGGTGCAACGTCATTGCGGTAATTGGTTGTGCCCGAGTGCGCGGCGGTTCCATTGCTCGCGCCGGTCGTTACAGTTGCCGCCGGTACGCTGTTTAGGGTTCCGGTGACGTTGCCGTTAAACGTAAAATCATTTGAAATCGTGACAGGCAGATGTCTGGGTGATTCCGCTTGCAGATAAACATCGCGAGCGTTCTGTATTGTGGCCATTAGATGAGTACTCCTACAGTAATTTCACGATCTACCCAGCCGATATCGAGCCTGACCACCATGCCGTAAGTAACAGCCCCGCCATTTATGTGATCAGCCGCGATTGTTACCGTGTCGCCGAGATTGAGAGACATCACTTTTGGTTTTGCGGAAAACTCCAATACTTGCCGGATAGTGCCGAACAGAGCCAGGTAGAAATTTGCCAGCGTCTGCGCATCAGTCTCACGTATCAAATAGGTATCGATCTGCTCAGGTTCTTCCATCTGCCGATAAAGCGCCTTCGCCGTCGAGTCGGTTGCCGTGTAAGTCAGCCATTCCTTTGCAAAAAGGTCTTTTGCAGCCGGAGTAACACGCGCATCAACCGGCTCTTGCACCTGCCAATTCCGCGCGTAGCCAATTTTGAAACTGGTCTGAACCGGTAATTTCTGTGTCATGCGCAAAGAACCCTCAACGATATCGTTCTCAGTGATTGCCATGACAGCGCCAGATGAAGGAACTTCCAGCTTCAGTAGTTTCAGCTTGTTTTGCCGGGTAAGTACCGGCTGCGCGCCGACACTGGCGGCAACTTCCTTGACAGCTTCCCGAACGGTCATATTGCTGTCGATATACAGACCAAGCGGCTGAGGATTCGCCGTGTTGAATGTTGTCAGGCTGGTTGTGTCCAGATCGCCCGTGGTGAATCGATTTGTTGATTGCCCGTATCTCGTTGTCAGTGCCGTGACAATATCGGCTGCCTTGGTGATGTATGTTCCGCCGTACTTGTCGCCTTGGATGCTGGCCGTAACAATACCTGCCGGACTGGCAGAAAGAATGAATTTGCCGGTCGACGTGTTGCCGGTGATTGATACCGGAACCTCGTTGTCTCTAACTTCCGTGAATCGCTCAATTGCGCCGCCGTGAACCTGATATTCCAACGTTGCTGGGTTTGTTTGCAGCGGCCTGATGTTATGCGGCTCTCCAAACGCAAGCGGAACAAGCTCATCTTTATTGTTCGTGCTGCCGCCAAGCTTGGTTTCCGTAATCGGATAATTCAACCGTTCCATTTTGTCGCGCATGACAAAGCCAAGCGTCAGGCGGTCAACCGGCTGAATGTCCCTGATCGTACCGGCGAATGTCCGAAAATCGGATTTAGGCCAGCGAACATCACCAAAATAGACAGTTATTGACCGATTCGCCCAGACATAATCGAACCACGCGTCCAACTCGCCATCAAAATTAGCCACCTGAATCATGCCAAGCGTATATTCAGCTTCTCCGCTATCCAGACTCATCGCCTCTGATGTTTTGACAGATCCACCGACCAGCAGCGCGTCATAAAGAACGGAGCCATTGGCGTATGGCATGTTGGACAGGTAAAAGGTAGTCTCTACACTGGATACATTCGCCACCGGCTCGACCAGCACGCACCGATAAGCGTCATCGGATTCCAACCATGCCTGATATTGTGCGTCAGAAATGCTCATGCTCTGCGTACCTCGCGATAAAATGATTGCTTGTCGCTGTTTCTGACGATTCGATCAGCGTTCTTGTCGCTTGATTTCGCTACCGTTCCGATCAGCGACGATAACTTGCGGTTCGATTCTTCAAGCTGCTTTCTGATTTCTCGGTTTTCTGCGGTTAATGCTGCGATCGAAGATGCCATGTCGCTCATGCTGCTGGCCGGTGTCACCGCTTCCGCTTTGTGCAAAATCGCCAGCCCGCCGCTTTTAACGTAGTCTGTACCACGCTCGAACATCGGCAGCCCTTGCGATTCCACCCACGACCGAATATCTGCTAGCGGCAGGCCGGATGCTGATGACAGTCGCTCGCTGCTTACTTGATACTTGATCGCTTCGTCATAGATTGCTTTCCAATCGCCATAATTAGATTTAACGAAATCATTGATCTGCGCGTCGCTTGGGAATGGCAGTACATTGGATGGCGCTGGCATTGGCGCAATGCCCTGTCCGCCTGGCGCTGGCATACTCAGAACACTTGGTGGCGTGACATTCGGCGTACTGTAGATTGGTGCTGGCACAGACGATTGAGCCGCTTTGTATGCAGCCTGGGCAGCGGCCAGATTATTGACCGCTTGCGCCACACTCATCACACTGTTATTGATCGTCCCAAGCGCGCCAAGCTGTTTTTCTGCATCACTGGCTTGTTTACCGGCCGCAGCCGCAGCCTGATCGTACAGTCCTTTGACGAATTGATAATCCTGCGTATATTGACTGCCAGAAGCATTGACTGTGCGAGATGCATCAAGAAACGCACTTCCAGCCTGTTGCAGCTTTTCGTAATCACCAGATTGCGCCGCCTGTCTCAACTGCCGCTGCGCTTCCTGATATTTCTCGACCGGCGACAATGGCGATGCGTCGCTGATTGCCAGAGCATTGCTGGCGTTTTTCATAGCCTGTTCGTATCCACGGAATTTGTCGGCGGTTTGTTGCAGCAGGTTGATTTCATTCTGGCGCGCCTGGTTGACTTCATTTTGCGCTGTGGTCAAAGCCGATTGAGCGTTGCGAATGTTGTCATTTGCCGCGTTGATTGCGTCCTGATTTAGTATCTGCGCAACCGGCGCAACAAAGTCTGCTGCTGCCTGCGCGCTGGCTTCCATGCGATCGTGCACGCTGTCATATAGCTGCATCAGATTGGATGCCGCAGCCTGTTTTGCCGGATCGCTGAAATCTTGTAGGATTGCAGCAAATCCAGATCTAGAAACATTTGAATCTATGCCGATCGACGAAAGATCATTCGCCAATTTCTGCGCATCAGCGTTGAATGATTCCAGCGGCGTGAGGAAGTTTTGTTTAAAAAATTCGCTTTGTTGCAATGCGTTTGGATTGTTCGCTGCCCATGCGTTAAGCTGATCTTGCGTGCTGCTTCCGATCAGGCTACCGATCTTCTGCATCGACAAACCGAAATTAAGGCCGATTTTAATAAGATCGTTGACCGACACGGCAGCCGTTTGAGTTGCTGCGCCCAGTCCGCCCAGGCTTCCGGACAAACCATCCATCCCGCCCTTAACTTTGATAAAGTCACCGGTCAGCAGCAACGCTTGCGCGCGTAATTCTTTCGATGCGTTGGCAAATTCTCCTTGCCCCATGATCAAATCACGGAAACTTTCTGCCGAAATATTGGCGCTCAGTCCGAGGCCTGTCAGCCGTTGCGCCAGATAGTCAGCTTGGAACTGCGTTTTTTGCGCAGCAGTCAGGAAGTTATCAGCGAATACCGACGATGAATTAAGCAGACCTTCGATGCCGCCGACCTTGTTCACGAACGCCGTTATTTCTTCGGCTGGGACATCCCGCAACACCTGCATAATGTTGCTGAAACTATAGCCGATGTTACCGAGAACCGTACCGACTGCTACCGCCTCTTGATTGGTCAGCACCAGCTTCGCGGCTAATGATTCTATTGACGTTCCAGCGGCATCGGCTGCGGTTTTGACCTGGTTAAAAAGTGGGGCAATGTCCAGCAGTGATACGAGCATTTCCTCAGAAACCCCGCCGACCTGGCCGAATGACTGAACCAAGTTCTTGAAGTCCTCTTTTGTCATATCAGTCGACAATCCAAGTTTGCCCATTTGTTCAGTCAGCAACTCGGAATTGCGCTTGATTATTTCCGATCCGTCTAAGAAATTCTCGGCAAAATACTGAACCTTGCTATTCAAAGCATCCACTCCACCAGCGGCTTCTATGAACGCCGATCTGCCCTCAATCGAGGTTCCGAGCAGCACTTTTCTGGCATCATTCAGAGAAACGCCGAGAATGGTTGAGGCGCCAAGCAGAGCATTAAATTCTTTTCCAATCCGATCAAATGTCTGTATCGAAGTCTCCCCAAGTTTCTTATACTCGTCAACCATAGGGAAAACGTTACGTACTATCTCCTCAGAAACACCATCTAGCATTGTTGTGATGCTCTCTTGTGTGAGAGCTTTGTTTTTTTCGGACTTGATTTGAATTTCTTTTGTGAAGCCATCAACCAAGTTCACATCCAGACCTAGATTTTTAGCAGTATCATGGATAGTTGAGTAAAATTTAGTTATCGATGCATTCATTGCATCACTCACATCTCTTGGGATTTCGTTTGAAATTGACTTGTGTCTATTGCTAACAACCCATCCGCCCTTGGAGCGATAGACGTTAGTTACATCGCCAGCAAATCCACCGGCACTAATAGTACCTTGCATAGATTGCTGTCTGAATTTGTATGGACCGTGGCCAGCGAATGCATTGACCAGGCCACCGACAACACCGCCGATTACAGCCCCAACAGCAGTGCCGATTCCAGGCACAATCATAGAACCTGCCGCCGCTCCAGCAACCGCCCCACCCGCTGCGGACATAGTGCCTGTAACAGGACCAATCTTCTTATCACCGGCAATAAGCGATCCCAAAGCGATACCGGCAGCTGCAGCCGCGATAGGCGTTGCAACCGCTGAGAAGGTAGCCCCCATGCTAGCCGCCGCTCCCATGCCAGAGCCGCCAAGAGCTGTCCCAGCGCCTCCTATGTAAGCAGTGCCAGCGCCGCCAGCCGCACTAAATACTCCAGCAGACGCGCCAGCCGTACCAACGCCAGACATACCAGCGCCAAAAGCAGCTAGTGTTTCTAACCCGATCATTTGCCCCAATCCGGCAACAAGGCTAGAAGTTCCGCTAGCGAAACTGCCAGCAAAACCGTCATAAATAGTTCGCCCTGCGCTGAGTAAACTCGATCCGCTGGATAAGTAACCAATGCCGCCACCACCCGACGCGGTGTTTGCCAATCCAAACAAGCCGCTTATACCAGATAAACCGCTTGCACCGGCTGATCGACTCATAGAAAACATCGATGTTAGGCCAAGCCATTGCGCAATTCTCAGCCCCGCAAACTCTGCTGCGATTCGTAAAACAGTAGTTTTCACGTTCGCTAACATACCCTTTAAGCCGGAATTAAAGAAATCAAACACCGCATTGCCTAGTGCCGATTGAATGTTGCGCCCTGCTTGAATCCATAGTTGACTAACTTCGTCGGTTGTTGACTTTGTAACCGTTGATGTTCTGTTTAATTCTTCCTGCGCTTTTTGCAGCGCGCGGTTGTAGGTTTCAACGCTGAGGTACGGCTTCAGCTGCTCCAGCTCTGCCAGTCGTTGATTGTAAATTTCCTGCTCTGTCGCCACAGATTGAGTGACTTGCTCTACTTGTCGGCTTAACTCAATCGTTGACCGTGTTGACTCTGCTTGACGCAATGCCGCAAGTTGCTCTGCATCAGTCAATACTTGCTTTTCTTTCAGTGCGCGAGTGGTTTTATCAACAGCACCGGGCACTTGTTGCTCTATTTTTAAATATTCTTTTTGCGTTTCTGTTAAATTCTGAATGGATTTGTCGCCGTTCAGAATCGTGTCAAAAAGCTTGTCAAATTCTGCGCGTGCTTTTTTATTATCTTCAGCCAACTCCGTGCCGATGAATGCCGCGCCCTTGAAATCAAGTTTTGCCAGCGCGGTAAGTTGTGCTGCCCGTGCGCCTATCTCACGCCCCATGCCGCGAAATGTATCAATGACAGTTAATCCGGTGATGGCCAACCCTTTAAGAACTGGCACGACAACCGATGCGGCGAAAGAAAACTGGTTTGTTGATTTCCCAGTAGACAGCATAGCTGCGCCGATTGTATTCAGCGTTGGCAACAGCGCACCGACGAACGATGTTTTAATAGCGGTG
>OFRF01000382.1_pt1 | contig 10998 bp, 24 predicted proteins | sample 1543081 | NCBI WGS metagenome assembly OFRF01 (sample SAMN07774232, study PRJEB24372) | wastewater metagenome
GAAGTCAATCACGACGGACACGGACACGGCGTCACGTGAAGCCACGATCCGTATCGACCGGATTGAGGTTGTTACTGACCCCGAGGACGTGACGGCACTGGAACTCATGTTTCGCCGGGTCATGGAGGACCGGCTCGGGGACACCATTCCGTTCGCCGATTTGAAAGACGACCTGGACGAAGAATTCTCCCGGATCTCGATCACCGTGGCACCGCATTCCGATGACGACTTCGACGAAGACGCCATTGTTGACGCCGAAGTCATTGACGACGAGCTGGGATTCGATGACAGCGACGGCGGCAACATCTGATGGGCGGCTTCATCGAGCCCGTCAGCCGCAAGGAAACCCGCCGCTTCGGGAAGGCCTCCCACCACTACGTGGATGGCAACAAGGCACGCATTCCGGGTGTGACGACGATCCTCGGGGACGGTCTGCCGAAACCGGCACTTGTCGGCTGGGCGGGCAACACGACTGCCGCCTATGCGGTGGATCACTGGGATGCCCTCGGGGCGATGACGACGTCGGAGCGTCTCGACAAGTTGAAGAAATGCCGATACGAGATCAGGGACGCCGCCGCGAACCGTGGCACCGAAGTCCACGCGCTCGGGGAAAAACTGGTTGTCGGTGAAGAAATCACCGTCCCTGACGAACTCGCCGGACATGTGGAGGCGTACGTCAAATTCCTGGACGACTGGGACGTACAACCCGTTGTTGTGGAAGCCGTCGTCTACCACCTCGGACACGGCTGGGCCGGAACCCTCGACCTCATCGCCGATTTGAACGACGGCAACCGGTGGCTCCTCGACATCAAAACGGCGAAAGGCGTGTACGGGGACAACGCATTCCAGCTCGCCGCGTACCGGCACGCCGAACACATGTGGAACGACGGGGACAGCACACCGATGATCCCCGTCGACCGCGTCGGCGTCATCCATGTTCGTTCGGACGGCTACGACCTTGTTCCCCTTCGGGCTGACGAGGTTGTTTACAACCAGTTCCGGCACATCGCCACTGTCGCCCGCGCAGCGAAAACCGCTGACACCTACATCCTGCCCGCACTAAACCCTGAGAAGGCCACAGCATGAGTGAACTAGCCCTACGCGACAACAACCAGCCTGATGACACCGACTCGTGGATTCAGGTGCTCGGCCCAGTCGGCGACCTGGCCGGGAAGATCGCTACCACCGACTTCGTCCCGGATGCGATGAAGGGGAAACCCGCCGCCGTCGCAGCAGCGATACTCGCCGGACGTGAAATGGGTGTCCCACCGATGACTGCCCTGGCGAACATCAACGTGATCAAAGGGAAACCGGGACAGTCCGCGCAACTCATGCGCCAACTCATCCTGGCCGCTGGGCACGAGCTCCGGTACATCGAAACCACCGACACCCGCTGCGTGGTTGAAGGCCGTCGCCGTGGGGAAGAGAACTGGCAGCGCGTGTCATTCACCGCTGATCAGGCGAAGAAAGCAGGCATCAACCTTGGCGGCTACCCCGAAGACAAACTCGTGGCGCGGGCAACGTCACGGCTCGCCCGCCGCGTGTTCGCTGACGTCCTCGGTGGCATGTCGTACCTGCCCGAAGAGGCCGCAGAAATCAGCGAACACGACCTCGTTGAAGGACTCACCGAAGCACCCGCCATCGCCCCTGCGGAACCTGAGAAACGCACGGCGAGGCGTGCCCGCAAGCCAGCCGCCGCGAAACCGAAGCCGACAGTTGACGAACCACCATTAGACGACGACGTCATCGACGCCGAACTCGTCGATGAGCCACCACTGGACGAGCCTGAACACCAGGCGCAGCCGGACCCGGCAACCACGGCGCAAGTCAAAGCGATCGCAGCAGGAATCGGCGGGCTCGGGATCAGCGAACGTGACCACCGCATCCAAATCGCCGGAACCCTGTCCGGGGAGGAAAACCTTGACAGCACCAAAGGGTTGACCAAGGCCCAAGCATCCACGGTCATCGACCGGCTCAAACGCATCGAAGCGCTATCGGATCCGTTGCAGGCGCTCGACGCGATCGTCGATCAGGGGAACCCTCCCGGTGGCCTGATTGAACAAATCATCTCCGACTTCGAGGCGGTGCAATGAGTGCCCTGGACAGGCTTACGCACCTTGAGCAGGAGAACGCCCGGCTCGAGGCGGACAACGTGCAGCTCCTCCACGACAAGCACCAGGCGATCGCCGAACGGGATAGGGCGCGCAGTTGCGCGAAGGAGCTGCACATTGTCGCGAAGGAGCTGGAAACCGACGCCGCGCTCCTCAAAGGGCAGGTCGACCTCCTCACGGCGATCCTGCAAATGGTCGCGTGTGAGGAGCTAGCCGCGTGATCCTCCCGCACAGCCCCACCATCGGCGACGTCGTCGCACCAGGCAGCCCAGACGCCCGACAAATGGGCTGCCTGTGCCGGACACGCGACGGCGACTTCCCTGACCCGCCTGGGCAGCGCTGGGTGAACCCGTCCTGCCAACTCCACGGGGTGTGGGACCAATGAGCCAACACCCTGACAACACGTCACAGTGCCATCGCTGCGGCACCCACACCCCGCCATCCCACGGCATCCAACGCCTCGTCGACGACACCCCATTCATCGACTACGCATGCGGCTGCGGCCACATCTGGTCACTCATAGGAGAAACCAACGAATGAAACTGGTCCTCGACCTCACAACAACAACGGTCCAAGAGCTATCGCACTTCATCAAACTGGCGGAACGCTCCGGGGTACAAGGAGACAAAGTCTTAGAGCTGTACGTCCCATCGATGCTCGAGACACGCCGCCCCACACTGTCGTTCGACATGCCCCCGGAGCTCCTCGACGACTTGGTGGCGAACTGATGGCGCGCCAGTCGACACGAATCTTCCTGCCACTCGATGTGTCGTTCATGGACGACGACAAGATCATTGACGCCGGGGAAGAGGCCGGGTGGTTGTACCTGGCGATGGCACTCAAATGCAAAGCGCTCGGTGTTGACGGGGTGCTGAAGAGAGCCCAGATAGCGCGGCTACACGTTGATGGCTGGCAGTTGCGCCTGGAGCGGCTGGTTGAGGTTCACGCGGTCAAAGAGCGCGCTGGTGAGGCATACCTGCTGCCTGCGTATTTGAAGTGGAACGAGTCAGTGAAGCAAAAGAAGGAGCGGCTGGAACGTGTTCGTGCCCTGAAGGGAAATCCGCGAGGAAACCAGAAGGATGGTGGGCAGGAATGACGGCAATATTCCGTGTGGATTCCATACGGATTCCACACGGAAAGGCGCTGGAACCTCAGACCTATTCCACTCGGATTCCGGCACCTAATGCAGTTAAGCCAGCCATAGCAGTTAAGCCAACTAAAGAATATGGTTCTCTTGATCATCATCTATCGGTCTTAACCAGGCGTGCCGCCGCAGGATTTGATAACCAAATCTCAATCGGTGGTGTCCGATGAGCGACCCGACTACGGCGAAGCGGGCACTGGCCTACGTCATCGGAGACATTCGACCTGACTGGACAAACCCGGACGCAGCCGAAGACCTCCGCCTCAAGGCAATCATCGACGCGCTCGGCCAAACGGCGAAACCTCTCGCTGACCTCGCCGTCGACGCCCTCGATGCTGCACGCAACCCGGACCTGAAGAGCCCGCGCATCCTCGTCACACATCGGGCACCGGACAGGCCGGTGAACCCGCGAGCCCAACAGCCACCACAGATCAAGTTGTGCCCCCGCTGCGAGCGTGTTCTTGAGCCCGGCATCGAACATGCCTGCCGCTCCCAACGCCCCGAAGGCTGGAACGACTATCAGGCGTTCTGGCGGGCCAACCTCGCCAAGCAACGAATCCTGCGTGAAGCCATCGCGAACGATCCTGGCAACTACGAGCTGGCGGTACGCAACCGGACAGAGATCGCGGAGTTGAAGGCGGAAGTTGAGGCCCGCGCCGCCCAACTCGACGAAGAACTGCACGGGTCGGTGGACGTCCTGTGAGCGAGGAACTGAACGCTGGCGTGCCAGCCATCGATCTGATTGAGAGCGGGAACTGCTCACCGCAGTGCCTACTTGCAAGATCCGAATGCGAGAAGTGCGACTGCGTGTGCGCTGGGCTTTGGCACGGCGGGTTGAAACATGCGGCGGTAGGACAGGCAAGCGATGCAAACCGCCCCCAAATGCCAGCCTGCGCTTGGTGCCGAAAGCCGATTAGGAGCGTGTGGGAAGGCGGACAAGTTGTCGGCTCAGCGCCATTTCGAATCACTCCGTATCTGGAAGTTGCATGCATGAGGTGCGCGTGGGACCGCGACCTTCCATGCGCTGACGGCGACCAGTTCAGACAGTGGCAGGACGAGTTCTCGCGTGGGAAGCGGGTCTCATGACATGCCCGAAATGCCTGCAGCGAAGCGCGGCTCAGACCCTGACGGGAACCGCCCATACGAGCTCCACCCTGTCTTCTGCCACCTATGTCACCGGGTCGTTGTGCGCGTATCACGCCATCGGCTCAACGCTGCAGCCCACGCCCACATCGACCGCACACACCCAACAGGAGGCACCGCAAGTGACCATCGATGAAACCCCCGACAGTGTGCTGAAAACGGCACACGACGCCATCAACGGGCAGAGACGTACCGACTACGGCAGCCCGCTCGAGTCGTTCCAACGAATCGCCGACATCGCGTCAGCCGGGCTATCCCACAAACTCACCGAACCCCTCGAACCCGAAGACATCAACTGGCTGCTCCTGTACGCCCTGAAAGGTTCCCGCGCCGCCCAAGGCTTACAAACCGGCACCTTCCACCGCGACACCTATGTCGACACCGCCGGATACGCCGGGTGCGCGGAACTCATCCACAACGAACGCGAAGGAAAAGACCTGTGAAATTGGATCAACGCTTCCACCTGGTGCTCGCAAAGATTGACACCACCACGTTGGGCGATAAGAACGCGCCAGTGTTCACAAGCTGGCTCAACGTCAGCTACAGCAAAGGCGTCTGTCAGAGCATCGGCGGATACACCCTCGACACCCCCACCAAAGACGCCGACGGGAAGTTCCTGCGGCGAGAAGGCCACGCCTACGGCATGGAGTTCATCATCCGAACGCTGCGGGCATGCGGTGTTGGAAGGTGGGAAGACCTACCCGGTCGCACCATCTACGTGCTGAAAGAGTCAGACGCTTGGGGTGCACCGGTCCTTGGAATCGCTCCGCTACCGACCGAGCCGGGTGAACCGTTCATCTTCGCCGAGCTCGCGGAACAGTTTCAGATTGCCGGTGATGGCGATGTATGACCTCGACGCAACGTACGAACCGAACTGGTGCAACGCGTGCGGCAACATCGCCGTTACCCGCGCGGGAACCGTCTGCGACATCTGCATCAACCAGGACGGTGACCAATGAGCGAGTTCCTATGTACAGAAGAATGCTGGACTCAACAAACCTGCCCGACCTGCGGGAACAACGTCCCACCGCGAGGCCGCTCAACACCACTGGAGTTAGGTCTGCCGCTGTCGTGCTGCGAGCCGCTCCAACACTCGGACTGGAACAAATGTCATGCGTGGTCTGAGCAGCATGCCCGCGAGGAATGGGCATGGCTGAGGTCCATCAAGGCAGGTGACGCATGAGCGGTTTAGAGCCGTGGCCATTGGGCGGCGCGAACGTGTTCGTGCCGATCCGTGACGAGAACTCGGGGCGGCAACATACAAACCGGCTAGACGCGATCCAGGCGCGTTCTGAGTGGCTTAACGACGGGGCGAACCACGGGATCGACCACCATCGGGAAGAGGTGTACCGGGACACGCACGTCGAGCATGACGTTCCTGCCCTTATCGCAGCGGTCGAAGCGGTATCGCTGCATGTGCCGGAGGCGGACACGACGGGGAACGTCTACTGCGTGGTTCGTGGAGCCGACTACTACACGGATTGTCCGACGTTCAAGTCGGGAGACACGTGGCCTGATCACATCGCAAACGTCGTCGCGCGGGCACTAGGGGAGGAATCGTGAACCGGCTACCAACCCCGTACGGCTCAGCCGCACTCGAACCACCCGATGACCTGGACGACGACGACGCCGACTACATGGCGGACATGGCAGCGGATGCCAAAGCGATGAGGAATGAGGGCAACTGATGATCGACTACCAGATCGGCGACCGGGTACGGGTAACAACCGTGATTGAAGGCGTCGTCACCGAAGCAACCAGATCCAACCTGTACCTCAACCCGCCCGTGTTCATCTCACTCAACCCTGACGGCTCAGTGTGCGGACAGAACACAACCCTTGAAGTGATCGAACGGGCTACCCAACCCGAGCCGATGAAGGTCGGGACGGTGATTCGGACACAGAACGGCATTGTCGCGAAGAAGGTCGCCACGGATGCGGCTCGGCCCTGGATGCACATGGGTGCGACTGGCTACTGGACATGGCATGAAATCCTCGACGGCGATTCGTTCACGGTGATCTGGGAACCTGACGCTGAGCCATCAAACCCGCAACCGTCAAGCGAAAGCGTTAGTTGCAACTGCGCCCACCACCTCGGGAGCATGTGCCACGCGTCGGAATGCCCGTGCCGATGCCACGAAGAACTCGGATGCGGTGGTCAGTGATGACGAAACCGGAAAATCAATGGTGGGTCATCAACGGCGCAGACCTTCTAGCGGCGCTAAAGGCCACACATGTCGGAACAAGCCCGGACGTGATGTACCTGGAACTGCTCGCCAATTCGGCTGCAAACACGGCAGGTGAGTGATGGACGAAATGGATCACCACATGATCCGCTGTCAAGCATTCCAAAACACCCGCCAACCCGTCACCCAATGCTGGGACGACTACAGACACGACGGTGACCACCGTTGGTACTCAAACGACGGCTGGATCCACTGGCCACAAACCATCAACCTCATCGAACGAATCGTCGGAAGGATCGGACTGTGACGTGGAGATGCGCAGTAGAAGAGGACCTTACGAGGTTCGGCATAAAGATCGCCCTGGCGGACGTGACCGAACACGGCGGAAAGCTCCTCCAGTTCGAACCCGTCTCACAGACGGACTACCAGCCAAACGAAACCCTCCCCGATAGCGCGTGGCTCACCCTCCCGAGAGACGCCGCGATCGCCCTCATGATCCAGATCCAGCAGGCGCTGGCACCGGACAGGCGTTCGGTTGACCGTGAAGTGTTGGAACGCGCTGACGAAGCCTTAGCGGTCGAACGTGCGCGGGTAGACAAAATCCTCGACCGCACCCCTCAAGTCATCGTCACCGACAACACAGGAGTCAGATGCGAATGAGGTTCACCATCGATCTCCTCGGAACCGAACTCCTCGAAATCAGATACAACGACCACCAGCCGAACAACGACGGCCCGCCACTCGGATTCACCATCCACCACCACGCCAGCGACCACCAGGGAGAAGACGATGACGAATGACGACACGCTCGACCGCCTCACCGCCGCCACCCATCAACTCCTCCAGCTCTACCCGCGACTACGCGACGCCCTCGCCAAAGACCAAACCGGAGGCGACGGCAGATCCTCCGCCAGCCCCGTCCCATCCATCCCCGTCAACCCCGACGTCCTCGAATCCATCCGCCAACTATCCGCCGACATACCCACCTTCGACGCCCAACTACGAACCGCGCTCCTCTTCGACCGCGCATCGACCATCACCAAACGATCCGTCGAAGACTGCCTCACCTACGCCGACGCCCTCTGGCGGCGCCTCAACGCCCACGAACAACTCAGTAGCCTCGCCAACGAATACGCGCGCAGCATCAACGGCTGGCTACGCACAGCCCGCCTCGCCGTCGGCCTCACCACACACCCCAAACCCATCGGACACCCCTGCCCGTTCTGCGACGGCAACCTGCATTTGTGCGGAGACGAAGCCCACCTCCACGACCCAGACGACATCGAAGCCATCACCTGGGAACGCGGAGAACTCATCTACTGCGACCAATGCCAACGCGAATGGCCCAGCGCCGTGTGGGACGTCCTCGGGAACATCATCGACATGGAACAACGACGCCACGCCGAAGCCGAAGCATCATGAAACTTGTTGACGCCCAAGCCCTCGCCATCCTCCTACGAGTACCCGCCGCCACCATCCGCCAATGGGCACGCCGAGGCAAACTCACACGGCAAGGACACGACAGCAAAGGCCGAACCCTCTACGACATCAACGAGGCGCGGACGCTTTCTTCGCACCCGAAGCAGCTGGACGCTTCCGACGCTTAGGCTTCACAGCGACCACGGCGACGGGCATCTTCCCAACCTGTATCGACATATCCTCGATCAGATTCCACGACGGACTGCCCGCCGGGCGCGTACCGGCGCCGTCGAGTAACGCCACCTGCGCCACCAACAACTCACGCACCAGCGAAGACACCGGCTGCTTACGCTCAGCCGCCAACTCATCCAACCGGGAACGCAACGCCACCGGAACCCGCACCTGCAGCACCGGCGAATGCGTACGACCACCCGACAAAGACTTACGCCCAGGTCGCAGACCACGCTTCTCAATCTCAGCCAACGACTTCTCAACCAGTTCATCGGCACGCGACTCCGTCAGGCGTGTGCCGTCCTTCAAGATGACAACGTCGTCATCCAAATCAACTGTCCTGACCTGAACGTCCTTCGCGTCGCGAAGCCTCGCGGCGAACTCTTCAGCCGCATTCTTCTTTGTCATTTGAGTGCCTCATCCGTGGTTGGTTATGTGGTTGGTGATCCGTCGTTGGTGTGGCTATCTGTTGCGGTACTTCAAAGGCATTGCGTGGAACACCACCAGGGTGTCGTCCTCGGTGAGAGAGGCAAGGATCTCCAAGGCCTCACCGTTCCCGTCGTCTCCGTAGAACACGAACGTTCCGTCGTTCAAGTCGTCGGCGATGGCTGCGTTGCTGATCGCGTGCACGATGCCAGCGTGGGTCAGCTTGTGGTTGAGAGCTGAGCCTCGTACCTCGATCCGCATAGTTCTATTGTGTACTACACAACGCCGGGAGTCAAGCACACCCCGACACGCCGACAAACATCACCCACTTGCCACACCCACAACCAACTGTCACACTTCTTTGCAGTGCCACCCCTGTGTCCAACCACAGGGGTTTCGTCATGCAACGGCACAGTTCCTTCCTGTTGCGGCCATAGCCGCACCACTACCCACAACAGTGGAGCGGCTATGGCCTGGGCAGGCGGATACACCAGCCCACCAGGCTGGAAGACAACCCGCAAACGAATCCTCAAACGCGACGCAGGCATCTGCCACATATGCGGAGGCGAAGGCGCAGACCAAGTCGACCACCTCCTCAACGTCGCAGCAGGCGGCAGCCACGACGACCACAACCTCGCAGCCATACACGCCCACCCCTGCCACACCAACAAGACCAGAGCCGAACAACGAGCAGCACGCATACCACCGCCACCGCTGCCACTCAAGAGCCGTAGACCTGAGACGCACCCAGGCCTACTCACCTAGACCAACGAGGCAGCGATGACCAAGTACATGCCCAGCCGCCTCGTCTACGAACAACTCAAAGCCAACAACCCCCACCTACCCGACGGCACCAACGTCGAACGAGTCGAACTCATCCTCGAACCAGCCGACATAGCCCGACTCGTCATCACCTGCTACGTCACAGACGAACTCGCCGAGGCGCTCACGGGCCAGCCGGTCGAGCCGGGCGGAATCGTGCTTGGCCCGCTTGGCCGCCTCGCGCATCTCGAACCCATCGGAGATGAGGTCGCCGACCTCGCGTGCGACGTCGACGACGGCGCCGGTGATGATCGTGGCGATCCTCCCGACGCGCGTCGCCGTCGTCTGCACGGCCTCCTGTGCGAAGTCCTTGTTGCGCTCGAGCTTGTCGAAGTCGATTTCGCGGCGCTGCGGCGTATCGTCGCTCATAGCCGATCAGCCTACCCGCCGCGCCGCGTTAGCTGGCCTGGGCCGCTGACGCGCGCTCGATGTTGACGACCAGGTCGTCATCGTCGCGGGTCCACGAGTTCGGCACGCTGAGCTTGGCGATCTTCCGCCACGTCGATCCGAGTTGGCCGCGCAGGTTGCCCGTGTTGTACGGCAGGCCGTGGCGCTCGCAGATGTCGCGCACCTCTTCGGCCATCTCCGGGTACCGGTTGGCCGGCACATCGGGGAACAGGTGGTGCTCGATCTGGTGGCTCAGGTTGCCGCTCATGATGTGGAACAACGGGCTGCCGGTGATGTTGGCCGAGAACAGCTTGGCCTGGCCGGTCTCATCCATGGCGCGGCGCATGGCGTCCACCACCAGCGGAATGGTCTTGGCCATGGGGGCAAAGGTCTGGTTGCCCTGCGGTTCGTCGTTCTTGATGAAGTCGCCGCCCAGCCAGAACTGGTAGGCGGCCTTGGCGAAAGGTTCGGGACGCAGGCCGAGCTTGGGCTTGATGATGGTGCCGGCGATGTAGCCGCCGTCCTTGACCGGGCGGCAGAGCACGCGCCACATGTCGGAAATGTCCTTACTCGGGCCGTCGAACAACTGGATGGCGCGCTCGGGCATGTAAAAATCGTGGATCTTGGCGTGCTCGATGTCGCCCATGCCCTGGTTGTTGCCGATGATCAGGGTCAGGAACGACACCATCATCATGCGCCCGTCAGTGATATTGCGATCGAAGAGGTCGATCGGGTAGGCGATGCGCATGTCTTCGGTGGCTTCGTCGATGTGATAGACGAGGGCATCGACGCCGCGCGTGAAGTCGTCGGTAGTGGATACCTCGACGTTGGTGCCGGTGGAGGATTCAGCGGCGAAGTGGGCGGCGGCTTCAAGGTAACCGTAGCCTGCCTTGGGCTTCATCTTGTAGGCGACCAGGCAATGCTTGCCACCCTTGATCAGGTCTTCTTCTTTCAGGCTCAGGTCGGCGTAGCGATTCGATTGATCCATGGTGTGTCTCCTAGAGAGGTTGTTCGTCAGGATGGCTGCGATGGGCTGAATATTAGAAATATCCAAAGATAAATAAAAGTCACAAAATTTTATCTTTGACTTAAATCTTTGTTTATGTATTTCCGGATGTCGGCCAAGCTGA
>OFRF01000384.1_pt1 | contig 10975 bp, 16 predicted proteins | sample 1543081 | NCBI WGS metagenome assembly OFRF01 (sample SAMN07774232, study PRJEB24372) | wastewater metagenome
GCACCAAATCCACCTCCACCTCCAGCACCACCACCACCACCTGGGAAGATAGAAAGAACAGAGTTAAGAATTGTCATTTGAATCCACTTGGCAATAATCTGTGCAGCCATATCCAAGAACGCATCGGCCACGCTCTGGAAGAAACCAGCCAAGGCTTCTTTGGCTCCCATGGTGCCGCTGATTATTCCCTTGAATGATGCAGCAAAAGAATCGCCAATGGTCTTGGCGCCAAAGTTGACAAGGTTGGTTAGGTTCGTTAACTCTTCCAAATCTTTCTTTACTTTGTCACGTTCGCCAGCAATTCCCTCTTGGAATGTTTTGGGTTGATTTGCTGCTGCGGCACCTTTCCTGGCTTCTTCGGTTTTCTGACCAGGCAACTGTTGCAATCCCTCTAGTTCTTTTTTCAGTCGTGCAACTTCATCAGCCGAAGCACCACGCGCCTCAGCTTCTACTACAGCTACTTTGGCCAAGTCAATTGCTGGCTGCAAAGCCTCCTGAAGTGCTTTCCCAGCACGGTCAATCTCGATGTACTGCTTGGCAAGTTCAGGATTGATGCCTTCAGCAACCAAACGCTGGTAAGCCTTGTCATCTTCAAGTTTTGTTTTGTTAGCTGTAATGATGTCTTCGAGTGGTTTCAACTGCTGATCAAGTAAGGTCTTTTTATCCTTGGCATATTTGTTGTTTGCAATTAGCACCTCGCTCAGTTGGGCACTGGCAAGCAGTTCGCGCTCTTGTTGTGATTTAGCATTCTTTTGCAGTTCAAGAAACTGCATACGCCTTTCAAGCGCGGCCTTGTCAAATTCACCTTTAAGGCGCTCCGCATCATTCATTGACACTTGAATGTCAAGATTGGCGGCTGCAATATCGTTTAACTTATTGGCACTATCAAGTTGTTTTTTGGTTTCCTCGGCAAGACGTGCGGCTTCTTTTGCTGCTTTTTCGGCGGCTCTTTCTGCGGCACTTTTCCCTTTGCGTGTTCTGCCACCAGTCTCACCAAGCAGCGCAGGTATTCCGGTTGGCTTAAATATTCCTGTTTGAGCTTTGTTTAACTGTTGCTGTGCAGCCAGATTTTCTTGGATTTTTTGTTGGATAACCCCTTGTAATTGAACAGCACGATTAGCATTTGGGTCTTCCGCGCCAATTCGTTTTAGGACTGCCTGATAGTTTGTTAGGTATTGCAAGTTTTGCTGGATGCCAGCTTTATTTTTTTGGCTAGTAACTTGACCAATACCTTTGGCAATGCGGTCTACACCTTCAGAAGTTGCGCCGAGATTGATTGCTCCGGTTGCCCCAGCAAGATTTCGCGCGAATCCACCACCACGACCAGCGGCCAGCGCAGCATTAATTGCATCAATGACTTGAATAGCTTGGGCAAAAATTGCCTTTAAGGCTGGTGTTAATACAACACCAATAGTCCTAGCAAGTTGCTCTACGCCATCTGTCAAAGTGCTGAATTTACCTTGCAGCGTGTCACTCTGGGCAATAGCACCATTTGCATATTTGCCACCAGCATCTGTCAGCCGTTTAACTGCAACCTCAACTGCTTCCGCACTGATGCGGCCTTTGCTAAGTGCCTTTTGAAATTCCTCGCCAGACAGGCCATACATCTTCCGCAGTTCTTCCTGAAGCGCAACGCCGCGCTCTTGGAACTGCAATAGTTCTTCGCCTTGTAGGCGGCCTTTTGCTTGTACTTGACCGTAAGCCGTAACCAAACCTTGAAGTTCTGCACCAGTTGCGCCAGCCACGTCAGCCAGACGCCGAGTAGTTTCAACAACCTTGTCGCCTTCAACACCAAAGGCATTAAGACGTTTTGCCGAATCAATTAGTTCTGTACTGGTAAAAGGCGTTACCGCACCAAGCTGCTGAAGTTCTTGGATGATTGTTTTTGCCTTGGTAATGCTACCAGTCAGAACCTCAAGGCTTCTGGTTTGTGTCTCAAGTTCTGCTGTTTTGGCAAAAACAAACTTTGCGGCTGAAATAGCTGTAAAAGCACCAAGAAGACTGGTTACTGCGCCTTTGAGTCCGTTTGTTGCAGATGTAGCTACTTGCGTGCTTCGTGTGTAGCCTTTTAGCTGATTTGAAGCAGAACTTGTGGCTGAATTTTGATTGTTAATTTTTGTAGTTGTACTTCCAACGGCGCTTTCCAGCTGGCGCGAAGCGGTTGTGATTTGCTTGAGTGCATTAGCCGCTTGCTGGCCGTTTACCTCAATCGCTATGTTGGCTACTGCCACGGTTCGACCACTGCTATTGCGTCAGTCTACTAGCTACGCCGCTTGGCTTTGTCCATTTCCTCGCGCTCCCGCTTGCCTTTTAGCTCGTAGTACGCAGCAAAGTGGATGAACTCTGCATCCGTCAATTCCTGCCGAAGCCGACTTACCGTCATGCCTAGCTCGGTAGCCAGGAACATTTCAAAGTAAAGCCAGTTATCGGCCTCTAGTCGTTTTTTGCTTCTTCCAGCGGTTCGGGCGCACCTAGGCCAAACAGGAACAGTTCCAGTTCGTTCAGCACCGACTCAGGCAGTTCCCGTTGCAGCTTGGCTGCATCGGCGGAGGCAAATGCCTTGGTGCCATCTTCCAGTTCGGCCATGTGGCACAACATCTGGGTGCTGATGTCCAAGGCTTCATCGGATCCAGCCAAGCCAGACGCACGCTTGCGGTCAGCGCGGGTGATCGGCTTGAAGTACAGCGACAGCACTACGGTGCCGTCTTCCTTCTTGATGTTGAATTGACGCCGCTGGTTGAGGTCAAAAGCCCCGGTGAGAAGATCAACGGGGCGTGGTGATGCAGGCATTAGATCGAGGTAGTAATGGCACCGTTCATGGTGAAGTTAATCGTCACCACTTCCAGTTCGCCAACCGTAGCACCGTAATCAGTGGATGTGATTACGATGCTGCCAGTGATCTTCTTGCCGCCAGTTTCGTCAAGATACAACTCAACAGAGGCGTTGCCCTCGTCGGTTGCTACGTTGACATCCCGAATCAAGTCAAGCTTGTCACCGGATCCAGGCGCGTCATACATGACTTCCATGCTGCCGGTGCCTGCAATCAGGCCACCAATGTTGGCCTTGTAGGTTGCGCCTTGAGCAGTTGTCTCAAGTACGTCCTTTTCCACGGTCATCGACCAGGAACGCACGGCAGCAATCTCAGAGATGCCGCCACTGCTGTCCTTGTCAAAGAAAACCGTGCCTTGTTCGCCGCGATAGAAAGCCATGATCAGATCGTCGAGGTGGTGATGGTGCCAGTGGTCACGAAGTTGCAGGTGACAATTTCCAGCTCACCAACGGTGGCGCTGTAGTCGGCAGAAGTGATCAAGCCGACAAAGCTGATCTTCTTGGTGCCGGTGGTGTCAAGGAACAGCTCGAAGCTTGCCACACCTTGATCAGTTGCGGTGTTGGCCGCTGTGATGAACGCCTTGGTTTCATCGGCGCTGCTGGCGGTATACATCAGCTCAACGCTGCCAGAACCGGCGATCAAACCGCCGATGTTGCTCTTGTAGGTAGCACCAAGGGCGGTGGTTTCCAGCACGTCCTTTTCAATGGTCATAGACCATGAACGGGTGGATGCAATAACAGCAGTGGTGACACCGGCATCGTCAAATTTGACGGAGCCTTGTTCGCCGCGATAAAAGGCCATGGTTAGAGATCCTCGAAGGTTTCAAAGGTCATTCTGACCTGTGTTTGGAAGTACCCTTCGGGAGACGGCGTGGCCACCACCTCTGGGCCAGTTGGGGGATCAAAACGAACCCCTGATACGACAATTCTATTGTAAAGGTCTCGTACTCTTTTGCCGACGGTGAAATTTGCGCTGGGGCCGACACCTTTAGCGGAGAAGATGTTTACAACAACAGCGCCGATGACGCTGTTACTGGCGCCAGTGAGGCTGCCCATGGTCATGTAGTTGTTCGTGCCGAAACTGACCGTGCATTGTGCCCAAGTGCTACCTGGCGTGGGCGTGTAGGCCACGTTATGGAACACCACTGGGATCGGTGGTGCGGCTGCCAGTTCAGTGGCTAGGCGGCCTTCGACGATGGCGCGGATTGCGTTGAGATCCAGTGCAGCCATTACTCGTTCCTCCCGATGATGTCGGCCAACTGCCTAGCGCGATTGGTCATCTGCCGGGCAATGATGTCGATCCATCCTGCCGGTGCTTGACGGCTATGGCCATTGGCTAGTGATTCGGCGTATGGCAACGAGTTGTGAACGTTGTATCTGATGCCAAAACGTTCGTTGCCAGGTGTGTAGTTGATGCCGACGGGTGCCAGTGATCCGCCAGTTCCTGCGTCATAGCTGCCGGTAGCGTTTTCGCCAATTGCCCAACTGGAGCGAAAGCGGCCAGTATCCACTGGACTTTGTGACTTGACCTGTTGATCCGTTTCAAGCACCACCACACGCAACAACTGGTTCATTTGCCCTTCGCAGAAGTTGCCGATCTCACCAATTTTGATGCGTCGCGCCATGATCAGGCTCGCAAGACCAGTTCGTAGGTGATCGCCTGGTTGTCCTGCTCGATGGTCTGCACGGTGATGATCTGATGCGACACGGTTGCGATTACAACGCGGTCGGCGGTGCTGGGCGTTACGGCTAAGTCGGTTGCAGCGATGAACAGCCGCTTGTCACCGGCTTGCACCAGCTCATTAACCTCACGGGCGTTCACATCCTGCAACACGCCACGCAGGGCATAATCCGTTGCCGTCTCACCCATGGCGCCTGTGGCGGCGTTGTAGGTGCCACTGGTGACCTGCCTGTAAGTCAACGCACCACCAAACTTGCCCATCAGCTTGGAGGCGGTCTTCTGTAGCGAGGAAGCTAGTGCCATCAGAGTCTGTAAGCGACGCAGTGGCCGTTCTGGAGTTTGATGCTGGTAAACACGCCGTAAAGCGTTGTAGAGGAATCAAAAGACTGACCCGCGATTGTATTTCCATCCCAGTTCAATGGAACCAATGTATCCACTTGAGTGTTAGTCGTGAAGTGAATGGCGCACCAGCGGCCAGTGTAGGTAGCAGTATCACCAATAAAGGTCGCGCCTTTCGAGTAATCAATTCCTAAACGATTGGTATCGCTCATGATCAAATTTTGTAGGCGGCAATTTTGCCCGATGTCAGCGTGACGCTGGTGAAGACAGCCTCGACAGCATCGCCAGCCTTCAGTGGCACGCTAGTAAAGGCATTGCCGGTGACGTTCTGGATCACGGCACTGGCGATCACTGAATCTTCAAAGGCCACCAGTTTGTTGAAGCGACCCGTATGGGCAGCAGTGTCACTGATGTATTCAAAACCAATTGCGTAATCACCCATGATCAGCTCCGGCGGATTGCAATGTTGCCTGGTCCACTGATTCTAAGGCCAGTTAGATACCTTTCCATCATCGGTGGCACCTTATCCGCACCAGCTTGTGCGCTGCTGGTGTTCACGCTGACGCTGATCGGGCCGATGCTGACGCTGTTGTAGTCCTCAAGACCACTCAGGCCGAGGCTATCAGTGTTGTTGTTGAGGAAGACGGCCAGCACCACCTGGGCTTGCTTGACCTGTGGTGGGATCTCACCGTCAGTGAAATAGTCCGTGGTAATGCGAAACGGGAAACCGGTTGCGTAGGTGTTGATATAGGTATCAGGCTTCCGTACTCCAGTTCTAGGCCACTGCATTGACTGGGTGTCAGTAGCGCGAGCACCAAGAAAACGTTCACGGTCCAACCTTTGAGCAGCGGTGTACAGTGCGCGGTTCTTGGCGTCAGTGGTCGCGGTGCCCCATGCGGTTACATCCGCATCAAGCACCAGGCCATCAACAATGTCTTGCGCGTCAGCCAGCGTCAGGTATGAGTTTGCGTTGGCTGCGCCTACGGAGGCCACGATCGCAATTGCCATTGACCGGCTCGGTAATTTCTTCGGGTGCTACTTCCACAGTAGCTGGCTCTTCAACGGGAAAAGAGGCCACCTCGCTAGAGGCAGCCTCCTGTTCACGCAGTCGCCGGAAAGCGAACAGTCCGATAGGGTTGTCTCCCTTGCTGTCTGTGCTCTAGGATAGCGGGGCTGGCGAGTTAGCGCTCCCAGCCATGCCCAACCTGCGTTACCAGGATGAGAACACCATTATGGCTTGCTGGCCAGCAATTTGGCAATTGGACCGTCACAGGTGCAGGGCCAATTAAAAAGACAATGCCCAATGGGGCAAAACGCTGCTACTGGATCTGTCGTTGCATTTGCGGAAGAGAGCGCGAAGTCAATGGAACCAGTCTGAAGCGAGGAATATCAACATCATGCGGATGCGTTTCTGGCATTCCTCGTCATGAGTTTCATGGCATGACGAAAAAAGCCCCGGAGTATCGAGTTTGGATGGGCATGAGAGAAAGATGTCGCAATCCAAACCATGTTGCTTTTCAGTATTACGGCGCTGCTGGAGTAACCGTTTGCGAAAGGTGGGATAGTTTCAGTGCATTTCTTGAGGATATGGGTCCGCGTCCGGATGGCATGACTATTGACCGCATTGACCCTTTTGGCAATTATGAGCCAAGCAATTGCAGATGGGCCTCATGGCTTGAACAGGCACAAAATAAACGCAAAAATAAGCAATAAAAAAGGGAGGCTTTGGCCTCCCCGCTTTTTGATTGCTGTTGAGCCAATCAGACGCGCTTGAGCAGCACGGTCAAGATCACACCAGCCAGGGCGGTGGTGGTGCCGGTCACGTCCAGAGACAGGCGGTTGCCAGCCTCAAGAGTGAGATCTCCGGTGGTGGTGGTCAGAGCAGGGGCTTGCTCGGTGAGAGCGGTGCCCTTGAAGTTGATAGTGGCGCTCAACAGGTCGTCACCCGCGGTAGCGGCTTCGGTACCTTGGCAACGACGAACGGTGCCGGTTACGGCGCTGCCATCAGTGCCAGCAGTGGCGTGAACTTCACGCACTGCAACCACTTGACACTTAACGGGAGCGGTCCAGAATTGCACATCGGCAATCGAGGATGCACCGTAAAAAGTGGCTTCGAGGTACTGCTCTGTAGGCAGTTCAAACTGGGAAGGTTGGGCCATGGTTAGTTCCTCCTATCAATCGAAGTTGGAGGTGATGGTCGCACGCACGATACCAATGTTCTTGGTTTCGTACACCTTCGACCAGTTACCCACTGTTGCCAGTTGAGCGCGAGTTGGGTTGGTGGTAGTCACCGCCCACTTGGCGCCAACAGGATGGTACAGGTAGTGCATGTCAAGTGACATGGCGTCCGATTTGGCCAGGATGTCCCGGTCGGTTTCGGTGCGCATTGCAGCTTGCTCACCAGTGGCGATGGCGCCGTTGGTGAAGAAGTAGCAAGCGTAGTTACCACCAGAGTTGGTGATGTCGTCAGAGACGATCACACGCAGACCCATGTAGGTGGGGACGCTGTACTCGTTGCTGAAGGAACCAGCAATAGAACCGCCGATGGCGTTAATTGTGCTGGCGCCGGTAGCAGCAGTGCTCAGGCGGGCTTCCGTGTTGGTCACATAGTCAATCGCCTTGCGCTCTACGAGGTCGTAGTAGCAAGCAGAGTGCATGGCCACAGCGGACAGCTTGTCGCCTTGATCGCCGAGTTTGGCGCGTGCCTGGGCAACTTGCTTGGGACCCAGTGCGGTCATGCCGCTGGTGTCAAAACGCAGTGCGTCAAAAGCAGGTGAATCGGAACCGGTCAAGGCACCGAACACACCTTCCAGACACTTGTACAGGTCAGCCTGTTGCTGGTTGGCAACATACTCACCGACCTTGGCGCCGATGGCGGCCATGGGATCAGAACCGGCGGCAAGTGCAGCCAGGTCACGAGCCTCAAAGGCACGACCACGGTGCAGGATCACGCCAACTTGCTTGTCAGCAGTGATTTTGCCGGGTGTCAGCGAAGTGCTGTCAGAAAGAACTTCCAGATCGCCAGACAGGTTGGCTTTCCAGAAGGGAACGTTGACGAAATCACCGCCTTCTCCGGCATTCAGCTCAGCCATCGGTTGGGCAACACCCGAAGCCAGAAACTGGTTCCGCAGGGTGGATTGCTCAATGACGTACGGAGTAAAAACCTCAGGGATGATTACATCGGAGCGAAGTGTCGCCACGGTGTTTCTCCAAAGAATGTTTTGTGCGTGGTGGGCGTAACCCAGCGGCTCGGCGTAACCTTGCTGCTAATGCGTACAGCTTAGCGGTTAGCTGCTGCCTTCAACCGATCGTACATATCACGGTCAGTTCTGTATAGCCGTGATTGTTCGGTCAGGTTGAAGTTTTCTGGCATGAATGGATTTTTCACGCCAGTAATTTCAGCGCCATTGCTGCGACCGGCTGGTGCGCCACTGCCCTGTGGCTTGGGTGCTTTTTGCATCCAGGTTGGTAGTGACTTGGCCCATTCAGCAACAGGAGTGCGCTGGTAACCATCGACCACAACGACTGTGCCATCAGGTTCGCGCTCGATTTGATCGCTGCTGAGTTTGCTTTTTAGAACGTAGTCAGGATCATGGACGATCTCAGCCAGTGCAGTCATGGCAGGCGTCATCAGTTCCAACTCGCGGACGCGGGTTTCCAGTTCACTGATGCGTTGATCCTTTTCGGCAGTGGCTGAACGGAACTGTTGTTCCAATGCCTGCCGTGCTTCACCGTACTTGCCTTGCTGTTCAAGTTGCTGTTGCTCGTAGTTGCGTTTGAACTCGATCAACTCATCAACATTGATGCCATCAGGGATAGTAGGTGCCTTGGCTTTGTTTTCCTTGAGCTTGGCGATCAGCTCATAGTTTTTGCGTTCCAGTGCCTCAATGCTGCGTTTGAGTGCATCTGTATCGTCGCCACCAGTCACCGTAGGTTCCTGGATCACATCGTCAGTCATGAAATGCCCGTAGGGTGTTCACGTTCAGTGTATGACAGCTTTGCAGTCGTGGCCAAGCGCGAGTGGAACACACCGATCCGGGAACCTTGGAACCCGGTGATCAAGGAAGCGCTGCATGGCGTGGACAACCATGTGCGGCTGTATTTGGCCACTGGTGACGTGTGGCACCTGAAGCAGGCGGATCTATTGCGTGGCTATGTGGTGGCGCTGAAGGAATGGATCAATCAGCAGGAGATCACCACTTGACCTTGTTTGCCCAGTAAGCGGCTGACATTTTGCCTTTGGCAATGTTTTCGGCATGACGTGCCTTGAAGGCGTCGCGTCGTGCTTTGTCAGCGTCTGATTCGTTCTTGCGTGGTGGGCTGCCACTGACACCTTGCTGGCCGAAGCGAATCAACTTGACGGTTTCACCATCCTTTGCCAGTACGGCATGGGATTTGTTCGGATGCTTAGGCGTCCGCTTGGGTTGGTTGTACCCGTCAAATTGCTCGCCGCGATAGGTGATCACTTTTTCTTCTTCGGTTTCCGTGGCTTAGCAGTTTTAGCAGCGGCCTTGAAGTCTGCCGCACTGGGGCGACCTTCTTCACCACGACGAGCCATGCGCTCATCGCTGCCGGATTCAATCCGCTTCCGTTTTGCGGCGATGTTTGCGTACAGGCCTGGTTTCGCCATCTTCCTGGGCATGGGTAATACGTTCCGTCTGACCCAATGGTAGGCCGGACTGATCAACCCATTGGATGGTGCCGTCTTCCACCTTCTGTAGCCGTGCGACTACAACAGCCTCGCCAACGGTGACCTCAACCCAGTCGGAATGAACGCGACCGTCAAGGTAGTAGCGGATCTTAGGGTTCTCCATATCGTTGCTGTAGCTGCTTCAACGTTACTTCGCTGCCGTCTTCGCGGACCAACTGTACTAAAGCCTTTTGCGGATTGGTCTTTTCGGCCAGTTTGTCAAAGTACGCAGCACGAGTTTTGCCGAGCACTTCCTCTCGATATGCCTGGGGTTGACCTTTAAGCCACTCGCCGTAGTTCAGGCTGCCAGACACCGGACCATCTGCTGATGCACGCGTGCTAGGACCAGTGCCCCAATCCGGTGGTGGGATGCCAAGTGCCTTGTAATCAATGATCGGGATGGTGGTACTGCGGCAGTTGAAGTGGACAGGTGGTGTCGGGCCATCGCCGTACTTAAACTCTTGGCCGTCAAGTGAGCGGCAGATTGGTGACGTGCGACCGTCAAGTGTGGCGACGTACCTGTACTTGCCGGTGATGTCTGGATTGGCGCGGTACACCTGCTGACTAGCTTGGTTGCTTACCTCCTGCACACTGGTCCGCACGATGGTTAGCACCTGATGATTCGCCATCTTGGTCACCTCACCACCAGCCAGAGCACGTTGCCGGACTGACATGGCCTGCTGCCCGAAGTCAAGGTTGCCGACCAGGCGCCGTGCGATCTGTGGCGTTGGTTCGCCGGTAAGGACGCCGTTACGCACCACAGTGTTGAACATCTGCGCCTGAGACTCGGCTAGACCACGAAATGCCTTTTCAACGATCTGCCCATTTGGCAGCGTGATGGCTGCACCTTGACCGGCTGTGAGGTTGAAAGCGCCAGTGCCGGGCAGCGTGAAGTTGATTGCCGTTGGATCAACGCTGACCACGGTTGCGGCAAAGTTTGGCGCTACCTGCACCGTGCGCACCATCTGCAACGCATCCACCTGAGAAGGCAGTAGCTCACGCGCATCAGCCACGCCACCACGAATGGCAAGCCGCATTTGCTCGGTGATGAACTGCGTTTGCAGCTCGGCCAAGCCTTGCAGTTCACCCGATACCAATGCCGTGCTGGTGCCTGCCCAAGTGTCAAGTGATTCCCGCAGTTGGGCCAGGATCACCCGTAAGCGCTGCGCTTGGTAGCTAGCAGGGGACACGATTCCACCGCCTGCTGTAGCCACACCCATGTCGATACGGCGCAGGTCATCCACTGCGCTGAGGATCACGTCGTTGTATGCCGTGACCACTTGGTTCGCTACGGCGTTGCTGTAGCGGTTCAGGTCAATTGCATTGCGGTAAATGTTCGCAACAGGATCGTTGCGGTTAATCCGCCGCTTGAACTGGTCAATGTCAAGCAGCCGCTGGGTGACGCCGCCGCTGTAGGTCATGAATCGTCAGTGCTG
>OFRF01000385.1_pt1 | contig 10967 bp, 21 predicted proteins | sample 1543081 | NCBI WGS metagenome assembly OFRF01 (sample SAMN07774232, study PRJEB24372) | wastewater metagenome
CCGTTGTCCAGATGTAGGTAGTATGCCCTCCCGCCCGTCTTAGCTGTACTCATACCTCCCCTTTCGCTTCGTGCTGTGAATCGAGATAGTCAAGAATCGCAGTTACCTGAGCTTCGACTAACTCTGAATGTCTCAATCCATTTGCATAATTTTCGTTCATAATCTCCATGATTCTCTCCGACGGCTTCATCCCCTTAGCGTTGGTGGTCATAATTCTCCTTCCTGAAGGGGGTTAAGATTCCAACAATATACAAAAAGTTATCTCTGCAATATCGAATTCAATGGATTCTTCTTTAGGGCTTTCCGCTAAATACAGGGCATGGCGTAACTGCTGTATTAATTCTGATCGCTTCATCTTCCCTCCACTCTATGAGACGGTTGGGTTAATTCTTATTTCTGGATGCTTTTCTAACCAAGCCTTTGCCCTAGCATCGAGCATAAATTCTTCATGCTGATTTATGTATGAGTTTCGACACATTGTCATAACATTCACAAATATTTGTAGGCTTTCTGGCGTCACGGGGTGAGTACCGTGATGATTTGACTTTCCAACTTCATAACCATACTTAAATTCGTCTCCGACCATTTCTATCGTTATTTTCATTTTGTTTTCTCCCTATAATCACAAAGGGGGTTAGGATTTTTTAAGTCCATAATCACATTCAATTGATGAACAAATTCTCGGAGCTTTCTTAGTTAAGAAACATCCACATTTAGGGCAGCGGTCTTTAGGGGCTGGATGATTCGGGGTGCTTATGCTCATAACTTCATCCATGTCATTATTACTGATTGGTCCAACACATTTCATAGGTTCAGTCCAGACATCTTTTTTCTTTCGTTTGATATTCTGATGGACAAATATCCTACTATCGCCTTCAACGATAATTTTAGGCTCACACCAACAATCTGCGCCGTTCTCGGTATTATGCTCTTTCACTCTCAATTCCTTCCTTCAGCGGGGTGGGTTAAACTCCCATATCCTCAATTTCCTTTGTAAGTTTAGCCTGTTCTTGTTTTAATCCTTCTTTACCCATCTTCGATAAACAATCAATGCAAATCTTATTTCCAACACACCCGACCATACCACCTTCTTTGCTCTTAAATTCTGAATGAATTTCAAAAACAGTTTTAAGATCGGTGTTCTTACAGTAAAAGCAACCATAAAAATCTGGTTCCTTTATCCGCAAATCTTCATGTTTAAATACCCAAGCATTTTTTGATCGCCTATTTTTTATATAATTCTCGGTTAAACTTTCCCTAAATCTTTTCACGAGATATTTCTCATCAAATTTACATTCATTGCATGGGTGGACTAAATATCTTTCCTTGTTGTATATGTCCTTAAATTCAGCTATGGCTTGTATGCCAAGACACGAACGTTGAAACCAGAAACAATCTTTTCTACCGCAACTTGGCATCATCTCCCCCTTGCTTGGTTTTGGGTTGGGCGGTGTTAAATAAATGTTAATTGTTTTTTGTGATTATCAAGTCTCTTAACCGCCGCATCGAAGTATTCCTTGTCTATCTCATACCCCGTCAAGTCAAAGCCCATGTCGTAACAGGCGATGGCGATACTGCCGGAACCGAGGTGGGTGTCTAATATCCTCATGGGGGGGGTAGCGTAATTTTTTAAAATCCATGTATACAGGGCAACTGGTTTTTGAGTCGGATGAATCCTTATTTCTTTATGAGCCATGTGCTCTTGAAGCATCCCGTTCCATCGATACTTGAAGATCCGAACGGCGGTCTTAAAACTCGTCCATGCCAGTTCACAATCAGCAAAATTGCCGGAGTTATCCTTGTCCCACACAACCCAACAACTTGAATCAATCGGGATTTTGGAAATAAAGTGATTTGCTCCAAATACCACCTGCTGTTTACTAACCCTTATTACCTCTTGAAAGTAAATCTCATCCGGCGGCTTAATGTCGTCAAAGCAGTGATAAACCGTGGCGTCTACTTTCTTATTCGGCCCTTTTTTAGCAAATCCTCGTTTCCCAAACGGTTTATCGCCACCGATTTTTCCCGATTCGCCACCAATCTTTATCCCATACGGCGGATCAACAATCGCCAAATCAAACGCTTTATCCGGCATCTGCTTCATGGCTTCCATACAGTCCATGTTATAAAGTTTTATTTCTGATGACATCTTCCCTTCCTCTTAATTTTGGGCCGGGGCAGTTGGTCTGCGATAATCCATAATGGAGCCGACCTCGTGATTATCAGGCTACCACGCCACCCGACCCGTCATATTTGTGCGCCCGTTTTTGTCATTCTCTCTGTGGGATGGACGCTTGCACCGTAATCGGCTCCACAGATCATTCGGTTGCGAACCGACCTCATATTGGGGAACGTCCGGCAGGATTTTTACCTGCTAAGGTATACTTTGGTTCTTAACCGTGGCTATACCCTGAAACCATCCAATTTTCGCGTATTCATTACGCCACGGACGCTCCGTTAAATACTCACTCAAGCTCGCCTAATATTTGTCGCAGCCGGTCCGCGATCTGTTTTCTCTGATTCAAACTCGACAACTTCGCCTTCGGAAATTTCTTTGTTGTTGTCCTTTATGCTTGTGAAATGGAAGAATAGATCCTTGCTGCCGTCCAACGGAGCGATGAACCCGAAACCTTTTTGCTCATTGAAAAATTTGACTTTGCCCTTCATTACATTCTCCTTTTTCTTGGGATGATCACGTTTAGTTTACTGTCACGACGTTTTGATTCTGTACGGATCGCATTTACGGCTATGATGGCGTAACCTTCGGCAGCGGTTAACGCTGACTGGCCACCGGTGAGTTTAAATGCCAGCGTTTCGTAGGTCGGTTCGATGGTTGTTTTGACGCCTTGCGGGGTATCTTCGATGGTGATGGTTACTTTGCTCATGGTTCTCCTTAATTAAATCGGAACATCATTATCGCTCGGGCCGTCCTCTTTAACGTCCTCCATGATGTTCAGCAGGTCGTTAAACTCTTTTTTATCCTTGGTTAATTTGGTCACAAACATGACGATAACAGGTACTTTCTTATTGAACAAGTCCTCACACTTCCTGAAATCCGTCTCGCTAAATGTGCCGTAGAATACGCCGGATAATTTTACCCAGTAGCGGAATCCTCCCTTGTCCATTGGCTTCGCGCCGACCGCCTCGATGAAACCACGGACGGTCTGCGATAACGCCTGTTCAAGTTGTGGGGCTTGCGGATGGTCGGGCTTATCCGTTGCCGGTGCGACCGGCGCGACAGCCTGTTCCAAACGTGTCGATGTGGTTTTGGGCTCCTGTACCGGCTCCGCAACGGGCTCCTCAAACTCCTCGTCATTGATCGCCATGTTCAGATCGGTACTCATGGGCAGGCGTTTTGAGATCCTGCGGATCACGGTTTTCTTACGCATTTCATCAGCGAACGGGCCGTTCCAGGGGGAATCGTCACCGGCACGGCTGACTTTTTTACAGGACATGACTTCTTCTTCGCTCATGACCTCGATATATGGCTCGTTGCCGCCCTTAATTCTGGCGATGCAGTACGTCTGGGATGGCTTACCACGGTCTTTGCCGAGCGTCGGCATGTGCTTGATGTGTTCTCCCTTCTCATCCACGAAATATTCGAACGTGTCCTTCTCGTAAACGACGCCGGCGTTGATCGAGGCGAGTTCGCCGGAATTGCGAACCATCTTCAGGATGCCCTTATATCCGACCATCAGCTTCACTTGGTCTTTGAACGGTACAAGGGACGCCTCTTGGCCGTCCAGAAACAGCCGTGATTGAGCGGCCTTGGTGATCTCGGCAAACAGGCTCGCCCGATTCGCCGCCAGCAGCTTCGGCTTGCCATCTAAAAAATTGCACGCGATCTGGATGAATTTGTCGGTGTCCGCGCCGAGTAACGGCGTGAGTTGCTCTTTTAAATTTGTGATACTGGTTTTTAATGCTTCTAGTTCGGTTGCCATTACTTCTCTCCTTTGGGTTTTCTCCACGTCGGTTTAAAATTACGATATGCCTTCCGTGTATACGCCACTTCACATTCACCGATAATCCCCGCGCTGATCGAGAACTCACCGCCTTCGATCTTCTCAGCGTCACCGATGACCATGAGCATTTGAGCCTTCAGGCCGTCACGTTTCGTTTCAGCGTCTTTGGCAATATCGCCCAGGCGTTTATGCTCGCGGGCCATGTTCATAAAATCCTCGTTTTCGCGAACGTCCAACAGCTTGCCGGGGTCGGCGTAGTTATACAGCGACGATATGAATTTGGCGTCACGCTCGAAATTCGGTTTGGGCGGTGTGTTGGATTCGATGGATGCCCAGAACGCTTGAATTTTCTGTTTAATCGAGTTGATGACGGCCTCGTTGCGGTCGCGTTTGATGAGGACGAGGCGGTTGCCACCGACTAAGGCTCCGAGGTACGCGAACGCCCGACCGCTGACCATCAACTGGTGCTGAACCTGTATCTCGATATGGAGCGGAGCCTCGATGTTCCCGGCGTCGTCCTCTGTCCATCCGTCGCGGAAGGCCAACGAATCGACGTTTTTGATTTCTAAGAGGCCAAGTGTTAGCGTTCCCTCATTCGTTCCGATTCCGGTTTGTTCGATACTAAAATCAAAACTCGCGCCTGCCCTCAACTCCGTGTCGCGCATATACTCATCCATGCGCCGAATAGTCCAGTCCTGTTCCTTGGCGATCTCGGCGGCGATGGCGTCCTGGAGCGCGGTTCCCCAGCGGAGACGTTCGTGTTCTTTAATAGTGACAACGGTTCCGGACTTTTTTTGGTGGAAAATTTCAAACTCCGTAATATAAGGAGAGAACCCAAATAAAGCTGATATTTCCGTGGAAGTAATATCTTTTGTTCGTGCTTGTAGCCATGCTTCTTTGCTTTCTGGTTTAATTATTTCAATCATCTCTTAGCCTTTCTTTTTCGTTCACATTCCCGACAGCGTCGTGCCTTTTTCTTTCCTTCTATTCTTAGATTATCGCCGGATAATGAATGACCTTTGTTACAATGCGTTTTATTCCTATTGATAAAACCAACGCCACGCTCCCTGCCCTTGATTCGCATATCGTTTAGATTGTCTACTGTACTCCCTATAAATAAGTGGTCTGGGTTGACGCAAGATGGCGTATCGCAAGAATGACAGACAACCTTATTTTCAATATCTATGTTTTTGAATTCTTTGATTGATAATCTATGTGCTAATTTTGGAACATATATCCCACGATCTGGATACCAAATATGTAATCTGGCATATCCTTTTTTGTCTTTTTCGCGTGTCCATAACCAACAACCACTAGCGCTGTCGATTTCTATTCTTTTTAAAATTCGATCTTTTATGGTGTATGCATTAGGCATTTTATTTCGTCCGGCACTCAAGCCAATGCTGTTTGTCTGTTGGGTTAATTATCTCGATCATTTACGGCCTCCCTATGGCACAAAATATCAACAGGAACGCCATTACCGCGCAAAAAGCTAGGTAAACGGCTATGAAACTCCTGCTGGATTGGTTTATTGATGTTTTCATGATTCTCCTTCGTTTTCCTTGGCGCGGATGCAGTCCAACTTCTGATGTGCCAGCTTCGGGTCGATTGGTGTCGGTTCGAACGTCGGACGGTCAACAAAAATTTCCTTAATGTATTCGTTTAATAGGTTCATGGCGTTCCTTTCTTGCGCCCCGCGCCCCAGCCAGCCCGCATAAATGCGAGCCAGCCGAGAACGCCACATTCCACGGGCGCAGGGTTTTTAGATAAATTCCAGCGGGTTATCATTTAGGCGGATTTCTTGTTCTTCTTGGATCTCAATTTGGGTGAGGTACTCGTCGATACTGTCCATTGGTGGCGTCCTTTTTTGTGTCCGGCTTGATTGCCGAACGATAGGGGAATATTACAACAAAACAACATTTTTGTCAACTCTTATTTTTTTTGACATAATCAGCGACGAGCATGGTAATAAGCCCGCGTATCTTTTTTCCTTTTTGCGCGGCGATCACTTTGAATTGTCTTTTCAATTCGGGGTCGATGTCTACGTGGATTTTTGATATGATTTTTTTCATGCCCCAATATTACCACAGCAAGTTTTCAATGTCAACATTTGTTTTTTTGTTATTGACAAATCAAACGCCGTGAGTATAATCTTCTCATGCCCTTCCAGCTTCGCCAATACCAAAACGATATAATAGATGAAACGCGCGTACATTTTAAAAACGGCGTCCGATCTGTCGCTTTGCAACTCGCAACCGGCGGGGGGAAAACTTCGCTCGCGGCGCAGATGTTGAACACGTCCGCATCCAAGGGATTCAACTCATGGTTCATCGTTCACCGTCGAGAATTAGTCAAACAAACAATAATCGCGTTCTCTGATACGGGCATTAATAAATTCGGTGTTATCGCCGCCGGTTTTCCGCAAGCCAAGGGATTCCCGATCCAGATATGTTCTATTCAAACGCTCATGCACAGGCACACAAATTTGAAACCGCCCAAGTTTATTGTGTGGGATGAATTTCATCACCTTGGCGCGAAAACGTGGGCAAAAATATATTCGTGTTATCCCAAGGCATATCATATCGGATTATCCGCGACACCGCGCCGACTTGACGGTTCGCCGTTAAATAAATTTTTCGATGTCATGGTTCAGGGTCCGACAATGAATTGGCTCATTGAAAACGAATATCTTGTTCCCTATAAGATATACGCTCCGTCGAGTATTAACGTTGTGGGTGTCCACACACAGATGGGCGATTTTCAGAAAAAGGAACTCGCCCAGGTCGCTGATAAACCGTCCATCACCGGCGACGCGATCAAACACTATATTAAATACGCTTCGGGAAAACGAGCCGTTGTGTTCTGCGTATCCATCGAACACAGCAAACACGTTGTCAGTCAATTTAATCAGGCCGGGATAGTCGCCGAACACGTCGACGGGGAAACACCAATCGAACAACGGGATCACGCAATCAGGAGGTTTAAAAATGGGGAAATCAAGGTTCTCTCTAACGTTGAACTCTTTGGAGAAGGATTTAATCTACCTTCGCTCGAAGCTGTTATCATGCTCCGACCTACAATGTCAGTCGGAAATTATCTTCAGCAATGCGGACGAGCGTTGCGTCCGTCGAGTGGAAAATCTCATGCGATCATCCTTGATCATGCTGGAAATTGTGAGAGACACGGCTTGCCGGACGAGGAAAGAGAATGGTCACTTGATGGACGCGAGAACAGAAAAAATGATAGCAATGGAATTTCTGTCAAAATCTGCCCGAAATGTTTCGCCGCTCAATACTCCGGCGTCCCATAGTGCAAATACTGCGGATTCGTTTTCGCCGTTGAATCCCGGCAAGTCGACCAAAAAGACGGCGAACTGATTGAAGTCGATCAGGCTGTTATCCGTCGGAACAGGCTCATAGCACAAGGACGTTGCAAAACCAAAGAAGAACTTGTCGCTGAGGGATACCGCCGAGGATATAAGAAACCGCACGCCTGGGCTGATTTTGTTTTCAAGGCGAGACAGGCGAAGAAATTGCAGGGGGTGGCGTGATGATTATCCGCAGTAAGAACGGCGTGAAAGTTGAATTAAAACCGACAAGATGGTGGAATATTATTGATTGGTGTCATGTGCTGTTTTGGGTATGGCGTATTAAAAATAACAAGGTCGTCATTGACCCGAAGGACTGGCGCGGCGCGTATCGCGGTGGTGGCATATCGTGAAAGACGAAACCAAATTCTTCATGTGCGAACGCAAGAAACGTTTCTCCGTCAAAAAACACGCCGAGGCGCGTTTAAAATCCATCCGCAAGAAGGGCATCATCGTACCTCCTGACGCGCATGTTTATCTCTGTCCTGTTTGTTCCGGCTGGCATTTAGGACATGCGCCGAATCCGTTAACCGTTAAGGAACTCGAAAATGTTCGGAAAAACGATCAAACAAAACCGCAATAAACAACACTTGACGCAACAGCAACTGGCATACTATGCAGGGACCACGCGCGCAAACATCGCCAAGATCGAGTCCGGCGCGTATCTGCCGAGTCTGTATCTCACGTTGAAAATTCTTGAGGCTTTGGAAATGGACGAACATAAAACGATTAGGAGGCTTATCTATGGACATGATCGAAAACAGCATGTTAATTGAATATCCCGTCGGTAAACGTCTGCTTGAGTGCGGTTGTGAGGGGAGGTGTTCTTGTGACGACGGAGAAGAAATATCATCGTAAGGTCATCCAGTGCCTCGCGCTGAAACAGGAAAACGCCAAGTTACGCGAACAGGTCACGCTCTTGGAGAGACAACTCAACCGTATCCGTGAACAAATCGACAAGTGGAGCAAGGCACGATGAACGAAATCGAAATTATGAAACGTATTCAAATCGTTCTGGCCAAGTGCGGGGCGCGTTTATTCCGCAACAACAACGCCCTTGCCTGGGCTGGTCACGTCCACCGATACCCCGAGCCAACAACGGTGACTGTCAATCCGTGTGATGTAGTTATCCGCAACGCCCGACCAATACACGCAGGTCTTGGACCGGACACGGCTGACCTTGTCGGTTTTTCTACCCAGAATGGCAAGTTCATTTCCTGCGAGGTCAAGGTTCCCGGCAAGCAACCGACACCGGAGCAATTCAACTGGTTGAACGCCGTCCATGCTGCCCACGGGATCGCGTTCTGGGCTGATTCCGAGGAGTCAGCGATCAAACAATACCGTCAACTCATCCAATAGGACGCCACCATGCCCGATTTTGAAGGACTTTCCGCACATTTATTAAACCGAATACGTGAAATAATACCGGTGTGGCTACCCGGGGGTCGAATCCAAGGCCGTGAATACGAGTGCGCCTCGGTCAACGGCGGTCAGGGCAAGTCGTTTAAGATCAACCTCGACACCGGTTTGTGGGCGGACTTCGCTGCCGGTCAGCAGGGCGGAGACTTAATCGCGCTCTGGGCCGAGATCCACAACCTCAAACAGTCCGAGGCCGCATCGCAACTCTCCCAGCAGTACAGCTTTTCACCGCCACCACCGCCAGCATCAATCCCGTCTATGAGACACCCATCACACGGCGCGCCTGTTCAAACGTGGCCGTACCGTGACCGATCCGGTAAAACTCTGTTTTATGTGGCGCGGTATGAAACCAAGGACGGCAAGGAGTTCATGCCCTGGACGCCAAACGGTTCCGGCTGGCACGCCAAGTCATACCCTGATCCGCGCCCATTGTACGGGCTTGACCGGTTATCCGGTCGGCCTGTCTTAGTGGTCGAGGGCGAGAAGTCCGCCGATGGCGCGCGTGACCTGCTGGGCGAGCATTACGACGTGGTTACATGGTCGGGCGGTTCGAACGCGTACCGGAAAACCGACTGGTCGCCCATATACGGGGTCAAATCAGTTCTGTTATGGCCGGACGCGGACGAGCCCGGCCTCAAGGCCATGAAAGGCGTCGCCGCGATACTCTCCCAATACTGTCACGAGATCAAGATCATCGACGTATCAGACCGGCCCAAGGGTTGGGACGCTTGGGACGCTGTTTCTGATGGCATGACGACACAACAAACCATCTTGTGGGCCAAGCCACGCGCCCAAGTCATCAACTTAACAGTCACGGTTAACAACACGGTCAACAACACAACAATCACCGCGCCGCAGGTAACGGTACAGGTCGACGATCCGCCGGCGGTTCCAACGGAATCCAACATCGTGATGTGGGATCGGCTTGGCATATCCTGCACCGGCCAGGGCAATCCGATTATGAACGAGGACAACGTGGCGCGGATATTCGAAGGCACGCCGGAGCTGGCGCGCACGTTGTGGCGTGACGTATTTTACCGGGCGATCATGGTTAACGATCCACAAACCGGCCCGCGCAAGTGGGTTGACGAGGACACCTACCGCCTTACCATGCACCTCCAGCGTCATTACGGCATGAGCCGCCTTACGGACGCCATCGTACGCCGGGCAATAACGGTATTATCTGGACGGTCAACCAAGAACGAGCCCAAGGACTGGATGGAGTCGCTGACGTGGGACGGAACGCCGCGCATTGAAAACTTCCTGACAACTCATTTAGGCGCGCAGGCATCGGCCTATACCATCAGCGCGTCCAAGAATTTCTGGATTTCCATAATCGCGCGCATCTACGATCCCGGCTGTATTATGCGCACCATGATCGTCTTGCAGGGCAAACAGTGGACCGGAAAGTCGACCGCGTTCTCTATTATTGGGGGCAAATGGTACGCCGAGGTCTTGGAGTCCATCGACTCAAACAACTTTTTACAGTCCTTGCAGGGCAAGTTACTCTTGGAGTTCGCGGATATGTCCGGCCTTGACCGCTCTGATTTAAACCGTATCAAACAGGTTATTTCGTGCCGTGTGGACAGCTTCCGCGCGCCGTATGACCGCAGCCCGCAGGATCATCCGCGTCAGTGTGTTCTCGTTTCGACAACCAACGAGGGGCATTTCCTGCGTGACGATACCGGCGGGACGCGCTTCTGGCCGGTCGAGATCGGCAAGATCGACCATAATTTAATCATCCGCGATCGTGATCAGCTGTTTGCCGAGGCGGTCGCGCGTTACAAAACCGGCGAAAACTGGCATATCATGCCGACCGAGGAAACCGAGGCCGTTCAAGAGGCGTACCGGCAATCCGATGAGTGGGAAACAGAAATTTACGAGTGGATCAAGAACAATCCGTACCGCACAGAGTTCTCAGTGCGCGAGATCGGATGCGAGTGCCTGAAAATTTCTATTGATAGGCTGGACAAGGGCTCCCAAATAAGAATCGCCCGCAACCTGAAACGAATTGGCTGCGAGCGAGTTCAAAAGTTTACCGAAGGAAAAAATATTAAGCTATGGGCAAGGGGCGAGCGGTTCTTGTAAATTTTGCCCTGTTTGTTTTACTCGCGGGCGCCCTTTTGGATAGCCTCCCTTCTTCCCGTTCAACTTGTTGGCCGCGGTTTTTTTCTCGGATTTTTTTGATCCGCCCAGGCGCCCGAGGGCCTGAGCGTGTT
>OFRF01000387.1_pt1 | contig 10961 bp, 18 predicted proteins | sample 1543081 | NCBI WGS metagenome assembly OFRF01 (sample SAMN07774232, study PRJEB24372) | wastewater metagenome
GTGCCGTTCTCGCGAGCCTCCGCAATCTCAGGGCCCTCAAGCTTCCACTCCTTGATCATTCGCTCGATGACCTTGCGCTTCAGGTGACCCCTAGTCTTGCCCCTCAACTCCTTGTAAGGGTGCCAATCAGCACAGTTATCCCAGATAGATGCTGAAGTAAACGTCACATCGTCACGATTGGCCAACTGGTCCTTGATCCAGCCTCCCACTTCAAGAGGAGTGAGGAACATCCACATGATGCCACCCTTCTTGGTTCTAAGACGGCCAATATTCTCAGAGAAGATCTCCTGAGGCATGGGCTCGTCAACCAGAATAGCATCCTCAGTGGGACCTGCATGAGCCGTCTTGTCCTGGTCAAACGTCCTAACATTGATAATTGCGACCAGATTCTTGTCGTGGTCGTAGCACTTACACATAGAGAAGTAACTCTTGTGGTTCTTCTCCCACTGGTACAACCCCTTGGGCCACCACTTCAAGATCTCCTGGTAGACCTGACCAGTCTCCTCCATACCCACGGCATGGCAGACAATCCTAATCCTAACGGGACGGCGTTCCTCTACCCGGATCTTCTCAAACTTCTCAAAGACGTTCCAGTCCTCATAGAAGGAAGACATCTCAGTCCGTCCCCAAGCCAATCCACGGGCGAAATTGGCCAAAGTGGTCGTCTTGCCAACACCATTTCCCCCAGCAAAAACACCAATTCTGATCTCATCATCATTGATGTCAATGTCCTTCAAGGGCAAAATCGCCCTCTCCTGGCCCAAATTGGGGATAAAGTACCGCCCAGGGTAATTAGTGCGGAGAAACTCATCCAACTCGGCAAGAACCTTCTCGTCCTGCATCGCCTGGAGAGAGGACTTAACATCCCCAATAGCTCCCAAATTCCTGTCAATCAGGTAGTTCAAACGGTCATTCGGTTGAAATCCACTCACTCTAGACCCCCTACATCCTCTGCTACCTGCATACCCGGCTTGAAGTCCTGACGGCGCTCAATACGACGCTTACGGTCCTCTACAGCCTCCTCATGCCTCCCCTCCTGGAGAAGATGAGTCATAACAACCTCTCTGCTCTTGAGATTCCCCTCAGGCTGGGCCAACTGGTCAGTCTTGATCTCACCCCTACGGAGAGCCTCAAGCATATTCCCCATGGCTCCACCCTGCAAAATCCCCTCAAAGCCACCAGCCTTGCCACCACTAATGGCAAAAACCTTCGACTTCTCAATAAATGGAGCGGAAACGATCTTACCAACCATCTCTAGACAGCGACCATCACCGTCCATGGCCTTCTGAAAGATCCTCACCATGACGGCCTTGCGGTTCCTCTCGACAAACTGCTCTACTGTCTCACCCTCAATGTTACTGAGGTCCAACGGGATCAACGGGTCTGACATGAAAACACCTCCTGGTAACCCAAATGTACTGCTTTCAGAGCACTAACGCACATAAACACTGGCCTAAATGGAAACTCACTATTCCGAGTTTGAGACAAACATTCTCTCAGACCCGGCTTTTCGGGCATAGATTGAGACAAAACCACCCTTTTTATGGAAACTCCCTAATTTCCGACCCGCCAAAAAATTTGGGATGGGGGGCTCTTTCGTGCCAGAAAGGTGGTGTCATCCCATTACAACGCTAGAAGCAGTTCGGGGTTACTGAGCTGGTGCCTAACCCACAATCTCCCCCGACACCCCCTCAAAAACCCCACCCGGGGGGGCAAGTGTGGGTGCGAGGGCGCCTGTCTACAGGTCAATTTGAGGCCGATTGTGGGCTGTTTGGTCCGATCCCCGGATCCCGGTATGTTCTGGGGGTCGGAAGCCTCTCCAAGGGGCTCCCGATGCGGTCAACAGGTACCGCTAGGGCAGGGGGAGCGATCCCTTTCGCTCTCTCTCTCTGGATCCGCTTGATTTGGCGTGATCTGGAGTCCGCGTTAGGTTGTCTACATCGGCTGGCCGTCGGATCGGCTACTGGGCGTTACGTCCAGGTTGGGAGGATTCAGAATGAATCAGTCTCGTGTTGACTCAGATCGCTTTGTCGGTTTTGGGTTGGTTCTGGTCCTTAGTGGATTGGTGATGTCCTTTGTTATGTCTCTATTGGAGTTCACAAGATGATTCCGGCGCAGGACGCCTCTGGCTTGACTCGCATCGAGTCCAAGTCTGGTCTAGTGCTCGAAAGGGTTGTGAAGGTCACGCCGAAAGGCAGGACAATCACTCTCCACCTACTACGGCTAGTTGATTCCGGTGCACAAATCCGGATTCATCGTGAGAGGTTCGAGGAACTAGCTAAGATCAAGTGATACAGCCTTATGTCACCCTTAGAATCGGGTGAGAGGCTTTCCCCGGTAAATCCGGGTTGTTTGGGAATCCTCCCACTGTTCAAAACCGAAAGGTCAATCATGTCTCTCGCCATCCATACCGTCTCGTCCAGCCGTGCCGCCGATCATGCGGCTCTTGCTACCGGGTCCGCCTCGATCAAGGATCTTCCGATCGAGGATCGCCTGAAGGCGTACCGTGATCTCGCAAAGAACCACGGAAGCCGCCAACGTACTTCCTACGTTCTCACGACGGCTTCCGGTATCCCAGTCAAGATCCCCGCCTCGAACGCTCGTCTCCTCCTGGACCTTCGCGAGGCTCGCCGGGCCGAAGATATGGAGACGATCGAGGCGTAAGTCTCTCACTCACTGGCAAGCGCCACAACGCCCTGCAATGGGCGTCAGTGAGTTTCACATTCACCCTAAAGGGGGACGCTATGAAACCGAGTAAGATCCGGCGCGCAATGCGCCACCACGACGCCCTGTTGGGTGGTTCGCCTTCGCACCTGCCTCGCACGGAAGGTCAATGCGGACGAATCGCACGAGATCAATCCATGCCTGGACCTGTCTCATCCGGCTTCACTCGGTCGCCAGATTCAGGCCGAACGAATCGCGCCTTGAAAGCAAAGGCTGAAGTCCAGCACGTCCGAGATATCGGAAACGATATAGGCCGACTCATTGGATGGATGGAGAGAGGTCAATTGGACCTTGGAAAACCGATGATCGAAAAGGAATTGCCCGATCGTTCCGTCCAGCCTGTCAAGCGTGAGGATTACCACGTCTCAGAAAGGGAGAGGAATATCCAATTGGCCAACCTCTCGACTCGTCGCATCCTCGAAAACGACGCATCCCGCTTGCGCGCCCTTGCGGAGATCCAGGAGAAAGAGCACTAGTCTCTGGACACTATCGTCTAACAGGTAGGATCGTGGCCCGTAGTGGCCCGGAATGGGAGTTCGAGTCTCCCTAGTGTCCCTTAGCTTCCTATAGAGCTATCCTATAGGCATGGGCGTTACGTCTATGGTTCCGGCGCACATAAGCCAATAACATTCCCTTGTGGATTGTGGCAGTTGCGGCTACTCGCCAGCGATGGCAGGTAGTTAGTGCGGTTAGGGTTTACCCGTGATGCATCCATAAGGGGTGCAGAGAGAATGGATGTAATCGCCGCACTACCGGAATTATTCTTGAAAGGCCCTCGTTACGATGGAGGCCGAGTTGTTCAGGTAATACTCTAGTAGCTATGGACGAACGCGCAAGTACCGCAGAAATCGGATTGTATCTACGGATTTTCCGCCTATGCGCGAACCCAAGTGAGAGACGCAAACGGTCAGTCCTGTCATTTCGGAAGCTGGTTCGATACCAGCCTTGGGCCCTCACTTTGTCGGATAACAACCGACCTTCACTCACAAAAAGGAGAAATCCTATGCATAAGCCGTCCTTTGACGAACTGGATGCCATCGCTCGCAAGAATGGATGGTACACCAGAGACAATCATCCTCCGCTTCCGTTCTTCGCCATCGTCGGTGATGACGATGATGTGCTGAAGGAAGCGGATGATTCCGGCGCGATTCGTCGTAGCTGGGGAATCGAGCATCGCCCTGTGATGCTTGTCCACACCGTACACCAGGAGCAACTCAGCGAGCACACCAGAACCAGGCGCGATGGATCCTTCAATGGATATCTGTTCGCTCGCCCCTACAAGGGTCCTGTGAATGGAGTGGAACTCAATACCATCCATGTGGAGTCGGTTCGAGGCCCCATCGAGGTTCCGGCGCAGGTCGTGGAGCCCAGTCACCCTGGACTCAAGTCCTTCGTCCGTGGTCTGCTCAGATGAGCGCCCCCGCCGAACACGACAACTACCCCAACAGGCCCATGCTCCTCATGGTCGGAGTGTTCATTGTGACACTCGGACTCATTGCCATGGCTGTGATTGGAGTCATCTACACTATCCTCTGGCTGTCACAGGTGAGATGATGGAAGACAAGGATCCATCATGTGAATCGTGCCAGTTTTGGCAAACTGGTAAGGATGTTTTTCCAGAAAATCACATCCACATACCTCAGTTTCGTCTGAGAGATGTTCATCCATGCCGATGCCTACCCATTGTGGTGAACAAGCATAAGGATGATTGGTGTGGTCAATTCAAATGAGACACCTCATCATCCTCGCCAAGCACCGAGCAGAACAGCACGGAAGGGACTACTTCGTCCTGCCCGATGAACCTGTCTGCAAGGTGCGCTGTGTACTCCCGATGCGAGCCGTCAAAGGTATTCGTGTCACTCCGAAAGGGGAAACCCGTGATCTCATTCATTCCCCATGAGCTGAATGTGTGGTTGGCGATGTTTGTCGTCGTTCCCACCATTGCTCTTTGTGGAGCTTTCATCATGTTTCTCCGCGAACGAAGGGAGGAACGAATCCGGCGCAGACAGCGCCAAAGGAGACTCTCTTGAACCCTGCCGTCATCCGTCTCGCCAAGACCATCCTCAAGAACCGTGTCGGTTGCATCGTCCATGCAGAACTCCTGCGTGATGCCATGATCAAGCGTAGCAAGGGCTCCGCCGCCATCGTGGCACAGATGAATCCTCCTGACTGGGGAAACCTGTTCCGGATCCTCAAGAGCGATGGTGTGCTTCAGCGGCACCACACCGCGCCCTCTCACCAAGCCTACCGCCCCGACGCCAAGGGACACCTCATGCGCTGGTGGTTGGTCAGATGAGTCGCAACGACTACACCAGCCCGATGGTTGGAAAGAATGTACCAGAGAGACACTTTGAGGTGATTCCTCGTGGAGAGATTCTTCCACCTCAAGTATTCTGGAAGCGCGGAGAAGGAGATATCATCCTTCCTTCCGATTACCCAGGATTACAGGGTGAGGTACACAACAGGTCATCAATCTTCCTCAGACTGAGGGAGGAATGATGAGGTCCGCAACAGGAATCAGCCTCGATGAGCTTCAGATCGTGCAAGACGGAGAACTATTCCCCCCTCAGACATTCTTTGGAACCCGTGGGGCTGCATCATTCGATCTGGATTGGAACCAAACTTCCAGAGAGATCTTGAGGGATAAGGTTTCGTACCCGAGGCACCGCCCCATCTATAAGCTACGGGAGGAGTGATGGAACTCAGAAACGTCAAACGCACTCACTTGGAGGAGGTTCCGGTGGGGGATGTGATTCCTCATCAGTACTTCCTCATCGCTTTCAGTAATGAGCCAAGAGCTTTTCTTCCCGCCGACTACAAGAATCATGGAGGGAAGGTAAGAGCAGAACATCACCAAACCATCCTCAAGCTCAAGGAGGAGTGATGCCGATACCAACAATCGCTTTCTCAGAGACGAAGGTTCGTGATCTCGGATTCATTCGACTTGGAATTGGCGAAACGTATCCTGATCAGTATTTCGTCAGAACCTCTGATGAAAGGGAGTTTCGCCCATCTCGTGAGATGAGGCGGAACTTCCTCACAAAGTACCCGAGCTACCGCCTTGACTCCTTCCGATTGAAGGAGGAGTGATGCCCTTAAACGAATTAAGAATCTCTGTGGAGGAATTCGAATCTCTGGGATTCCGTAGACTGGCAATTGGCGACAGGTACGAAGGCCAACACTTCCTCCACAATGGCACAAAAGCCTTTGTCTCACCGATGCACCACACCGACTACATGATACAGCGCCATACATACCATGTGGGCAATGTCACATCATACCAACTCAGAGAGGAGTAAAAATGGACACACTCATCGTTGTTGCAAGCCTCCTCACGAGGCAGGGAAAGATCATCCAGGTTCCGGCACAGGCACCCATCGTCATCGTCCGAAAAGAAGAAGCAGAGCCGGAGAAAATCACCACTTGCCACCTGTCTCGGCAAGACTCCTGCTGGAGTGAGTGATGTACTGCGAGCACAAGGGAACATTCAGACGAATTGTGGACAATGATTCAGTTGAAGAATCCCCAGTTACGATGGTGATTTCAACAAAAAATCAAAAAGGTGTCGGCGTTTGTAGCATCTGCGTCTTCTCAAGTGAACGAGTTCCTCGCATCAGTGGATGTGTACCACATCACTGCTACTATGGCTGGGTCAAGAATATTGATACAGCTCTGGATGATTGGGCTGAAGCCAGTGGATTCACCCGCGATCCACAAGGTGGATTCTACATCGACATCAACAAGGGTGATCCACAACTCCATCCTATGTCGGATCTGGAGTCTAATGTGGATCACATCGTCAGATGGAGAAGGAAGTGAAGCTGGATATCACAGTCAAAGGTGACTCCAGCACTCACTCATTCTCTCTCGAAGTCAATCCTGTACACTTTGTACACCAACCAACGCCACGCTCGGTTGAGCTGTGGATCAGCTACACCCTTCGCAACATCCCACACACAATCAAGGAGATACCATGACCGCCTGAGTGCCGCTGTGGGCTTCGCTACAGGTTCATCCATCCTCGGCGCCATCGTTGGTGGCTCCCTCTTGGGTGGCCTCCTGGGTGACCTCGCAGAGGGTTCTGACGACTCCATCTTCTGAAAGGAATAAACATGATCGACACCACCATGATCCGGCTCATTACCGGAGCCACCACCCACTTGGGTGATTCCGCCAAGGATGCATTCCTTGTGTGGGTCATCCTCGACAAGGTCCTCCCGTTCATCATCGGGATCATCGTCGTTACAGTACTCTCCATTCTTGTCACGAAGCTGATGCGATTCATGTACCAGTCCAGACAGCTTGTCAGCCAAGTTATGGTCTGGAGAGATCAGCTTGGAATCGGATCTCGTGGCCATCTTTCCTACAAAGAAAATGAACAAACCATCCGCACCATCAGTCAAATGATCGCAGAAAGGAATCAGAGAATGAGCAAGACCACCATCGTTGCTTGCGGTTGCAAGAGCGACTTCCAGGACCGCGAACACGGCAAGGGCCAGCGCGTTGCCAACATCCAGGACAAGACTGTCTCCAAGTCCGTTGGAGCCAACTCCATCACCGCAGACTGCACTGTCTGTGGCAAACCTCACACCATCTGGAAGTAATTCATGTTCCTCGAATCCACCGCCCACAACAGCAAGACCAAGATCCTTCGCCGCACCCATGCTGACAACATCCATGATGTTGTCCCTCCTGGGATCTACTACATTTCCTCGGATACGCAGGGCAGTTTCCTCATCGCTATGGATCCCTTCGGGGACAAGATCGTTCCCAACGAGTTCCAGAAGGAGATCCTCGAACGCATCGAGTCCTTCTTCACCAAGGAGAAGGAGTACTCCCGCCTCGGATTCAAGTGGACTCGTGGTCGCCTCCTCCATGGTGCTCCTGGATGCGGAAAGACCGCCGCAATGCGGTTGGCCGCAATCAAGTGGATCGAGATGGGCGGCATCGTCATCGACTTCAGGCACTGCCTGTACAAGATCGACGACATCGAGTTAACCCAGCCCGTGATGTACATCTGCGACGACGTGGATGGACTGGACGAAGACGACCAGGAGACTCTTACCCACCTCATGGATGGGTTTGAGGATCGCTCCGGGTACTGGATCGCAACCACCAACCACCTCGATGACGTGCAGGAACGCCTCAAGCGTCATGGCCGCTTCGATGACATCACCGAATGTCTCTCCGTAAAGGAGGATGCCACCATCAGCATCGAGAGTCTTCCGATCACGGACGAGGAGAGGGTGGAGATTCTCTCTCGCATCACTCCGGAGATGTCTCTCGCAGACTTCCGTGAAGTGGTCATCCAGGTGGTGATCAAACCGTAATAAAAGGGAGGCTGTGGAGAGTGTGAGTATTGAAATACGGCTTGCTATGGATTCATCATTCACACTGCTGGTTCGATTCCGGCCCTCTCTCTTCACCCAAAGGAGGAAATATGATTCTCACAGGATTAGACGCCTTCAGAAGGCTCGTGAAATATATCCAGATTGGTAGTCCTTACGTCGGTAAGCAATTCGCTTACGATGGAAATCGGCTCACATTCCACAGTGGATCATGGTTGACGATGACGTTCAACTGCCAGTCTGCATACTTCTGGAATGCAATCGGTCCTAATCGCGTTCCACAGATCACAAGTATCGATCTGCGTCATCCTGGTCGATTGAAGTACGAGACGCTCCGCCTCTACACACAAGACTTCCCACTCCCAGAAGACTGTTCCGGCGCAGTCAATGGGTCATCTCACAAGCCGGAAATTGGAGAAAATACCATGTCGCGTAACACCACCAAGCGCCTGTTCCAGATCGCCAACTTCAACCTCGGTTCCACCGTGAAGAAGCAGGGCGTCGAGTTCCTGGTCGCCGGATTCCGTGGCTTCTACCAGAATGCCCGGATCTCGACCTACTCCTCGGACGACGTCACCTCCGTGCCCCCCACCGACAATCCGACCATCGAGTACCAGCTCCTCGGTCGCGACGGTCGTACCGTGGTGGCCCGGAAGTCCGACATCACCCTGGTCCTGTCCAACCGTGGCATCCACGAGAAGCTCGCTCTGGGCACCGCCGTGGCCTTCGGTTCGGCCAAGGACGACCTCGAAGACCTGAAGTCCGAGTGGACCCGTGTCCGCCGTGTGGCTCCGGCTCCCGCTCCCTCCTGGACGGCTCCGGTTCCCGTGGCCCCCGCCGCCGACGTGAAGTACGTCAACGTGAAGAACGGCACGGACACCCACACCCTCGGCTACTCGTCCATCGACGAGCTGATCGAGAAGCTCGAAGCTCTGGTCTAAGACAGCCCTACTCTCACAGGGTTTACCCTGTGTTAGTCTGAACTTCAAAGGGGGTTTACCCCCTTTATTTTTTCCACCAAATCAAAAAGGAGCAGAAATGCACTCCATCGAGGAACTCAAGGACCTGCTGTCGAATCCGGCGCAAGGCACCTTCACGTCCCGTCCCTGCACCGACAAGCAGATCGCGGGAACCAAGACTCTCGCGGCTGTCAATGACTTCCGCCACCCCTGCGGTGGACAGACCTTCATCTGCGACAACGAGGAGCACTATCTCTGGCCCGGAATGGAAGTCACCATCGACGGCGAGCCCCACCTCTACCTGCGCGACTTCCGCTTCCTTACCCGGCGCGGTGCGATCAACTCGATCCCTGATGCCAAGGCCGTTCCTGCGGCTGGCTCCGAGATCACCAAGTCCATGCGTGACGCCGTCACCATGATCTTCGATCCCGCCAAGGTCATCGCATCATGGACTCCCGAGGTCATCGCTTCGGTCAAGAAGCACCTCGCCAACGGCAAGATGATTCCCAAGTCCTTCCTCACGGCCACCAGGGAAGATACGGCACACAGCTACCCCATCGGGTACGCCACGTTCGTGTGGCGCGAGCTGGACCAGCTTGGCTGGCGTGGATTCCGTCCCACCGGAAGCGTCGGCAACGTCATGCCGCCCGAAGCATTCCGGCCTTCCACCATCGAAGAAGTGCAGTGGTTCCTCGAACACTGCCCCATTCTCAAGACCGTCTAAGGAGAAACCATGAAAACCTTCACCGAACTCTTGGCTCGCGCCAAGTCCGGAGAGTGGACCGATGCCGACATCGCCGCTCTCAATTCAGTCCGTGTCCCCAAGGAGGAGACGAAGGAGGTCAAGGACTCTGCCTTCCGCATCTCCGACGGGTGCGCCAAACAGCTCTACAAGGCCCTGTGCGGCACCATCGCCACGCACAATGGCGTGGGCAAGATCAAGGGCATCGGGCGCGTCATCGTCCTCGGAGACAACAAGGCGAAGACTGAAACGGGTCGCGTCATCGACATCGCAGATGCCGTGGTGGAGCACTCCGAGAAGGACTTCATCCCCCTGTACGACCGGGGCATCATGCCTGGATCTGAGCACCTCACCCAGTTGATGCTGGCCATCCAGAACTCCTCCATCGAGGACCGCATCGAGCTTCACGGGGCTATGTACCGTGGAGACACCGACAGCAATATGTCCGCTCCGTATGGATGCTTCCAGCATCTGTGCCTGTTCATGGAGGCCACCGACACCCTGGGTGGATCGAACTACAAGGGACAAGGCCCTCTGTTCACCACCTCCTCGGTGTCGAGCTTCTACATTCTCAACAAGCCGGGGCGCAAGACTGGCAACGGGCACTCCTGGAACAAGCGTACCGATGGCGGATACGGCATGAGGGTCCTCAGCAACGAAGAAGTCACCGAGCTTGCCAAGCTCCCCACGGTGGCAGAGTTCTGGTCGGGGGTGAAACTTGGATAAGTTCACCGGGTCCAATCTCCGGCTCCGTGGGTACCACTCCTATGATGGAGGGTGGCACACCCATGGTTTCGGCGCAATCACCGTCGGCATGGAGATGGAAGTCTCCGCCTTCCGAGATAGCCGCGAGACGGCCATCAGGGCTCTCAACGCAATCGGTGTTCGCGAGGACTACATCTTCGCCACCACCGACGGATCCCTCGATGACCGTGGTGTCGAGTTCGTCACCCACCCCATGAGCCTGGAGTACCTCGAAGAGAAGGGCTTCGACAATCTCAAGGACATCATCGCATCCTTCGTGGAGTCCGGAGGTTCTGCCGAGACGGCCCGTGTGAGCTGTGGCTGTCACCACAACTACAAGGCTCCCATCAGGGGAGAGGAATGGAATCCGGCGCTGGCCGCTGTGTTCCGCTACTTCGATCCCGTGTTCCAGAAGTTCAACGGGTCTGTGCGTGGAGAGAACTA
>OFRF01000388.1_pt1 | contig 10922 bp, 14 predicted proteins | sample 1543081 | NCBI WGS metagenome assembly OFRF01 (sample SAMN07774232, study PRJEB24372) | wastewater metagenome
TGTTCTAATAGATGATAATTATTACAATACAAATATAGGCGGCAAATTTTTTGTCAGAGAGAGTCATATTTATTATTCAAAGCCCAAAAAAATAATAACAACAAAAAATGATAAATGGAGAGAACTTGCTTCTGAAAGAATGACCGGTGATAATAATATTGCCAAAAGAGCGGATGTTCGCGCCAAAATCAGTGAAAAGAAAAAAGGAGAAAAACACCATTTCTTTGGTAAGACTTTAACAGAAGATCACAAAACTGCTTTAAAAACAGGTTTTGACAAAAAATTAAAAGAAACAAAAGAACGAGGCGGTTCTTTCGGACGGCCCATCGGTACTAAAATATCCGAAGAGGGCAGAAAAAATATGTCCTTAGCGGCCGCAAAAAGAGAGGCCGCTAAGAGAAAATTAAGAGAGACTTAAAGCTCTTCGTCTAATTCCGTAGTTTCGGAATATTCGTCAAAGTCATCTTCAACTTCACCGTAACCGCGCGTGATATCTCTTTCTTCTGAACAAAACGGACAAAAATCCGGCACACCAATTGCACCTGCCGTATCGTAAACTATCTCATATTCAGAATCACAATAATCACAAACAAAGCTGAGTCGTTTCTGCATTAGTCTTTTTTCCTTTATTAACAGAAAGTTGCTTACTAACATCGACGATGTTAGTGTTAAATCTCACAGCCTCCCGCTGCGCAAGCAAGCGTTTGGGACCCAATCGTATTGTCTTCTGTTTCCAGTTGAGCCAATTCGGACCAGTCAATACCCTTAGGCATTTTATTTAGGAAATTCTTGTATTCAGCTTCGTCAATGTCTTGATACGGCGCCTGTTCATAAATGTGGTCGCTGGTAGGCAAGAAAGAGACACCCGACATATAATCAAAGTTGTCATAGACCCAAGATGCAACCTGAATCCATTCTTGCTCTTTGACGTAAATTGTCACGCTTGGCTTATGTTCACACCAATGATCCTGATAAACCTTCCAGAGTTCAAGCTGCTCGATAGCTGTCATGTCATTACGGTAAACGGAACCTTCCGGTGCCTTGACAGGGAACGAGAACACCCAAGTTGTGTCTTTTTTCATCACATCTGGTTCGACTGGAAAACCCTTTGCAACCATGAACTTGGCAAGAGGATCTTTCATATCGCTGCGAACGGTGCGAATGTAATAAGGTGACCAACGCGCGTGAATGCCGCTTGCTGCATCAACCAATTGCGAAACTGTGCCGCTTGGCTTGTTGCAAGTGATAGCAACAGACTGATTGATTCCCATTTCCTTTGCAAGTTTTGCGTTAGTTTCAATTGCAACTTCTTTCAAGGTTTCCAGCAATTTGGCAAGATCACCACGCTTGCCATTGGTCAGTTCATTGTCCATGACGCCGGTTAGCGATACGCCCAGCAACCGTTCCTCTTCGCAGTTCTCTGCCCATTTCTTTGACAGGTATTTGAAGTTGGTCAAAGTTGACTGCCAGGTGCCAATGATAACAGCGACCTTGACTTTCTCTTTCAACGTTTCAAGCGTATCTTCCGCGCGAACGACCACTTCGGACAGGTTACAAAACTGTCTGTCTCTTAGGATGATTTCAGAGCAAGGGTTGGTACCAAATTCAAAGTTGGCATTACGTCTGCCATTCTTCTCCAGAATCTTCTTGACACCTTCACGATTGAAGAAACCACGTTCACCCGACTTGGAATGATACAAAGACAGCCATTCTTCCATGAAAATGCCAATGTCTGGCTTTTCAGAATAAGCGGCGGAATTGTTCGCAAGCGCGCGATGAGGAAATTCATTCCACCATTGACCAGACTTGGCGTTTCTCATTCTGTCGTCTGACAAGTTGGAAAGTGAAATGAGAGCAGACCGACGAACACCACCGACCACGACAATTTCTGCGATCTTACAAACGATATCGTGACACTCGATTGAATTCAGCTTGCGACCAGCCGCCTTGATAAACGTGGCGACAGTGAACTTGAACAAAGCGGTCAAAGGTTCTGGGCCGCTTGCACGACCACCAAACGTCTTCAGTACCGAACCGGCAGGTCGAACTTTCGTTACGTCCCACTTGGGGATCTGACCAGAATAAAGCATCGCGATCAGTTCTTTGTAAGCGCGGGCCCAACCGAGTTTCGAGTCGGCTACTTGAATGACGACTTCCGACTTATGAAATTCCTCGGCAACGGTAGGCAAGTTTGCAATGTGCTGTCTCTCGACCGAGAAACCAACACCAACGCCGTTCATGAGGATATAAAGGATTTCATCAAACGCTTGCTGACGGTTGATAGCGACAAACGAGCAGTTGTAACCTGCTGCATTCTCTCGCTTAAGTGCAACACCAGCTGCCATAAGGCACCGCATTGACGGCATGACTTTGAGTGAAAGAATGGAATCTTCCACCAAAGCTGCTGTCTTGGCATCGATATCGTAATCGTGGGTTTCTTTTAGATGATCGTGAAAAAAGTTCATGTAACGAGAAACAGTCTCATTCCATGTCTCTCTTCTGTTGAATTCTGGCAAGTAACGGCTATAGCGCGAAAGGTGAATGAAATTCTGATATTCGGTAGGTAAGGTGATATGATTGGACATTATTGGTTCTTTTTCTTTCTTAACAGGTGGACATACTCAATCATATAACCCTATTCGTTCACTTTCTTGCTTTTCGAAGTCGAACCAGCAAACGTGCGAATCTCTTGTGTTTCCAGAAAGTCGAAATGCTGCTTTGCTATCTCTAACATCGACGGAGAATTGAAAAGATCTATCGTAAAGCTGAAAAGACCGTTCTCGGTAAGCAATTTGTCGCTTTCAACACAAGTGCCTCTCCAATAGCCTTCCAGCCATTCTTCAAGGGTTTTGAATTCATCAGTTGATTGGTTTTCGCCGCCGTAAATTTCAAGATCGTAATAAGGTGGACAGAAGAAGACATGGTCATATGTTTCGCGGATGACGGTTGACATTTTTTGGCTAGGAATGCAGAAAGCATCAAATTCAAAGTCGATACCCATCAGCCCGTTTTTTGTTTCAAGATAACTATATAGCGTTTTGCATTTCTCGATGACCTTGCTTTGAACGTCCACGATCGTCAATTTTTTGTAAGTTGACAGACTGTTCACCGCTATGAGAGGCGAACCCCAGGACGCGGTTGGACAAAGCAAATTCTTTCGCGCAACCGTTGGATCGCCAAATTTCTCATTTTGATAGTTCAACAATGAACCATACACGCGCGGGGAATAGATCGACATGGCAAAGACGCGCTTGCGTATCATTGACACGATAGCGTCTGAAATGACGGGTTCTCCGCCGTCTCGAACCAAGGTGTTGAAAATGCTGGGCGTCGTCAAGTCGGAATAGCCGACTGTGCCTTCCGTCAACAGCTTTTCAAAATAAGCCTTAGCAGTCGTGCCTTGGACAACGTAAGAGTCGAGAAACATTTCTTCAAAGAAAAGGTTCTTCAGTTCTCGACCATAGAATTTGACGTTATCAATCTTTGCGTCAATGACAGGCTGCATTTTGTAATTGACTTTGCTGAAATCCTTTTGTTCAAAGCGGCGAAAATAGAGCTGCTCCAGAATCTCTTCGAATTTCTCAAAATAGATATTGTAAGCAGTGTCCATCCAATTTCTTAGGGAGACACCACCATTTTTCTCCAGATAGATCCTACGGTGATCTTCTGGCAAGTCTTTGAAATTATTGAACTGTCTAGGAAAATATTCTGTATTATAGAATTCTTCTCGAGTCAATATCTTTTCAGGCGTGAAATACTTCTTAAATTGGTCGAGAGTCAGACTTTTCATCAGTTCCTTTAGTTATTTGCTTAATAATTTCTCTGTCGATTTCTTTTCTTATCTCTTCAGCCACGAACTGATAAAAAGGATCGTCTTGCGCCTCTTTTATTCTCTTTTCGTGTTCTTCTATCGTAATGTCTTCATACCAACGACCAGTGTGATCCGTATAAAGCCGAACATATCCTTTTTCTACAGGTGCTTCGCCATCATTCATGCTGTCAAAATTCCTATTGAAGGCAGTTCTTTACTGATAACTTTCGAACAATCGACCGCAATGTTTCTGTGTTCCAATTGAACACCCGGCTTTGATCGTTCATGGATATAGTGAATCCAACTGCGAACGGTGCCTGCCATATAGATTGTCGTCGGTGTCAAACCTTCGGGCAACAGTGCCCTCGCCTGTTCTTTTGCGATGCCTTTATCTAAAGACTCTTGATAAAGTTCTCCTGCATAATCAAACACGCCTTTTTGAACTGCTGTCCACCAAATCTGTAATTCGGGATCGTTCGTCACGATAGAATTCTGACGGTTCTTTAAATCCTGCAATCTCGCATCGCGAATAACAAAATTGTCAGTGTTGACGGCTGCATAGCGTTGTGAGAATTCCTGAAAGGAAAACGATCTGTGTCTTAGGATTTGTCTCCCAATGTCGCGCGTCGTGACAATCTCCAACGTGATTGAAGCCATTTCGAAAGGTGAAAAATGATGGTTGCGAATGAGATAAGACAACAGCTTTGGCGTCGTCTCTGTGTTCATTTGATTGTCGGGATTTGAAACTCGGGCAACGTAGCCGATATATTCTTCCAGGTTGGTAATGCCGTCGATGCAAGGCATTGTCTTTGATATCATTCTAACTGTCATAAATTTCCTTTTAATGCATTTAAATGAAGGTTAAGGTATTGGAACGTGCTTCGCTGCGCTAACGGGTTAAACCGTCATTTTCCATTGATTCAGCGCCAATCGTGCTCGTAAGTCTTTGAAAGTGTTCTGTTTAATCGTGTCAAAAATAGCGGTTTTGGAAAACCCCGAAATAATCATTCCGTTGATGTCTTTTTGCTTGATCGTTTTGGGCCAAATGCAGATAGCGAACCCCAGCCCGATGGCAATTTCCATCTTGGCTACGATTTCTTTGTTGCGTGGCTCATTGTCGAACACGAGGACAGCGGCCATACGAGGTTCGACATTCTGAATATTATACAAGGAAGAATCCAAATTTGCAAGCGAATTCTCTAAAAACATGCTATCAAATGCACCCTCGACCACATAGACGGGCTTTGACAAATCGATCCGTTCCAGCCCGAAAACCTTTTTCTCGTCCTCAATCACTTTGATGGTTATATAGCGCAAAGACAAGTCGTCCATTGCGCGACCCTGAAAGCCAGCCAACGCACCGTCTCGCGTATAGAACGGAATGATGATGCGCGGTTCGTTTTTCTGAAGGCGCTCGGACTGATCCTTGGCGTATCTCTCGACAAATGACCGAAAGTCGTCCGTGTAATAGAGTAACGGAAAGAACGCTTCGGGTATCAGACGCTTGATGAGATAAGCCTTAGCTGGATGGTCGTCGGGCAACGTCTCGATTTCAGTGGCACCCGTGATTTCAACGTTTGTTGAAACGGGCAAACCTACTGAAACTGGTTTATAATTGTAATTGCTTTCTTGCTTTTTGTCAAGAAAGGTTTCAAGGGAATATTCGTTGGATAGGTTGGGATTGATATGATCGAGGAGTTTTTTGAGGCCGCCGTGTTCCGGGCAATTGTGACAATGAAAGTTGACACGATCTTTTTTGACGTAAGCGTAACAGCGGGCTAGCGTCTTTGATTTGGCGCTGTCTCCGCAGAAAGGGCACCGAAACCGCCAAACCGTGTCGGAAAGACGGCTAAAGCGGTTCAGATGAATGGCGGCTTGTTGGATGAATTGTTTATCGACCGAAAGTGACATAACGAAAATGATAACAAAAATGGTTCAAAAAGTCAAGGGTTATCTTAGCTCAAACGGTCCATAAGTGCGAGAAATTGTCTCTTGTGCGACTTGCTGATACTCGCTTTCAAACAGCTTGGTCTTTGCCTCTTCTGATAGGTCGATAGGGCAATTGTGTTCAAGAAAAACATAGAATTGAGTCGCTTTGAAAGGCGGCTTGATTCTCCATTCACCTACGCGCTGCCAATCGTCTAAAACAGGCAAAATATTAGGGGGGCCAAAGCTGCCGTCTTTCTGAATAGTGCGAATTTCTTCGGTCTTCAGAAAAGTTCCATCTTGTTCGTATTTGATATAGAATTGAACAGGTGAACCACAATCACGAATCTTGATTGCATCCATCGTGACAAACAGATACTCTTTGTCATATCTGTAACCATAAACACGAAATGCTTTGACGACAGACTTGTCAACAAGCACTGTTGTCGCTTCAACTTTTGAATCGATATTTCGAACCCAAGCGACACCATAATTTATACCAGTGGCAATGATTATGCCAAAAGCGACTGTGACAACAAGATCTTTCCAAGAGATTTGTTTTAGTAGTTTGATATTTTCAAACATTATTTTGATCCGCCGAACCCCAAGTAGTTAAGTGCAACAGAAAAAACGTTTTCTAAAATTGTGTTCCAAGCCACGACTGTTGCCGCTATTGTGATCAAAGCCGTCTTGAAAATAGCCCAGGCTCGACCCAATGCTTTTTTATCTTGCAACCATTGCTTTAGTTCTTCAACTTCTTCGTTAGAAAGAACCACAACCGACTTGTTATCTTGTTGAATTTCATGCAAAATATGTGCAATCTGTTCAAGAGATTCTTTATCAAGAGGCGCAAGTATTTTCTCTTTGGCGTGTTTAATAGCCAAATGATCTTTTAAGCTTTCTGGCATTTTAGGTTATACTCTTTTTTTCTTGGCTTCTTGTATAGGCCGTAATGCCCAACACCGCACCCATTGCAATATGGTAAAAACCCGTTGCCTGTAACGTAAGTGGTGACCATTGAGTGTAACCTTCAACTCCGGTGTAATAATAATAAGAAACTGTCATTACCGGACCAATGATAAAATCGAAAAGGCAAACCATTAAATATTGCCACGCGATAGCTGGTCTCCAATACGTCTTGAACCAATTCTCGGTCGCATCTAAGGGAATGAGACTTATAAAGTCGTTTTGTTTATTTCCACTGTCTTCATTATAAAATTCAGTTTCGAAAACACGCGCGGGGTTTTCAGCCGAAACATCTTCGTCAATAACTGGATATTCGTCTTCCTTAACCGCAGCGTATTTTTCGGTCATTTAAAGCAAAGCTCTTGTTCTTGGGCCCGCGACGCCATCAGGGGCCAGATTGTTCTGAATTTGAAACTGCATAACGGCAGCTTCGGTACCTCGACCAAAGTCACCATCTTTCGTGACGTTATAACCTGCTTTCGAAAGCTTGACTTGCAATTCGAAAACGTCTGGACCTTTCATGCCCTTGCGCAATACGTCTCTGTTAGGCAAGACATTGCCTTCGGCTGGCGACATTTCAAGGACGGAAAGAGCTTTTCTGATATAGACCGTTCTGTCCTTAAGGCCATTCAAGCCACCGTTGATGCGACGGGTAGAACCTTCAATGTCTCGACGGTCGGCAAAGTCATTAAGACCTCTCGTTTTCCAGAACCAGCAAGATGCTTCCATTGCACCGTCAAGCGTCTTGATATACGCCAATTCTTCGTCAAGCGACATTCCGATAGCACGAGCAAAATTGGTGTGATTCTCGCGACCTGTCAACTGAATAAAGCCGTGACCTCTGAATCTCCAACCGTCGCCAGAAGCTGCATTGCCGTTTTGCATTCTGTTAGCATAAACGTGATTTGCAATTTTCTCTGGCTGCTTCGCGTGAGCAGCCGCAAGCGCTGGTGTGTAATATTTCTTGAAAGTGTTCAACAGACCAGCGGCCGAGTAATTCAAATTCTCTGTCATTAGGTTGAATTGACCGGATTCATGGGCACATTGACCAATGAAAAAGGCGGTTCTTTCTAGATTAACAATACCATATTTGGGGAAAATCTTGACCATAGACTCGTGCAACTTAGTAATATCACGGTTGTTTGGTAAGATTCTCTTTAATTGTGCGGCTGTGAAATTCATCTTTGTTTGCCTCCATATCGCAAATACATCATAGCACCCGTTCGACCCTGTTTAACGACAATAGGAGCAGATGGGTTCTGTAAACCATATTCACGAATAGCTTTGCCTGTATCGTCATCACCGACATAGGTCTTGTAATGGGCTTTGTGTTTCTTGCCTAAGCGGGCCTTAGCGAACGTTTCATCGTCCACATCAAAGCATTCTGCGCCAGCAAACTTGGACCGTTTGATTAGAGGTGCGGAATTTCCAACTGGTGGATTTCCGTCAAGACCTGCTGCACCGCCGGCAGATACGCTAACAGTAGGCGCGTCTTCTTTAATTGGCTTCTTTTCCAATTCAGCCTTCGCATCTTTCATTTCTTGCTTTATTTTTTCAAATTCCGCTTTGGTGATCAAGCCTGCCCTAAGTTCACGACGAGCGGCATTATAATCATCAACAGCGTTTTTATAGATATTTCTTAATAAAGCACTCATTAGATTTTCCTTAGTGTATTCGCGATTGACATATCGACCGGTATCAAACTCGTGTCGATGACTTTTCCTTTGACGGAATGAATGACTTCAGGTAAGTAATTGAGAAAAATCAAGAAAGTTTTGAGAGCAGAATAATGCTTCTCGTCATGGTTCAAGAACAACAGCTTGCAAGTAAATTCGGGACCAAAGACATTACCAAGAATGATAATGTGGTTGAGTATCAACCGTTCTTTAAGGTCCCCATTTCTTAGATACTTGCCTAGCAGTCTCTTGATATATTTGAGGCGTTTCATGTCCACCTCAAAGTCTTCCTTGAACCAACTACTGCCATTATAGAATTTAATGGCTAACATTTCCAAATTATGGTCATTCAAATCATATATTTTCATGCTAATTAGATATCTTCCACCTCGTCTTCGCCAACAATCGCAACAAGTTCATCATAATTGACAACTTTTGCTTCGATGTTGAAGAAACCTGTGGCATTCAACATGAAATAGAGATACAGATACATTTCAGGTTGTTCGTAATATTTTGGCGCATTCGGATCTTCGTCATTGTCAAATTCCCAAACACGAATGTCCGAGTCATGCTGAAGCAAAGTGAAGAAATATTCACCTTCGTCTTCTGCAAACCGAGGAAAATCGTTCTCGATGAAAATGTTATGCTGCGCTAGAATCTTGCGAATCTTGGTAACAGCAATGTTGACAGTGACGTGAGATTGTGCCGCAAGATAAGAGAATTCCTGTCTCAATTGCTCCAGTTGACTACCAGAGTTGATCGACATGTTATTGAATTCGTTAGGTCCGTGCGAGACAAACTCTTGATCGACTTCTTTGGATTCGTTTTTCATTTTTCTTTATCCCAACGGAAAATGCCGGACCCCAATCGAGCCCGGCATTATTTATATTAAAGCGCGATGACGGTTGCGTTAGCAGAAGTTACGTTATCTGCACCAGTTGCCTGGACGATAACGCGGAAGACCGCAGCGTTGATTGTCGCGTTGTTAGAGACTGCTAGGTTGGCTGTATTTGCTTGTGAGAAAATACCAGCGGTTGTAACAGGCATCCAAACACCGTTGGCTTGTGCAATCTGCCAAGAGTAAACCAGGGTTGCGCCAGCAGGAACGGAACGAGCACCAACTATCAAGTTCAAAGCGCTATTCGTGTTGGACGAAACACTGGAAGGCTGTGTATCGATAACAAGCGTATAGTCTTCGAAGATCGTGTCTTCGGCGTCATTGACGATGTTCTTCATTGCAACAAGCGTCTCGTAAGTGACGCGACCAGCACGGCCACCTGTGCCGACTGTTCTTAAGTTCCAACCAGCATGAGCTGGTCTAGCCTCTCCCGCCTGTCTTGCTGCCGAGACTTCGCCGGCAGAAACACCAAATACACCAACAGCACCACGGGTACCGTAAACTGCATTGGTAGTGTTACCAAACAATTCAGCAATGTTTGCAGTATTGACTGGTCGATCTAGCTGCATAACAGCGGATTTTGGCGAGTTATTCGCAAAATCATTCTTTCCCCATAGTGGCATGTTAGTATCCTTTTCTTATTTTTCTTATTTATTTTTAGGACGCATTAACTTTAGCTTTACCCATAATTTTCAAAAGGGCAGTTGTGCGTTTATCTCTTTTTCTTATTGTTTTATTCGCATCAACATCAGTTTTTTTCGAATCATATCTTTTTCTTTTCGCATCTGCTAAAGAATCTGATGCTTTTTCATAATATTTGGATAGTTTATCTTTCGAGATTTCATTTAAGTTTTTTTTTTCTACTTCCTCGAAGTAACTGCGTTTCTCTTTAGCCTTTTGAACATTCGTCTTTAAGCGATCCGGCAAAGGTTCTGTTCGAGTTGCCTTGTGAATGTCAGCAGCAATGCCTTTGACTTTCGCACGGATCTTACCAATGACGCCTTTAGGCTTGTCAGCATGTTGAGCAATCTTGTGGTCTGCCTGGTGAATGCCCTTTTGACGCGAGATAGCTTTCTCGTAATGCTTGCTGCCGTCAGAACCCATGGCTTTGTGCTGATCTGCCCGACCAAGATTGTGGTGCATGTTCATGTCAGCTTTGGACTTGTAAGAATGCAAGGTAGCAGGTGACAATTCGTCTAGCTGATCATCGTGAGAGGCTTTCTTGACATAGGAACCAAGTGTTGCCTTTGACAATTCGTCAAGTGGCTCGACTTCTTCCGACTTTGTTTTCGGAGGAGACCAACCACTATTCAAGAATTTTTTATTAGCTATAGAAAGGCCTTTTTTTCTTTTATCAATAGTTTTTTGATCTTTATGTTGCTGGGCAAAATTCAAACCCGATTTAGATTTTGTTTTATAAGAACCAAGTGTTGACCCGGACAATTCGTCAATCTGCTCAACGTCTTCTTTCAAGCCCAACAATTCCTTACCGCGAGTATTATTTCTCTCGACAGTCTCTTGCTGCATAGCTTTCTTGTCGGCATAGTTCTGTTCAAGGATCTTGTTAGCATCCGCGGCAAAGTCGGCTGGTACCTGGAATTTATTGAAAAGATTTGTCATGTTGGTGCTTTCTACCGTGTATTTT
>OFRF01000391.1_pt1 | contig 10908 bp, 10 predicted proteins | sample 1543081 | NCBI WGS metagenome assembly OFRF01 (sample SAMN07774232, study PRJEB24372) | wastewater metagenome
CAAAAAAAAAAGAAGTTAAAAGTAAGTTAGTTAGTAGTTATAGTTATAATATAGTTATACTTCTTCTCAAAGGAACTATGTGCGGTGACGATGGTGAATGTGGGACATGCAAAGTGAAAAATGCTTTCATGAAACCTGAAGTATTGATTCCATTTGTTGGTGGAGCTTTATCTTATTTTGTGCCTGTTGCTGGTGGTGGCTTTTGGGCATGGGCATTAAGCAAGTTTTGGACGAAACCTGTGGACGATGCCGATCCTGAGTTGGACTTGGAAGAAAGTGAAAAGGCAAAGATAATGGTTGAACGTCGAAATGCTTTATTGAAGATGGGAATGCTGTTTGGTGTTGGATATATTGCTGCTGACACTTCTAAGTTTTCAAGCAAGAGACAATAAAAAGAAAGGCTTAGGATCCTTACTTTTACTTTTCTGTGTGTTTTTTTCCCCAAGTATGAAAGTGAGAAACTCACAATATATTTTGCCAATGAATTTTCGGTAGTGAATTTTTTGAATTTTCCACAGTGTTACGTCACACGACCGTTTTGGCGGGAACTGACCAGAACTTTCTTTCTTTTCAAAGATGTGGATGGTTATCGATTGTCCGCCTAATGATACCGAGCAAAACTTCAAAAGCTACGGGCCATTCACCACGCTCATTCACGCGTTTATGTGCAGAGACCGACTTGTGTACAATGCTTATCACAAAATAACTCCATTGAGCCCCACGGCTACACGAGTCCGTCGCGATGAATGGAAACGTGATGCATACAAGGCATATGCGAACTGGGGCCATATGTGTTTGCTTACCGTGCGAGTGGACCCTTCGAAGCAAGATTGTATGCCAGCAAATCAAGGTCCTTCGTTCGAGGAAGACAATGATTCAGTCGACGTGATCTACTCCTCCGATGACGAGGAAATCGTGCCTGCCACTCAACCTTTGAAGGAGGAAGGCGAACTCACCGATGAATGAATGAATAAACGAAACGAAATGAAACACCCATAACTGTTTTTTCTTGGGTTTCCCGCCGCATTTTTCAGTGTGTATTTTTTTGTGGTGACGAATGGGGTCTCCTGCTTTTTGAGGTGGTTGATTTTCGAGGCCTGCGGTTATGGGACGTCGATGAGCTGAGGGCCGCATCAAGCGATTTTTCATCGCCCAGGCAGGAGGGCCCCATTTTCCCCCCTCCATGGCAATCCGGTTGCGAGTCTGGTCAGCGTTTCGGCCAATCGTCGCCTCTGCTGAATCGATCACCTCGGTTGCGGAGACTTTTTTGACACTTCTCTTTTTCCTTTTTCCAAAAGAACAAAATGGCTCAACAACAACAGTTTTCACCTCCAACCGATACCACCAAGTATGCAAATCCTCCGTTGTGTGGATTCGAGGGCGAATGTACCTCGAAAATGAGCATCAAAGCAGTTTCCCAGAAGACAGGCAAACCGTACTGGAAGTGCCCTCACAGCAAGAACGGTTTGAACCATGGCATCAAATGGGCTACTGGTGATATCGAAGATGGCCCCAGGGAGAACACCAGAGCACCACCTCAATACAGTAAACAGGCCTACGCTGCACAACAACAACAACAACAACGTGCTCCTCCTCCTCCTCAGTCTGTTGAAGACACCAACTCGGCCATGCATGCTGTTCTCTTGGATGCCATTCGAGGTCTTGAAGAGCGCCTTCTCACAGAGGTCGCTTCCATTGGTAGTCATGTGAATCATTTACGTCGTGCGTTCGAAAATGGCCCCATTCCTCTGCCTGCACGTGTCGGTGGAAAGAAGTTCAAGCTGCCCTCTGCTGAAAGTGCTAAACCACCAAAGAAGAAGAAAGCCAAGAAAGAACAAGCACCGCCGGTGTTGGTCGAAGAAATCTCCGATGACGACGAAGACGAAGAGCAGCCGCCGCGCGAGGTTGATCAGCGTTTCACTTTTACTGCTCCTTTCTTTTTTTGTGATCGATGTGGTGCTACAGATTATTCATCATGGCAGTGTATTTGTGATTGATTGATTTCTAAACTTGTTCTTCTGTTTCTTAGTCCTCCGTCGACAACAACAACGGTAGCGAATGAAGAATGCCTGCCTCCTCCGGTTTTCTTTGTTTTTGAATAAATGACGCGCTTTGACATCAATATTTCTGACTAAATGGATAACATTCGTGGGCAAGTTGTGTTGACTTCTATCATAGAACACGGAGGATTGGAGTTGATGGATAGAAAGGAAGGATGGACGCTTCTACAAGCAATATCGTGCTGCAATCGCTTTCTCTACGAATACATCAAGCAACGAATGACTGTGCTCAGAATGAACATCATGGGAGTCTTTGTAACGGATTGGCATGGGTCGCGAATAACACGTTACATGAAGAACAACAAATTTGAGGGCATTATGAGGACATACTGCAACGACCACGAGTATCCTGACGAGCATTCGTATAAGAATGGTCTACGACACGGTCAAACCAGGGTATATTACAGACACAAGCCCACGTTGATGCATACAGTGACGTATAAAGACGGGAAAGCATTCGGGTTGACTATCAGCTACTTCGCTAATGGAGTGATTAGTCACATCGAGATGGTGGACGAGAAATCTCTTTGTAATCACCGAATATACTACAACCCAGATAACACAGTATCAAGCGATAATTGGGAGTTTGTGGAGAACTATCATCGTGCTCTCAAGAAACAAAAAACATAACAACAGAGATTCATTTTCGATTGAATCCACCAAAAAGATGTGCATTGCTGTGATGATCTCGTCTCCAGTTCATTCCAACATCTTTACGTTCCATCGTCAATGGTGGTCTAACCCAATGAATTGTTCCATCCCAGTCCAGTCTCCATTGATTCCACTTGCATTTTTCCACTGTCATTCCTCGTTCTCGAGCATAATGAATCAGCTCCATCAATTGTTCTCTGAACGCGTCGTACGTGAACTGTCTCACTTCCAACAACTCTTCGTCGTCTTCGGTGAGCATTTTTCCAGCAGCTGTCTTTTTTTGACAGTTTTCTTTTGAAAAATGCTCTCCTCCTCCTCCTTCAATCCGTTTACGTTGGCCGAACCTAATGCCACTCGTCTGGCCAATGTATTGTATCAAGAGTTTCAGGCGAACTACAAGAGAGATTTGCACTTGGATGCCTTCAAACAAGCCGATGCCGACTACAGTCAATTGAGCTTGGGACCTGCTTTCGAAATGGCTGTGGAGCGTGTTCTTTTGCCTACTCGTTGGAAATCACGCGTTTTTGTCGAGGCATTTTTCAAAGTCCATGTGGATCTCGCTCGAGAAGCACAGAAGAAGGCTGCTGCTGCTTCAGAACCGTTCCAGCCACACGCAGATGATGTTTTAGCTCAGAAATATCGCATGCTCTTGGACCCCGAGGTTGTTATGCCTTACTTGTTCCATCCACTCTCATCACTTGATTTCTGGAACGAATACTCGACTTTGGCCACTGCTGTGCGCGAGATAACTGGTCCCTCCTCCAGCACAGATCCCTCTCGCGTCGTCATGAATCGTTTGGATGCTCAGGTCAATCAACGTTTGGCTGGTGTTCATACGGCTATGGACGCTGTTCGTGCTGTGCTTGATGTTCACGATCGTGCTCGAGTGCAACGAGACGAAATCTTGTCTGCTGCGTCGCCTCAGCCGAATCCTGGCGGTGCTTTGACGCCCAACAACAGCGTCATTCAACAAGCAGTGGCTGCCTCGCGTGGTCCTATTGCACCCAACACCACAGACATTCAGAAGCCGTTGCGTTTATTCTTCGCCGAAGCAGCCGCTGTGCCTCATCCCAATTGGTACTTCCATGTGCCCGTGTATGAACTCGACGGTAGACCAATTCCTTTTGGCGAATTTTGTCAAGAACGCCTACTATACGACAGCTCCAGTGCTCAGTGGTACTTTCAGCCACAAGGTCGATACAGTTTGACCAAACCCATACCGGTGCAGGTTTCTCGGTTCAAAGCGTGTGTGGCAGCGGGCGAGTTTCGATGGCGTGTATTTCTTCCGAGATTTTTCGCACAACCCGATTTCGATCAAACCTTTGCCATGCTTACATCGCCGGAGCACTCGGAAACTCTCAGTGGGTTGCACTCGCTTCGCAAGGATGTTTCACCGATCGAACTGGAAAAGATTCGCTACGAGTCTCAGTGGAAAACCATCAAGGCCAAGTGCGAAGACATCAAGACCGCTATGAAGATTTGGGATGAGAAATTCGGTGATCAAGGACTGCACGCTGGCGATGACATTCCTGACAATGTCTCGGTTACGACAGAGGAAAACAACACTAACGACGGTGATGACGAGTTACCGAATGAAGCTGCCTCCACTGTCTCCTCTACGAAGAGTAAGAAGAAGACCGTCACGAAAAAGAAGAAGGTGCCTCCCCGACCGAAACCGCCTGTTCTCTATCACGAGAGCAACTACTCCTTCGAGACCATGTGGAATGTTTCGCCCTATAAACTAGTGGTCCGCTCCATCAAGGCATTCGATCCATTGATTCCGTTGTGGCGACACAAGCGTTTATCGAATGGCGCGTGGAACTTGAAACCAGGAGATGATGTGTTGGTGGCGTTCTCGGGCTACGACGAAAGAACTGCGCGCATTCCTGATCTCTTGCAGAACCCTGAGGCTCTTGCAGATGTCATCTATGCGTTGCAGATGTTTCGTTCAACGTGGTGCCAGAATGAGCCGTTGCGTTGGGAGTGGTTGATGGGTTCACTCACTTACTCATACTTGTATCCAGGCGAACGTACTGGCAAATTGCCTATTGCATGTGGTGTTCCAGGTGGTGCGCGAAAGTCGCTGCAAGGTCTCATCTATTTCAATTTGGTGCCTGGTCAAAACATAAGCGAGGTGTTTGGTAACATGATTCGTGCTGGCTTCGGCGACAAAGCATTCGGTTCGCCCACACAGTTTCTCAAGTTCTTTTTCATTGACGAATACTTTGGCGGTGATGTGCCCAAGTCTCAGCTGAAACATGCACTCACCTCGAAGAAGCGTGATCGCGAGGAGAAATTCGGTCAAGCCAATCAACAGGACGACTACACCAATGGTGGTGCTGCCTCGAACGACGTACCAGACATCGAGGAGGCTGATCGACGTATTGTTTGTTTGATGGCACGCATCGACACCACATTCAACGATGATCGGCTCATTCAGTGCATCGATCCTTCTACACAACGGTCTGCCAACTTCTTGGATCTCATGCTAGGCTTTGTGTCTGGTTTCATCTCGCCTGAAGATGCCGCCAAGTATTTGCCCGCGGAACTTCAATGGCTTGTCAAAGATACACGCGAGCGCGAAGGTGTCGGTTTGAAGTGGAGCCAACGTGTTATGGACGCTGTGAAGTTGCCTCAATATCAGAAACTCACTCGTCTCATCTGCGAAGATTTGCGTGAAACACAAGGTCTTCAATCGGCCGATGGTCAAGCTCTTCCTGTGCCACCGTATATTCGTTCGTCGTCGGCTGTCCGTGTTCATCCCATGACGGAAGGTCAAGTGATTGGCACCATGAAGACAATGCGTCGAAATGTCACCATGGCTGCGTTGGTGGAGATCTGTGCTACCACCATGAACCTCGACACCACCAAGGAGTCTCACCGTGTTCCTCATGCTGTGATTCCGTCGCTTATTTCCGGTCTCTCGAATAATGCCAAGCGAATGCGTCTCTCCACCGATGTTTCTGCGTTCGAGAAGAACATTTTCTACTTTCGTCACGTGGTGAACACGCTGGAGAAGAAACGTGTGGAATTCGAAGTGCCTTGGCCGGTGTCTGACGAAGATTACGTGCAAGTGTACACTATCAGCAAACAAGGTCGATGGCCTGCGCCTGGTACACGCCAAACCAACGCCGAACACGATATTGTCTATCCCATTCCGCTCGATGATTTTATCGAGTTCATGGATAACCTCTTCTATGAGAAGAAGGTTCGCCGCGAAGGAGCAGAAAATGTACGTCGAGACTATGGTCACAAGCGTGACGTCGAGGGAGTGTTCAAGGATTTGCGTGCATTTTTCAAGACTTCAGACGACCCTTACGATCGCGACATTCTTTTCTATTACGCTCGACGTGGTGTGGTGCCGTGGGGTCCTTCGCTTGTGCCCAACGCCAATGGACATCACCCGCACGTACGACGCACTGATCTCATGGAATGTCGATTGCTTCACTCGTACGGCTCGGTTTTCCACGATCAGTTTTTGTTCGAGGAGAACCTGAAAACACAGTGTGTGCTTTTGCCGTGTCAGAAGAAATTCTTTGCGTCGGTCATGAAGTGGATGGCAGCGTCGTCACAAGATTCAATTTTCGCTCCACTTGACATTCTCAAATAAAAACAAATTTTGAAAAATGCCACCACCGAAACTTGTAAAGAAACAACAAGATACCGTTGCACCGCAAAAGAAGAAGAAGAAGGATAATAAGAAAGAACAAGAAGAACAAGCACCGCCCCAGCAACCGTCTGTTTCTAATCCCGCTCAGAAAAAGCAAAAGACTACAAAAAATAGTGGTAGTAAATCTACTTTTAATGCAGATCAACAAGGCAGCAAAGACGGTCAACAGATGGGGCTCGGTTCCAATATATATCAGACTCGCGCCATTATCGACTTTGATCCTACGCCCTATAAGCTAGAGTTAGGCGAACCAACACAACTCAACAGCGAACAACCAATTGAAGAACAACTGCCTGATCTCAAGGTGTACGATGAACAACGAAAAGCACTCACAAAATGGGACAAAGAGCGTGATCTACAAATCAACACTGGCATCAAAGAGAGCACACTGCCTGCTTACGCTAAGAAGGTGGCGGCTGAGAAACGAGCTGAGCAGGGACTGGTTGCTGAGGAGGAGGCACCACCGCCGTCGAATCAGGTTTGGCACGCTTTTTGTACGCTCTTTTTGCTTTAACCACTGGTGGAACAACAACAGGCGCCTGCGATTTCTCAGGGAGAGACTGCGTGGGATGTGATGTTGAACTCTCACGGCTATGGTCGAGAGCAACCGGATTCGTCGACGAATGAGCCTGCGAATCCAAAGGCGTACCGGATGCGCAATCTTGAGGGCGAACAACTGGAGGAACAAGCTGCGGAAGCTCGTCATGACACTGTTCTGCGTTCTCCGCCGGCGACTGAGGGCACTCTTCGTCCTGTGGATGACGTTTTCTCTTTAAAGTACCCGACTCTTCCTGAGCAACACGAGTACTTGGTTCGTCGCTATCGTCAACTGGGGTTTCTTCCGATTGCTCAGCAGGCTCGAGGCACTGGCTCTGGGACGTCTGTGTTTCGGAATTCGACGTAGGCGGCGCCACCAATAAACCAGTGGTTTTTGCGTGCTCGATCATTCGCTGTTCGTTCAGTTTCGCTTCTGCTTGTTGTTGTTCGTTCATGCTTTGTCGTTCCGTGCCCACTGCAATCCATTCGGATGCCATGCGGGTAAGAATGACAAAACACGCAAGATAGCGCTCGAATTTGTTGATCTCATCGCCAGTGAAGTCGTTCATTGATATGCCCCACGCGTGAGAAGTGATTTGAGTGAGCCTCTTGATATCATCGCCCACCACCCTGATTGCGAGATCCAAATGATGACGTAGCCATGCATCTGGTTCAATCTTTGCCACGCCTGGTTTCATGATGGAGTCGAGGTAGGTTACAAGCTCTGTATTTGAACGAATTTTGTCAATACCCAACAACCATCGATGACAGTTGGCGATCTTCTCTTGCCAAATTGCACGATAATTTCCAATGCTAGAGATCTTTGTATTCATCAATAAATTCGTCTGATACAACAAGTGAAGAAATGAGTTGAGCTTTTTTGGCTTCTGCTAACGGTGTCGCGGGCTCTTGAAAAATGCAAAGCCAGAATGCCAAACACGTCATCCACATCAAATCAAACATCGCCAGAAGACGTGTGATCACCAGATGGATCAGCGCCGGGGTTGGTACGTTTTTTAGCGACATCTCCACGCTCTTTAACCAGCCACGCAAGTGCAGACGCTATTGGAATAACAAAGGTAGATGTAATCAGTCCCTCCAGGAAACACTGAAGGTTTGGTGCGAGATCTGGATACAAAAGAAGAAAGCAGAGAGAAAGTGTTGCTATGCCGGCACACAGGATAGTCAACACCAAGAGGTACGATTGAAAAAAAGTAAGTGAACAAGCGCCACACAGACGTCTACGTGCCAATTCAAATGAGTCGCGCAGTGTCGGTTGTTGTTGGGGCTGTGGCTGTTGTTGTTGTTGGAGGTTGATCACCACCGACGTCGAGTTGCTTCTTTGTTTCTGTTGATGTTGTTCCTCCTCTGATGAAGTGATCGTCTCTGACGGACTGGGTGGTCTTTGTTGTTTCTTCTTCTTCTTTTTGATTACAGGCGCTACTGTGTTGGGTGTGTGTGGCATTTTCTGTTGTAGGCAACACAATAAATGGTGCAGCTGTCACACTGACCACCACCGGTAAGTCATCATTGTTGAGTACCGTGCGTGTCATCTTTTGTAGCTTTGCATTCTCTATGGCACCAATTTGTCGATCCAAGTTCTCGTTCGCAGTTCGCTTCTCTAAATCGATGATATACTGATACACTCTGCAAATGTTTTCCGGATACGACAAAGGCGAGCCATGTTCACGGAGGCGTGTTCGTTTTGCGTACACCGGCGAGCCATCGCCAGCAAACAACGGTCCCGACGTTTGTTCGATCAGTTCGTCCCATTGATCTTTCAGTGGATACAACTCGCGCGGGTCTTGTACTATTCTCACCGACGCGAACATGATAAACTTGAGCAACACAAACATCACGTGTGCACATCTTTCGTACTCTTCGATCATGAACGGCGCTTCGTTTTTCAGCCAGAATTGTTTCTTCACATAGGGCCGAGGATTGCCATGAAACGCTCGATCGATTCTTGCCTCTGCTTCTGGCAGTTGGAAATTCTGTGGCACGCCGTATTTGTTCAGCAACTCGCGCAGTTCACTAATGCTAAGCTTTGGGAAGTGTTTGTGATCGGGTGGATTATCGAGCCCATTCATGAACAGCAACAACTCGGGAAATGCAGCGAACCCTTGCATGGGGAAGTGTGGCAAACTCGACGGTGCACCACTTACACGATAATCAGCGTCATTGACAACCGTTGGTAGCACAGCTTCCGCGGCTATGCTGATCGCCTCGAGACGGTCCAATTTCTGAAGTTTTCGTTCGTGTTTGGTCAATGTAACACCACTAGGGGTTGTTGTTGTTGTTGGCACTTTTCTTTTCTTGGTTACCACCCGGAGTGGAGGAGGAGGAGGATGAGGAAGAGGATGAGGAAGAGGATGAGGAAGAGGAAGAGGATGAGGAAGAGGATGAGGAAGAGGATGAGGACCTGACGTTCTCAGTGTTTTTACGCCAAAACCAGGATGAGGGGGCACAGAAACAATGTTGATGTCTTCGGTGTCTGACGAGCCCGAACTGCTGCTGCCACTGGACTCAGAGTCTTCCATTCGCAAAGCAAATAACAAGTGTCACTTTGTCACTTTATTAAGTCTTGCTTGCCCAAAAAGAAAAAATGAACGAATCTGCCACTCCTCCAGCGGTCGTTGTCGAAGAAGTGGAATGGGATCCACACAAGACCTACGACAACGCTTTGATGTGGCAGTTCCGTCACGAGAACGACACTGGGAGCGATCAAAACGACTTTGTGCCAAACGCATCATGGGAGAAACACTTCAAACGACTGGAAAAAGCGGGCGTCACTGACCCACGCCTCGGTCTTATCAATCCGGTGCGATTCGAACAAAAGCTTTATAAACAAAGCGAAGAAATGCAACAGGAACAACAATCATCCAACAAACTAAGCAAGAGTGAGCCTTAATACAAGTGTCCAGTCTGCGCCATTAAAAGATACAGTTGTACCGTCTGATTTTCGAAAGTGAGGCACCAATGTATGAAATGTTGCTAGTTGGGCGAAATTGAGCACAGAATTTGTGTACACGTCGGTATCAGTGAACACCAAATAGCCTGCACTCTCGGTAATGGGAATGGCGAATTGAGCGCAGTTGTCCAACGAAAAGCTGGTGCTTCTAATTTCCGACGCAGGCCAGGTGCGATTCAACGACAGAAACAACCACTCGGGATACGAAAGCAGCGGATAGTTTGGAAACACGTAACTGGTCGCGAGAACGCTGGTTGTTGCACCTGCGCGTGTGCCGTAGAATCCCAGCGCTGCAGCAATTTGTGTGTCTGCATTGATGACAAACGACACATACTGGGTAAAGGTGCCACCTACGCCACTGAGAGTGATTTTCTTGGTAGTCGAGTTTTGCGCGAATGTGTGTGTACCACTTGCGCCAGCTGCATCAGATGCCGCTTGAAACGCCGTGGTGAGAGCAGTGATGAAAGTGGCTTGTGTGTATTGTCCTGGAGTGAGAGTGACCGTCACAGGCACGCCAGCGGGGGTTAGGAGAGTTCCAACATTGATCAGGATTGAATTGTTTGCGTAACCATTGGAATTTTGAGAGCCGTCGATGTTGAATATCGAGTTGGGTACACTGAAGCCCACCAAACGAGCAGATTTCACACCGTTAATTGGACGACTGGTAAGAATGATTCTACAGAGTCCGGGATCGACCGACAAAGTTTCCCTGTCTGCCGATCTGATCACCAAATCGACCGTTTTCTCTTGCTTGCTATTGTCATCAACATCAACATCATCGTGTCTCGCTCTTTTGTTGCTGTGACTATCGCAACCAAACATTTTATTGATTGTTGAAGGTTATTCAGCAAGTGGATGCCACTCCATCAGTGAACGCGATTTTGACATCAACATCCTCGGTCGTTCGCAAAAGTTGATACGTCTGGCTTATCACTTGTTCGGGCGTGTCCGATGTTTGTATGATTCGCGACCATGTTGCCCAGCCGTTACGTCTTATTGTTACTTGATACCGAGGCATG
>OFRF01000393.1_pt1 | contig 10855 bp, 13 predicted proteins | sample 1543081 | NCBI WGS metagenome assembly OFRF01 (sample SAMN07774232, study PRJEB24372) | wastewater metagenome
GTTCCGGTTACGCCATACAGATAGCTTTCCGTCGCGATCATGCCCCAGACTTTACCCGTGACAGGCGTAAATGACGTATCAAGCCCCTCAGTGGCATAGATTGCATACGTGCCCTTGGCGTCCTGCCCCGTGCTTTCAACGTAGGCGTTGATTAAACGGGCTGAGCCTTCAAACCCAAGGCGGGATTTGTTGCTTTTGGTCGGAAGGGCTAAGGGCGTCCATGTCATGCCGCGGTTACTCCGCGCCAACACCACACGCATGTGCCGTCCGTGATTTCACTATCCGTGCCGGTTGGCCCGCCCGATGCCGCCGACGTTCCTGCCGTAACCAGCTCATAGAGATTGGCATTGTTCACCACGAACGAGCGCAGAGTGTACGCAGTCGAAGCCGTCCATTCCTGCGTCACGGCTTCCTGCTGCCCAATGATGTAGCCAAAGCGCGAATAGTGCCCAGTGTTCTTCAATGCGTCTTCGAACTTCGACGCCGGAACTGCGAAGTAAGCCGCCTGGATTGCATTCCAGCCATTCGCCGCGTCACGCATCAGCACCGGGCCCGGCTGCTTGCCGTATTCCTCGCACAGCCGTTCCGCGAGCATGGCGACGACAGCCTGCTCAAACCGGCTATCAATCGGCAACACGTCGCCGCTCAGCCCTTCCGCTTCCCAGCTTGCAATCATCGCGGTTAGCGCTTCGGTCGCGTTGGAAACGTCAACCGCTGACGGGCTTTCGAGCGCGTCGAAAGCACCAACCCGGCGCAGCGCGCGCGTGCTGATTTCAGTCGCTGTCGCCATGCGGCGCTACCTCGTCGATAACTTCCGGCTCAGCTTCGGTTTCGATCTTCTTAGGCCGTCCCGGCTTGCGCACCGGCGGTTCCGGCGCAGGCGTTGGCGTCGTCTCAGCCGGTTTCAACCCGGCCTTGACCAACTCCCACTCAGGCACGGCTTGGCCGCTATACTTTTGTTTCAGCTCTTTCAGCGTTGTCATGCAGCCTCTCGGCGTTGAATGCGGGATGGTTTGACGGCCTCAAGACCATACTGGAATGTGCCGCTTTCTGTGATGGTTGCAGCAACCAACTTCAAATCAGCCGAATAACAAAAGCGGTAGTCAGTCATCGGCGTCTTGCCGACCTGCTCATATTCGGCTTGGTCTAGATAAATGAAACTCTCGCGGCTGATGACGCGGGTGTGGCCTGGATCGCCCCAAGCCCAATTCGAGCACCATGCCGGCGACGTGCCGCACAGAATGCCGCCCGGTTTTAGAATGCGCCAAATCTCGGAGAAGTCCTGAAAGAAGCGGCGGAAATCGCCCTGTTGTCCAAGGTGCTCCATCACCTCATAAGCGTGGACTTCATCGAAAGTGTTATCCTCGAACGGATAGGGAAACACGTTCAAATCGTGGATCACATCTGGGTTGTGATCGCCGTTGAAATCCAGCGTTACGAGTTTGGTCCAGTCTTGCGGGCGGCCTTCAAGCGTCAAGACTTTGTTGCGCCGTGTGCCGGCACCTAGCAGCAACTCCATTACGCGGCCTCATCTTTGGCGGGCTGGTTTTTTATCCAATCGCCGAGCTTGCCGTGAAAGGCTTTGGTCCCGATGTGTGCCATCCCGATCGAGGCGTCTAGATAAACCTTGCCGCCCATATCGCGCCAGCGCTGGCAGAAGGCGTAGTCTTCTGACAACACGCGACGGCCTTTCGATCCATCAGGTTCAATCGTGTCAAACCAATAAGGATCAAACAGCCGGCACGTCTTACCCGTTGGGCTATCGCGATCAACCGCCATGAGTTCAGGGTGCGCGGAAACCATCTTTTCAAGCATCTCGCGGCGGCACCGCATGAACCCGCCTGGCATCCCCCAGACTTCGACAAGCCCGGTGCCGGAATCGCCCATCAGCGGTTCGCCTGCGTCCTGGCACGAGCGAAACATAAATTCGATTGGGTCTTTCCGCTTTGGGTATGAACCCGCCACCAAATCCACATCATGCGCTAGAAGCGACTGAATGCCGAAGCCTTCCCAAGCAACGTCGCTGTCGATCATGATCAGATCGGTTGCGTCTTTGTCGGCTAGGAAGTGGCCAACCATCTGCGCTCGGAGCGCATAAATATCAGCGTGGCCGAGTTCATCAAAAATTCGAACTTCATGGCCATCCAGCACAAGCCGGAACATATCGTGGATCACTGACTTGTAAGTGGCAATCGTTGCCTGTCCGCCGTAGGACGGGATCGCAAGCCAGATTTTGCGGCGCTTCTTTCTCAACGTGACAGTCATTAATCCCCCAAGGAAATGGGGGCACCGTTGCCAGTGCCCCCGCGTGGTTTATGCGGAACCGGACAAGCGCGTGATCAGGCGCGGGTCGAGCAGCTTGCGGCCGTAAAGCAAGTCCAAACGCCACTTGCTCAGATCGTTGGTGCCGTCATAGATAGGGATGACACGGCAGCTCATGCCCTTGTACGTCTCACGCGCCGCGCCGTACGCGCCGCTTGGGAGTTCCATTGGCACCATCGCCAGAGCCATCGCGTTCTTATGGAACACCATGTTCTGCCGATAGGCCGTGGATGCCGTACCGAGCACCGTGATCGTGCGGCCGTCGAAGTTGCCCGAATAAGTCGTGGTCTTGTGCGGGCCGGTCACGATGATCGGCGGCGCGATGGTCAGCGTCGTATCCGCCGTGGTCGTTTCATTCGCGGTCGTGTCCGCAGTCACAACGAACTGCTGAAGGATGCCCGTCGCCGCTTTGGTTTTCGGGTTGACCATGTAAACGCCGTCGATCGTAAACACAGTGCCGGCCGTCAGCGTGGATGAGGTATCCCAGCCATCTGTGACTAAGCTCTGCGTCCAAGTATTCTTGGCAGTGTCATAGGTGACCTGTTGCGAGTTGCCATCGGTCAGCGGGGTTGTGTTGTCCGCCGTGCCGTTGGTATGCGAAGGCGTCACCGCCGACATATAGCAATCGACGTTGCCGATCATCGGCAGGCGTCCAGCCTTGAAGGCGTCGGCAACCAAACCGCCGTTGTTCAACGTGGTCTGAGAGCCAACAAGACCCCAGTAATCAGCCGGCGACAGAAGACCGAGACGGCCATCCTGCGGCACGGTCATTTCGTCCAGGCGTTCTGGACCCTTGGCAAAGTCGGCAAACGAGTTGATCGTCTGACCGGCCGTTCCTGCCCAGTTGTACGTTCCCTGGTACATCTTGGTCGCGACATCGTTCGCCATGTAGTTGATGATTGACGACATAGCGGGCTTGATTACGCGGGTTGCGAGATCTTCGATTTTCAGCGTCAAGTCTGTAGACGAGAAGCTGAAATCAACGCCGATCTGCTGATCGACAACGAGCGTGGTATAGCCTTCGATCACGTCTTGAGTCGAAAGCGTTGCACCAGTGCGCACCGTGAAGTCAGCCGGGCGGCGAATACGGATCGTGTCGCCGACCTTGTAGCCGTTGACGTTCTTGCTGTATTCGGCCTCATGTTCCTGGTAGAGCTTATTCACCCAACCAAGTTCGTTTTCGAGGATGGCCAGCGAAGCTTTCGCGACGACATCGGCCTGCAATGTGGTGTTAGACATCTTGGATTGCTCTCAGGTTGTCCCCGTTAGCTAATGAGGCCGAGCTTTCTGAATTGGGCCTGCATGTCGCCAACGCCAGCCGTCTTCGCGTCGAATGCCAACGGGTTGGCACCTCCACTCAGAGTTGCGGCGGGTTTGGGCGCTGTTGAAATTGTCTTGGGGGCTGGCGCGCTAAGACGCGCCTCGATCCGTCCAAGCTCGATCAGTGCTTGTGCAGGAGCCGTCTGGAACTTCTCGTAGAGTTCGATTGCAGACTTAGGATTTTTGCCCAGCCAATAGGCAATCTCGGCACCCTTCTCACTCTCGACAATGAAGGGTGCGGCACGTTGATGGATTGGCGTTGCGTCTGTCACCACCTGGTCAAAGTCGGGAAGACGTTCGCGGGCGTCATCCTTGGCTTCATCCCATGCGGCTTGCAGCTTGCGCGCTTGGTCGGCTTGAGAGGTTGCCCGCTCGGCCTCTAATTGCGCTTCTGCTGACTCCTGCGTGCGCTGCTGGACTTTCCACGCGGCGCGTTCCGCGATTTCCTCGTTAGGGTCAATGATTGACGAGAAATCCGGCGGTGCAGTTTTCTTGAGATGCGCTACCTGACGCTCCAGGGATTCAAGTCGCGCCGGCATGATTGCCTTTGCTTCCTTGTATTCCTGCCAGCGTGCGCGGTTGCGCTCCTGACGCTTTTCCTTTCCAGTCTTTGGCTTGTCTTCCTGCGACTGGTCTTCACCAGAAGCGGCATCCTTCTGCTCAGTCTCTCCGGCAGGCGTTTCCGCTTGCGGTTCTCCAGCGGGTTTTTCAACCAGCGGTGTCGTTGGCTCTGCATTTTGCGTCGTAACCTGAGACGCGACGGAGTCCGTGCTCCCTTGCGGGGCCGGTGATAACGTATCCATTGATGTACCTTTGGGTTTTAGTTTCCAGCTTCCATAGGCGCGTTTTCACGGGCCATTTGGTGCGGTGACGGCTCACGCAACTTCTTCAACTTCAACGCATTGTCGAGGTCCACACCTTGGACCTTCAATTCTTCTTGCCGGGCTTTCGCCTTTTCCTGAGCGGTCTTTGCTTCGCCAGCGGCAAGCTCGTTTTGCATGGCCTGCGCCTGACCCTGCATTTGCATCTCAGCCATTGGATCGGGCGGAGGTGCCATGGCCTGAGCCGCTTCCGGGTCTGTCGCCTGAACCACTTGCGGCGGGAGCACAGCGCGAAGACGATCGGCCATTTCTTCCGAGCCTTCGAAGTCCATATTGCGCACGATAATATCGCCGCCAAGTTCTCCGATTGCAGGCACGGCCTGAGAGAGCTGCGTCAACGCCTGTACGGCTTCGGCGCGGCGCGAGGCATACGACGGACCCATGATAACGCGCACAGACGAGAACTTCATCTGGCTCATATCGTTGATCATCATCGGCGTGCCATCAACGCCAATCGTCGGCTGGTTGATCTGGGCTTCCGTCTCTGTCCCGTCTTCGGCTTTCATGCGCAGAGTCCGCGCCGTGTCGTAGATCTTCGGGATCATGTCGAGCAGGATACGGCCCGTATGCTCCAGGCTGTGCTCCAGGTTATCGACGAAATGCGATGTGGCTTGGTTGCCCTGTTCGATACGGCCCTGGATTGCAACGCCTGAAGTCTCATTCGACTTAGCCCCGAGCGCAGCGTCGTACTGCCCGGTCGCGGCCTTCTGCCCATCTTCCATCATCTGGGCCATTTGAATGAGGCCGGCAGGAAGCGGCGGCGGAGAAACGCGCTCTGGCTTGTCGTCGCCGTCATAGAGAAGGTACGGCGTGGCCGAGACGTTGGCGTTGTCCCACATGCTTTTGTATTTGGCGATCGCCGTTGCCTTGGCCATATACGGCGCTTTCGGCTGTTGGCCTAAGCTCTCGGCGGCAACGCTCATAAAGTAGTTGTAGAGCTGCTGCGGCTCGCGCTGGAACCGGATCAGCCCATGACGATAGACGCCCTGCTCTAATGGGATCTCAACGCCGACGACCGGAACAAGCGGTATCCACTTGCACGGGCATTCATAGGTCTCAGCGAGAATGTCTTGGCCGGATACCAAGTCCATCGTCACCTTGTAGCCCTTGGCTTCGCGTGTCGCTTCGATCATGCCCAACGATTTGAGCTGATCGAGCTGGCGCTTCGGCATGTCGGTGATATTGACCGTCTGCCCATCTTTAAGGCGTGCAATCGTTTTGGGCACTTCCTTGCGCCGCCAATACTCAGCGCGGCGCACATAGTCACCACCGCCCCAGTTCATATTCGTGTCGCCGTTGACGGGCGTATCGATGCTCGCGCTGGCCTTGCCCTTGTATTCAATCTCGAATGCCTTGCGCGGCATCAGCTCGGACACCAAGCACCAGTTCATATCGGCGCGATCAGGCTCAAGCGATGATGGATCGGCGTAAACGCTCAGCGGGTTGAATATCCGCTTGATCATAATCTCTTGGTCGAAGCTGTCGTCGCTCAGATAGTCTGTCGCAATGCGAAACCAGCCGATGCCGCACGCAACCATATGCTCGACCGCGCCGGCATAAACGTGCGAAGCGCTTGAGTTGTATTGAATGCGCCGGAACAGACCGTTGGCGACTTCAGCAAGCTCGCTGTCTTCATCGCCATCAGGCTCGACCTTGATCGTCGGCATGTTCTGCCGGATCGGATTGGCGACTTGGCGGACAAATTGAGACGAGCGGTTAATGGTAATCATCGGGCGGTTTTTGCGCTCGATCTTGGCCGCGTCCGACCATTGGAAGCCGGCTGTAAAGCGCAAATCTTCCATGGCTTCGCGGCGGTTGTCGCGGTCGTATTCGTGCGAGAGCGAGATCGCCTCGCGGGCCTCTTTAACAATGTCTTCCATCAGCCTTTGTCGTCCTTTGCGGGCGGAGTATAGCCGATTATGCGGTAGAGCTTGCCAAGCGGGGACACGCGCGGCTCGCCGCCTTCCTGAAACGTTGCGCCCTTGCGGACGTTGAACACGGGCAGAATGCCAACCTTGGTCTGGTGCGGATCGGGCTTGACCTTGCGTTCCTCGAAATAGCTCTTGTCCGTTGTCGCGTCGTACATCGGTATCCGCACGATCTTCACGCCGTCGCGGACTTCTACGGTTGCGTTCGGATGCGCCAGCAACAGATGTTCCAATGCGGCTTCGGTAATCTCTTTCATACGCCCATCCAATCGCCGCTCCGCATGACCGGCGCTCCCCAGGCCGTAGGTTCCGTTTCAGCCTTGCGCAGCATCATCATCGCGTAGCGCGTGGCGCTCATTAGGTCATCACGCTCTTTCACCAGTTTGCCATCGGCGCGGTGATACAGCCTAAATTCCTCAAACCATTCCGAGAGCGTAGAGAACACCTTGAAACGGTTAGTTTGCATCCGCTCCAGCATGTCCATAAGGCCGGCCTCTACGCCCGTGCCGCCTTCGGCGTGCGTGGCGTTCTCCGACAACATCGCAAGCCCTTGCTTGCGGTAGAGTTCGCTCAACTGGTCGCCCGATCCTTTATCGTGTTGGTAGCCGTCGTGTGGCCAAGCGCACGGCACCCAATCGCCCCAAGGCTTGATTGATGCCGCGTGAATAACCGGAGTTGCTTCGCGCTCCCGGTAGGCTTTGCAGACATAAACGCAATCTGCGTCACGGTCCCATGCGAGGTTAACTGCGGCAAACGGATGATCCCAACCAAAGTCCAGCCCGTTGATCTGCGGCCAGTGCTTTGGGATCGGTAGCGGATCGACCTTTATCTTGTCTTCGGACACCGGGAACACGCGCCCGGAACCCATCGTTGGCACGCCCTGCGTTCGCGCGTCCCGTTCATACGCAGGGTAACTTGCGATTATGCGGGCGCGTTCCTCCGGGCTAAAGTGTTCGGCGTCGTCAATCGTTGCAACAATAACAGCGCGGTCGGGATTGCCCTTAGGCTGTAGTTCTAGCACGCTGCTTCTCGTTCACTATGCGGCTGACTTGACTAAGCGAAACGCCGTATTTTTCAGCGAGCGTGGCCATTGTTACCGACCCGCCCAAGTAACGAACGCCCCCTTGCTCATACTCCAGCCGAAGCCGTGCGGCCTGCTCATTACTGAGTTTCGCGCTGTAGGCTTTCTCCCCGTCAACATATGTCCCGTGGCGCTTGCGATCCGCTTGGTTTTCAGCCGGCAATGCCCACCGCAGATTAGAAACGTGGTTGTTCGTTCGGCTTCCGTCGCAGTGCGCGACTTCGTGCTGAGGCGTTGGTGGATCTCCCAACCATTCTAAAGCTACCAGCCGATGAGCAAGCATTGTTACGTCTTTCAAGCCACTGCGAAGAATGAAATACCGGTATCCGCGTTGGTGCGGTTTTGATACCAGCTCATAGCCGATCGGGTATCTGCGACCGCCCTGCGTTGCGCGGCGCACGCGACCATCGTTCGATACTTCATAGTCAGGGAACCGCTGCGATCGTTTCCACTTAGTCGCCATTTAAGAACCTATGAACAACGTTGGACATCCCCAACAGCGGGGTGAAGGTAAGATACACTATCCCGCCCGTTTCGTTCGTTCTGGTTAGCGCTTCGAAGTAAATATCTTCCGGAGGCTCTTCGTCCATCCATACCACATGCAGTGCAGTACCTTGCCACTTCTCGCGGCCCTTTTCGTAACTCTTAAACTGGAGCGTAGAAAAGCCACCCGATATATGCGCGACCGAGAGCGTGTCTATGGCGTCCGCTATGCCACGGGACGGCGAATGATCTGCTATGCAGGCTTTGGGAATGAAACCCGTGCCCCAATCCTCACGACGCTGAGGCGGACCTACCAGCTTATCCTGCACAACGTCCCGTGTGCTTTCGGACGTAACGCCTGCGGCCCATGCTTTGATTGGATTATCAAAGCGTTTGCCGTCCCACCAGTCCGGGTAACGCCCGGTTAAATGGATGGCCAACTCCGCAGCACCGCATTGCGTTTTTCCGAAGCGATTGGCTGCCATCAGCAGTCTTTCCCGCTTCGTTGCCCCGGCCGCGTGAAACTCGCGCTGCTTTGCATACGGCGCGTAATAGTTCAGCCGGTTAGTGTCGCGCCTTCTCTTCTGTTCCGTCTCCAAGGCCCGCAAAAGCGCCAACGGATCGCAAGGCAATGAGAGCTGCTGCGATGTCATCATCACTCAATTCCTGAACCGTGGTCGTTTTGACTTCGATTTCCTTTGGCAAGATGCTGGCAACCGACTTGATGAACTCGTGCGGGCGATCCTTGATGACGCGCTCGATCGCGTCTTTGCCCTGCGTTTCCCAAGCGGCGTACATGTCCTGGATGAACGCTTCGCCTAGCTTGTGACGCGATCCTTTCGCGCGCCCGGCTGGATTTCCCGATTGCCCAGGCTGGAACGGCTTCAGGTTCGCAAGCGACCTTTGCTTCTTCTCTGTTGTTGCAGTGGCACCTTTGGCCTTAGCGGCCATATCCGTATTCCTTATGCTGTGATCTGTGTTGCTGGTGAAACTTGTTTAGTGACATGAGCCGGTAATGTGCTCTGTGCTTTAGTAATTGACGCTGTTATTGGGCGTCTTGACGTTATGGCGAGTGTTCTAGTCCCAATGCCTGAGACTGTAGAAATTCCGGTGCTTAGGCCATCCCCAGACGAGAGTGTAATCGTATTACTAGCGGCTGTAGACGTTCCGGCTGCTGTACCTACTGCACTAGCGGTTGATTGCCCTATTGCCGATATGGCAGCGATACCAGTGCTTGCGCCTGCTGCCTTGGCTGTTGATCTTCCAACGCCTGCAACGGTCGCGATACCATCCGCAGTACCGGCCCTTGTGAGTAGAGTTAGTCCAACCGCTTCCGCTGTAGCTATACCGTCGCTTGCGCCTTCTGCCTTGGCAGTAGAGCGCGCAATGCCGGTTGCAGTGGTCGTACCAGTCGAGGCGGCAATAGCTGCGGCGGTAGACTTCCCAACGGCTGCGGCGGTTGATGTCCCCGCAGCCGTGCCAACCGTTGAAGATATAACGGCTGCGTTGGCAACGATAATGCCGCCGATCTGGTGCCCAATGTAGCTACCAATCATCCGGCCTTTTTCCTAGATGTTGGAGTTATGGTTGATTTGCGGACGCTGCTTCGAGCGCCGCAATTCTCGCCTCTAACCTTTGAACGAGGTCGATCAAAAGCACCGTTAGGCGGTCGTAAGAAACACCGTCGGGCACCAGCTTTGCATCTGCCTTTAACTGCCTTGATGCAGAAAACTTCTGTTCGCCTTGGTCACTTTCCATTTTGGGGATTGGAGTTTGAACAACCTCCCAGGATTCGTCTTGGTAGCCCCAACTGACGAGCCGAGGTTCAACCTTCGCCACCTCTTCAGCGATCAGACCATACCAAGACCAATTTGGATTATCGTTCTCGCATTTTGAGCGATACCAAACCGGCCTCATCTGTAGCAGCAAATCACCGAGGTTGTTTTCAAGCGGCTCAATGTCGCGTTTGTATACAGATGACGATGTGGACCGTTGCAACAGGTTGGCGGGGGACGAACCAGTCCACAAATAAGCATTAGCGCCCGCTGCCGTAGTTGACGCGCCTGGGAAATAGTGATTTCCGCTTGAATCGATCAGAAGCCGCTGCACGGCGTTTGTCTGGAACTCCATATCCGCCGCGCCTTCGTTGCCGAATATGAACTTTCCGGTCCCTTTGTGATTGAACGAGCATGTCCCGTTTGTCCCGCCACCGCGCAAGAATCTGACGTCGTAATCGGCCCCAGAGGTCGCGTGAAAATCAATGTACACATTTCCTGAACCAGTGCGATCACCGCCTAGTTCGACTTGCATGTCCCCTGTACTAATAAGCGCGCCCGTTCGGATCGACCCGCCGTTTATTGCCATATTTCCGTTCGTGAAAAACCTCGCGGCCTCAGTGGCCCCGTTATTTCCTACGACGACACTGACATAATCGCTTGTTCCGACACCGCTCGTGGACTTCAGAACGAGCGGTGAACTGGCAGTCGTGCCGCCGACCACAGTACCTATAATAGGCGTGGTCAGTGTTTTGTTTGTCAGCGTGTCTGTGCTGCTGGTCGTAACAACATTGACGCCTTCAACAGCAATTTGGCCAGCCGATACGCGGGATATTGTTGTATCTGTCGCGTGGCCAAGTTCAACCGAACCGAAGCCAACCGCTTGACTTGTGGACGCGACAAGCGCCGACGCTGGCAATGCCGTGGCGTTAGTCAGCACAAGCGCCGATGGTGTCCCGAGTGCGGGTGTTACAAGTGTTGGGCTTGTCGCAAAGACAAGCGCGCCGCTTCCGGTTTCGTCGGATATTGTGTTTTTAAGCTGTAGACTGGTAGTCGCTGCAAACT
>OFRF01000394.1_pt1 | contig 10847 bp, 13 predicted proteins | sample 1543081 | NCBI WGS metagenome assembly OFRF01 (sample SAMN07774232, study PRJEB24372) | wastewater metagenome
ACAGGAACAGAGGCACGCGTGTGCCAGCTAATCGCAGCCAGGCAACAGATGGGCGTCAGCAAATACGGGACAACAGTCTCCGCTAACCCGCTGGTGCTGCGTGAGTGGCTACAGCACGGATTGGAGGAGGCCCTCGATTTGGCCATCTACCTGCAGCGCGCTATCGAGAAGCTGGACGCACAACAGGACGATTGCAAATGAGCGGGCGTCAAGCTGTTGATTTCAGCCGGGTTGAAGTGCACCACCACGCAATAGACGCGCGTCTGCGTAACTATGGCACATGGTGTAACGGCTCAGGCGCTCCGCAGATGTCTCCAATGTTTCGTCTTATGCCTCCACCCCCACGGGTGCGCGGCGACATTGAAACATGGGGCGACTCTGTAGACACGCTGGATGCATCCAAGATAGCCAAGGCGGTGATTGCGTTGCCGGTCAAACATCGCGCCGCTATCAACTGGTGCTACGTTGCCCCAGTAAACCCGCGCCGCGCGTGCCAAGACATAGGCGTCAGCATGCAAGGGTTGTCAGACTTGCTTACGGACGGCAGACAGATGCTTGTTAACAGAAGGGTGTGAGGGAAAACACCTAGTTGCAAGTGCTTGTTTTTGGTATAATGAAGCAACGACTGAGCGCATACGCATTAGGGTCGCCCATCCATTCGGAGGCGGCGTTGCCGGTAGCTCAGTCAGAGCCCTTCGCAATGGAGGGCAACGCGCACAGTCAAAATTTCACACCGGGATTCGCTCCATGCGGAGCCCGGACATGCGAGGGAAGTGCTCGACAAGCTGACTGGGTGCAAGGCCCCCGGTGCCAAACAATAGAAGCCGCTCAGGAGCAATCCGGGCGGCTTTTTCGTTCGCGGGCCGCTGCACACCCCTACTCGGACTCGTTCCTATAGGTAGCGCGCCCGCAACCTTACAAGAAAGCCCATGGGACTACTCGATCAGGCTCACAGCTTCGCGCAGGGAGCGTCCAACGGCGTTGCCGGTTCGTTGACTGGCCCGGTTGATGGCCTTGCATGGCTGTTGCGCAAAGCTGGCGTGCCAGTTCCACAAGCCCCATTGGGTGGCTCGGACTGGATGCGTAACGTAGGGCTTATGCAAGAGCCAAAGGAGCGCATGGCAGGATTGCTTGGTGAGGGGATTGGTTCTGCTCTGCCTACGGTGATAGCAGGAAAGGCGCCGCAGATTGCAAACGGCTTGCTGCAAATGGAGCGCAATGCAATGGCGCCGCGCACGCTTAACCCGCAAACGGGCGCTATCGTGTGGCACGGCAGCCCGCACAAGTTCGACAAGTTCGACTCAAACAAGATTGGCACGGGCGAGGGCGCACAGGCTTACGGGCATGGGTTGTATCTGGCTGAAAATCCAGCGATTGCGGCAGGTTATCAAGACCGCCTATCAACTGGATACATTGATTCAGCAGGCGGGAATAAAGCTGCTGGGGATGCTTGGACTGCGGCAAAACAAGCCGTGCAAGATGCAGGCGCGAAAAACTCCGACCACGCTAGAGCCATTGCAACTCAGGTGCAGGATTGGGTTGATGCAGGGAAAAGCGCAAAGACATTCCTTAGATACAACCAACCACCGCAAGGGACTGAAGCGCAATACAAAGCGGCGGTTGATGCGTGGACAGGATTTAAGGCAAACACAGGTTCCCTCTACAAAGTAGACCTACCCGACGACCAGATAGCAAAGATGCTGGATTGGGATAAGCCGCTTAGTCAGCAGCATCCTGAAGTAAATGCGAAGCTAAAACATGCTCTCGGGTCGTCATATAAAGAATCTATGTATGGTGAAGATGCATATAGGCGGTTGCAAAAAATTCAACAAAATCAAGCCCCAATTATTAAAAAGCCAGATGGCGCATATCGCAATGATGCCGTAGTACCTCAAATGACATCTGATGCACTAAGGCAATCGGGCATCCCCGGCATCCGCTACCTCGACGGCGGCTCGCGTGCAAGCGGTGCAGGCACCAGCAATTACGTAGTGTTTCCCGGAAATGAAGGCTTGCTCAAGATTCTTGAGCGCAATGGCCAAGGCTTGCCAGGCAACTGATTCGGCCCCGCATCATCGTCTAAACCGAAGGCGAGCGCGGCGGGTAATCCGCGCTGTATCTCCTGGGGCATGCGCAGTCCTGATCGGCTACGGCAGCGAACGGCAACGCCCAGCAGGGCCAGATCAAGCCTTGTAGCCCGATGGGCGCATATCAACACACAGTCCACCCCGAAAGGCGGCGACACAGCATGACACTCACAGCAAAACAGGAGGCTTTCGCGCAGGCCATCGCGTCAGGGATGAATCAATCAGACGCCTATCGCTCTGCATACGATGCAAGCAAAACCAAGCCTGAGGTTGTAAGTGTTAAAGCAAGCCAATTGATGGCTGACGGTAAGGTGGCGGTAAGGGTGACAGAGTTACAGGCCGCACTCGCTGATAAACAGCTTTGGACGCGCCTAGACAGCGTTACAGAGCTTGCAGACATCGCAAGAGGGGCAGAGTCCAAGGCGGCGGAAAAGATCGCTGCAATCAAGGAATTGAACTTGATGCACGGATTTAACGCGCCCACCAAGATTGAGATGGGCGGCTCACTGATTCACCGGATAGAGCGTGTTGTCATCGACGCGAAGAATTGAGACTCCACGGGCATTTGTCCCGTTACTCACTCCAGCCCGATACAAGGGCGCACATGGTGGGCGTGGGTCAGGAAAGAGTCACTTCTTTGGAGAAATGCTGATAGAGCGCAGCATCATGGAGAAAACGGACGCTGTATGTGTTCGTGAGATTCAGCGCAGTCTTGACCAGTCTGTGAAGAAACTGCTAGAGGGCAAGATCGAAGCGCTGAACGCCGGGGCTTACTTCGAGGTTCAAGACGCAAAGATAAAATCTAGCCACGGTGGCTTGATCATCTTTCAAGGGATGCAGAACCACACGGCGGATTCAGTGAAGTCACTTGAGGGCTATGACATTGCATGGGTCGAAGAGGCACAGAGCTTTAGCCAGTACAGCCTTGACCTGTTGCGGCCAACGATTCGCAAGCCTAATAGTGAACTGTGGTTTAGCTGGAACCCAAGCAAAGCGACAGACCCGATTGATTTGCTGCTGAGAGGCGAAAACCCGCCACCTGATTGCGTTGTTGTCCAGGCGAACTACAAAGATAACCCTTGGTTGCCGGACGTACTCCGGGAGGAAATGGAATACGACAGGGGCCGCGATCCTGAGAAGTACGCGCATATCTGGTTGGGTGAGTACCAGCGCAACAGTGAAGCTAGGGTATTCAGGAACTGGAAGATTGAAGAATTCGAGCGGCCAAAGGGCACGGTTCACCGACTCGGGGCTGATTGGGGCTTCTCGATTGACCCATCCGTTTTAGTCCGTTGCGACATTGACGGGCATCGTTTGTATGTGGATTACGAAGCATATCGAGTCGGTTGCGAGATAAATAACTTGCCTGACCTGTTCCTGAGTGTTCCTGAGGCTGAAATGTGGCCTGTAACGGCTGACTCAGCAAGGCCGGAGACTATCAGCTACATGCAAAAGCATGGCTTTCCGAAGATGACAGCAGCTATCAAAGGCGCGAAGTCTCTGGAAGAGGGCGTCGAGTTCCTGCGGTCGTTTGAAATCATCGTGCACCCGAGGTGTGTTCACACAATAGATGAGCTGACGATGTACAGCTACAAGACCGACCCGCTAACGGGCGTCGTCCTTCCTATCTTGGAAGACAAAAACAACCACGTCATCGACTCGCTGCGCTACGCATGCGAAGGCGCACGGCGAACACTTCGGAGTAAAGAATGGAACAAGCCATTGAAGGTGCAGAACCGCTACATCGTGTAAAGGGCAAGCCAGGCAGGAAACCGAAAAGCAAGTTTGTAGAGGAAATTGCAGCCGACCGCTTGGGAGGCTGCGACCCAAAAGCCGCTGCTTACGCTGTGCGCGTTTGGAACGGCCAATCCCCTGATCTTCCTATCGCCGAACGTATCGAGCGCGTGGTCAACGCCTTGCGCGGTCAAAACTTACTGACAACCGGGTTGACATTTCCTCCTCTCTACGCAATCGCACAATGATGACCAACGAAGAATTGCTGGCCATCATCGAGACGCACCGGGCCGACAGCCTGGGCGTGGAAGATGGTGAGTTGAGCAACGAGCGTGCGCTCGCTCTGGACCGCTACCACGGGCGCCTCTACGGCAACGAGATGGAAGGCCGCTCTGCGATTGTCTCCAAAGACCTGAGCGAAGCTGTGGATTGGGCCATGCCCGCCATCATGCGCATCTTTACGCAGTCTGGAACGATTGCAGAGTTTGGCCCAGTGAGCCAAGAGGACGAAGCGCAAGCAGATATTGAGACTGATTACGTTAATCAGGTAATCATGAAGGATAACGAGGGCTGGATTGCCCTGCACGACGCCATCAAAGACACGCTACTGCTCAAGAATGGCTATGTAAAGCACTACTGGGAAGTCACGGAAAAGATTGAAGAATTGAAGTATGTTGGAATGGTTTCAGAAGAAGTGCAAAAGCTCTTCGGCGACCTGCAGCAAGACGGCTGCGAGGTGGAAATCAAGGGTCAGGACGAGGGCGTGATTCAGACGCCACAAGGCCCAGTCCCTACGTTCGACCTTGAACTGAAAATCAAGCGCAAGAAAGCAAAGTGCAACGTCGAGGCGGTTCCGTGCGAAGAGGTGCGGGTGTCCCGTAAGTGCCGTGGATCGCTGCAGACATCGCCATTCACCGAGCATGTGACCCGAAAGACCCGATCCGAGTTGATCGAAATGGGCATGAAGCGCGACTTTGTGGACTTGCTGCCCTGCTACCAGACGGACCACAAATATGGCTCTCAGAGCCTGAGCCGTGACTCGGTCAGCGATGAATCCAACTATACGGGCGGGTCATCGGTCAATGACCGTTCGATGGACGAGATTGAATACTGCGAGGCTTACATTCGCGTCGATTGGGACGGCGACGGAGTTGCAGAGCTGCGCAAGGTTGTCTCGGTGGGCAACCAGATCCCAGAGGGGGACGAGTGGAATGAACCAGTGCCCGCTGTGGCGATGACTGGGTTTGTCGCCAAGCGCGTCCCTCATCGCCATGTAGGTGAGTCGCTGTATGACGATCTGGCAGACCTGCAGGAGATCAAGACGACCCTGCAACGCCAGATGTTCGACAACATCTACCTAGTGAACAACTCGGAAAAGGCGGTGAACGAGCGGGCCAACTTGGCCGATTTCATGACCAGCATGCCGGGTGGCATCAAACGCATTGAAGGCATTGACCCTGTGGCCGGGGCGTTTATGCCCATCGTCACGCCATCCATTGTGGGCGACATCCTTCCGGTGATTGGCTACGTTGATCAAGTCAAGGAATCTCGAACCGGCATCTCCAAGGCCAGCGCAGGGCTTGATCCTGACACGCTCTCCAATGTGACAAAGGGCGCGTACCTGGAGAACATGCAGCGCGCCAGCCAGAAGGTGGAGATGATCACCCGCATGATTGCTGAGACGGGTGTGAAAGAGCTTGTTTTCCAAGTGCATTCGATCCTGCGCAGGTATCAGGACAAACAGCGAATTGTTCGGATGAAGGGCAAATACGTCCCTGTTGATCCGCAGCAGTGGCGCGAACGCACCGACCTGACGGTGAAGGTGGGCCTGGGCACAGGCACCGAGGAGCAAAGACAACAGAAACTGATGGCCGTCAGCCAGATGCAGCGCGACATGCTGGGACCTCTTGGTTTGGTGGGGCCGAAAGAAGGCTTTGCGCTGTTCGCAGACATTGCGAAGGCAATGGGATTTGACAGCCCGGACAAATTCGCGATGAACCCGGATTCGCCTGAGTATCAGCAAAAGATGCAGCAGCCACAGCAGCCGCCGCTACCGCTGCAAATTGAGCAGATGAAGCAACAGGCCGACGCGCAGAAATTCCAGGCCCAAAGTCAGCAAGAGCAGCAGAAATTCCAAGCTGAATCACAAATGGCCATGCAGTTGGAGCAACTCAAAGCAGACGCCAAATTGCAAGAGGTGCGTGCCAATCTCGAATTGCAGGCCAGCAACGACCAGCGCGACAGCGAACGCGAAGTGATGAAAGCGCAGCTTGATGCGCAGCTTGAACAGCAACGCATTGCATTCGACCGCTGGAAAGCCGAGCTAGATGCCGCAACCCGGCTGCAAATAGCCCAGATCGGCGCACAGCAAGCAATCTCCATTGCCGACATGTCAGCACAGCAAGCCGCAGCAAGCGACCTCCAACAGAGTTTCAACAATGAGTCTTGAAGACCGCACCATTCGCGCGGCAGACGCCCGCCAACTGCTTGAAAACCCCATGTTTGTTGAAGCATGGGCCGCTGTTGAAAAGCACCTGAACATGCAGGCGCTTACGTGCGACAGCGACAACGCACAAAAGGCATTGCGCATCGTCATCAGCCAGCAGTTGCTTGCTGGTGTGAAGCGCGAGATTCAACGCATTGTGAATGACGGGGTGGTTGCAGAGGTGCAACTATCCGAACTGGAACAGAAGCGCAGATTTTCGGTATTCAAACGCTGACCACTAGCCCATTGGTCAACACAAGCCACCCTAACCCGGTGGCTTTTTTTATGGGCGAAACCTAGAGAAACCCAATGGAAACAGAATCTTCTACCTCCAACGGAGGCGAATCGACTCTGGACAGGCTCGAAGCGTTGTTGTCTGCCGACGACGCCCCGCAAGAGCCTTCCGAGCCTCAAGAACAAGAGGCGCAGGCAGACGCACCCGATGCGACAGACGACCCTGAAAAGGCCGATGCTAACGAGGCGGAAAGCGAAACACCGAACGAGTACCAACTGGCTGACGTTGCAAAGCTGCTCGGCGCTGAAGAATCAGTGCTTGATGTGGACGAGGACGGATCGGTCCTGGTGAAAACCAAGATCGACGGCGAAGAGGGGAAGGTGAAATTCGCGGACCTGATCAAAAGCTACCAGCTCCAGGGGCATGTTGATAAGCAGGTGCGAGAGGCGGCTGATGTACGCAAGCAGGCACAGGAATATGTGCAGCAGGCGCAGCAGCAAATCCAGGTGCAACAGGCTGTAGTCGGTTTGATCGCTGAAGCCAAGGCGATTGAAAGCCGACTCGCGCAATACCAGGGAACCAACTGGGTTGCGTTAGAAGACAGCGACCCCGTACTAGCGATGCGTTTACAGCGCCAGTTTGGTGAGGAGAAACAGGCTTACCAATCGAAAGTTGGCGAGATAAACCAAGCGAAGAACTACGTCCAACAGCAGCAAAGCCAACACTCTGCCGCCTCGCTCGAAGCCGAGCGACAAGCGCTGATGAAGGCATGCCCTGATTGGAGCAGTGAAGCCGTCGCCACGAAAGAAAAGCAGGCGATTCACGCCGACTTGATTTCACGAGGGTACAGCGACCGGGACATCCAAGGATTGAACGATCACCGAGCCGTTCTCCTTGCCCGTGACGCGATGTTGTACCGGCAACAAAAGGCAGCAGCGACCACCACTGAAAAGCAGGTGCGCCAAGCGCCAAAGATCATCAAGCCTGGGTCTAGTGCTCCACGGAACACCAACCAGATCCAGAGATTACACCAAGAAGTTCGCCGCACCGGATCGCGTCAAAGCGTGGCCGATTACCTGCTTGCGGCGGGCAAAGTTTAAGAAAGCACCATCATGCCACTCCCATCGAATACCCTGACGACCTTCACCGCCATCGGCAACCGTGAAGACTTGAGCGACATCGTGTATGACGTTTCCCCCGCTGAGACTCCATTCCTGTCGGCTCTCCCCAAAACCAAGGCCACCGGCACCAAGCACGAATGGCAAACCCACGCGCTGACCGCTCCGAGCGGCTCCAATGCCGTGCTGGAAGGCGACGACGCCACCACGGACGCCGCAACCGTCAACGCGCGTGTGTACAACTACCGCCAAATCTCTGACAAGGTGGCGCGCGTCACCGGCACACAAGAGGCGGTGGACAACGCAGGCCGGAAGGCAAAGATGGCAGCGCAGATGGAAGCGCGCATGAAAGAGCTGAAAACCGACGTTGAAACCACTCTGCTTGCCAATGTTGCATCGGTTGCTGGTAACGCCACGCTGGCCCCTCGTTCTGCTGGTTTGCAAGCTTGGGTCAAGACCAACATTGACAAAGCTTCCGACGCTACCGCATCGGCTGGTAACGGGACCGACATTCACACCGATGGCACGCCCCGCGCCCTGCAAGAGTCGCAGGTAGAGAGCGCTTTGGCCTTGTCCTGGGCGAATGGCGGCAAACCTACGCTGGGCATCCTGAACGCTTTCCAGAAGCGCCGGTTTGCATCGTTCACTGGATCATCCACCAAAACCAGCGACGGCGACAAAAAGAAGGTGGTCAACTCGGTGGACATCTACATTGACCCGCTGGGCAATGAAGTCCGCCTTGTGCCTTGCCGCCACGCGCCCACCGATGTCATCTACTTCGTTGACACCGAGATGGCGAAATTTGCGGTGCTGCGTGACTTCCGTTCGCACGACCTGGCGAAAACCGGCGACAGCGAGCGCAAGCAGATCATTGTGGAATACACGCTGGAAGTGTGCAATGAAAAAGCGCATGCCGCGGTTTACGACTTGGCTGCTGCCTAACAACACATGGCCCTTCGGGGCCTATCTTTTTAGGACCATCAAATGCCAAGTTTCAAAACAATTCAGCCCAACACGGGCAGCATCCATGTGATTGACGGCGACCCGCTCGACAAAGCAGGCGCTGCAGTCGCGCCAGCTTCGGGCGAGATCGTCACCAAGCATGTGCAGTTCGGCCCGTTCTGCCAGACCACTCTGACGCTGAACAACGTGCCGCAGGCCGTGGTCAACGGCACAGAGTACCAGGGCACCAAGATTTACGATTTCCCGCAAGGGCGATTGCTGGTCATGGGTGTTACGGCTACTTTGCAGCAAAAGACCACCAGCGCGATTGCGTCAACGCTCAATAGCGGCACTGGTGCTATCAGCCTGGGCACGGCTACAGCAAGTTCGACCACGCTCAACAGCACGATGGCCGATTTGCTGCCCAGCACGGCGTTTACCTCGTCAACCGTCATCAATGTGGCGGGCACGGCGGTATCTGGCGCCCTGGCCGTATCGGCGCAGTTTGACGGCACCACGACGGCAAAGGACGTGTACCTGAACACCGCCTATGCCACGACCACCGACGTTGACGCAAACGCCACGCAGACCATCAGCGGCACGGTGGTTATTACGTGGTGCCAGTTGGTCTAAGCGGTTTTGCGCTAGCCAAAAAGGGGGCTTCGGCTCCCTTTTTTATTAAGGGAAAGAATGTCAGACATTGTAGAAACCCGGCACTATGACGAGGCAAGTGATTCGCTGGTCGTCAAGACCAGCTACGACAGCCGGGCGGTGTTGGCAGACAACATTCTGACCAAGAATCTCCAGCCAGAAACCGGGCGCTACAAGGGCAATTTGGTCAAGGTGGCCACCATCCATCTCGGTGATGTGGTGCGGCTCAAAAACCTTGGCTACAACATCCTGAGTCCCGACCCGGACGAGGTAAAGCGGGCGCTGTTGTACATCCAATCCGAAGAGAAGGCCCTGATGGTCATGCCGGGGACGCCCATCGGGAAGAAACGGCAATCGTGGTCTTGAAAGTCGCCATTGTTGGACTGGCAAGCAGCACCCATTCGGATGCTCCCTGGTTTGATGACACATGGGAAAAGTGGGGCCTTCCGTGGGACGACAAGGGATGGCCTTTCATGGCCCGTCACTTTGAAATGCACGACCAGCGCTTATTGGACAGCGAACACAGCAAGCGCGGCCCCGACTACGCGGAGCGATTGAAAGACTGCGAAAAACTCTACACGCAGGAAAACTACCCGTTTGAAGCGGTAGCAAAAACCATCGGGCAAGCCTACTGGAACAGCTCTATCTCCTACGCAATGGCCCTGGCAATCCATGAGGGGGCTCGTGAGATAGCGATTTACGGCGTGGACATGGACGGCACGGACGAATACGCCTACCAAAAGGCAAATATGGAGTATTTGATTGGAGTGGCGCGAGGGCGCGGGATTCAGGTCTACATCCCGCCGCAGTCTGCGTTATGCAAATTCGCTCCGTCTGGAATTAAATTTTACGACCATGAACCTACCTACGTTGACCGTTATGGGTGGCTCGGATGATTACTGATTACGCATCGCTACAGACTGCCATTGCGACGACGCTGCACCGAAACGACCTCACCGCCCTGATCCCCGTTTTCATCGCGGACGCAGAAGAGCGCATCTACAACGACATTCGCATTCATGCGATGGAAGCGAGCTACTCGCAGGCCATTGCCTCGGGTGTTGTCACGATTCCAGCGGGATTTTTGGAGTGGAAATTCCTCTACGTTGACGGATCGTCTGCGCACAAGCTGACGCGCAAATCAGCCGAGTGGATTTATACAAACTACCCGACCCGAGCCGCAGAGGGAACGCCTGTTTTCTTCGCGCGTGAGGGAGGGAGCCTGATTTTCGGTCCATGCCCAACGGATGGGCTGACTGTCAAAGGCCTTTATTACAAACGCCTGCCTGCTCTGTCCGATAGCAATACAACGAACTGGCTTATCGAGAACGCACCTGACCTGCTCAGGTATGCCGCATTAACAGAGGCGGCAGTCCACACCCGAGATGCAGACGCGCACCAGCTATTTGACGGGAAAACGGTGCAACTAGTGAAACGCGTACAGAGAACCGACGACAGAGAAGCGTTCAGCGGCTCTGTTTTAAGCGTCACAAGGGGCTAAGCATGACAATTGAAACCGCAAGCTACATCAGCCAGCTTGATGACACCCTACCGCTCTCTGGCGACAAGAAAAGGGAAGGCGACAACCATATACG
>OFRF01000396.1_pt1 | contig 10815 bp, 15 predicted proteins | sample 1543081 | NCBI WGS metagenome assembly OFRF01 (sample SAMN07774232, study PRJEB24372) | wastewater metagenome
GGAAATGCGGCGGATACTCCAAACCGCGTTGGATTACCGCGTGAACAATCGGGAACAACGGAAGGTGAAGGCATGACTGACGCATGGAAAGGCGCGCACCTGATCAGCGCAAAGGGCATCGAGGCCCGCAAGCAAACCACATTGAGCCTAGCATCCCGCATTGCCCACAAGCGCCGCGCCGCGAAGGGCGAGAACATGAGCCGCGCTGGCGGGCCGTGGGCATCATCATTCACCGCATGGAAATTGGAGGCTTTGAATAGGAAATGACAAAATCACCGGAAACGATATGGGCGGCTGAAATGGCCGTTCGGCTTTCAGAAATGCAGGCCGAGCGTGACGCCGCAATAGCCCGTGCCGAAGAGGCCGATGCGGCTTGCGTTGAATGGGCCGAGGTGTCGCAGCGCAATTATCAACGGGCGAAGGCGGCCGAGGCGGCGATGCAATGGCAGTCGATTGAGACAGCGCCGAAAGATGGAACAGAGTTTTTAGGTTTCGTCGGGGTAAGCTATCAGGGTGGCGTTGTGGTTCTTCATTGGGACAAGAGCGATGAATTCATTGATTGGGATGCGGACTTCTGGGATCCAACCCATTGGATGCCATTGCCCCTGTCACCAGAGACGCCCTGACCTGCGGGCCAAGCAGGCGGATCATGCGGTGAGTGCCGTGGAGTCATGACCACAAACCCCGCAAGCCGCGCAAACCTTGCACCCAAGGCAGAGGCGCGGCAACCATAAACAAAGCGAGGGCAGAGCAGTGACATACCAAATAGGACAGATCATCCGCGATACCAAGCCGCCCCCGGAGCCGTTCGGGCGGGACTGCGCACCCGCCTGGTATTGCATTATTCCCAAGCCAACACCGAAAGCCCACGAGGAAGGCCGCGAGTTCTTTCGCGCCGTGAACATGCACGCGTTTTTCCCAAGCCAAGAGCGCATGACGCGCGCCAAGAAACCCGCCCCGCGCGAGGTGCCTCTTGTGCCAGGATACCTATTCGCACAATGCCTGCGCGCGCCCCTGTGGCATGTGATCAAGGATCAGCGATGGTGCCGCGACGTGTTCAAGGTGGGCGACGTGCCGGTAGCGTTTCCGTATCAGCTAATCCGGCACCTCCAAGGCATGACGGTCGAGGCGGAAAAACTGGAACGCGCGAAACGTCAGATGGCCGAGGATATGCGATCCGCTATGCGCCCAATCGAGGGGCAGGCGGCACGGTTTGTATCAGGCCCTTTCGAGGGCCATGTGGTCACGGTCGAAAGCATTGCAGGAACCGTCGCTCAGTTCGATCTGATGGGCAAGCGCGTGGCCGCCGATGTTCGGGGAATGGAGAGGCTTGCATGAAATCTGTGGCCCAAAAATTTGAAACAGAAGCCGCGCTATGCCAAGCCTTCTTGCGTGGTCTACCCGCCGATTGGCTGCCCTATCCTGAAACCGCAGGATGGGATATTCTTTTGGTCCATCGTGTCGGTGGCTGGCAGATCGGTGTTGAAGCAAAGCTAACCCTCAATGCCAAGGTGATATGCCAAGCCATAAACGGGCGCAGACGTGATCATGGCCCCGATTTCAGGGCGGTCTTGGTAGGCAAGGTGGTTGCCGAAAATGCGGAAATCGCCAAGGCCCTTGGTCTTACCGTGATCACGCCGAGATCAGAAAAATCATATCCCCATTTCGGGCCATACGAAAAAGAAGGGCCGCGCATCCCACAATTCTACCCCCCATTGCCCGAGGCTGAAACTCTGACCCGTATCGGGACGTGGTGGAGCGATTGGGATAGGGAGCCTTGGTTCGACTGTTTCCCAATACACCGCCACAAACTCCCCGATTATGTGCCAGAGGTCGCCTGCGGTGTTCCCAGCCCCATGATCCTTTCGGACTGGAAGATCAAGGCGATGCGCGTCTGCGTTTGGGTGGAGAAGCACCAGATCATTACACGCGCACATTTCAAAAAGCTGGGGATTGATCCGTCGCGATGGATGAATGGGCACTGGCTTGCCGCCGGGGATAGTCGTGGGGATTGGGTGGCAGGCAAAAGTTTTCCAGCCAACCAGATGCGCTGTGAACATCCAAACATCTATGCGCGGATAGAAGCGGATTATGCGGAATGGTCGCAGAAGGTGACGCAATGATTGCCGCCCCTTGCATAATCCGCAAACCCCTATACAATGCGCCCAACGTCCATCCCAAGGGTTGCCGCTAAAGACCCCTAGGAACAGGTGCGCAGCGCATACCGCGCGACCGGCCAACGCCAACCAAAGCCCTTGGAATGACAACCGCAGCCCGTTCAGACCGGGGAGGACGATATGGTAGATGCCAAACCAGACCCTTGGACCGATGAGATTGAGGCGGAAATCTTTGACCGCATCGCAAAGGGTGGGGCTGTCAGAAATATCATGAAGGATGATTGGCTGCCAAGCGCGGGCACGTTCTACAGGCGACTTGATGCAGACGCCGCCTTTGCGGAACGATATGCGCGCGCGAAGGAACAACTAGCCGACACGATCTTTGACGAATGCCTGACAATCGCAGACAGCCAAGAGGGCGATGTTTACGAGCGTGATGGCGTTGAAGTGGTGAACCATGACGCCATCGCCCGCGCCAAGCTGCGTATTGATACGCGCAAATGGATGGCCGGAAAGCTGCGGCCCAAGGTTTACGGCGACAAGCTGGACTTGTCGTCAAGCGATGGCACCATGACGCCACAGATCATCACCCGCACCCTGATCGACCCAAAGGGCGATGCAGGCGCTTAACATACCGACCCCGCGTTGGGCGGCACCGATACACGCCAGTGTCACCGCAACCGGGCAGTCAATCAGATACATCGGGGTATATGGCGGCAGGGGCAGCGGCAAATCCCACGAAATCGCGGGCCTTGTTGTTGAGGAAATGGTCGCCGATGCGAATTGCAGCGTGGTCTGTATTCGTGAGGTGCAGAAAAGCCTGGCACTGTCTGCAAAAAAGCTGATTGAGGCCAAGATCGTTGAGTTTGGCGTATCGCATCTGTTCGATGTGCTGCAAAACGAAATCAGGCGCATCGGCGGCACGGGGCTTTGTATCTTTGTAGGAATGCAGGATCACACCGCCGACAGCGTAAAATCGCTTGAAGGGTTTTCCATCGCGTGGGTTGAGGAGGCGCAAAGCCTATCGCAACGCAGCATGGATTTATTGCGCCCGACAATCCGCAAGGAAGGGTCGCGGATATTCTTTAGCTGGAACCCAAGGCGGCGCGGTGATGCTGTTGAACGGCTGTTACGCGGTCCTAAGGGGCCACGTCCTGACGCTATCGTTGTCAAGGCAAACTACACTGACAATCCATTCCTGCCGGATACGCTGCGCAGGGAAGCCGAAAACGATATGGAGAACGACCCAGACGGGTTTCCGCATACTTGGCTTGGCGAATACGAAAGCGTTGGCTCAAAGGTCGTTATCCCAGCCGCATGGGTCCAGTCGGCTATCGGGCTGGCAGAGGATTTAGGGCTGGAAGTCACGGGCAAGCTATACGCCGCGCTTGACGTTGCGGGCGGTGAAGATGGCGGCGATGAAAATGCCTTTGCAATCCGCAAGGGTATCAGCTTGCTATCGGTACAGGCGTGGAACGGGCTTGATACATCGCTGACCACAAACAAAGCGGCGATGATTGCCAAGGTGCAAGGCGTTGCCGAGGTGTACTATGACAGCATCGGCGTTGGCGAGGGCGTAACAGGCGAATGGGCGTCAATGGGGCGGCGCGGAGATCAGCCGGAAGGCATGGCGTTCCACCCATGGGCGGGCGGCGCATCGGTGCTTAACCCTGACAAGCGGATTGAGCCGGATAACCCGCAAAGCCCTCTGAACAAAGACCAGTATCAAAACCTCAAGGCGCAGGCATGGTTTTCGCTGCGCAAGCGTTTTGAAAATGCGCACAAGGCGCGGCGCGGCGTGGCATATGACGCCGAAATGATGATTAGCTTACCGCGTGACCTGTCGAACATCCGGCAGATTGAAGAAGAATTAACGCAGCCGCAGCACAAAACCAGCGGCACGGGAAAGACGATGGTTGATAAGCAGCCGGACGGCTCACGATCACCGAACCTTGCGGACGCGATTAACATGGCGTTCTTTCCGGCCAATACCGGCTCATCCTACAGCATCGACAATATTTTCTAAGGAGGCGACATGACAAAACCCCGCGTGCGCCTCAAGGCTGACGGAAACCTGATCGGCGTATCGGATAGCCTGGTAAACATTACGGCTAACCTCGGCACGGGGCGCGACAAGGCCAGCCATACCACCTATGCCGCGCCCGTAGTGGACGACTACACGCTGATGAACGCCTATAGGGGCGGATGGTTGCCGCGCAAGATCGTGGACATTCCGCCGCTTGATGCCACCCGCAACTGGCGCAACTGGCAGGCGGATACCACCGAAATCAGCGTAATCGAGGCCGAGGAAAACCGCCACGGTATCCGGCTCAAGGTGAAGGCGGCGTTTACATCGGCGCGGCTTATGGGCGGTGCGGCAATCCTGATCGGCACTGGCGACACTGATCTTGCCAAGCCTCTTGACCCGGCGCGCATCGGGCTTGGTGGTCTGAAATACGCAACCGTGCTGCACAAGCGGCACCTCTACGCATCGGCAATCGAGAATGACCCGGCATCGCCATACTTCGGCAAACCCGCGATGTGGACGCTTAACCCCGATGGCCGCGCGCCTGTTGAAATTCACGCATCGCGGCTGGTTATCCTGACCGGGGCTGATGTGGTGGACCCCGGCATGACGAACACCGTATACGGGTTCGGGGACAGTGTTTTGCTGGCAATGTTCGAGGCAATCCGCAACATGGATGCGACCAGCGCCAATGTGGCAAGTCTGGTGTTCGAGGCCAAGGTGGATACTGTCGGTATCCCTGACTTCATGCGCAAGTTGGGCGATGCAAACTATTCGGCGCAGATGCTTAAACGCTGGGCTTTGGCCGAAACCGGCAAGGGCATCAACGGCACATTCATGCACGACGCCGAGGAAATCATCGGGCAGAAAACCGCGTCTTTCTCTGGCCTGCCGGATTTGATGGATCGGTTTATGACGCTGGTTGCCGGTGCCGCTGACATTCCGCTCACCCGGCTTTTGGGCCAATCACCGGGCGGATTGAACGCATCTGGCGAGGGCGACGCGCGCAATTATTATGACCGCATTCGCGCGATGCAGGAACTTGATCTTGGCCCTGCAATGCACATCCTCGATGAGTGCTTGATCCGGTCGGCTTTGGGGTCGCGTCCTGATGATGTGTATTACAATTGGGGTTCACTCTGGCAGATCAGCGACAAGGAACGCGCTGAAATCGGCAAGATCGGGGCCGATACGGTTGTGGCGTTGTTCAACACCGGGATCATCGACCAAGACGCACTGGCAGATGCCGCCGTAAACATGCTGACCGAAAGCGGGGCAATGCCGGGGCTTGAGGGGTATGTTGCGCAATATGCGGGGAATGATGGGGGCGAGGATGAATAACCAAAGATTTAGTGACGTGGCTGTCATGGGCAAGCCGCGCAAGACCGCTGACGGATATCTTATTGCAGACGCTTTCGTCGCCCGCACAGGCATCCAAATCTATCGCGGTTCCGAAGTTGGCAAGCCTGACATGGAGATGGTCAGGGTTTACCGCTCCGAGGATCAGGTGAAAGACCCGGCAAGCGTGCGCACCTACAGCCATGCGCCAATCACCCTTGGTCACCCAGCGATGATGGTGGACGCTGACAACGTGGCGTCATTGGCAAAGGGAGAGGTATCCACCGAGGCGGAATGGCGCGACGGCAAGCTTAAACTGCCCCTGATCGTAAAGGACGCCGCTGCAATCGCCGCAATCGAAAGCGGCGAAATGGCGGGGCTTTCTGCCGGATACACTTGCACACTGGACTGGACCGCCGGGACCGCACCGGATGGAGCGCAATACGACGCGCAACAAACCAACATCCGAATAAACCACGTCGCGCTTTGCCAACTTGGTAGGGCAGGCAGTGAATTTCGCATTGGTGACAGTGCGGACGCGCGTTGGGGCGCTTCCCCCATCAACGACCGAAAGGACGCAGACATGGCAGACGCCATCCAGACGCGGACTGTCCTGATCGACGGCCTGTCCGTTGTCACGACTGACGCAGGTGCGCAGGCACTTGAAAAACTGACCAAGCAACTATCCGACGCCGCAGCCGCAATGACCGCCGCCGAAAAGAAGGCCGAAGAAGAAGCCGCCGCCAAGGAAAAGGAAATGGCAAAGAAGGACGCTGAAATCGCGGACCTGAAAGCCAAGACCCTCGACGCCGCTGCAATCGACGCGCTTGTAAAAGACCGCGCTGATCTGGTGGCCCGCGCCAAGGCTATCCAGCCCGACGCCGTGACGGATGGCAAATCCGCCGCTGACATCAAGCGCGCCGTTGTTGTCACCAAGCGCGGCGATGCGGTCAAAGACAAGGCCGACGCCTATATTGACGCGGCGTTTGATCTGCTTGGCGATGCAGAAGACCCGGCAAAGAAGGCGCTGGCCGACGCGTCTACCGCCCGCGTGGGTGACGCCGCGCAACTCGCTGACACCGCTTTCAAGAAAAGCGTGTCCGATCTTAACGCATGGCGCAAGGAGGCTTAATCATGCCCATGACTTTCTCGACTGAAATTGCGGCATATGCCCAAGGTCGCCGCGCGAATATGGAAGAGTGGAACGCCATCACGCGCACCAACTCCGGCACTACGCCTATCCCGTTCGGCATCCCTGTCGTTCCGGGCAGTGGCGCGCATACCTGCGTGGCTTTGACCGCGACCGCGCAAAACATCCTTGGTATTTCCGAGGCCGTTGCAACGCACCCTAATGAAGGCGGCGTCAACTTTGTCGCTGACACGCACGCCCAATATGCAAGCGTGCCCGTTTGCGATATGGGCGTGATCGGCGTCTTGCTTGGCAAGGACGTTGCCCTTGGCGCACAGGCCCGCTACGACCTGACCAACAAAGTCTGGACCGACGCGGCACAATCCGCAACCGTTGCCACCATCCCCGGCGCACAGTTTGACGAGGCAGGAAAGAGCGGCGCTATCGGCGTTGTTCGCTATCGCCGTCCGATCCTGTCGCTGTCTGTAGCGTCGTAAGGAGACCCCCAGATGCAACATATGATCAACGACGCGCAGGCGCTTGCATTCGTGCAGGGTCAAGCGTTCAAAGTAAACCAAACGGTTTACGAAACCCGATTCCCGGATTGGGATTTTTCCCGTCTGGTGTTTGTGGACAGTTCTGGCCCGGCGTGGTCGCCCGGTGTCATGACGTATATGTCGGACCTGACCGGCGCTGCGAAATTCCAATCGGCGGGCGCTAAAGACGTGCCGCTTGCTGACGTTTCGCAGACCATGCAGCAGCAGTCGATGCACTTGGCCGCGATTGGCTACCAATACAATATCGAGGAGGTCAACACCGCCCTCAATATCGTCGGTGGCACGCTGCCAAACCGCCGCGCCCGTGCCGCCCGCATGGCTTATACCAAGTTCATGTGGGACATCACGCTGCAAGGATCGGCTGAAAAGGGCATGAAGGGGTTGATTAACAACTCCAACGTGACGCCTGTTGCTGCTGCAAATGATGGCACGGGTTCGGCCCGCCACTGGATCAGCAACGCGGGCGTTGTGACCAAGACCGCCGCGCAAATCCTGCGCGACATCAACCAGGCGCTGACTGGAACCAACGTCGCCACCAGCACCGTTGAATATGCCGACACCATCCTGTTGCCGGTCGATGCTTACAACCTTATCGCTTCTACGCCGTTCAACGCGCTTGGTGCCGATACGATCCTGTCTTGGCTGCTGAAAACCAACGTCTACACGCTGGCGACTGGCCGTCCGTTGACCGTGCGGGCGGTTCCTGCGCTGCGTACGGCATCGACGCAAACCGTTGTCGGCGGCGGGCGTTTGGTAGCCTACAAGAACGATGAGAACTATGTGCGGCTGCATTTGCCGATGCCTCATCAGTTCTTGAATGTCTATCAGGACGGGCCTTTGTCATTCCAGGTGCCGGGCATCTTCCGCACGGGCGGCATTGAACTCATGACCACCGCGACGTTCTACTATCTTGATGGGATTCTTGAGGTTCCTGCATAAGCTATCGCCCGCCCGGTGTAATATCGGGCGGGCAACCATCCGAGGGTGAACCGATGAAATACAAGCTGACCAACATTTCCGGCTTTCCGCTGGACATTTCCACGCTATCCGGGCCGGAAGTATTGCCCGCTTACGGCGACATGACCGCTGATCTTGGCGCGCTGGATTATGAAGTCATGGCGCAATCGCCTTATGTGACGATTGAGGCTGTGAAGCCGAAAAAGGATAAGTAACATGGCGGGCTATGGCTCGGACATCGACTTTGCGGCATACCTTGCCGACGCTGGCCTAAGCCTGCCTGTTGGTGCGCCCTTGCCTGCCGTGCTGCGGCAACGTGGCAGCGACTATCTTGACGCCACCTATGGCGCGCGGCTGATGTGCAGCGCCCCGACTGGTGGGTTCGATCAGGAACGGGCTTGGCCGCGCACGGGGCATCTGATTTACGGCGCAGCGATTGGCGATACCGCTATTCCCGCGTCATGGGTGCAGGCGTCCTACCGCGCCGCATACCGCGAGGCCGTGACGCCGGGTTGGGCTACGTCAAGCCGTGACCCATCGCGTATGACCAAGCGCGAAAAGGCCGACGTGGTGGAACGAGAGTTTTTCGAGCCTGGCGAAACTGCCGGGGCATCGGGCGCAAACATCGACGCGATGATTGAGGGGCTTATTGGGCCTTTCCTTTGCGGCGAATATTCTGGCGGCTTGCCGTTGCACATGGTTGTGTAAAATGGCGTTTTATTCCGATATGGCCCAAGTCGCCCGTGATCTACTCGCACCCGATACGGCTGGCGGCTTGGGCCAAGGCGCGATTACCCTTGTCCGCACCACGCCGGGAACGCCTGACCCTGCGCAGCCGTGGGTGCCAGTGACGCCGACAGTGACGACTGAGGATGTAAACCAGATCAGCAAAACCAAGGCCGAATACATCAGCGCCGGGACAATCGTTGCCACCGATCTGGCCTATATGATCGAAGCGCCGCGCGTGATCCAGCCTGTGCCGGGTGATACGGTATCGGTTGGCGGGGTGCACGTGGGTGGGATAGTCCACAGTGAACCGTTTCCGGCCCATGGGGTGACTGTGCTGGTCAAGCTGTGGGTGAACCGATAATGGCACGCCCCGCCCGCCAGTCTGTCCTATTCCGCACGCTGATTGCCAAGCTTACGCCGGAGTTGCGCAAGGCGTTCTTGGCGGGCGTTGCGGATCTGGGCGACCGGGTGGACATGAAAGCACTTGTTGCGGCGCTGAAAGCCAATGACATTGACGGCGCAATCGCCGCAATGCACATCACCGAGGGCGCGTTTTACCAATACGCCGCCACGAAAACCGCTGCCTATGCGCAGGGCGGGGCTTTGGCCGCAACCACGATCAACGGGCCACCGGGCGGCGGGGTGGCATTTCGATTCGACATGGCAAACCCGCGCGCGCAGGAATGGATTGCCGCCAATGTCGCGGATTATGTGACGCGGCTGACGGACGAGGCGAAGGCCGTTGTCAGGGAGGCAATCCTTGAGGGATACACCGCTGGCAGGCACCCTAACAGCATCGCAGTTGAGATTGCTGGCCGTATGCAGGGCGGCAAGCGTGTTGGCGGTCTGGTGGGGCTGTCAGGGCCGCAAGGCAACCATGTGGCATCCATGCGCGCGCGTCTGGCATCTGGCGACCCTGCCGAAATGGCAAAGGTGTTCGGCATGACGCGCCGGGATAAGCGTTTTGACAGCGCAATCCGCAAGGCAATCGAGGCGGGAAAGCCCGTATCGGCGGCGGATATTGAACGCATGACGCAGCGCTACACCGATAGGTTGATTGCCAAGCGCGCCGAGGATATTGCGCGCACTGAAACCGGCATGGCGGTGATGTCGTCACGGGCCGAAAGCTGGGAGCAAGCGGCGGAAACGCTGGGCTATGATGCAAGCGCGGTGATTAAACGCTGGATTCATGGTGGCGGCGTCAAAGACCCAAGACCACACCACGTTGCGGCGAATGGAATGACGGTTGAAGGGCTGGACACGCCGTTTGTTTTAGAGAATGGGGCCGTGATGCAGTATGCGCTTGATCCATCGGGCGGGCCGGCTGAGTGCGCGAATTGCACATGCGACACCACCTTTCGGCTTGACCATTCCAAGGGCGTCAAATGACCTGCACCCCCTGCGAGGAACGCCGCCGCAAGATGCTGGACGCCTTGCTTGCGGCGCGGATTGCTGAGGCGGTGAAGCAGGCGGCGATTGGCGCTGTGGAGATTATCAATGGGCCAATTCGCTGATACCGTCGACCAATGGACGAAAGAAACAGAAGACCGAATGCGCCGCGTGTGGGTGCAATCGGTCGATGACCTTGCCGACACGATGAACAAAACCCGCGCCAATGGCGGGCGATTGCCGCACCTGACCGGAACACTTATGCGCAGCTTGCTTGCGTCAACCGCTGGGCCGATACCGATGGGCGAACCGGGCGCGATGTATGCCGGAACAGACATTGGCCTGACAACATCAGGGCTGAAACTCGATCAAACCATCTGGATAGGCTGGCAGGCAAACTACGCGCATCGCCTGAACTACGGCTTTGTCGGGCAAGACAGCCTGGGCCGAAACTACAACCAAGCGGGCGCGCACTTTGTTGAAGGCGCAATAGCTGAATGGCCGAGCATCGTTGCCCGCGCCGTTGCAAAGATTAAAGCGGGGGCGTCCTAATGCCGGGTATCGAGACCAAGA
>OFRF01000397.1_pt1 | contig 10811 bp, 20 predicted proteins | sample 1543081 | NCBI WGS metagenome assembly OFRF01 (sample SAMN07774232, study PRJEB24372) | wastewater metagenome
GGTCTACGACTCGTGATTCAGGAAGGGACAGGAGGGACCCATGAACGGCGGGCGGCTGGGGCTGGGCTGCGCAGCGGGCGGAGCCGGTGACCGCGACGGCGCGGGCCGGGCGGTCGGCAGCGATGGCGCTGATGCTCGGCGCGTTGCTGCGGGGGGCGACAGTGCGATGGAGTGCACGCATTGCGGAATCGAATCTACGAGGCCGCTATCACGGCGCGCAATGACTTGCTGCAGCGAACTGCACGCGACCTGCAGCGCGTGGTTCTTCGAACGGGTGAACGGGAATGTCGGGGTTCTTTTTAACTTGTATTGGAAAAGTGTCAGTAGACCGCGCGCGTAAGGGGACGGTCTGACACTTCCGCGCCTGAGTAGAAAAAGAACCCCGACATTCCCGTTCGCCCGTTTTCATCCCTGCCCTGCGGCGTCCACCCGCCACACGGCGACGTGATCGCGATCGCGACAGCGGGTGAACTTCTTGGCGTCGACGATCCGATCGGCATAGCGCCGCAGCCAGTGACCCAGCCGCCGCGAGCTGATCGATCCGCCGCGGTCCTGCGCCACGGTGAGCAGCGCCTCGCGGAAGGCCTCGTTGCCGGGATAGCCCGCCTCGCTGATGGCATCTGTCACCGTGGCCTCTCGATCGCGCATGCACTTCTTCCAGGCCGCGATGACCTGCAGGAGCTCCATGCGTTGCGGATCGTCCTGCTCGAGGGATTGCAGGCTGGCCACCGGATCGGCGCAGCCGAGCCACACGAGCGGCGCGCGCACCATCTCGCTCCATCGTTCGAAGCGACCCCACACCGGCGTCTCGAAGCCGGCACCGCGCGCCAGGAACGCACGCATCACCGTGAGGCCCGCGGCCACGATTCGCGGGCGATGCGTCGTCATCCATTGCCGGATGTCGGTCTTGAACTCGCGCGTCTCGGGTCGCTCCATGCGCGGGTTGAGGCGGCACAGCAGCGACCGCGTGCGCAGGTCACCCGCCACCACCAGCTGGTTGCCCGTGGCCAGCCATAGCGTCGAGGTCGGGACCTTGAGCATCTGCGTCTGCCCGAGCATCCGGCCCGTGTATTCCTCGTTCGTCACCATCGAGCAGAGCCAGTCGCCCTGTAGCGGCCGCTCGATGTTGTCGATCAGCACCACGGGCTCGCCCGCAGCGAGCACGGCAAGCGCAGTCTTCTGCGCCTCCTCGTCCGTGTCCGGGTACTTCATCGCGGGCGCCACGACTCCGGTTGCGAGAATCGAGATCAGATCCGCGATGAGCGACTTGCCCGACGCCATCACGGGCGCGGTGATCGCGCCGAGCGGAGCCGACGGCAGGCTGCGCCGCACGAGTGCTGTCAGCACCATCGCGAGCACCACGGACTCGTCAACAGGCCCCTCGAAGGGGAACGACTTGAACGCCGCGCGTAGCACCTGCAACGCCCGCTCGCCATCGTCGCGCGTCGGGTACTCGGGGATCTGCGGGTACTCCACGCCGCACGGGTCGTAGATCATGGCCGTGTCGACGTCGTAGCCCGGCACCTGCAACACCGAGCCATCGGGCCGCAGCGTCGGCGCCGAGATCGCGCCGAGCAGCCGCGGCAGTCGCCACCGGCCGTCGCGTGAGAGATACGTGGCCGCCACCTGATCGGGGCAATTCGCCGCGCGCCAGTCTTCGCTGCGCGCGTCCCAGCGTTCCCACGCCGAGGCGCGCGTCATCGCCTCGACGAGGTACGCCTTGTCGACGGCCCGCAGCGACAGCGTGCCCGGCGAGACCCGCTTGAAGTACCGCACGCTCGCCGAGTCGCGGCGCACCACGCGCACCAGCATCGACCCGCGCTGATAGATGCCCTCGTCGGACCGCATCAACGCGCCCTCCGCCTGGTCGACGATGTAAGGCAGCTCGCCGGCCTTGATGCGGATCGCGCCGTTGCCGTCGTCATCGGGTGGCGGCACAGCATTGCCCTTCGCGGCCGGCGGCACAGGCGGCGCGCCCTCGCCCGACTCGACGAACAGATCGAGCGCCTCGCGCAGCTGCTCGCTCACCGGGTCCAATCCGAAGACCGCCTGCAGGTCGTTGAAGTCCGTGCACTTCGGCGCACGCTCGATGTCACCGAAGCGCGGCAGCACGTAGCGCGCGTCGCCGACCGCAGCAACCGTGCGTCGCGCGTAGTGCTCACCCGGCAGGCACGCGCACCAGCTCGGCCGTGCGGCGTCGAAGCCATGCGGCTCCGTGCGCCCCTCGCGCTGATGCCCGGCGCACACCGTCCGCCAGTCGTCATCGGCGCAGATCAGCAGCGGGCTCGACGGATAGCGCTTGCGCAGCGCCCGCGCGACCGGCTCGAGGTTGCCCGCGTCGAACGCGACGAACACCGCATGCGTGCGGTCGATCGCCTCGCGCACCGTCAGGCCCGTCGCCACGCCCTCGGCGATCAGCAGCACGTCACCATCGGCCGGCAGCGCGCCGAGCCGGCACGCACTGCCGGCCTTGTCCATGTTCTTGTTGAATCGCTTCTCGCCATCGGCCGCGATCTTCTGCAGGCCCACCAGCCGCGGCGGATCGATGTCGTACCGATACATCGGCACCAGCAGCGTGCCCGACGCGTCGACGCGCAGGCCGGCCGCGATCTTCACGCCCTTGCGGTGCAGGTACTCGCTCGTGCCGCCAGCGCTCGCGGCGTCGAACTGCATCCGCGCGCGGTTGGCCGCGAACTGCGCCAGGCGCGCGCGCTTGTCGCGTTCGCGCTCTTCACGCTCGCGCGTCTCGCGCTCGATGCGAGCGCGGTCGGCCGGGTCCATGCCCTGCCAGTCGATCTCAATCTTCGAGGCATCGAGCGAGCCCCAGCAACCGTAGGCCCCCACGATCACCACCCGCCCGTCGCGCGTGCGCAGCGAGTGCAGCCGATACCACGCGCGCGACTTCGGCCCGTAGCGCACGATGCGATCGGTGTCGACCCTCGGATGCCCGCTCGGAAAGTCGGGCATGCCCATGCCGCGCATCTGCGCGACGGCTTCGTCGAGGGTCGTCATGCCGCGGCGCGCGCCTTCGCTGCCTGCAACTCGTCCCACAGGGCAAGCGCGGTGCGCTTCCACCCGTTCGGATCTGCCAGCGACGCGCGCCGAAACGCCTCGCGCTCGTGCGGGTTGTCGATGCCGTAGGCCTGCGCGAGCAGATCCTGCAACTCGCCCCACGTCAGCCCCGGCGGCGGCGACACCTGTGGCACCGGGTCAAGCTCCACACTGTCGCTCCCCTTCGCCAGTGCGCGGCTCATTGGTCGGCCCTCGCCGCACGGCGTGCGGCCACGTGCTCAGGCTCACGCACCGGTGCCGGCCGCAGCAGCGACGCGCGCAGCGTCACCGTCCCCGCCCAGGCACTCGGCACCGGCCGGCCATCGCCGCGCGGTTGCCACGCCGGCGTGCCGTTCACGTACTGCAACACCAGCCGCCCATCGTGCCCGGCCGATTGCAGCACCACCGCCTCGTTGCCCGTCGGCGTCAACACGTGATCGCCCGGCGCGAATGCCATCTCGGCGCGCCCGTTCACCGCACGGCCCTCATCACCGGCCGGCGCGCGGGCTCTTCCACCACCAGGCTGCGCACGCGGTCGAGCAGCGTCGCGAGCGCGCTTTGCGCCTCGATCGACTGCTGCTCGATGTCCGCGTATTCCTTCGGCGTGATGCGGCCGTCGGCCAGCGCCTGCTGCAGCGAGCGCGCGACATCGCCCGCCTCGGCGAACACCGACGCCAGCAGATCGAGCAGTGCATCGTCGGCGACTGTCGTCGAGTCAAGCCGCGGAATCGGGTTGAGATAGCCCAGCTCGTGGCACATGGCCCGGAGGATCTGGTGGTCCCCCGTGAGCGCCATGATGCGCAGCGCCTCGGCCAGCGTAAGGCGATGCGCGTCGGAGTGCGGGTTGCACTTGTTGGCCAACACCTTGCCGCCGATGCCCACCACCACGCCGAGCGCATGCGCGCCCCCCGGGTAGTAGTGCGCGGTGTCGAACACCGCCGTCGATACCGTTTTCACGTGCGCGCTCTCCTGATGTTCACGTTTTCGCGGGCGCGCGCCGGGGGCACAGTGCCCCCATGAGCACGACCCACCCCACTGCTGACGAGATTGGTGCCGGGGCTTGTGAGGGCGCCCCGGCCGGCCCCGAGCCGCGCCGCGCGGGTTGTGCCCCTCGCGATCAGCGCTGCCTGTCCGGAAGAAAAAGCCGCGATGCCGAAACCGGCAGGAGACGCATCGCGGGAACCTTCGGCCGTGAGACCGAAGGGGGAGGAGACGGGCGAGGCGCCCCCGCGGCGATAGACTGGCAGTCCCACCCGCCCGTCATCCCCACAGGAGCCCCGCATGGAAAGTTCGCAGCGCATCTCAGCCGTCGGCATCCCGTGGTATCGCCGGGACGACTACGAGCGCATTCGCGCCGTCATGGTCGACGGGCAGCGCTTGCCGCCCACCTTCGGCGCGTGGCTCAAGGCCGCGCAACAGTTGATCGAGCAGCTGCATCGCCAGGGCGCCGTCGCAGTCAAGGCGCACATCGACCCGGATGCCTTCGTGGGGTGGTGCGGCGCTCGGGGCTTGAATGTCGATGCCGATGCACGGCAGCAATTCGCAGCGGCCGTCGCGCGTGGGGAGTACCGAGAAGGTCGCGCCTAGGCTCACGCCACGCCCTCCTCGACGGAGACCGGCGCGGCCGTCGCGGGCGGGTCGAAGATGTCGGGGCGCAGCTCGTGCCGCTGGACGGCGCCGTGGGTCAACTCTTCGATGGCCTTGCAGCGCGGCACCGGTACCCCGCGGCTCTTCCAGTGCGAGATCGCCATCGGAGTCACCCCGAGGGCTTTGGCGAGGGCGGCCTGCGAGCCCACGATATCGGCCGCACGGTCCAAGGAGGATGAGGTGTTCACCCCCGAATTAAACACGGCGTTTAGCCCAGACGTCAACACGTTGTTGAGTTCAGGTATATACGATGCGTTTATGACTTCTGAGATACAGACGCCGCTTGATCGCCTGCTTGCTGAGGCTCAACGTCGCCACTGGCGCGACGTAGACCTCTGCAATCGCTTGGGCATCAGTCAGCAGCGACTGAACAACTGGAAGGATCGAGGGCTCCCGTTGCAGGGAGCAGTCGAGGCGGCATCTAAACTTCGACTATCACTCGACTATCTGGTCTTCGGGAAAGAGCAGACGGCACAAGGCAATCTGACCGCTGCCGAGCCAACAGCGCCATACGGGGTGATTTCAGAGCGCCAGCGACGGCTCCTTGAGCTGTTCGATGAGTTGACCGAACAACAGCAGAACCAGATCCTCGGCGAGCTGGTATCGCACGTCGACGCGAACCGAGCAGTGGTAAAGCACTTCTCCGGTCGGTCGCTCCGTCACGTGGACAACGCACGCATCGAAGCGACCTTCGGCATCCCCGATTCGATCAGCACCAAAGCGGGCAGTTAGGACCTTTCGGCTTGGACGGAACTTCCGCCGCAGCCTTCTCGGCGATGGCCTCCATTGATTCCGGCGTGATCAGCAGCTTCACCGCCTGACCTTCCGCAAGCTTCACCTTGTGCCCCAGGCGCACGCCCGTTTCCTTGATTCCCCAAGGGCCGCCGGGAATCAACCAGGTTAACCGGCACTCGACGTACCACGCCCCGGCCGGCAATTTGTCGAATTCAAATCCCCCGCCGGAGTCGCCCCGCGACAGTCGTCGGTACTTGTCGAAGGCATCGGGATGTGTCGCGAATTGTTGTGTGCCTTCCGATGCAGCAGCATCGAGCGCGTCCGTGTAAGGCGTCGACGGCACGAGCACGACTTGAAGCCCCGCGCAGGAGCGCACCTCTCCTCCATTGGTTCGTGCAAACGCCTGCCCCTTGATCGATCCTGTTCCGGGCTTCTTCGACCACTCGAAGTCCGATTCTCGGAATAGGTGCGTGACGTCTTTTGGAGCCGTTGCGCACGATGGTAGCGACCCGATTGCCAGCGCCAGCATTGCAAGCGCCTTTCCTTTGCCTGCCATCACTTCTCCCTCGTTGAACCTGCGGATGGCCAGTCTGCCGAAAATTCTAAACACCGTGTTGACTCTGTAAATAAACACGCCGTATATTCCATCCGTCGCCCCGGCGCCGGACGCATCCCCCGAGCCCTAGCACTCACCTCGACCAGGCCGGCCCGAGGCGACACCCACCACACTCGGGAGGTGTCGCGATGCCGAACTTGCTGGCCGTATTTCTGGCCCCGTTCCTGAAACCGGGGCGCGCGCCGCTCCACACCGTCGACCTCGACGACGTGCGCCGCCACTGGAGCACCTCGCCCCGCCCGTGGCGCACGTGGCCCGGCTGCCAGTCTCGCGCGCAGCGGCGCGCCGGGCGGGCGGCATGAGCGCGCCCCGTCCGATCGCCAAGAACCTCGACGGCACGCGCGTGCAGCTCACGCCGTTCGATCGGCGCAACCGCGCGCACATGCGGGCGCTACGGGCGTTCTGCGCGTCGGTGCTTGCCGAGGTGGATGTGCACGGGCAGCCATCGTGGGCTTGCGTAGCTGCGTCGACGCTTGGCGATGGGCAGGGGCAAGCGGAAGCCGTCGACGGCGTAGGAGAGCAGCGAGGCTACCTTGAACTGAATCTCGCCCTCTCGCTCCAGCTCGACGATGACTGCATGGAGTTCGCGGGAGAGCCCGGTCCAGAGGATGAGGTTTTCCACGTTGGCGACGTGCAGCACTTCCTCACCTTCAGCCCCGGGGATCGCGCGGCAGAGGTTGACGAACGAACAGTCGGGAATCTCTCGAACGACCTTCAGCACGGCGTCTCGCACGGCACATCTCCGGTGGCGGCAGGGTTCGCCACGATACCCGAGTCGGGGGCGCCGTCATGACCGCCCCCACCCGCGCCACCGAAGCGTGGCAGTGCGACGCCTGCGCCGAGGTCCACGACTCCGAAGACGACGCCCGCGAGTGCTGCCCGCCCGTGATTCACGAGGGCTACGTCTGCGCCGAGTGCGACGACTTCCACGAAGACCTCGAGGCCGCCGAGCAGTGCTGCGCGCCGTCCGAATCCGGCGACATGGCCCCGGCCGCGTGGCAGCGCCACATCGAGCGGCTCGAAGAGATGGGCCAGCAGAGGCTCGTGCCATGAGCGCCGCCGACGTCTATCACGACGAGCTGATCACGGCGGCCTTGCAGGTCGGGCTCATTGCCGAGAGCGCGCAGTGGTTCTCGTACCGCGTCGCCGAGCGACTCCATGCGACGGGCGTCAGCATCGACGACCTCACCGTGCGCCAGATCCACGCCGCGATCGAGGCCGAGGGCGGTGTGCTCACTTCCAGGCCGACGCTGCTATGACCGCCGCCATCACCGTCGTCATCCCCTCCACCGCCGACGTCGTCGACGCCGCGCGCATGGCGCAGGCGCAGCACCTGCACCTGCTGATCCGCGAGGGCCGCACGGTCCTCTCCCCCGTCGTCCTGCCGGGGTGGACCCGGCTGGGCGTCAGCCTCAAGCCCCCGCAGGAGGTCACCCCATGAGCCCGCAAGACTGGCTGGACCTGTCCGCCCACAACGCCCGCAGCCCCCGCCCGCCCGAGCGCAAGGTGTTCGGGCGCGAGAGCGAGCCGCCGCGCCGATCGATCACCGTCAACGGCGCGATGATCGTCGGCATCATCGTCGTGAGCGGGCTCGTGTCGGCCGCGCTGCTGTGGCGTGTCGTCCGCTACCTCGTCTCGATCGGGTGGACGCTGTGAGCCGCCACGAGGACGCGATCATGTCGAGCAACAGCCTCGTGCGCCGCGAGCGCTCGACCGACGACCTGAAGCCCGGCCTGATCCAGATCGGCCGGTATCAGGCCCGCGTGCGCCGCCACTGGGGCGTCGGCGCGCCGCGCTGGCTGTTCGACGTGATGGACGCCGACGCCGACACGCACGGCCAGCTGGTGCGCGTCGCGACCTACTGCAGCCACCCGAGCGAGGCCGACTGCGCCAACGCGATCAACCAGCACCGCGCCGGCCGCAGCGTGGCCCGCGTCGTCGACGAAGCCAGCGCCCGCGCGACGGCCGAGATGGAGCGCTTTGCGCGCTCGCCGCTCGGCGCGCCGACGGTGCCCGATCACCCCGGGCCGACGCGCCGGAAAGCGGGGGCGCGATGAGCGGGCTGCCGAAGCTCACCGACTGGATCGACGGCCGCATCAAGCCGACGATCCCCGGGGTGTATCAGCGCAGGTATCAAAACGCCACGGAGCGTTTCGTGTGGTACGCGCGCTGGGACGGCTCCGAATGGTTCTCGACGGGCATTACGCCGGAACAGGCTCAGAAGATCACCGTCAGGACGGCGTTCCAGCACCTCCCCTGGCGCGGTCTCGCGGAGCCTCCGCAATGACCGCCACCACCGCCCCCGACGCCATCGCCGACGCCGCCGAGATCCTCCGCCGCGCGCGTGATCTCGCCTTGCCCGCGAACCTCGTCGTCATCCCCCGCCGCAACGCCACCCGCCACGAGGCCGAGTCCGGCCCGTGGACGGTGATGCGTCGCACCGATGGCCGCCTCGTCTTCGTCGCCGAGCGGCAAACCCCTGAGGCCGTGCTCGCGCTCGTGCGCCGCGCGGCCCGATCCACTGCAGGAGCCCCGCACCCATGAGCCGCACCGCCACCCGCACCGTCAACATGCTCGACCGCCCGCCTGCCAAGGCGCTCGGCGCGCTTGATCGCGCGCTGCCGAAGCCGGTCGTCGTCGACGCCGAGCCGACCTACGTGATCGAGAGCAACGTGCCGATCCCCGAAAGCATGATGGGCCGCGCCCGCCAGTCCGCCGCGAGCCGCATGCCTTTCGGCCAGATCGAGATCGGCCAGAGCTTTCACGTGCCGTCGACGCTCGCACCGTCCGACGCCCTGAAGCGCGCGTACGGCTGGTGCAAGCAGGGCTCCAAGCGCTACCCCGGCCGGCGATTCATCAGCCGCATCGAAGGCCGCGGCGTGCGCATCTGGCGCGTCGAACCCCGAACCACAGGAGCAGCATCATGATCCGGCTCGGAACTCTTTGCCGCGACACGGTCACCGACTTCGCAGGCACCGCCACCGCCCGCTGCGAATACCTCTGCGGCACGACGCACTATCGCCTCGAGGACGAGGCCGGCCTCGACGGCGTCGAGCGTGCGCGCTGGTTTGAGGAGGGCCGCATCGAGCCGGTGCACCGCCGCTCGGCCGCACCTGTCGACGCGCTCATCGACGACGCCGAAGAGGGCGACGACGCGGGCGACGATCAATGACCCCCGACCGCCTCGACGTCGCCCTCTTCCGCGGCGAGTCCGCTGCCGAGCTGGTGCCGATCACGATGATCGAGCCATGGGCCGACCAGCCCCGCCGCTCGATCGACGACGCGCGCCTGGTGGAGCTTGCCGAGTCGATCGGCAAGGTGGGCGTGCTGCAACCGATCCTCGTGCGGCCGATCCGCGAGGGCGCCATGTTCGGCATCGTCAGCGGCGAGCGCCGGTGGCGCGCCGCCCGCCGCGCCGGGCTTGAGCACATCCCCGCCGTCGTGCGCACGCTCACCGACGCCGAGGCCCTCGAGATCGCCGTCACCGAAAACCTCCAGCGCGAAGACGTGCCGCCGCTCGACGAGGCCGAGGGCTACGAGCGGCTGCACCAGGTGCACGGGTACAGCATCGACGACATCGCCGACAAGGTCGGCAAGTCGCGCACGTACGTCTACGCGCGGCTCAAGCTCACCAGCCTCTGCGACGACGCCCGCGCCTACCTGCGCGACGGCCGCCTGACGCCGACGGTCGCGCTGCTCGTGGCGCGCATCCCCACGCCGAGCCAGCAGGTCGAGGCGGCGAAGTACTGCGCGGCCGACCATCGCGGGCAGGCGCTCAGCGCCACGGCCGCGGCGGACTACATCCGCAGCACGTACATGCTCCGCCTCGTCGCGGCGGAGTTCGACCCGGCCGACGCGACGCTCGTCCGCGCGGCCGGCCCGTGCACCGCGTGCCCAAAGCGCACGGGCGCGCACCCCGAGCTTTTCGGGGACGTGCCCGACGCCGACACGTGCACCGACGGCGGGTGCTACGAGGGCAAAACCGTTGCGCATCACGAGCGGTACGCGCGACAGCTGGAGATGGCCGGCGCGCGGGTGATCCGCGGCGGCGAGGCGGCCGCGCTTATCGCTTACGGCGGCGGGCGCCTCACGCCCACGGCGAGCGCGACTTACGTCCTCCTTTGCGACTGCTGCCCGTACGACCACGGCCGGCGCGTGTGGGGTGATCTGCTGTTCGGCGAGGCCGGGCCGATCGTCCCCTCCCGCGTCGTGCTCATCGAGCGTGCGCGAGGCGGCTGGCTCCGCGCCGCCCGGCGCGAGGTCGCGATGGAGATGCTCGCCGAGCTGGGCATGGTGGAGCGGGAGCCGGCAGCGGTGATCGACGCGGCCGAGCCGGTGGCGGCCGCTGCGCCGACGCCCGCGACCGACCGCGCTTGGCCGTTCCCGACGCCGGGCGATGATCCCGAGCCCGACCATACTGCTGGCGTCGGCAAAATGGTCGCCGCCGACTCAGGCGGCCGCGGATTGCCGTTTGTCTCGACCCTGATCGAGCCCCTCGACCGCGACGATCGCAGCGAGCACGGCCGGCGCGCCTACATGATCGCGCTTGCCCGGGCAGTGCATGACATCGACGGCGCCGGCGGCACCGAGTGGCATGCGGCTGTCGACACCACCACGCTCCGTGGGCTGTGCTGGTCGCTCTGCGAACTGATCGACATGGCCCCCGCCGAGCAGATCCTCGGCGTCGAGGGCGCGCGCGTCGAGAACCTCGAAGGCTTCGCCGACGTGTTCAAGGCGGCGTGCGGGCGGCGCGGGCCGTTCC
>OFRF01000398.1_pt1:0-5000 | contig 10798 bp, 8 predicted proteins | sample 1543081 | NCBI WGS metagenome assembly OFRF01 (sample SAMN07774232, study PRJEB24372) | wastewater metagenome
AAATTTTTTTTTTCTCTAAGACAAAATCGCGACAGTGTCGCGGTATGGCTCGACAGTGGCGCGTCGATGCCTTGGAAGTGGCTCGACAGTGGCGCGTCGATGCCGCGGGGCTGTCTCGAAGGGAGCGTGGGAGCACCGAGACAGCGCCTCGACAGTGTCGCGACAGTGTCGAGACAGGGTCGAGGCATACCAGGGACAGTGTCTCGACAGTGTCGCGTGTGTCTCGACAGTGTCGCGACACACCCTCGACACCTCCGCGACACTGTCGCGTATGTGTCGCGACACTGTCGCGGTCAAAAATCGCGACATAGGCGCGACATAGGGGCGGCACAAGGGGGAAAATGAGGGTCAAGGGGGTCTTGGGGTCTTGGGGGTCAAAAAAGTCAAAAAATTTTTTTTCGATTTTTGACGTGGAAACGGTTCGGACGGTGTTCTTAGGTGTCGGGGAGACTATGGTGAAAAAATCTAAGCCTGAATCAACCTCCTTCCTACTCAGATAGAACTTGGTGTCAAATCTTCGAAAGTCCAAGGACACTATAATTCCCTAAGGACGTACAGGAGGAGGAGGAAAGTCGAGGTTTTGTAGGAACTTGAGTTCTAGGTCGATTTGAGTGAAAAAAATTTGAGGGAAGGTCCGGATACACCTGTTCTATCGATCGGAATCAATATCTCTGCGAAACTCGACAAAAAATTTTCGACCCTATAGGGACCATATGGGGTCGAGGGGGGTTCGGTAGGTGAAAAAAACACTAAGTCCAGAAATGAGGGTTCGAGTGAAAATTTGACATAGATATTTGGTGGGAAGGTCCGGATACACCTAAAACGTGTTTCGGAACAATATCTCTGCGAAACTCGACAAAAAAATTTCGACCGATTTTGACCGGACCAGGGGTTTTTCGAGTGACCGAAACTCGGTTTTTGTTCGAAGGAAAAGTGTACAAAAAGTGAAGGAAAAAAAGGGTGAAAGTGGGGTCTAGAAAAGTCAGTTCTGGTCGGAATTTCGAATAGATTTTTGGAGGGTATATCGACAGGGCCCCAACTAGAGGTTCGGAATCGAAAAAAGTAGAAAAATCGACCAAAAATTTTTTGAGTACTGGTAGGAGGGGGGGTCCGCACCCCCCTTCCCTACCTTAGTGTGTCAGAATGTCAAAAAATTTTTTGTCGATTTTTTGCGTTTTGACGATTCCTACCATGTATTTGGGTGTCGGGGCATATGTGGTGCAAAAAACTAGGCCTGAATCGGGGTCCTTCCCAGTCAGATCGACCCAAACTACCTCCCGACTTAGGGATTTTGACTGGGGCGGTGTACAAGTTTTGACGAGGTCTAACTCGGGACAGAGGAGGAATTTTATGGGACTGTATATGTGGAAAGTATTCTCCTCGACGAGCTCTTTCAGATTAACCAGGGGTCTACGGTCGGCCAGGTCATGATTTTCCGAGAAAAATGCGAAAAACACTTCCACTTAGGGGTAAAAACCACTAGTCGACGAACTTTGAGGAGATCGTTCTCGAAGACCACTCGATGGATTTTCGATTAAACTATGTCAGTTTGAAGCTCACATACCCACTAGCTTATGACTGAAATAGAGCCTTCTGGTTGTGAGTGCTTCCGTGTGTTTGCCGCGATTGAAACTTTTTCTGCCTTGGACGTGTCGCGGAGGTGTCGCGACCGTTCCGGCGCGGCTAACTGGCGGCAGAGTGAGAATGAGGTCAAACATTATACGTGTTTTATTTCGGCCTTAGTGAGAGCTATCAGAATATACCCCCTTTGTGGGGGTCGCACTCACTTCTTCGGGTAGCAAAGTCATTTTAAGTCGATTTTTACCTCCTCTCACACCACATGTCAACAAAGTTTGACTTGACCGTTCTCCAAGACGACTGAACGGATTTCGGATTAAACTATATCAGTTTGAAGCTTACATGTCCCTCATCTTCGTATTAAAATATAGGCCTATAGCTATGACCAATGCCGCGTGTTATCTCGAGGGGAAGGTCTTGACACATATGTGACACATAGGACACCGTGACAGTTTCCACCGCGCCAAACCCGCGGCATCGCTCACATTGAGAGGCCCCTATTCTAATCATAAGCTTCTGGGTATGTGAGCTTTAAACTGATATAGTCAAATCGGGAATCCACCCAGTGGTCATGGAGCACGGTCCCGTCAAAATTTGTCGACATGTGATTTTTCGACTTAAAAAAAGTCGACTTTTTGACTTAAAATGACTTTATCACCACGAAGAAGTGGGGGAGAGCCCGACATATGGGGTATACGTCGATACCCTGCCGCGAATGGAAGATAAAACACGTATAATGTTTGACCTTATTCTCACTCTGTCACAAGTTAGCCGCGGTCAAACTTACTTACCTCGTTCGCGACACCTCCGCGACACAAGCGCGGCAAATTGTGAATAACTCGTGACAGAGTGATGATGGGTGCTAACATTATACGTGTTTTATCTTCCATTCGCGGCAGGCTATCGACGTATACCCCCTTTATGGGGGTCGCACCCACTTCTTCGGGTCGAAAAGTCGAAAAAAGTCGAAAAAAGTCGAAAATTTAAAGTCGATTTTTTTAAAGTCGACCAACTTTGACTTGATCGTTCTCAAAGAGGAATGAATGGATTTCCGATTAAACTATATCAGTTTGAAGCTCATATGACCACTAGCTTATGATAGCAATACCACCTCTTGGGTCCAACCGATGCCGCGGGTTTGCCGCGATCGAAAATTCGCGACACCTACGTGACACCTAAGTGACACATACCTACCTGAGTGGGTTCCCGCAACACCCAGGACCTCCAACTGGTCGCGAATTCATCGCAAACATGATGGTATAGGCCTAGGCTAGTCAAAACCCGATTAAAAAAGCTTTCCTCGTTTTTGAGTTCTCGACCTACCCCTATTTTACCCCCTCATCACCCCTATTTACACATACCTCCCTTTACTCGAACCGTAAAAGTTTTTCAGAATCCGGTTTTGGGCCTCAGTATAAGCTGCTAGGGCCTTGGGGCAACTTCCCTGAAAGTTTGAGCGCGATATCTCACCTCTAACCCACTTGGCGAACCGATTTTACCCTGTTTTTACCCCTTTTTCACCTATCTCCACGTATACCTCCCTATAGTGAAAAAAAAAAAAGTTTTCCAAACCCGGTTTTTTCTATCATTTAGTGTGTCACTATGTACCAGGAGACTTGCCTGAAAGTTTGGGGTCGATATCTCACCTCTAACCCACCTAAAAGTCCAAGCTTAAAAATACCCTATTAGTCCCCCTTTTTACCATGGATCTCCACCAATTTTTAAGCTTTTGTTTTACGACACATCTACACTGGTGGGGGCCCTTCCAGGGTTCCAAACTAGTTATATACCATGTTCCCCCCCTTCCCCCATCGCTTATTCCATTCCTTCCCCCCCACCTGTCGAAAAAGACCGAATCCTTGGGGAACAGAAAATTTAAAAAACCCGGGGGGGGTAAGGTACTATAGGGAGAAGGGGTCTCTGGAGGGAAAAAGCTTAAAGGTGGCCAAAGTCCTTTTAAGGGCCTAGGACACCTTTGGGCCTTCCCGGGGACCCTTTCTGGGGGACATGACATGGGTGGCCACCCTCGGGCTCGATTTTCGGGCCTTTGGAGGGTCTCCTTTTGTCTTGTCTGGACCTTCGGTGGGACATAGGGAGAGGTAAGGAGGGGGTCTAACCAACCACTTCTGGACCCGATTTTTGTGTCCCCCGCCCTACGGGGAACCTTCGGGGGAGTGACTAAAGGGCTTTGCGCTCTGATGAAGCTATTCCTTGGGTTCGGAAGGGGACTTTTGTGTTGAAAATTCGACGGTTCGGGGCCAAAAAGCTTAAAAGTGGGCGGGAGACCAAACACCTTTAAACTTGGCGGCAACGGGCCTAGAACCTGATGAAAAACGTGGGCATGGGCGAGCGACCGACGGGCTTAACTGCTTTGAGGGGGCAAACTCATTCTTACGTGGGGGTCTGAGTGAAGAACCGAAGGGGAGGGACTATAGGCCTGGGGAAGGCTGGAAGTGAACTAACAACGAGATGTCGTTAGCTTGGGATCGTGTAACTGTGAGGGACAATCCGATTGCTTTGCCGCGTACACGACAAGCCTTAGTCATAACGTTGTTGGGGAATGACCAGTTTTTCTCGGTGGTCGGGCGTGCACGAACTCGTTTACTAGTCATTGGGAGCAGTCAAAGGGACTTGTCAACTGGGACTCACCCGGGAAGCATTTGTTCGGGTCTTTTTGATTGTAAACTCATTGGTGAGGGTAATTCGGGGGAATGGGCACAAACGAACCGCCTTGATGGCTGAGGAAACGAACTTTCGGTGCGGATCAAGGATTCTTACGTGGGGGTGGGGGAGCAACCTGAAGTAAGTGGGACTAGAGGAAGGGAACCTTTGTTTTTCGTTTGAGGGCGGCACGAGGAAACCTTGCGGATTCAGGGGACGGACGAGGAGCGCGAGGCTTCGAGGAAACAAACTCGAAGGGGGGCCTCAGGGAAATGGGAAGTTAAAAAACGGCGGTGTCTGCTTGAAAGCCCAGACACTAAGACGCTAGCCAAAAATGGGGTTCTCGATGAAAGTGTTCGTTCTAAATGGATGGCACCGAATCGAAACGCTTTTTTGGTGCTCATATGAGCAAAGGGTATGGGTGACTCTGTCATTTGTACTCGAGGAAAGTTGCAGTTTGTATGCTTACTCGATGAGTAGACATTTAAACTAAAGCAAATCGCAAGCCTTGTGTTGGCCGCAACTGCTCGCTTCGGCTTGAGCTTAGTTGTTGTCAATGCGACTTGCACAAAACGTGTATCGCCTTGCAGCTTGGTTACCGTCCCTCGTTGGTCGGATAAGTAAGCTGTTGGGGGGTCACGTAGTGAAAGGTTGAAAGAATTAAAAGGTTAGGCCTTTTGGTTTCCTTCGGGCGCCCTTAAGGTCGTAACTCTTTGTAACTAATCAAAGGAAAATTAATCCAAACTGCACCCAACGCATTG
>OFRF01000398.1_pt1:7500-10798 | contig 10798 bp, 8 predicted proteins | sample 1543081 | NCBI WGS metagenome assembly OFRF01 (sample SAMN07774232, study PRJEB24372) | wastewater metagenome
CCTTTGGGTGGTGACATGTTCAGAAAGAAAACTCAATGCTGGTGATTCTGCCCTCAACTGCAGAGAAGATCGAGATCTCGACGTTGAGATTCCGGTAAACTTAGGGTCGTGGTTCGCTGAGACAGACACACCTCAGCGGGGTAAAAGGGGACGCCCTTTTACTCACACGGCGACGGAGGCTAACTTCACCTCGATAGACTGAGGGAGGTTCTCTAAACTCAAACCCCTAACCCATTACTTTAATTGAAGTCATGCGCTGCTGACCAACAGAACATGCAAAAACCCCCGAACAACTGGTAACCATGGATATCTCGGTTCTCGCAACGATGAAGAACGCAGCGAAATGCGATACGTAATGCGAATTGCAGAATTCCGCGAATCATCGAATTTTTGAACGCAAATGGCGGTCTCGGGTTACCCCCTTGACCACACCTCTCTGAGTGTCGGTTTAACCCCATGTCACCTATTTTTTAATTAAAAATATTGGTGTACGATAGCTGAGGGTAAGGCTAACCCCCTTTCCCTTTAAAGTCTGCCCACGCCGTTGGTGTGTCGGTGGCAAGTTGCTTTCACTTAATTGTGAATTCAATCCACTGACCCCGCGGCGAATACTGGGCCCAAGAAACAAAATCACCTAAACCGTGCAAAAAGAGAAGAACTGAACAGGTCGGCGTTAGTTAGGTTCGGACCGGGATCTGGAACTGGGCTGGAGCAAGGTTTCAACTCCTTTGGGTGAGTTGGGACTTTGTGGATTCAGCCCCGGTCTAGACGGGAACATACATCGCTCTTTGGGTAGTGGTGCTGTCACTCTTTGGGTAGTGGCAGGCTAACGACGGCACTTAATAGGACCTCTTTCTCTTTTTGATTCTATGAATTAGACCTCAGATGAAGTGGGAAAACCCCCTGAATTTAAGCATATTATTAAGGGGAGGAAAAGAAACTAACAAGGATTCCCCTAGTAACGGCGAGTGAAGCGGGAAAAGCTCAACCTTAAAATCCCCAGGTCTAACAGCCTGGGGAGTTGTAGGCTAGAGAAGCTCTCTCAGTGTAAGCCTGGTTATAAGTCCCTTGAAACAGGACATCATAGAGGGTGAGAATCCCGTCTTTGAGTCAGAGCTACGCACATACGAGGAGTTTTCGAAGAGTCGCGTTGCTTGGGAGTGCAGCGCTAAATGGGTGGTAAAGTTCATCTAAAGCTAAATACAGGCGAGAAACCGATAGCGAACAAGTACCGTGAGGGAAAGATGAAAAGAACTTTGAAAAGAGAGTTAAAAAGTACTTGAAATGGTTACCAGGTAAGGGAAGGAAACCAGTAATTTCTTTGTGTCACTTGCTCTTCCTTCGGGGGGAGTTACTTGGCATCGAGAAGAGTCCACAGCATGTAAGATCTACGGAGAAAATGCTTAGGTTGGTGCTTGCCTTCGGGCAGGTTTAACCTTTGCGTTCTACGATGGTCTTGCATGAGGAGTGATAAACCGCCCCGAAAGGGACGATGTCCAGGGTCTGTTTGCCTCAGTGCGTAGGAGAACAAAGTTCTGCTTGTACGAAGGGTGAATACTACTTTGGAACATCAGTTGCTGGTTTCGCGTTGTGGGCGAAATGGTTTTCTTCCACCCGTCTTGAAACACGGACCAAGGAGTCTAACATATATGCGAGTATTAGGCTGACAAAGCCTGATGCGTAATGAAAGTAAAGCTGATAAAGCTAGGTAGGAATCTCGCCCTCGGGTGGGAGGCACTATCGACCGATCGTTCGCTTGCGGAAGATTTGAGTAAGAGCATATATGTTGGGACCCGAAAGATGGTGATCTATGCCTGAACAGGGTGAAGCCAGGGGAAACTCTGGTGGAAGCTCGTAGCGATACTGACGTGCAAATCGTTCGTCTGATTTGGGTATAGGGGCGAAAGACTAATCGAACCATCTAGTAGCTGGTTCCCTCCGAAGTTTCCCTCAGGATAGCTGGAACTCACTCAGTTTTATCAGGTAAAGCTAATGATTAGTGGTACTTGGGTTGAAACAATCTGAACCAATTCTCAAACTTTAAATAGGTAAGAAGTCCGTGGTTACTTAACTGAACCCGGACATTGAATGAGAGTTCTTAGTGGGCCATTTTTGGTAAGCAGAACTGGCGATGCGGGATGAACCGGACGCAGATTTAAGGCGCCTAACTGTTCGCTCATCTAGATCCCTCAAAAGGTGTTGGTTCATATAGACAGCAGGACGGTGGTCATGGAAGTCGAAATCCGCTAAGGAGTGTGTAACAACTCACCTGCCGAATGAACTAGCCCTGAAAATGGATGGCGCTGAAGCGATACGGCCTAAAATCTGCCGTTAAAGTAAATGCGAAACTTTAACGAGTAGGAGGGCGTGACGGTCGTGACGAAGTCTTGGGCGTAAGCCCAGATGAAACGGCCGTTAGTGCAGATCTTGGTGGTAGTAGCAAATATTCAAATGAGAACTTTGAAGACTGAAGTGGAGAAAGGTTCCATGTGAACAGCAGTTGGACATGGGTTAGTCGCTCCTAAGAGATAGGGCAATTCCTTGCGAATTTTTTCAGTTTACTGAAAGCCTATCGAAAGGGAAGCAGGTTAATATCCCTGCACCGGGACGTGGATATTGTGTGGCAACACAACCGAACTCGGAGACGCCGGCCTGGAGCCCGAGAAGAGTTATCTTTTCTTTTTAACAGACTTATCCCCTGGAATCAGGTTAACTGGAGATAGGGGTTAATGTTTGGGAAAGCACCTCATATTTGAGGTGTTCGGTGCCTTCGGGACGGCCCATGAAAATCCGAGGGAGAGAATTATTCGCACTCCCGGGCGTACTCATAACCGCATCAGGTCTCCAAGGTGAAAAGCCTCTAGTCGATAGAATAATGTAGGTAAGGGAAGTCGGCAAATTAGATCCGTAACTTCGGGAAAAGGATTGGCTCTAAGGGTTGCGTAGAAGGAACCGTCGTGCCGAAACTGTCGTCTAGCTGGGGACTACTGAGGACTCGCAAGGGTCTTTGGCGGACCCTAGTCTGATGGTAGTGGACGCACTTCGGTCGTGGGCTGGTAACACCGTCCCCTCCTCTACAAAAAACAACCAACTTAGAACTGGAGCGGACAAGGGGAATCCGACTGTTTAATTAAAACAAAGCATTGTGATGGTCTTAACAGATGTTGACGCAATGTGATTTCTGCCCAGTGCTCTGAATGTCAAAGTGGAGAAATTCAAATAAGCGCGGGTAAACGGCGGGAGTAACTATGACTCTCTTAAGGTAGCCAAATGCCTCGTCATCTAATTAGTGACGCGC
>OFRF01000399.1_pt1 | contig 10758 bp, 9 predicted proteins | sample 1543081 | NCBI WGS metagenome assembly OFRF01 (sample SAMN07774232, study PRJEB24372) | wastewater metagenome
CGGGTCTTGCGGGCGGGTGCCTGGAGCCCTATAATAGGCGAACGAAAAGCAAGTCTTTTCGCCTTACGACCATTCGGCCTAAAGTCGAATCATTGTTGAACCCTTTGCTAGACGGAAAACCAGTCATCCTCAGTATGACTACTGCGAAAGCAGGCAAGAAAATTGAAGTCAACTACAAAACCGTCGTTGTCGTCCCTGGCCCATATCTGGGGTCTGGCACCGGCACATGTCTAGTAGCCGTTATTGGCAAAGGATCGGCAGTGGTACACCATGACCAGAAGAAGTCGATCGCCTCACTGATACTGGCAGGAATGCCATCAGTCCTAGCTACCCAGTTTGTTCAAGAGTTTCAACGTATTCACCAGGAGAAATGAAAATGGCAACAGCTAAAAAAGAAGTCGCAATCGCGGCACCCACAATCGGTAATGATCCTTTCGCAGTCGCGGAAGTCCCCGATTACATCAAGCAGGGCCAAGGCCGTGGCAGTGAGGAAGTCAAATCCTCCGACATGGTTTTGCCCCGACTGGAAATTGTGCAGGCGCTCAGCCCGATCAAGGAAACGAACCCGGATGCTCGTGAGGGGATGCTGTTCAACAGTGTTACCGGCGAGTTGCTCGGTGATTCCGTCTACTTCGTGCCGGTCTACTTCCGCATGGAATTCCTGATCTGGAAGGATCAAGATCAGGGCGGCGGTTTCTTTGGGTCGTTCCCCACGATGGAACAGGCCCAAGAGCGGCGCGATCAGGAAGTGCAGAACGGCGAGAACCCCGACTATTTGGAAATCGTCGATACCCCCGTTCATTACGGCCTGATCATCACACCCGATGGCCAAAAGGAACAGATCGTCATTTCGATGGCCAAGACGAAAGCCAAGGTCAGCCGGAAATGGAACGCCATCATCCAGATCGCTGGCGGTGACCGTTTCAGCCGGGTCTACAAGATCAGCGCTTTCACGGACGAGAACAAGAAGGGTCAGAAGTTCAAGAACTTCGTCGTGCAGCCTGCGGGATTCCCGCCCAAGGCGATCTACGAAGAATGCGAACGTGTCTACCAGTCCTTCCGGTCCGGCGAGATTGTGGCCGACCACGCCAGTGCAGCGCCGACACGCGATGCTGGTTCTGAGCGCGGCGAAATCTGACCTGACCAGCAATTAATGAAACCTCCCTCCCCCATGTGCTTCTCGCAGTTGCCAATGGGGGTTTTCACCCCCGGACCTCGGTCCGGGGGCTTTTTTAATAGTTAAATAGTATGAAACTAGGTAGTATCTGCCATGTTCACCCGGAGTTAGCGGGATTACGAGCATCCGACGGTGCCTGTGCTAAATGTAAGCAGATCAAAAGCACTGAATGGAGAAGCAAGAAGCGCGCCCTTGCCCAAGCCTCAAAAATTCAACAGTCTGAATTTGAAATCAGGGCCACCAAAAGGGCCAAATATCTTAGATACGTACTCGCCAAAGAAAACAGAATTCCACCGTGGGCTGATACGGAGAAGGTCAAGGAAGTGTATCGTCTTGCAGCAGAAGTCGGAATGACTGTGGATCATGTCATTCCTCTTCGAGGGAAACTGGTTTCAGGGCTACACGTACATAATAACTTACAGTTACTTGCCGGTGGTGAGAATTCAAAGAAGGGAAATAAATATGTTCCCTAATATCCCCGCAAACGAGATAATTGGGTTAGATTATGAAACCTCTGGGCTTAAGTATTGGTCGCCAGATTTTCGTGTGTTTGGTGTTGCTGTTGCCTATGGTGATAGTAATAGTCGTTATTGGGACGTGCGTGATACTCCGGGAGTTGTGGAATGGTTGCGTGACTTACTTCCGGGCAGAAAAGTCATCGCCCAAAACGCCCAATTCGAATACCAGTGCACTCGACAGTTCGAAATTGACCCCCGATCTGTGAATTGGTACTGTACGATGGTCACAGAGTGCCTTATTAATGAGCACCGTTTGACCTATGGACTCGACGCTATCGCCGGGTATAATGGCGTCGAGTCCAACAAGCTGCTGCTGCTGGAGGATATCCGTGTGGCGATGGGGTGGAGCAGTACCGCCGAGGTACTCCGGAGGCTCTCTGAGGTCCCCCCCGCTATAGTAGCACCGTACGGTGCGTCGGACGCTCTCCTCGCGCTCCAAATATACCGGAAGCAGCAGCGAGAGATTGATCGCCAAGAATTGCATCGAGTGGTGCGACTTGAACAAGACGTCATGCCGGTGCTAGCCGATATGTCATGGGGTGGTGTGCGGGTCAACTTAGAAGCCGCGTACGCCGCGATCCCCGCGCTCGATGAGCAGGAGGCCGCGCTACAGGCAGAGATCAACGAAATCGCAGGAGGTCCATTCAATGTCAACAGTTCCCCGCAGGTCCGGGCGTTTTTCAAGCCAGAACCCATCAACAAATACCAATGGAGGCTCATTGACGGAACGCTTGTTGGACCGACGAAGGGCGGCAAGGGGCCGTCTCTTGATCAAAATGTCATGCGGGAAATCAAACATCCGCTTGCCGAGAAAATACTGGCTCTTCGTAAGACCATCAAGTTGCGCGACACCTTTATCAAGGGCCATGTCATTGGAAGTGCTGATGGGGATGGATACGTACATACGCAATTCAACCAGACAAGGAACGATGCCGACGCTGGGACCGTCACCGGACGTCTTTCGTCTACGGACCCGGCTTTACAGCAGATCACCAAACGCGATAAAGCTAACGCCGCGATCTTGAGAGCGATGTTTTTGCCCGATGCGGGAGATGAATGGCTGTGTGCTGACTATTCTCAGGTCGATTTCCGATGTGCTGCCCATCTGATTAATGATCCGGAGATCATTGCGGCATACACTGAAAACCCGGCCTTGGATTATCATCAGATCGTGTCCGACATGACCGGAATACCGCGCAATCCCCCATATGCTGGTGCGCCGAATACGAAACAGATCAATCTTGGATTGGCTTTTGGTGCCGGTGCCGGGAAGTTGGCTTTTATGATGGGGATGGAATACCAGATCAAAGAGTGGCGTGGAAAGATGGCGTATCTGCCGGGGGACCAAGCCAAAGCGATATTCGAGTTGTATCACTCAAAACTCCCCGGCGTAAAACAGTTCATGAAATCCGCTGAGGCAGTGGCGAAAGAAACGGGATACGTTAAGACTGCAATGGGGCGGCGGTTGAGATTCCCGACAGGGGCACACAAAGCGGCGGGATTGCTTTATCAGGCGTACGCTGCTGACCTACACAAACTTGGTCTGATTGCTGCTGACCGAGTAATCCGCGAGAACCGATATCCGGCACGATTATTGATGTCGTGCCACGATGAAATTGGAGTGAGTATGGTTCAGGACGAGCAGGTCAAGAACCATATCATTCAACAGTACACAGACTTTAATTCCGACAGTTCTGTGGTCCGGATGCGCGTGCCAATTCGTGCGTCCGGAGATTATGGTATCAATTGGTGGGAAGCAAGCAAATGACACATAACATTGATTTGGTCATGGATTTCCAGTACGGCAGCACCGGTAAGGGGCTGATTGTTGGTTACCTCGCGAAGCGTGGGGATTACGACACCGCCATTTGCAGCTTTGCTGTCAATGCGGGGCATACCTATATTGACGAGGAACGTGGAATCCATTGCATGGTACAACAACTCCCTGTCGCGGCAGTTGCGAGTGAGACTGTCAAAACTGTGTTGATTGGTCCCGGATCACTGATCCATGGGCCAACTTTACTCAGTGAAATCACCAAGTACGGTGAGTACCTCAAGGGCAAGCGAATCTTGATTCACCCACACGCTGCCGTCATCGAAGACTACCACACTGATCAAGAAATCGAATGGGGCATGTCCAAGATCGGTTCTACTGTTCATGGTGTTGGGGCCGCTGCGATCGAACGCATTAAACGCAACCCCATCAATCCGAATATCGCGTGTCAGCGTTTTGTGTCGGGACCGATGAAGGGGTTACGGGACTATGTGGCTACCGTGCCTGAGTACACGGAAGCTTTATCTTTGGCTGAATCAGTGATGATCGAGGGCGCGCAGGGATTCAGTCTCTCGATGTATCACGGCCAATACCCATACACGACCAGCCGGGACGTAACCCCCTGGCAAATCGCGGCGGACTGTGGAATTCCTTACAAATGGGCATCGTACATCAAGGTAATCGGCACGATGCGGTGCTTTCCGATTCGAGTCAATAACCGTGATGGCTCCAGCGGCCCGTGTTACCCGGACCAATTGGAATTGTCGTGGGATTCTTTTGCCGGTCTGGGAATGAAACCCGAACTGACCACAGTGACCAAGCTCCCGCGCCGAATTTTCACGTTCAGTGGGATGCAGTCACAGGAGGCAGCATTTCATTGTGGCGGGTATTGGGATACCCGAGTGTTTCTGAACTTCGCCAACTATTGTAGTTCTTCCGAAGAGTTGCAGGAAATCATCAATAAGATTGAACATCCATCATCATTGAATATGAACCCGCCGAAGGTGGCTTGGTTGGGCTACGGCCCGGACGATGCCGATGTTTGTGACGTAACTGAGATGCCTTGATCATGGACATGGATAACCTCGCACTGGAAGTGCAAACGCAGGCCGATCGGCTGTTCCCAAAGCGCACTGACGTCAGCATGTTTTTGAAGATGTACTCCGAACTCGGGGAGTTGATCGATTCGGACGGGTCCCACGACGAGTACGCCGACATTATGATCATGTTGTTGGATTATGGCAGCCGCAAGATGATCCCAATTGAACAGGTCATCCGCCACAAGATGGAAATCAATGAACAGCGGAAGTGGACACAATCCAACCTCGGAGTAATGCGCCATGTTTAAGATCGAAGATTTTCTGGCATACGAACACGAGTACCATGGACTTGAAGCGGTAATGCGACTTCAGTCCGTCAAGCGGTGGCATATGATTGAAACAATCAGGACGCAGACATTGGCAGAACATTCAGCTAATGTCGCGATGTTGGCTGCACTGATCGCTCATACCGCCCCCATCGAATACTTCAGTAGCCCTGGGGATATTTCGATTATGGCGCTAATTCATGACATGCCTGAGGCGTTCACTGGTGACATTCCAAGCCACTCCAAGAGGCATATTTCTGGCATCGACTCCTTGGAAAAATCAGTGATGCCGAAACAGTTGGCGCGCATCGCGCCGGTGCCTTCGGACAATGATGCCGTCCTCTTGAAGCTGTGTGATTTGGCGGACGGTATTCGGTTCATACGAATTCAAGGGCTTGATGGTACGGCGGTACATGCACAGGAGGGGTTGGAGAATCAACTCACCATGAAGCGCATGGAGATGAGCGCTCTGGGGTGGCCCGAGCATGTCAGATCACACGTTATGCTCCATGTGCTTTTTTATGCGTACGAGGCACACTGAATGATCAGGACTCATGCGGAATCGGTCTTCAGGAAAGAGGTCGCGCAAGCGATGGAGGGTCATTGCTTATATACATGGCACGAAGATCGGATCATTTCTCCAGGAGTTCCTGACCTACATTACGTATGCAAGGGACTTCCTGGGGAATACCGGGTCGGGTGGCTGGAATTAAAGGCGATATCGGCATTCAGGGGCATGAAGAGAGTCCATGTGGAACCGTCACAACACCAGTATGCGAGAAAATGGGGTCCACATATGCCGATTCACTTCTTGGTCAAAGTTGGTAATAAGGCTTACCTGATCCCGTCGAATATGAGTCGCGAAATTTCATTGGCGGTGGATGCCTCTTATTTGGCAGCTGCGGCGGACCATGTTTACGATATGGCCACCGATTTTCATACGTTGCCGGACAAACTAAAAACAATCACGAGGATACACAATGGCGCAGTTTAAAGATTATGATGGGGAGTCACCTGCCATCATAATTAAAAATACTCTGGACATTATTCACCTTCCGGGCGAGGTGTTTGAGGTCCGAATCCCCAAGACGAAGATGGGGACCATAAGTGGATATTTTGATGACACCACTGTCGCGGCGGCATTGATCGCGAGAGAGAATGGGAAGCATCAGTCTATATACATGACAGTCAATCCGGTTGACCCGGATTTATTGGCCCGGTCCGCTAACCGATTAACCTCCGGGTCGTTCTTGACATCATCTGATAGAGACATCGTTCGCAGGCGGTGGTTCTTGATGGACTTTGATCCGGTCCGCCCTGTTGGGATATCAGCGTCCAGTCATGAGCTTCAACTTACCCGAATCAAGGCCGATGAAACAATCGGTTGGTTGACATCAATCGGGTGGCCTGAACCGATCATCGCTGAATCCGGTAACGGGGTGCATGTTATGTACCGGGTCGATGAACCGAATGATGACGCCACTCGGGTAGATTTCGAGTGCGCCCTTAAAATGCTATCGTCGATTTTTTCGGATGACGCAGTGAAAGTCGATGTCACAGTGTTCAACGCGTCGCGTGTCTGGAAAGTCTACGGAACGATTAGCATGAAGGGATCGTCCACGAAGGACCGCCCACATCGCGTGGCCATGTTCACCAAGATCCCCAAGGAGCGAGTACTATTGCGCCGGGATCAGATTGAAACTGTAGCACGAGCGTTACGCGACGCGAAATCGGATGAATTCAGGCAACAATCCGGTGAATTCATTGAGGATATGTCAAAGTGGTTGACTGACAGGGGACTGACGGTTACCAGTGGTCCACGCCCCATGTTCGGAAATGAGGGACAAAAGTGGACAATCACCAAGTGTCCTTTCAATGAGAATCACGACAACCCGATGGTGGGGTTGGTGAATAACCGCCCCGTATTCAGGTGTCTCCATGATTCGTGTTCAGCGTACCGTTGGAAGGAATTCCGGGAGAAAATCGATCCGACGTACAAGGACCCGGACACCATCTACGCTCGATTGAAAGAGTGGTGTGACGGCACTGATCAGAACATGGATGTTGAGTTGGTGCAATCTGCGTGCGCCACGGGCAAATTGTTGACGCCTGTCCTCAAGAACATTCGCAAAAACTGCACCCGATCCCGAGTGCTGCTTCTGGAAGATTTAATAAAAAATGAACGCGCCCGATTCCAACGCGAAACCATCGGCGATAATAACGAACGGGGTAACATAATCGGTCTAATCAATCGTACCCGTCAATTTCAAACCGAAGGCACCGTGCCTATGTATTGGATCGCGGATTACGATCATCGGGTTCGGGCAGGAAAGATCGGGGACATTGATAGTGCTCGGTGTGGTGAACAACATGAAATCGCGCTCATGGTACGATTCCACACTGCTGGTGACAGTTGGGTAAAACAAACCCACGCCAGCCAAGTAATCAAGTATCTAGCGGAAGAATACCGTGTCAACCCATTGCGCGTTCATCTGAAACAACTAGAATGGGACGGAGTGCCGCGAATTAATACGTGGCTGGCAGATTACATGGGGGCCAAACCCGGCCCGTATACCGAAGCGATCGGACGTAAATGGTTGATATCGGCAGTGGCCCGAGCAATGGACCCCGGATGTCAAGCTGATCATATGTTGGTTATAGAAGGGACACAGGGCATTGGCAAATCACAGGCGCTCCGCATTCTTGGCGGCCAATTTTATACCGAGTATTCGGGGGCCATGACGGGGGCAGGCACGAATCATAAGGACATGGTGGCCGTTATTTGTGGTAAAATGATCGTTGAAATGTCAGAACTGGCCACTATCCGCAAAGCAGATATGGAGGCGCTAAAAGCTATTCTGACGACGACGGTGGATGATGTTCGATTGAGTTACGAGCGTGACGCCAAACCGTACCCACGGACTTGTATTTTCGCAGGTACAACGAACGAGGTGGGACAGGCGTATATCGCAGATTTGACGGGCGCCCGTCGCTTTTGGCCATTCCATGCGGGTGAGTGCGCGCCGGTCAACACGGTAGGCCTGAAAGGAATACGGGATCAGCTATGGGCGGAGGCAGTCGCCGCATATGAGAACGGGGAAGATTGGTACACGGTTCCTCAAGAATATGTCTTGGAAGAGCAAGCCGACCGTCAAATCACAGTTGAAGGCAGTGACCCATGGTATCAAAAGATTCGGGATGCGCTGACCGATCCCGATAGTTATGCGAATGAATTGTTCGTTGCCGTACCGAAATACGAGAGAGGGCTACAAGTAGAAGGTTTTTGTGTCAGGGCGGGTCCGCTGCATAATATCTTGGGGGTTTTGCTTCGCATAGATACCGCCCAACAAACGACTGTGGCGGTAACTCGGGCGCTCAAGATTTTGCGCACGATCGGATTCATTAAGGTCCGCCCCAGCCAGAAGTGGTATGGGATTTCCTATGCGTACGAACTGAAAGAATCATCGATTCCACATTTGTGGTCGGCAATCGATGCCGCTAGATCAACTATGAAATTCCCAAAGAAGGAACCGCACAGTTGATTATTCTTGATTCAAATTGTTGACGGTTTGCCCGGCATAGACGCCGGGCGCGACTAACTTGTTTGCCACTTCTTTGATCTTTTTGACTTTGACTTTACGACGCATGCCTTTTTCCATGGTGTCCGCCACTTTCTTTGGATCGAGCATGTCGTTCGCAATCTCAATCGCCAACTTCCGGTCGATCTTGCCTTCAAGTCGATCAAGAATGGCATTCGCTACAGTCACCACCCGGCTTAGTGGGTTTGGTATCTTGCCGCCGCCGGTGGCCTCGTGAATCGATGAAGACACCGCTTGCCCCGCTTGCGGCGCGGCTTCACGACCTTTTTGGGCCAAGTACTTGTCCCGCGCTTCCCGAGCCAAGTCTGCGCGGATCGATTCAACCCTTTGTACTTGGTTGGGGGTCAACACATCCGACAACTTTTCGTACCGGGGGGCGTTCGTGAGCGATCTTTTAATTGTTCCGGGTGCGTCACGAACAGCGCCAGCGAATGAAGTTGCCTTCTGTTGGGCTTCTTCACCGATCGCAGGGACCAATTTGTCTTTCAGATACTGACCAACTTCAGCTTGGTTGATCGGAGCGCTGTCCGCCTTGAAGTTTTCCCGTGCTTTTGCGAGTTTGGGTGCGATCTGCTCAAGAACATCAGTTAAATCTTGCTGCGTTTGAATGAGCAGTCTCTTTTCATTGGCGTCGGTAGCCTCACCGATTTGTTTCCCGAGAGAGCGTCTGATCAGATCCAATCCTTCCACATCGCCTAGACTCGAGAAAGTTTTGTTTTCTTCTCTGGCTGATTTCACTGCATCTTTACGCGCTTGCTTGATCGAATCTCGTTTCATCAACAGATCGATCTGCGGCTTCAATGCTTTTGCCATATCAACATCGACACCTTCGGCATACGCGGCGGGGTAGTTTACAGCAGCGTTGGCTTGTCGCGCCGCCTTATTCGACGCTTGTGTGGCTTCCGTGCCGGACACCTTCTCGATCTGGGTGATGCGCGCAGCATTTGCGGCGTCGTCACGAGCGACGTATTTCGAGGGAGCAATTTTTCTGGCGGTTTCTTGCAACCCACTGAATTCCGCCCGACCCACACCCGCTGCTGCTTGACCGGCTGTGGGGGTACTTCCGGGCACGATTTCTTTTGCCGTTCTTAGTGCATTGATGATCTGGCCGAACTGATCCCCGGCAGCGGTCATATAAGTGCGCGCTTTGATGGCACCAGGATTCATCCAAGGTTCCATCGCAACTCGATATGCCTTTTGCCCGAGCCACCCTGCGACAGGGGACACTAAAGGAATTGCTCCGCCGACACCGCCACCGATCAAAGCATTCTTGACTGTCTCATCGACACCAGATACAGTTGAGGGCGTCGCTGCGCCCATTCCCGTGCCCACGCCGACACCCTGAGCTATCCTAGTAGCCATACCCGCCGCCTGTGGCAGCCGTGATACCGCCCCGGCCCCGGACGCCAGTGCCCCGAGTCCCCCGGCCACATCCCAGGCATCGGGACTGCCCATCCCACGCCTTTTCATCTCTTCAAACGCTCTGATTTTTTCAGCGGTCCATTTGCCGACGACAGGCTCGTTGCCCATTTTCTCAGCCAACCAATCACCTGCATTGGCCCCTGCTTGGAACGCTCCGACGACGGGAGAAGCCACTCCCCATGCCGCACGCACCGGGATCGACCCCGCTACCATGTCCATCCAGTCAGCTTTAGCGCCTGACGAGGGAGCTGCACCTGTAGCGGTGGGCCGGGGCTGGACGGGAGGTACCAAAGGTCGAGCAGTGGATAGATCGAATCCTCCCCCTGACGATCCCATGGTGTTGGCCCTATCGGTCAACACTTTTTCGGCATCTTTCCACGCCGCCATCTGAATGGCGTTGCCGCCTCTGGACATTTCTTTACGAGGGGCAATCAGATCTTGGTCGTTGCGGGAGCGTGGCGTTGGAGCGCCACCTGTAGCAGATACCATGTCCGCAGGACCTCCCGGAATTCCAGTATTGGTGGATTCCGGGAGGAGGCTTGGTTCGACAATGGGTTTAGCCGAGGCCAGATCGAACGCCATTATTTCACCTCAATGAAATTCTTACCATCAGGACTCACATACGCCTTATTGCCTTTGGCATCTTGATGTAGGTTCCATCCGGGAGGGATCTTTGATGTCGGTGCCGGTGCCGGTGATAAACTGCGCGCTCATTTTTCCTCCGCCGCCGCATTCTAGCCGGCACGGCTCCCCGCCCCGACATGACCGACTGGCTCGCCCCGGGACTCGCCCATCTCTGGCTGCCCTACACCCAGATGCAGACCGCCCCCGCTCCGCTGCCGGTGGTTGCCAGCGAAGGCGTGCGCCTGCGGCTGGCCGACGGGCGCGAACGCGTCCTGCAT
>OFRF01000408.1_pt1 | contig 10619 bp, 7 predicted proteins | sample 1543081 | NCBI WGS metagenome assembly OFRF01 (sample SAMN07774232, study PRJEB24372) | wastewater metagenome
TTCCGATCTTTTTCTTGAGGAGTAGAACACTATGGCACGAACAGTAAAAAACTTTGATAATTATCTCAAAGAGCGTCAGAAAACAGGATCGGAATTTATCGTTTTTGGACAGACTATTCAGCTCCCGCCTACACTTCCTTATGACGCAGTACTGCGCTTCTCTGCGCTCTCAAAGCGTAATGAAAATGAAGAAGTGTCTCATGATGACTTATTCCTTATTTTTGAGGCTGTCATCGGCGAGAAGAATGTGGACAAGCTTAAAGGTCATGTCGAATTCGATATTGATCTTATGACAGAGATTATACAGTTTGCATTAGAGGCCTACGGCGTGGATCAAAAGAGAGAACAGACTGAGGATGTTTCTTCAGGCCCAAAAGGATACGACGCCAGCAAGATAATGGAATCACCCTAGATAAGATATTGTATCATTTTGATACTGTTGAAAGTGATTTCCTCCGTGAGTATGGTATTTATTTGGCGTCTGATAGTCTTTCTTGGCGCTTGTTCATGAATCTTCTGTGCAATATGTCAAGTGCAAGCGTATTTTACTATATTCTCAGCAAAGAAGCAGAAGAAAAGAGAAATATTGTGGAGGGCGCTGAAAATATCGCAGATGACTTACGGAGGCTTATGGCAGGAAAGGCATAAAGGAAAGGAGTAAAAAAACCGTGATTTAGTAGCGAGAATACCAAAATGGCACTAACTGTTGGCGAATTAGCTGTGAAGCTGCACCTGAGTAGTATAGACTTTTCGCAGGAGCTTGCAAGGATCAAAGCAGAACTGCTTGCTGTAGCAAAAACAAACGTTGTCCTGAAGGCCGTACTATCTTTTGACAAAAAGGGACTCTTAGAAGCACAGAGTGCGACAGATACGCTAGGTTCAGGTTTGCGCTCTCTTCAGGCAGAGGCTTCTCGCACAGGGCAGTCTTTTTTCAATTTAGGGAATATCATTAAAGGGTCTTTATCATATTTTGTTGGGACTGCGCTTGTAAATGGCATGAGGGCGCTATCAAGTGGAATAATGTCCATCATTCCAACAGCGGCTAATTTTCAGGAGCAGATGGGTGCCGTAAAAGCGGTGACCGATCTGACAGGCATCGCCTTTCAAGATTTACAACAGAAAGCACTCCAGCTTGGCGCTAGTACTAAATATAGTGCGTCTCAAACAGCGAGTGCCATAGAAATGCTTGCTAAAAACGGTTTAACAGGGGCACAGATATTAAACGGCGGGATCGATGCTGCATTGGCGTTTGCCGCTGCAACTGGCACAGACTTGTCCCAAGCGGCAGACGTTGCCAGCACCGCTGTACTCCAGTTTAATTTAAGCGCCGAGCAGATGCCTTCAGCCGTCAATGCAATGACAGGCTCTATTAATGCATCACGCATGGGCATAAACGACCTTCGTCTAGCCATGGCAAACGGCGGAGGTATTGCTAATCAATACGGCGTATCACTACAGGATTTTAATACCACGATGGCGGCAGTCATCAATCAGTTTTCAGGCGGCAGCGATGCTGGAACTGCGTTTAAAACATTCCTGCTTTCCCTTACGCCCTCAACACAACCCGCTATAGAGACATTCAGACAGCTAGGACTTATTACAGCAGACGGTACAAATAAGTTTTTTACCGCAACGGGCGAGCTAAAATCCATGGAGGAAGTGTTCTCCGTTCTGAGAACCGCTATGGAGGGACTCACTCCTGCAATGCAACAAGCATATGGTAAAATTATGTTTGGAACCGATAGCGTCAGAATGATGAACGGCATCTTGCAGACAAGTGCATCCGAATGGGAAACACTCTCAGCAGCTATCAGAGATACTGACGCGGTGGATCAAGCTGCTATTCGCATGGATAATCTCAATGGAATAAGCGAAGGTATAAGTGGTTCCTTTGAGACACTGGCTATTACGCTGGGTTCTACAGCTCTCCCAGGATTGCAGGAACTAGGGACGGCGATCATTAGTATCATTAATACTGCAACTACTCTTGTTCAAGCAGTAGGTGGTACCCAAGAAGCGTTTCTGCAACTTTCGCCCGCGTTGCAAGTTGCTGTTATCGTGATACAGGATGTCATGAGCTATTTTGCTTCTTTAGCAGACGCTGCTGTTTCCTGGGGCCAGAACATTGGGGGTTCTTTTGCAAGTGGCATCATTGACGCTGCAAGCGCTGTAATTGATGCACTTATGGAGATGGGGTCTTGGATCGAGTATTGGCTTGCACCAGGGTCACCACCACGTGTAGCGCCCGATCTTGACATCTGGGGAAAAGAAGTTGCTGAAGTATACTTTAATGCGTTTGGGGATGCAGATTCAGGCATTATACAGAAAAAACTAGAGCATGTTCTTGATAAAGCATTTAATTTCTCCTTAGAGTCCTTGTCAGGCTTAAAACAATTGACAAGTCAAGCGCAAAATATACTTCATAGTATTTTTGATTCAACAACGACAAGTGACAAAATTACTGTTTTAGAAAAAACGTTAGGCACGAAAGAAGCAATAAAACAAGCGTTGCAGGAATTTGAAAAAACAGGGACTGTCACAGAAGCAACGTTTCAAAAGATCACACGTGCAGCAGGATCGGCAGGTACATATGTCGCACGCTATATTCAATTTTATTTTGATCAGCGCAAAGCGGCAGAACAGCTTGCAAAAGCGCAAGGTGTCCTCTACGCGGCACAGAAGAAACTCGCAGACCTTGAATCTGCAAAAGATCGAGAATCTCAACCAGTAAGAGCAGCACTCGCGGAAATTCAGGCAAAACAGGAGCTTGCAGACCTCGAAGGCGAAATAGTCGCACAGTCTCAGATAGCTCAAGCCGTAGGCGGTGATGGAAGTGCTCAGAAAGCAGCTAAACTAAAACTACAAGAGCTTGCACTCAAAAAACAATTACTTCTTATCGAGCAGTCTCATAAAGCTGGAATTGACCAAGCAGCAACAGAAATAGAAGCGGCCCAGCAGGCGATGAGCAATGCGGAGGAGAAAAAGCGGCAGGCAGACCAGCAGCTAGCTCTTGAGGAGTCAAAAATACAAGCAATGCTGGATCAGAATAGCCTGATCAAGGAGCAGATCGAGCTTACACGCCAGCTGATACTAGAGCAGGAAAAACAAGCCGAAGAGCAGAAAAAGGCACAAGAAGAAGTTTCTCCGAAGAAAAGTGGAGGCGGAGGCGGAGGCGGAAAAGAAGATCAGACTGCTGAGCGGAATGCAAAAGCACAAGAGCGCTACAATTATGAGCTTGCAGATACTGAAGGCAAATTGGGCCTACTTCGTGCGAGGCTTGCTACGGTGGAGGAAGGCAGCGCCGAATATTATCAAGTCCTTGGAGATATTCGTGAGCTGGAACAGAAACAGAGCAACGAACGGGCGAAACTGGCAGAGGAAGAACAAAAAGAAAAAGAACGTGCCATAAAAGCCCAAAAGGATTATGAATATAGTATTGCTGGAACAGGCGAAAAACTCGCTATTTTACGACAACGTTTAGGAGAAGTGAAAGAGGGCAGTGCTGAGTATTACGAAATTTTAAAGCAGATTGACAGTGTACAAAAACAATATGACACTGAGCTTGAACGTAGCACAAAAGGATCAGGAACGAGTGCGCCCAAAGGAGGAGGAGGCTCACAGCCCAAAGCACCGATAGGAGGGACAGGGAGAAGAATTCCCAGTACGCCGTCGTTGCCAAAAGAAATAGGCAGTACGACAAAACCCGTTACTGAATTCGCTAATGATGCAAAACAAAAAATACAGGATGTGCGAGACAAAGTAGAAGCGTTTACTGCAAGTGTAGATACCGCTAAGCGCAAAGTAGCTGAGTTTACAAGTCCGATTACAACACTCGCGGGAAATTTGCAATCATTGTTGCTGCCTGCACTGGCTGCACTGGCTACTCCTATGATCGTTTCTGCTCTCGGCAGTATCGGGGTAGCGCTTGCGGGTCTGCTTTCTCCTATTGCGCTTGTATCTCTCGCCGTAGGCGCACTTGTACTTGCGTGGCAGTCTGATTTTATGGGTATTCAGGGGTATACTTCACAAGTTCTCGGCATCATTCAAGGTATTTTTGTCTCATACTCGACCTTGTTTTCCACTATTTGGTCTGAGAATGGGGAACAAATTACACAAACGTTTATGACTGCTTGGGAGTATATTAAAACTATCCTTGGAACTCTTTTGTTAGGCATTGTGAGTATTTTAGGAAGTATTCAAACATTTATTGAAGATCATAGCGCACAAATACAAGCTATCCTTGTAGGTGTCTGGCAGATTATATCCGGTACGGTCGTTGGTGTTCTTGGCGTAATGGCAGGTATCATAAGTGCTATTCTGGCGGTCATTCAAGGCAATTGGTCAGGCGTCTGGGAAGGTATCCGTCTTGCTTTTTCTGCACTCTGGAATGGAATTGTCACGTTTCTTACGGGCATTCTCTCCATTATTGCGGCATTGTTTGGTACTAGCCTTGACGCTTGGCAGACTCAGTTTACAACATGGATAGGTGATATACGAAGTCGCTGGACAGCATTTTGGGGCGTTGTTTATGATACTGCGTCTAAACTTATAAGTATAATTGTGTCGTGGGTGACTGATCGCCTTATGGAGTTAGGGCGAAACTGGACAACCTTCATCTCAGGGGTACAGACAAACTGGGGCATGTTCTGGGGTTCCATCTTAGAAAAGGCAAGTTCAGTTCTGGACTCTGTCTTTTCAGCCGTGGTATCGGGGCTACTCAATGTAAAAGCACAATTTGATACCATTAGTGGTGCAATTAGTTCTGCTTGGAAAACAAAACTGGCGGAGCTACCGATGGAGGCACAGACAGAGCTGAACAATATTAAAGCAAAATTATCAGGCATGGTCAGTGAACTTTCCGCTGCTGCAAAAGGTATTGGTACTGGCATCGTGGAAGGAATCAAAAAAGGAATCAGTGATGGTATTAGTGGCATTGCAGACGCTGCAAAAAGAGCAGCACAAGCAGCAGTAGCAGCAGCAAAGGAAGCTTTAGATATAAATTCGCCCTCTCGTGTTTTTATGGCTATTGGGGAACGCACTAATGAGGGTCTCGCTCTGGGTATCACAGACTCAATAGGAAAAGTCACAGACGCTATGGATTACGCCCTCGGTCATGTGGTACGTGCTACAGACATGTCAGGAAAATTAGGAGAAGTGCAAACAAGAATTGGGGAAGCAGTCCAAACCCAGTCCCTTGGCATGCCTTCACTCGCGTATGCTACTATTCCTACTCCTTCTGCATTCCCGCAAGTACCCTCTTACGTGAATAATTTTTCATTCACCATTGATGCACGGGGAGCTACCATGACGGAGGATGAGTACAGACACATAGTCCGGACTGAGATAACAAAACAAGTTACAGAAGGCATACACAGGAGAAGAATCTAGTGGCTTTTGATTTTATTAATTTTGATGGTGTAAAAAACATTTCTGTCAAAAATGGAATTGTCGGTGACGTTGAAGTTAAAATGATCGCGGATTCTTGGACAGAAGAACCTGTTCAGTACGATACATTCAAGAAGAAGTATCAAAATGTTGCGGGTTCTTTCGACCTGCTTGTGCAAGGTGCTACCGCCTCTGGAGTCTATAATGTTGTCAATGATTTACGTCAAATTGTAAACATTATTAATCGCTTTGGACAAGGAGACACTCGCTATAATCAATGGTTGTCATACCCTGGTGGCTCTATATTTTTTAATTCTGCTTCCCTATCCGTTTGGAACAGTTTTACGTCCATAGATTCGCTTAAAGCAGTTAAGTGTACTCTTTCCTACGAACGATACCCATCAATATTTAGTTTGAATTTAGAATATCCTCAAACATACGCGGTTTCCGTCGGCGCAAACGATAAAATAGCAAGCATTACTGGATACAGAAACGAGGTAGAGAGTCCTGTCAATATTATTGCATTCTTAAATTCTCAATCCTATGTAACGCCTTCTGGCTATTTTTTGTTCTCGAACCATGGCATTACAACTATTAGTGGCGGCTATTTCACGTATGCGTCCAATCTCTCTAGTAAACATATAACACAGAGTAATGTTAACGAAAACGTAAACTTCGCATTTAGTACGTACGATGGAACGGTTAGATCAGGGGTACAGCGCACAACGCCTACCACGCTAAATGTTCCTATTGTTTCGTCAGGAAATATTTACGGGAACGGACTGTTCACCCCTAATATTGTCGATATTGGCCCCTATGCCTGTGATATATTTTTAGTCTATAAAACAACCGGTAATACGGAATATGATGTTGAGTTATCAGCACAATGGTTCGGGACTACCGCTGATTTTTTATCAACTGGGGTAAAACGACTAAAAAATAGTTCAACGCCTACTATTAGGTATCTAGGGGAGTTTCAATCAAAATCGACGTACGAACGTGCATTACTTGTGCAGCAAATTATCCCGCGTGGTGTGACCGGAGGCTCTCTGTATATAGATCGCCTTGTTCTACAGGCAAAAGATAATATTGCAAACACAGTGCAAGTTGGATCATTGGCAATTCCGTCAAAGAAGCTCGCTTCCCCCGACTCCCTAACGGCGTCTGGGACACTTTCTTTTGAGTTTCTCAATGGCTATTCTTCTTTTTTCCCAGACTCACGCCTACGGGGAGACAAGGAATCAACGTTGAGAGTGTTTCGCAATATGTTTGATATCTTCGGGTTTCCCGTTGGTCAAGTCTCTGTTGGCATTCCTTCCTATAGAGGAGATATTGATCTTTTCTACAAAATGTTGGATGAATACACCTTTACGCAGCCTTCTCCCGACACACGATATTCCAGCGGAAACTATTCTATGCTCTTCCTAGCTACGGGGAGTACACTTAATACCGCTTCAGGTCTGAATAACTGGGTGCATACGAACCAATTAAATCAAAAAACACAAATTACGTGGCTTTACTCTATTCCTGATGTCCATGTGGAGCTTTAGCAATGATAGGTCTTTTTACAGCGTATAACGGGGAACTTTTCAAGGATATCACACCAATTGCCTATGCTATTGAGACAACAACAAATAAATACGGATTTTGGTATTTCACGTGTAAGCTCAAGATGGATTCGGAGTCAATTGCAGCTCTTTTTAAGCGGAGAAGTATTTTACATCTTTATTATGGGGATGGAAAAAATACATGGTTTGAAGGGAGAGTCGAAGATATCGAATATAGTCAAGAACCGTCTCTTACTGCATATGGCTATATTCGCTCCTTTTCAGACATACAGATTACTGATGTATGGAGTACAACGCGGTATGATCGCTGGATTACGCAACAATCAGGCTATCTCGTTGCTTCTGACGCATTCACAGCGGATACCAACGAAAGATTATATGCAGCGGTCAATAAAAACACAAACCCCGCTAATTATAGTCCAGCCTTGCCAAGACTATGGTTTAACGCAAAATTAGGCCGACCTGAAAAAGCAACACGACCTTTCCACAGCGCAAAGGCTACCGTATCCATTAAAAATAAGCCACTTATTACGCATCAAACTATTTTCCGTGGGGTCGATCAGAGTGAGACAATGATTGCTGATTTTTGGCTGCAAACAACCACGGCAAGCGGGTTTCAAGCGAATGTGTCAGGAAGCGTGCCAAACTCTCACGCCATACTCATGTATGATTCCTACTACTCTAATGCGCTTTATGTAGGTGAAACAGGGGATTCTAGTGTGACCTACACGAGCTTTCGTGTAGGAACGACCGCTTCAATCCTAACGGACACATTGTATGCAGATGAGATACTTAGATATGTTTTAAGTGGTGTTTACACGCTCAACCCAGGTTTTATCAACGAAACATCAAAATTTATACAATCACCACAACAAGATATTCAAGAAGCATGGTTTGAGGATATGTCAGGTCTAGAAGTTATACAGTTTCTTCTCGATATTCCCAGCAGCAGCGGTGTCAATTTTGAATGTAAAATATGGGAAAATCAGGAACTCCTTTTCAGGCCTGAAAAAAGTGTTTACAACACGTGGTACATATCTGTTCCTACATTTACGCTCAAGCGCACACTAGAACAGACATTTAATGCTTGGAGAGGTGTGTACTCAAAAAAAGTGTATCAGAAAAATGGAAACCTTGAAAAACCAGAGCCGAGTGACGGAAAAGAGCGTGTTTTTAGAACAGATTGGTATGAAAACGCGGATTCAGTTTCTCAATTTGGCTTGAAGCGCCAGAATTCTGTCAATATCCCAACAGATTCTACAACTCGTGCCGTAGCCAAAACCCAGCAGATTGCACAGTCTAAACCAAGTTTACAATTAAAATCTGAAATACCAGTATCGTATGTTCTTGATATGTTTGGAAAGAAGAGAGAGGCGCGTCTTGTCCGATCTGGGGACAAAATAGTTGTACAGAACGTACCGGCAGCACTTGTTGACGAAATAGAAAATACCTTTTGGGTAGCAGAAACAAAATGGAACGAAGAAGAGCGCATGATGTATATTGTGCCTGAAGAGCCAATTGATACACTTGCTACTATTATCGGTTCTTAGGAGTCTCCATGGTAACACAAACAAACTTAGATCGCTATTTAGATAGCGTGCGTCTGTATCTGGGGGATCAGGAAGCGCCCTACAAACATTCTGATCCGTTGCTGCTCACGGCACTTGTAGAAGCTGTTCGATTTCTCGCTTCCCGCTGGCAAAGTCGCTATCTGATATATTCTCCCTCTATGCTTGTGTCAGATGATGGAACAACAAAAATCGTACAGACTCCTTTCGGGAATTGTCCGGTACCAAGTTCTATTCAGGAAAATGACATGTTCCAAAACTGCTACGCGCAAAAGACAGCAGGATTTATGGAACTCGCAGATGAGGCTGCACTTATTCTTGCGACCTCCTATCTTCTAAGGAGAGCAAAACTTCAGAGTACTAGTATCAGTAATTGGACAACACCCGATTTATCTTTTAGTAATGTTGAGTCAAGTCGTTCTGCGAGAGAGATGTTAAATGCTGATCTTGCTATGCTTGACCTACTTTTTAAAAAGAAATTAGGTGCGATCCAATGGAGTCCCTTTCAGTCAAACCTTATACAGCATCTCAATACTCTCAAACACACCGTTTAGTTGGAATAAAGGAGAAGGATAATGGACAAGAAAAAATTACTTATGGTCTGCGATTTTGTAGCACCTACCGGCTTTGCACAAGTAGCGCATAATCTCGCCGAACGTCTCCGCCATACGTGGGATATTGATGTACTCGCTATTAACTATCATGGTGACGCGCACCCTTGGCAAAAAAAAGTACATCTGTATCCTGCTTCCGCCGAAGGCGATGTGTACGGACTAAAGAGGTTCCCTAAATTTGTGGCTAGTCAGCAGTATGACTTGGTTTTTATTCTTAATGATATTTGGATCATTAACATGTATTTAGACAGTATACGGCGTTTTCCAAAAGACAAAAAACCGCCTATTATTTTTTACACTCCTGTTGACGCACAACATATCAAGCCAGAATTTATTGAGCCTTTGCAGCAAGCTAACCATGGTGTTTTTTATACTGAGTTCGGGCTACAGGAGGCGCAAAAAGCAGGTCTGTCCATGCCTACAAGTATCATTAGTCATGGCGTAGACACAAGCGTATTCTACCCGATGCAAAAAGAACAGGCGCGAGCAGCGTGTCAACTGTCACAGCAACATGTTCATGCAGATTGGTTCATCATGCTCATGGTGGATCGAAATACCATCCGCAAACGTCTTGACCTAGGAATCTATTACTTTTCAGAATGGATAAGACGCACGAAAAAGCCAGAAACAGTCAAGCTGTACTATCACGGCGTACTGCGGGATCAAGGCCCAGACCTTCTTGATCTTGTGCGCTATTATGAGATTGATAAACATTTTATCCTCACGCATCCAGACATGAATCATCAAAATATGGTATCCCTCGATCACCTGAGACATATATACAATAGCGCTGATGTTTTTTTTAAGCCTACATGTTCGGAAGGCTGGGGACTGACTCTCAGCGAAGCTATGGCTTGCGGGGTGCCATCATTATGTGCAAATTCTTCAGCCTTAGGGGAATGGCCTAAAGGTCATGTTGAATATATAGACATTATCCCGAACTTACCGTTTGTTAATCAAAACAGCATTAACACGATCATGGACACTATTTCTCTTGATTCCTTCATAGAAAAAGCTGAGAAGCTCTATAACGATAAAACATTGAGAAAAAACCTTGGATACGATGGGTTTCTTCATATGCAAAAGGAACAATTTCAATGGAAAAGTATTGCTGGACAATTTGAGCACCTTTTTAATCAATACACGCCGCGGGAGAATAAATAAATGTACGTAGGGCCAATTATTCAATTATTGCAGCAGACCCAGAAAAATCTTTCAGGAAAACACGCAAAAAACACATTAATTGCACTAGAATCACTAGGATTGCAGATAGATCGAGCTACGTTTCTTCAGATACGAAAATGCATTCTAGACGGGTACAATGACATGTTTCGTGACTTTGAAGAAATAACAGCAAAACTATCCCCTCCTGAAGAAAAAATCTCTTAGAAAATTCGTCTTTGTAGGGCTTGACTTGTTGACGCTCCTATGGTATAGTCTAAGAACACACGTGTTCTACAGGACAATTGCTATAGGGGCGTTTT
>OFRF01000410.1_pt1 | contig 10586 bp, 14 predicted proteins | sample 1543081 | NCBI WGS metagenome assembly OFRF01 (sample SAMN07774232, study PRJEB24372) | wastewater metagenome
GACTTGGCTTGCTTCTTCGATTGCCGCATCTCTAAACGCCGCACCCGCTTCGCCACCGATGCCGCTTGCAAAATCTTCGATGCCTGTGGTAGCAAATGATTCTAAAAACTCTTTAGTCTGTTTTACCTGTTCCATTACCGCATTTAATGATGCGGTTTTATTGATTGGTACAGGGTCAACAGGTGGCAAGCCTTTAAATTTGTTATAGACGTTTTCGGCTTTAATCATTGCATTGGTTAAAGCTGCAACGTTAGTGTTATAAACGTCCATCACCGCGGCGATAGGCACGGCAACACCCATCACAATGATATTACCCAATGTGCCAATAGCCGCTGCTGTGATTTTGACAATGCCATTGGTGGCGGTAAAGATGTTAATTAACTGTGCGCCAAGCTCAATTGATAAAAACGTGAGTACGCTTATATTGTTTTCTAAGTCGCTACTGTCAACATTAAACATCGCGTTTAGATTGCGTGTGGCAACCGTAAAGGCTGGGCTTAAATCACTGCTAACAATCTCAGTTGTGGTACGCAAGTTTGCTATAAGTTTGTCAAACTCTTTGTCTGCTTCAATCGCTCGGCTTACGTCTAAATCATCAATTTTTGGTAGTAAATTATCAAACTCATTGGCCAATGCTTTTACATTAACCTCTGTGAGTTTTAGCGCTGGTATCCAGTTATCACCAAAAAGAGTAGCACCTATTTGAGCCTTATCGGCTTGGCTGCTCACTTGACCTAAGGCATTAGCAACGGTGATTAGCTGTTCATCTACGCCTAATTTAGTCAACTCTGACATTGACAAACCTAAACGCGCAAAGGATTCTTCAAAGTCTTTATTGCCATTGGCAGCTTCGCCAATCTGCTCGTTAAGCGTTTTGGCCAAGTCAATCATCATGTCAGTCTCAAGGTTTGCACCCTCTGACACCGACCGCAATCGCGCTAACTGATTGTAAGTTAGGTTTAGACTGTTAGCTAATGAGTTAAATTCGCGGATAGCGTTTGATGTGGTAGCAGTCAACACCCCGACAGCCGCCGTTGCTGTAGCGATTGCAGCCGCTAACATTTTCGCCTTATCAGCCGACTGCCCAAAACCACTTGATAACGAGTTATTAGCTTGTTGGCCTTGTTGCTGTGTGTTGTTTAGCTGTTGATTGACTTGTTGTAGGCTGTTTTGTAACTGCGTTACATCGGCGCGTAAACTTATAACGAGGTCGTCAGTTGTTGCCATGAATTTTGTCTAACTCCTCATTTAGTTCTTGGAACTCGGCCAATGACATCGGCTTGCTGTAACTTTTACCTGTGCTTATTTCCATTTTATCTAAGTGCGTATCCCATAACGCCCAAAAATCAAACGGCGTTAATTGCCACGCATCACGCGGCTGTATTGATAAGTAGATGACAGCACTCGACCACAACTTATGCCAAATGCTGCCCTTGCCTACTTTTTTTCGCCGTCCTCTGACACGGTTTTGATGTCGGTATCGCTACCAGCCGTTAAAATGTTACCCGCAAAAGTGGCAACCGCAATGGCATAATCACTAAGGCGTTTTGACTTGAGCATACGCTTGTAGAATTCTTCACGTGTCCACCAATCAGGATAACGGCCAGTTGTTGGCACTGCACAAGCAAGCAATGCTTTGGTGATGTCGCCTACTTTTGGTTGTTGCATTTGAAAAATCAACTCATAGATAGGCTTGCCTGTCGCCGTTTCTAATTTGTCTAAATTCTCAAAACTCGGGACTAGATTAAACTCCAATCCCTCAATGTCTAACAATACTAAGCCGCGCATATTAAGGTGCCGCCGTATAAGTGATTGTACCCGCGCTTTCTAAGCTCATGCTAAAGTTTTCTTCTTTGTTGTATTCGCCTGAACGCTCACAACTAGAGATAGCCCATAAGCCTGCCCACGCCTCGCCAGTGCCTGATTCAATCTTGCAGTAGATATGCGTATTGGCGTTAGCCGCTACCATGACATGGTCAGTAAATACCGCGTTATCAGATACCACGCCTGACACCTTGCAAGAATAAGCGCGAACACCCGCACCCTCTAACAATTGACGCGCTCCGCTACTGTCTTTGTCTGTTACATCTACCGTCTCATTACTGATAGACAAAGAGTCAGTTTTGCCGCCACCGATTACCGCAAAAACATCGGGGCTAGTGCTTGTGCGTACTTTGATACGAAAGTCACTACCTTTATATTTAGCCATTATGCCACCTCACTGATTAACAAATTAAAACGCATCACACCATGGCGCGTAATGCCGTCTGTATCAATAACCATGTCATGCCGTAAGAACTGACATAACACACTTTGCCCACTCTCTAACGTTAAATCTTGGTTATGCAATGCCGCATGGCATTTGTCCATCAAACCACGAATCTCTTTTGTTCCCTCGACACGACTGCCAATGTGCAACGTGATAACAGCCTCTAAACCGCTATCATCTTTATTCGACCAATCAGCAGCACCGCCGTCCTCTAACCATATCTTAGGAAATGCTGTTTTATCGTCTAAAATCTCTTTAACTAAACCGACTAAGCCCGTTGAACCGTTTAGTTTTACCCATACCGCTTTAATGTAACTATTAAATAAGCTCATATCGGTGGCACTCCTTGCATATCGCGCACCGCTTGATTAACCGCGTTTTGCACAATAGCAATGGCTTGTTGTTTCTTAGCTTGCAACCCTTTGAACATAAACGGACGCGGCTGCAATCCTCTGCTTAAATCGCCATATTCTAGCCGTTTGGCATAAGGTGCAATTGAGTGAAGCGATAAGATTCTAACTCTTAAATTTTGTAAATCTGGCTCAATTTGAATTGACCGCACCAAAAAGCCTAAGTCTGTGGCGGGTGATTCATTCGGCGCGGATGCTGTATGTGTCCTGTTGGGATTGGTCTTGACGTAAGTTTTACCACCACGCGGCGATGTTTGGATATTACGTCTTACCTCGGTAGCGACAATCTCACCCGCAATAATCAGATTTGCCTCAAGCCTACGTTTTAAAGCCGCGTTTAATTGTGCTACCAATGACATTATGCAGCCTCCAAAACAAACCCAAACCCGTCCTCTAATAGCAAGAATCCACCATCTTCTAACAGTATAAAATTATTATCCACTCGGCTAATAGTATCAGCACTTTCTAACGTGATGGAATAAAGCCCATCTTTGTTATATTCACCCGATGTCTCAAAAGCCGATAAAATAAAACCACCTGAATATATTTCGCCATTATTACTATTGATTTTTACGTTAAGTATTTCGCCTGTATTGGCTGCATAACTGATTTTTTTATAACTGTCTGCACTACTAATACAGCCCTGTGCCTTAATGCTAACAGACTGTATGCCGCAATTCTCTAATAGTTCGCGCTGTAAATCGCCCTTGCTAGTCACATCAACTGTTTCATTATTTACTGTCATAGTGGTTGTACGCATCGCGGCTAATACCGTAAATACGCTATCAATCTCAACCTCTAACAAAAATAATGCGCCTTTCATTGTGCTACTGCTCCCCACAATTCGGCTTTGATGTCGTAAAAGTCTAAATCATCATTGCGTCTGCTAATACCTGTAATGCGGTAATACTCGTTACGATGGACAATGCGTATATTATCGCTATCGCGTGTTGCTGGCACTGTGACTGCTTGGTTTTGTCTGATTGTAAATGTATAACCTTGCGTGTGTTGATTCTCACCACGATAAAACCTTTCACGCTCGCTCTGTGGTGTCGCTTTCGACCATACGCTAACGAGTGTTGACCAGGTGCTAGTAAAGCCGCCTTGACCATCGCTTGCTTTGGTGCATTGCTGTATCGTGATGCGGTGCTTTAGTTCGCCAATGTTCATACGTTAAATACTCGGTATTGATTCAACACGCTCACAACATGGGCGGGCAAATCGTAAGAGCCGCGATTATAAAAACGGTATGTGACAAGGTCTTTTAGTGCTTGTGTAAGTGGTGCTAGGCTTGATAATGCTGTCGCCATTGTCCACTCAATAACGATTAACTCATCATTTGAATAGTCATAATTTAGGCGCAAACAGCCTGTTACTTCGTTAAATAAATAATCTGTAATTGTATCGCCGTCAACAGTGACAGCAACCGATGATGCGGTAATTCTTGGTGAGTAAAAACGATTTTTAATTGTTTCAGCAATGTATTTTGTACGCCAAACTTGAGGCCGTAATACATTTTTAGTGTATGACTCAACCTCGCGTCTGCACGATGTAATCAAAGAGCTAATCAAGCTATCTTCATCACTGTTTTCAACTTTAGCCCAGGTTTTAACTTCGGCTGTTGTTATCGGTTCACTTCCCGATTCACTGATTAAAATAGACATGATTAGCCCTTTTCATTGGTTAGTTAGCTAGGATTAACAGTGCCTTGCAAACGTAAACCAAACTTAACAAACGATGCGCCAACGCTTAATGTAGATGCAGCAGCAGTTACGGCTGTTGCGCGTACATAGCGTTTAAAACCAACATAACCAATGTTAGACACACCAGCCGCGCTTAACGCCGCACTTGCTTCGGTATTAGTTAAATTAGCATCGGTAACGGCTGCATAAGTCACGTTATCATCGGAGTCTTCGATTAACGGTGTCACGCTACCATCTGTATATGCGCCGACTTGGAAAATTAACTCCAAGCCCTCGCTACCTTGACGGTCAATCACCGCACCAACAACATCTTCACCGTCGGCAACGGCTGTTAATGCAATGGCAACGCCTACGCCAATTTGATTGTGTAAATCTTTATTGATAGTCATGTTACATTGCTCCCATTAAGCCTTGAATTCAACAAAACGGACGGCTTCGGAATTAACCACATCGCCACCTGTGCGTTTTGTGAAGTACCATTGCACCACATCTGGATTAGTGATGTTGTCACGAATGACATTAACGCCGCGGCGGTCAACAATTTGATAGGCTTGGTTTAAATCGCCCACAAACATAGACAAGCTGTCGTTAGCAATATCGGCCATGTGGTCAAAATCAGGAACAACAGGAATACCCAAAATCATACCAAACGGCGAATCTGTCAAGTTCCAGGTTGGCTGCCAAATAAAGTTGCCATCGGAGTCCTGTAACTTCATTGCCTCGGCAAAGGTGAAGCGATTCATGCCCCAAATTGCACCCGCACGATAAGCACCGCGTAAGGACATAGCAGCATCAATCAAAATCTTGCCACCGTTTGGAGTTGCAGCAAAACCACCATTAACACCAGTTTTGAACTTTTGTACTGTACCCCATGCACGGCTATTGTCGCCCGTGTATGCAGTAGCAGCAGTCATCATGCCGCGCGGCTGTAACACACCGTTACCTAAAAGGAAACCGTAAGCCTCACCCTCAGCAAAACCTTGAGCCGCATCATTAATAATCATTGCTTCGATGTCATAATCAGCATCTTCAAGCATTTCAGTGGTGGCGGTTGGGTATGCGTAAAGTTTTTTAACTTTGATTTCGTATTGGCCAAACTGTTTAGTTGCTGTGGTGCTTGGCGTATTGCCTTGAAAGCCCCATGAGTAACTATTGCGGCCATTGTCAATCAAACCAGTCACTGTTTCTTTGCTAGTGTTTTTAACATTGGCAAAACGACGCACAGGTGAATTGTCGTGAATACGTTGGATAATACGGCCAGTTGTGTCAGACGTAGTTAAATAACCGCCATCAGGATTGGTGATTGTGCTTAATGCTTTTTGCTCAGTGTCGCTTAATTGCATACCGCGCATTTTTTTGAATAACGCGCTTTTTGCTTCACGCACTTCTTTGGTTAAACCATCACCACCATTTTGCAATTGTGCTGATTGGGCTGCTTTAACTTCTTGAATTGCTTGAACCAAACCAGTGATGTCGTTTTGAATCGCATCTTGTTTGGATTTTGTTTCTGCTAAAACATCACCATGCTTTTTAACTTCGGCAATGGCTTGTTCTTGGGATTGGCGCAATTGAGACACGGCATTGCCTGCATCATCAATTAACTTCTTGACTTCGGTAATATCAGTCATGGGACTAACCTCGCAACGTTTGATTAAATTTCACTAATGAAGCGGCTAACTCATCATAATTAGGCTCATCATCTCGAATTGCCTTGATTTTGCTGATTAGTGTTTTCGCCTCAGAGCGTGATAACTTACAAACATCGCGCAGGTAATGTTCACAGTCTCTTACAGTGTCTAGTTTACACGATTTCATGTCATTGACAAGGGCATTGGGATTCATCGCAAATGTGACGAATGAATACTCCATAACCGACAATTTTTTGATGATACGCGTGTCATTGTCATAGCTAAAGTCGTCAATTCTAAAGCCGATGGATAACCCGTCAATGGCATTATTTTTAACTAAAGTACGCGTCTCTTGTGCCTTTTGAATATCAAGCAACAATTCACCGTCAACAGCTAAACCGTTATCATCTTCACGCATTGATAAGGTCTTGCCAATCGGCTTATCCCAGTCATGTTGCCATAACACACGGACGCGGCTCGGGTCAGCTTTGTCTAGCCATTCACTAAACGCACCTTTCAAAATAATATCGCCGCCTAAATCTACGTTTCCTGTAACGGCTGCATAACCACTAAACGCACCATCACCCGCTTCTTTAAAGTTACTATCAACAAGACTTAATGCCTTTGTGTAATGTAAACGCATATCATAACCCCTCAAAATTATCTAACATCGTAACCCAAAACACACCGACAATTGATAGTATTTTCCGCGCTCGCTGTCGGGTCACTCGGATGTTTCATTGATTCGCCACCCACATTAAACGGCTGCCCCATTGGTCGTGTTTGGCCATTAGCGTTTTTATGTGAGTCTCTCACCCGACCATCGTTTGTGCTAATCCACTCGACAACAACGTCAAGCCCCGAATCGGTGGCGGCTGATTCTGCTCTTGTGTACTGTGATACATTCGCGGCCTTGTGCGTTTCTGTACGCGCTATTGTCATCGCTCGGCTCACTGAGTTTTGACCACCTATCCTGTTTGCAATAGCATTAGCTACCTTAGTCGGTGTCGCGGCGTAAGGGTCGGCTATGCTCGCTTGCATAGTCTGCATGATAACCGCGCTTGCAATTGCCACTGTATTAGAGCTAACTGTTGTTGCTGTGCTTAATACGTTAGATGCTAAGATGCTGTAAATACTATTCTCGACAAAGTTATCAAAGATGTCTTTTTTGCCTGTGAGTTTAAACACCTTAAACCGTTCCGATGTTTCCTTGCCTAAATCAGTTAAAATATCGGTCATGCGTGTTTTGTGTTGTGCTTGAATCTCGGCGAATTGGCTGTCGTTTTGGTTTATTTCGTATGAGTTAGCCAATTGATTAGCTGTCTTTTTTAGCTCACGCTTAATCAGTTTTTGATAGCGCAAAGCAATCCTATCTTGTGTCAACAAAACAGCCCTTGCATATTTTAGCTTTTCTATTCTAGTCATGTATTATACGCTTTGTAATTTTATTACCACTGATAAACTTATCAGCTTCGTCTTTTGTTAAAAAAAACAATCGATGTCCTTTGTTTGTAAAGTCAATCCACATGAACAAAACAAACTCTTGAGGTATAAAAAAACTTACCCCATTTTCTCTAATCTCTTCTATGATTCTAAATTTATTCATAAAAACCTCAAAACATCGGATTAAGGTTAGGTATATCAGCCCCTGCCATTTCTAACGGTATCAATCCGCTATTGACCAATAACACATCGCCACCATCTACAGGTTCATAGCCCATCGCCTGTCTTTTTTCGTTTGTGCTGATTGATTGCATGGTGTCTAACTTGGTATTACGCTCGGCACGTCTTGGCTCTAATGCTGCCACCGAATCGATGTCCACACATAAAATATCGCTAGGTTTTAAGCCAACACGCCACCCAAGCCAACGATTAAGCGAGGCTAAAAGGTTGTTGTAAAGTGGAATGGCCGAATCTTCATAAAACGCCGCCCGCGCTTGCTCATAGTTGGCATAGGTTTGACTACCCTCAATACCTAATAGCTGGGGCGGTATTTTTAACGCTTCGCACACATCTAATTTAGCCGATGTTTTACCGCCTAAAAATTCAGCATCGCGCATCGTAAAACCGAACGATTGCCACTTTAAGCCGCCCTCAGTAATCACTGGCTTGCCCGTATTGCCCTCGCCTGTGTACGTTTCGTTAAATTGGGTCTTTAGCCTTTCGTATGCTGTTTCATCCAGGTTTGAATCGGTACTTAATGCGCCGCTTGGCTGCATACCGTTTTTGAGTAATGAAAAATTAGACTTTGCATAGGCGTTTAATTGGTCAACAGCATAAGAGCATGGCAACAAAGGACTGCACCCTCTAAACCTGTCTAACGGACTGTACGCTTTCCACATCAACATATTTGATGGCAATACTGCCATAGATTTTATGTCGTTATCGCTCGCTGTGTATTGCCAAATGGCGACTTTAGCTGTCATGGTTTGAGATAATACAGGCGTGAGATAATCGGGGCGTAGAATAAAAATCTCTTTGGGCAGTCGGGACGGAATAGCCGCATCACCCCAAATCGGAGCTTCGCCACCAACCAAATAGTAAATGACGGCTTGTTCTAAAAACTCACTTAATGATTGAAGCTCGTTAGGTTGTGATATTAAACTCATTAGCGCGGTATTGTTAATGACTTCCTCACCGCGTTTGATAATAATCGGGCAAGAATTAAACGCGCTAACGTATTGCTGAATACAGGCATATACAGTCGGGTTTTGCTGATACGCCTCTTGTACAAATTGGGCAAAATTATAAGCTGTAAAGTTGCTCGATTGGCGAATAAGCACACCTAAAGCATTGCTTTTCTGTTCGCCTTTCCAAAACTGCCACCATTTTTTACTCATAATCGCCGTACCTTTACTTCGGTTTTTTTGAATCGCTTAGCAAGCATATCATTTATCGCATCGCACATGGGGTCAATCTGGTCATCGTGGTCGTGTCCATCATCTGCCGTAAAAGCCTCACATTCAGCAATAAAGTCGCTTAGAAAACTCGCTGATTCAGGCAAATAAACAAATCCGCTTTCGATATATGGTAAAGCATCTTGTACCCTTGTCAATTTATCCGTGTTTCTTTGTATCGCAACAACTGGTATTTTGTCTATTTTTTTAATATCTTGAATCAAACCTGTGCCGCTTGCCTTATCTTCAATGCAAAATTCGCGTAATGTACCATTGTTTATGTTTATATGCTTATTCCAAAAGTCGTTAGCATTACGCCTCAGCTCTGGTGATTCCCATTTACCGCGCATCATGTCTATTAGATAAGCGTTGCCGTCTGCATAGCCCCAACATTCAAAAACAGTGTAATCATTTTGCTTTCCTGTTTTTTGTGCAGTATCTGCATATATTTTTCTATATTCTATTTTTGGCAACAACGAATAACGCTTAAACCATTCACCCTTAATTATCTCACCGCCAACAACAATCGGCGATTGCTGATAGAGCGATAACCATGAAGTTGAGTCCATCACTTTTTTTCGTTCAAGTAAAAAATCAATAGACTTATGCTCGGGGAATAACGCCTCGCCCTCTTTTCTGTTTTTCTCATTATTGATTGCTATAGCAGGATATGACAAAACCTTAATGCTAGGATTTTGGGCAATGAGTCGGCCTATTGGGTCATCAATGTGCCACCGCGTTAATATGCACAATAACCCTGCATTCTCACTAAACCGCGTAAAAAAATCATCGGTAAACCAATCCCAAACACCATCGCGAATTGTTTTAGAATTGGCCTCTTTTCGTCCCTTTATCGGGTCATCAATCACACCTAAATCTAATCCCTCGCCTGTGATTGAGCCGCCAACCGTTGTGTTTCTAAAATATCCATCATGTTCGCAATACTCTAAAATCTCACGATTACGCAAAAATTGACCGCTAACTGTAATGGTATTAAAGCTGTTTATTTTAGTATCTGGAAATATATCTTGATAAATAGCACTATCATACAGACGTTGCAATTTTAGATTAGCCCTTACGCCTAATCGCTCGCTAAATGATGTGTATATCGTGCGCGTGTCTGGTGTCTTGCCCGCTAACCATGAGATAAAACTAATGATTAAGTCAGACTTGCCGTGCTGTGGCGGTGCTTGAATAACTAATTGAGGTCGTTTGTTAGCCGTTAAGTCATCATAGAATTGTTGTAATTGATGACAAACATCTTCTTGCCACCAACCTAGTTTTAATTTTGAATTAGTCAGTTTTCGATAAGCAAAAAAAGACTCACGCGCTTCACGTAGTCTTAACTCTTTTACTAGCTCTAACGTCCTAGAATTTAACACCTAATGCCTCTAATTCGGCTTTTAGTTCGTCTGTTGTCATTTGTTTGGCCGATGGTATTAACGCTGTACCATTCGCGCCTGTGTGTTCGTTCTGTACCTTGTCAGATAACCCTAACTCTCTTGCAATGATGTTAGAGTTAAGCATATCAGCAGCAGCACCCTCGAATTTTTGAGAATAGATGACTTTCTTAATTTGTGTCGTGATTCCGATAAAATCTTTATTAGCGCAATAATTAGCCAATGTATCATCGGATATATCAATGAAAAAAGTCAGTGCTTGAATGGTCATAGCGCGCA
>OFRF01000413.1_pt1 | contig 10513 bp, 10 predicted proteins | sample 1543081 | NCBI WGS metagenome assembly OFRF01 (sample SAMN07774232, study PRJEB24372) | wastewater metagenome
TCCATCAACTTCTGGAACAAAGGTGCAGCCGCAGCATTCCACTCTGGAGTTCTTTCTTTCATGCCCTTAGCCAAAAGAGTAGAACGAACCAACTTTTCCTCGTTGGACATCGACTCAAACTGCGTCTTCTCGGCAGCAACCAGAAGCGAGGGGTCTTTCATCCCGCTGGCAATGTAAGCCTTCATGGACTCCTGCGTGTATTTGCTAGGGTCGATCTTGGCAAGCGGAGATGATTCAGCATTTGCCTTGTGCATAGCCGCGAGTTCTTGAGCGCGCTTCAGCGCAATGTCTTGCTCCTGCGCCTCGCGCTGCCTCGCCGCCAACACCAACTTCATCGCCGTCTGCTGATCACCGGCAGCAGCAAACTGCGCGGCCTTCGCCTTGAGTCCAGCCGACGTCGATAGATCGCCACCGGAAGCCATTACAGCCTCTCTACGCTGCGATTGCTCAACGGCAGGATCAACGTATCCCATCATGCCTGCGCCGGCCTGTGCAAGCTGCCCTGCGCCCTGTGCGATGCCGAACTTGGCCTGCTGGATGTTGTTCATTCCCGCGAGTTGCGCGGCGTATTTCTGCTGTTCAGCCTGACGCGCCTGCTGAACCTGCCAAGGTGAGGGGCCAAACAGGGAATCTACGATGTTTTCAGCCATGTCAGTTCCTTAAAGGCCAGTCGACCTGCTGCCCCAGTTGTTGATTGCATTCGCCAGCATCTGATTCTGCTGCTGCTGTGCTTGTTGCTGCGCCGCCTGATTCTGCCACCCTTGTATCGCATTGGCACCGCCCATCAGGGCCGTACCCCACGGGGAGTAAGAAGCAGCGTTCTGCGTCTGCGCCGCCCCGAGCATCCCTTGGGCAAGCAGGCTACCCGACTGCGCCGGGGATGCCGTCTTGCCAATATTGACCGACATATCCAGCGCGTTCTGTCCAAGACCTTCGAGCATCGTCGCGCCGCTCATCGCCGTCTGGAACGGGGAATACGCTGCCGTCTGTGTGCCGTACATCGACTTGAGCAGGTCGCCGCCTGTGCCTGTGAGCGCCGCGCCAAACTTTGCGTAATCCATGCCGCCCTGGGTGGATGCCGCAGCCAATGCCAAGTCCTGCTGCCGCTGTGCGTTCGCCAGAGCCTCAAGCCGAGGATTGGCAGCCCCCATCATGCCGGTAGCGCCTGTGGCAAGCCCGTAGGTGCCGCGATTGAACTCTCCAGTCAGCATTCCAGCCTCATCGCGGGCGCGTTGCGTTGCCATGACAGCCTGCTGATCGTTGTAGTACTTCTGCGCCTGCGCCATCGGGTCGGTGGCGAGGTACTGGTTGCCGAGGGTCATGGCGCGTTGTGCGCCAACACCCATCGGAGCCGTAGCCGCCTGCGATCCGGTGAATTGACTGAGCATTCCCGGTGCAGCGCCCATCAGCGACTCACGCATCGCGGCAACGTCAGGGGCGACATCGTAGCCGGCCTGGATCACGTTGCCCTGCGCGTCTTTGGTGAATTTCGATGAGCCGAACCTGGTGGTGACGCCAACCGGCTTGAACCGTGCGGCTTCCGCAGCGATACGGGCGGCTTCGGTTTGGGCGTTGGCGTAGGTGTTGGCTGCGCCTGATGCGGCGTTACCGGAGAGCAAGCCGCCGAGGATGTTGGCTCCACCGGACAGCAGTTGCGTCGGGCTAACGTCAAGGCCGGTAGCCGACTTGATCATGTCGGTAAGCGAGGACAGTACGCTCGGGCTTACCGAGGACAGCGAAGCGCCGGAAGCAGCCGCAGCCGCCAATTCCGGTGTCAGCATTCCGGCAGGGATGGCATTACCACCGCTTGCCGATACTGCGCTCACGATGTCAGCGATGCTCGCCGTCGCCGGATTGTATGCGGTGCCGCCTGCGCTAGGGAACAGACTTCCGAGGCTTTCGGTTGTGCCGGTGGATAGGGATGGGATGTTGCCAAGCATTGACGGTGTGATACCAGCGCCGGCAGCCGCACCACCAACATTGCCACCGTACATTCCGCCAAGTGTATCGACGTACCCTAGGTCGGCAAGCCCTGCCGCTTCCGCGCCAGCGCCACCAAGCATTCCACCGAACGCGCCAAGACCACCAAACAACGCCATTGCTGGCACAAAGCCTTCCATAAAGCTAGTTGCCGAGTTGTAATCCGGCTCAACAGTCATGGGGATTGCTCCCCACTCACCCATCGTCTGCCCCATCAGGTTGTCTCTGGTGTAGCGGGTGTTGAAGTCGTACCGCTGCCCTTGCTCACCTTCAGCCGGCATCAACTTGTAGTAGTAACCGTCATTCCCACGGAAGTAGTTGTCGCTTCCGATGTTTATGGAGTCATAGGAAGCGAGGCCGTTCTGGATTGCTTGCGGCGCAACATCAGCCGCATACCTTCCACCTTCAGGGTCGCCCGGTATCAAATCCCCCCATGCATACACAGGCCCGGAGGATTGCGACGGCAGATACTGCGATGCCTGCCACTTCTGCGTTCCGGTAGCCGGATCAGTTACCCAAGTTCCCATATCAACTCCTTACACCCAATCCTGCTCGGCGGCAGCGGGTTGCTCTACTACCTGTTGAACCCTTGCCGGCCTGCCACGCTTCTTCACTTGCGGCGGGGCATCGGCGTTTTGGACGGGGACTTCTTGTGCTTTTTTCCGCAGGCCATCTTGCTCTCCTTGAGAGTGAGTACTAACTTCTACGGTGGATTCCGAAGGGATCGGATACGGCTCAAGCGCGATGTAACTCTCGTTCGTCTTCATCTGAATGATGTCGTCAGGGTTTGTGACTTCCATCGTCCTGCCGCTACGAACGCATTTGTAAAGCATCGCGCACTCCATGTAAGTCGGGGGCCGAAGCCCCCGGTTTTGTTACCAGTTGGGGCGACCGACCAAGACCTTGAAAACCCCGTTGGTCAGCGCGTCGTCGGCGAGTTCACCGGCATCAGCGTGGATCGTAAGGGATAGGGTGTTGGCGGCAGTGACTTGCCACATGATCGTAGCGTTGTCAGTGCCATCGCTCATATCGACGCTACAGCCCCAACCCACAACCATGTCACCGACAGCAACGCCGGGAACGGTGCAGGTAATGACAGCGGTGTCGGTCAGTGCGACGGCATCCTGGTCGGTAACGGTGATGGTGACAGCCCACATCTCGTTGAAAAGCCCTTGGAACTGCTCCTTGCCTTGGGCGGTGCTATTGACGGTCAGCGTGTTTGCCATGATGTTCTCCTAAGTAGGTTTGAAAGTGGGGGAAGCCGAAACCTCCCCCTACTTAGGTTCAGGCCGGGACAATAATTGCGACACCAGCGTATGAGCGCAGCGTCTTCACGCCATACACGGTATCCGAAGTCACCAGGGTTCCGAGGTACTCTTGCTTGTACTGAGCCTGAGTACGGATGCCCATCTGCTCACCGTGAGCCACGGCATCCTTGTGCAGCAGGAGGCAAGCGCGGTACAGGGTGTCGGTGTCGCTGGTGAAGTCGACCGTCAGGCCATACGCATCCACCGTCGAAGCGGTCAGCGCGGTGCCACTGAAGTTGGTCGCCTGGTTGCCGTCGCCGTCAACGTGAATCCACGGGCAGTTGGATGAGGTGAAGACTTCCACACCGTACAGGTTGCCGAGCATGCCGGTCTTGAGAGCATTGCCGTCGCCACGGAAAGCCTGCTCCGTGAATCGGGCGATACCCTTCAGAACGCGAGCCTCGACGGGCGGGATCACCAGCTTCAGTTCGCTGGAATCGACATCACTGTCTTCCAGAGTCTGAATGGCGCGGCGCAGGCCAGGGTCGGTCAGGGCCGTACCGTTACCGGTGGAAGCACCGCTGAATGCGGTGGTGCCGTCGCCGCCGATCACGCCGGTTTCCCATGCGTTCGTAGCCGAAACGGTGGTGTTGCCGGCTTGGAAGTAGTGACCCATCAGCATCAGGTCTTGATCGACCTTCTTCGCCAGAGCGTAGCCGCCGTCATCGGTGTAGAACGAGCGCATCGAGGACAGAGCCTGCATCTCAGCGATGTCTTCGTACAGCTTGCTGTACTCGAACCACTTGTTGATGACGAGGTTGACTTCGTTCGCGGTGTCGGCAATCAGAGTAACCTGAGTGTTCGCCGCCTTGGCCGAGGCGCTGCCACGGGCCGGGACGGGAATGTGAAGGGTGTCGCCCTTCTTGCCCTTGAAGTTGATCTTCTTGACGAGGTTGCCGAGGACGAGCTTCTGCTTGTACGCGGCTAGCGTCTCATCAGACCACTGTTCCCAACGCCGTTACTGGCGTCCCGACTATAGCATCACAAGAATTTCTTCTTGCGCCGATTCACTTAGTCTGTGCGGGTCACGCTTCATTAGCTTCAGCACTTCTCGACATTTATTGACCACTTCTTGGCCAACGTGTTTGCCTTTTAAGTTCGTCTCCATCCAGAGACAGAACCGTGCTTGTTCCCTTTTCAGGATCAGATGATTGACTATGTTCCTCAAGGTTGGGCATGACTGTTTGTACCCAGACAATTCCCAACTAGTTGCATCAGACCATCCATCTTTTATCTTGGAATGCGCTCTTTTACAGAGATGCCCACCAAAATTAAGTTGGCACATTTCAAGTAGTTCTTTGGCTACGTCTGCCATCGCTATTCTCAGCCTTGGCCTGACATAAAACTTATCGCCAATCCTTGTTACTTGAACGTCTATGCAACCCTCGCCGTCAATCAATCCGGCTAAATACTTCCAGCTTACTCGCTTCATTCAGGCGCTCCTGAGAACTGCGTTCTGGTACTTCGTGTTCCCTCTGATTAGGCTTTCGCCCTCCCAGTTATTCAGAATCGGTTTTACATCCCCAAAACTTACAGGCTAGGGATAAATTTGTCCGACGTAGTTACGGTAGTGTTATTGGTGCCGAGGCCCATGATGTTGCTCCTTTGAAAAACGTTAGTGGATACTACACTATTTTGTTACCGGATGCGACCCTCTCGGTAAGCGGCGTTGATTTCATCTTCCATCGCCGCGAACTTCATGGGGTCGCGCAATTTCAAGTTGATCAAATCCGTCCGTCGATAGACCTTTCGGGAACTCTCGCCAGTACCACCCGTATCAACCGAAGCCGCCTTGAGCGTTGATGTGCGAGCCGCTTTCTCAGCATCGCTCACCGTACTCTGCGTCTGGGCCGCTTTCACGGCCTTCAGTTGCTTGTAGGTGCTAAACAACTCGTCCGCCGCATCGACATCGAAAGCGTTGGCTTTTTGAAACAGTTCGGTGCGAATCTTTGAGGACTGAATCCACTCACCAAACTGTGCGTCTTGCAGAATCTGCCCCGAATCAGGGTGCTTCTGGTTGAACGCTGCCTGCGCCTGCGCCCGTTGTGCCTGGATCGCGTACTGCTTTGCCATCTGCACTTCAGGGTTTGTCTCTACTGCCTTACGAATCGCTTCCTGCGGGTTCTCGAAGAAATCAACCTCTCTGGCCGGTTCTTCTTTCTTTGCGGGTTGAAGTTGGGACTTGATTAGCTCATCAGCCAGCCTCCGAACCTCGCCAAGTTCATTGGAATACTTCCCCATGTACTTGTTGGCGTGCTCAAGTTCGTCAATGAGTTGCTTGGTTGTCTTCCCACGGTACTTCTCGGGGATTACTTCCTGCTCACTGGCCTCTTGTGTCTGCCCTGCGTGTTCGCTGCTTGCCGCGCTCTGTTCCTGAACTACGTCGGAAACAGTTTCAAAGTCATCCGTGACACTTTCGATGTCAGTTACTTCAGCCATTCTCTATCTCCCGCACCTTGGAATTGGCGCTATAAGTTGAAACATACCACTAAACTTCTGCTGGTGCAAGCGCTCACTCTCCGTGATAACTGCGCCTTGCCTTGATCCTTGCATTCTGCTCGCGGACGTTCGCCCACTTCTCGTAAGCGCCTGGGAAGCCAGGGTCGGTGCCGTCCAGTGCCACCCGTGGCATCCCGATCACCCGGCTGGAGATGTAGCCGCACTCGCACGGCACCGCAAGCACCGTTGAATCGACAAACCGCTCTACCGAGGTGTTGCAGCTATCACAGTGGAAATCCCTAAGAAGTCGTCCCATCGCTCTCTTTCAGTTGTTCATAAGCCTGTTCGCTGATTTCTTTCAGGGACAGAATCCACCGCATGATGGAAATCTCGCCCTGCTTGTAGCGCATGTTCTCTGGCGTCACGCCATCCAGCGTGTTCGTCGCGACCAGCATCTCCCTGACGTCGGTGAGCAGGTCATTCCATGCTTCGCTGCCCATCATGTCCAGACGGGATTCGTAGTAGCGTTGGAGTTCTGGCGTCATGTCCCCGCCCTGTATTCGTCGCCTGTGATATTGACAGTGATCCCTGCTCCAGACCCTATTCCTTGGATGAAATCTCCAGCGTTCAGAACCTGCACCCCTTGCCACTGGAATATGTCATTGGCAGCAATGGATTTGGCAGGAAGCACCATGTTTGCGGCTGTAGCCGAACCACCCACAGGGACAAAGTGAAGTGCAACCGTCAATGCACCAGCGGTTGTGTTGGCGATGATCATGTCCCTCACTTCCGTACTGATCCCGGTGGGGACGGTATAAACCAGCGTCCCTCCACCAGTGGTGATAGCGCCTTGGAATAGCTTTTTCACCGCTTATTGCACCTGTTGGCGCTGCTGCTTGCTCATCACGTTCGCCATCATCTGCTTTTCAGCGATGCGCTCATTGGAGTCGATGTCCTTCTCCTTGAGCATGATTTCGGCAAGCTGCATCCTGCGCTCGAAGTCCTTGCCTTCCTGATCCTCGTCAAGATTGTTCGACACAGCAGAGATGACCCGCGCACGGGCTTCAACCGGAGCAATCTGCGCCTCAACTCGCGTTTTCTCAGCCTCAGCCTTCTTCTTCTCTGTGTCAGCCGCCTTGTTCTCCAGTTCAAGCATCTGCACAGTCTGCTGCATCTGCTGCTGCTGCGGATTCGGTTGCATCATCTGTTGCATCTGAGAGATGACCTGCTCCCTATCCTGCATCCCCGTATTGCGAATGAACATTTGCATCAGAACAGGCATGAGCGGTGAATCGGCCCCAAGGGTCTGCATCATAAACGTCAGGCGCTTCAACTCAAACTCACGCCCAATCACCCCGAGAGCGCCGGTAGGAACGAATGTCATATCGACTGATGGGTAGCGTTCTGGATCAAACTGCATGTAACGCCATGCGGATTTATTCACAAACGGGATGAGAAAATCTTCTTGAAAATTCACTAGCGTCCGCTTGTACTTTTTAATGAGCGTCGCAGTCGCCATGTCCATGTTCGTATCACGCGCCACGGCAGACACCTGCCCGTTGGAGTCAATCGTCGCCGTAGCCATCAGCAACATGCGCTCGAACTCCTTACTGGTTTCCATCGCCGCGCCATCAGACTGACCGAACTTAAACGCCGTGATGATCTCAGCCGGATTGCCGTTGGTAAGCACCGCCTTACCGGGCTGCACCTGGAACTTAGCACCTCTCGGCCAGCGGGTAGCGTCAATCGCCACCATCGGAGCCACGGTCAGGGCCAGTGCGTCCATGTGCGAGCGCGCAGAGCCGTCAATCGACCGCTGCATGTTGTCGGCCTTCTCGCAGGTGCCGCGTCCGAGCAAGCGATTCGGTACGGTGTCAGCCTGGTACGTGACGATAGGTCTGTCACGCATCATGTACGGAGACTGCTCTGCCTTGAGCAGCAACTCACCGTTGGCGATGACGATGATCGCCTCCACCATGTCGGAGTAGTCCTCGAAGGACTCGGCCATGCCCAGATCGGCTACTTCCTCGCCGGAAGTAAGGTACTCCCTCGGCACCAAACCGTAGTAGGTCAGCAGCTTGATCTTGTCCTTGTCGAACTGCGCCGCCTGCTTGGTCGGCTCTAGCGAGTCATCCTCGAAAAATGACCCGGTATCGACGTTCTTGTACTTGCCGGCAGCGATGCCCTCGGCAATCTTGTGGATCGACACATACCGCTCGACGGCAACGCCCATACACTCATCGACAGACGAGGCATTCGGGTCAAACAGGAAGTTTTTGGGATTGACCGGGACGAGCTTCACACACACATACTCTTTTTCCCCGGTGCCATACGCCATTTGCTGCCCATCAATCGGCAATTGCATCGGGTATGGCTTCTTCTTGCTCTCCACCACGATCTCACCGATGCCGGTGCCGTAAATCTCGGCCAGCAGCGTGATCTGGTCGATGGACTTGCGAATTTTGTTCTGCCGGAAGTCCTCGTACAGTTGCTTTTTCAGTTTCTCAACGTCCAACGGGCCGTTTTGGTCATTCAGGTCATCGGCGATGTCGAAGAACTCGCCCTGGCCGAAAATCGCCTCCATAATCTCGGCGTGGCGTGTCTCAACTGCCTGCTGAGTTGCCGGGGAGATGACGCGGGAACGCTCCGAACCGCGCTCCTTGTCAGTTTCTTCCCACTTTCCGTAGAAAACGCGTTCGTAGCGTTCCCAATCCTTCATGTAGTTCTGGTCGCGGTAGTCGCGCCAATCGTCGGTATGCCCAACGACGAAATCCGTCAGTTCCTTGTCGTTTTCAGACGGCTCGTAGAACTTTGGCGCGGAAGACTCGGCCTCGGCGTCAATGACTTGGCCGGTATTGTCGAATGAGGGCTGACCTGTTGGCTGATCCATAGCGTGTTACCGTCTGGCGATAGCGCACCCGTGCGCGTAAGTGGGCGCTAACTTATCACAGCCCCGCTACCACGTCAACGGGAGTCCATTCCTCGCCATCCCCATCATCTGCCTTCCCGTAAGTCGTCGTCACCAGATGCGCGACATAAGCCAAGCTGTCCAGCAAATCGTCGTGCGCCCTCTCGGACGGGAATGCCAGCATCTCACGCTTGATCTCGTCCCAATTCTCGTCAGGATTGAACGTAATCCGGCCATGCTCCATCATTCCCTGGAGCGCATACGTGATCCGGTTCGCCTTAGCCTGACCACCGTGCGGAATCTGCTCGATGTGTGCATACACCCCATTTTTCCGCATCAAATCCGACAAATACGGCATCAGCGCCCTCGATAGCGACCCCTTCTCAATCCCCACCGACATCGGCTTGTGCGTCCGAATCGCCATCAGCACCCGCATCGACGCCTCTCGAACGTCCCATCGCCCGTAATCTATCTTCTGCACCCACCAGTGACCGTTGTCATACACCCTCACAACAGCAATAGCGAAGTAATCCAAGTGCTTTTTCTTCCGCTCATGGTCTGCGACGTTCTCAAACCCCGCCGGGTCAATCGCAATGTACGTCGAATATTCCATCACCGGGGCCGATGCGGTTTTAAACCACTCCAGCCGCAATATATTCGCGCCAGTGGTGTCCCACGACGCCATATATTCCCCCTCAAATGCCGCCGTCGATAGCGTTTTCTTCGCCGCCTCGATTTCCAGAGGGTCTATCAACTCATTATCGTATGTCGTGAAACTCCACGATTTCCACTCGCCATTATCCTGCAACCCCAAATCGTAAATCCGCCGAAACTCTGCGGCTTCCGGCTTTGGCGTACCGATAAATGTCGCCGTGCCTTTCATATCGCTCAAAGCAGGTCGAATAATGTATTCCCATGTCTGCGTTTTTACGTCCTGGTATTCATCGACAGTAACGTGATACAACTTAACCCCGCGCAAACTATCCGGATTATCCGATCCACGGATGCACAACTTAACCCCGTTTATCAGCTTAATCTCGCCGTTATTAATGTTACTCGTCAGCACCACAGGCTGCGCCATATACAGCAGCGCATCCCATGCCAGTGATCGAGCCATCTGGTACGTCGGAGCGATATACATTACCGCCGCAGATTTATCTGGGCATTCCAATCCCTTAATCAGCGTGTCCTTGAGCGTGAATTGCGTCTTACCAACTCGCCGGCCAGCGCAGATCACCTTAAAACGTGTTTTGTCCTGGATAACTTCCCTCTGCCAGCGCAGTAAATCCAACCGCAACTCAGACACGCGAAACCTCCTGTGGGGACTGTGTGATTACCGATGTGCCGGTCGTGCCGGCCACCACATCAGCCGGTAGGTACGCAGGTTTCACCTCCCCAATAATTATCGTCCCCCCTCCGCTGAATCCAGTGGCGGATCCCTGCTCCCCACCCCACTCCACCCGCGATACCTTACCCGCAGTCTTCGCATATGTCTCACTCTGCAACCGCGCCAACGCCACATCCTCCACATCCGCATCCCGTACCACCTGCAGCGACTCATACACCAACCCGTCCGCGAAACACCTCTTGCCCAACTCCCATTCCTTCATGCGATCCCCAGAATCCTCTAACCATCTACGCATGACAAACCACGGCAACCCCATCCCAACCGATACCGCCTGCGGTGATTCACCGTCGCTGATCCGGGAGACAAATGCGCTCAGTAACCACTCCTCGCTGTGTTCAGCTATGAGAGTGTCCAATCGGGCGAAACCTTCTGTTTTTTGGCTCATAGCGTAAGGGTAGCACATCTGTCCTGTGGATAAAATGGGGATAACTTTTGAAAATGACTTTTGCTGAGTTGGTGGGTACAGCAACA
>OFRF01000414.1_pt1 | contig 10487 bp, 17 predicted proteins | sample 1543081 | NCBI WGS metagenome assembly OFRF01 (sample SAMN07774232, study PRJEB24372) | wastewater metagenome
CCGAGAAGCGCGGACCACGCGGCGATGGTTAGTAATACGATGGCAATCATGCGGCCCCCCCGTTCTCGCGGGCCAATTTGACGCCGGCCGCGATGCAATTCCGGACCCACCAGCGGAGTCCTGGATCCCGCTGATGGAACAACTCCCTTGCGTCAGTCCCTGCCATTTTCAGCCGGAACCTGTCCGGCTTGACGAGGTCCTGTCCGATGTTAAATGCTGCCCGAATGAGCAGCCCATCACTGATGGTTTTCATAGTTTTCTCCCAGCTTAAATCGCGATGAACGCAATCAATATTGCGGCCGCAGCCAGTCCGATTGCGAATGCGATCATCGCGCCCCTTTCGCGATTGCCGGGAGCGCGATCCGCAGCGCCTCGTTGATCGCCCATGTGACCGTGATCCCCCGCGCCACTACCGCGGCGAGGGCCTTCTCGTTCTCCGGCGTTGGCCGGAATCCCCGGCTCACCGCCCGCTTCGTTTTCTTTCGCTCGTTCATTGCTGCCGAAACAATTCGCACAGTGTCGAAACGGTTGCAAGGATTTATTTTGTTCGACAGGTTCAACGCGAGCGGAACGCCTGATTTTGCTGGGGATTCTGCGCTAAAAGAATTTGTTTGGAGACCGAATGGTGCGCGATGCAGGGTTCGAACCTGCGACCCCTACCGTGTCAAGGGACGTCAGATGCGGCGTTTTGCCAATGATTTCACCACTTTACACGCCAGATTTGGCGCGCTGCCAGTCTGCTGCCAACAATTTCACAGGAGAATTCGCCTACGGGACAACGAGTTGCGTGGTCGTGATTCGTTTTGTGTTGCGGAACGGAATGGAGCGGGTAGGTTGATCTCGCAATGAACGACGTGAACAACAACAAGATCGAAGCCGGCCAAGTCCTCACCGCCCGCAGCGCCTGCGACAGCGCCTGCATCTTCTCCGCCGCCATCATCTCCCGCTCTGGCGGGTTTGCGACGGTGAAGGCGCAGGGCAACGTCCGCCGCGTGAAGATCTTCACCGGACCGGAAGGCGAATACGTTTACGCGCTGGGTCGCCACTCCATGGCGCCGATCTTCCGCGCCAAGTGAAACACCACCCGGCTCCCGCCGGGCCTTCCGCTCTCCCCCGCCAGTAACGGGGGAGAGGAGAGGGAAACAACCATGATCCAGCTAATCGACTCGTTCAACAGCGTAATCATCAGCAGCCATCGCACACTGACCACAGCCGTCCGCGCCTCCCGCGCTCACGATCGGGCGGTGAAGCGGAACAACGGGGAATCGAGCTACATCCCGTACTCGTTCCGGAACTCGGACGGATCTCGGATTGATCCGGATGAGGTCATGGCCGTGAAGATGGACCTCGACCAAGCCCGATGAAACCTCACCACCGCGGTCGCGGCCTTTTGGACGACTTCGATACGCTCACGAATGATGAGCAGATGGCGTGGATTGGGTGGTTTGCTGGCGGAAAAAGCCTCGTGATACAGTGGGGTGATAATCCATCCGTGAACTTCGGGAAGTGCGAATGCGAGCAAGTTGACTTTGCGTCCACCTGGCTCGGGAAGTTCGCGAGCCTTGGGTGGGTCGAGGTTCGTGAAGCGCGACGATTCCGAGCATTGGGGATGGTTGGCCAACCGGAGGCGGTGGAATTCGAGATCCTGCCTACGGATCTTGGTCGATCCGTTCGCGATGGGCATTGGGAGCGCGTTAGTCAATCAAAATGAAACATCCCCACAAAGGCCGCGGCAACCGCAACGCCGCGAAACCGACCGATGTCAAACGGGTCAGCTTGTCGATCCGCGTCCTCCCCGAGACTCGCCGGAGACTCGCCGCGATTGCGGCAGGGCGGAGTCTGGGTCGGGCGGTGGATGATCTCACGCAGCGAGATCAACGTACGGATTCGCGATGAGCCAGCACGGCCGCTCGGTCCCCTCTGCCGGGATGTAGTACGTCTCGCCGGTGGTGAGCGTCTGGACATCCACAGTTGAGGTGTAGGACCATGATCCACCCGTGAACGTGGGTCCGCCATCTGACGCGATCGCACAGGACGACAGGTTGCGGGTGTACTGATTTCCCCGCAGCATGTGGGAATTGACCTCGCCGTCGGTGTACCCGCTGAACGCGATGTTGATCCCGATCGCCTGCTTGCTCCCGTTCGATGTCGGGTATTCGTACCCGGCAGCATTGGTGCCAGTAGATGAGGTCAACCCCATCGCGTCGTCGGCCGGGAAGTAGTCGTCAATGTAGTACGATTCCAGCGTCCCGATTGGGCTCACGAAAATGAGCGCCTGATTGCCCGTGATCGTCGTCGGACCGCGGTCCCATGCGTCCTCCTGGTTTAGCGGGCTTCCACCCTCGTCCACCTCATACGCGCCGCCGATGATGTATTCCCAATCCTCCTCCGCTTCCGGTGGAACGAACCGAGCGAACCCGCGCGGCATGTTGCTGGTCCCGGTATGCGTGGATCCCCACGACTGGTCCGACAGGTCCGGCGGATCTGACCACGCCTCGACTGTGAATGGAGTGATCTCCCCGAAGTCGGTCCCGTCAAAAGGGAAGCCAAGCGAGGTTGGAGGGAGTCGCGACATTAGCCGGGCTGCCTGCCCGAACGTGATGTGTAGATACGGCAACCCGTAGTCATCCGCGAGCGCCGCGACATCCTCGACCGTGACCCATCCGAAAGCGCCGTCCACGTCGTCCTTGTTCCACTGCGAATACGCCCAGTCGGTATGCCTGCTGCTCGCCGTTCCCGTGGTCGTCGCGGTCTGGTAATACGTTCCCATGATCCACGGCATGTCCACATACTTGTCCTTTATGTAGCCGTGCGTTGACCAATCGAAACTCCGCTCCAGCTGGTCAGCAGCTTTCGCGTCAGCCCATCCAGGGAAGTCCTCGCGGTTTTGCACGGTGACGAACAGATTCCAATTTGCCTTCGACCACTCAGCAGCGAACGCACCCGGCACGAAATAGAAAGCCGCGTTCTTCGGGAAAACCTCGGATTCCCACGAGAACTCTGGAACGAACAGTCCCGGGTACGTCGCGTTGTTCGTGCGCTTCAGCCACACCTGCCTGATGGAAATCAGCGGTGCGGTTCGCGTCCATCCATTCACCATCCACGCGAGGGTATTGTAATCCTCGATCTGCATTGGGCGGCGGTGGAAATAGACGGGCGGATTAGATCCAGCCTCGACCGTGGGCGTGCCCTGATTGTACTGCACCCGCTTCGGCTCCTCGATCAGGTCAACGGCCGACCTTGCCTCGTCGGACTCCACCATCACCTGATAGCGGGTCTCAGTCATGTCTGCCGGAGTGCCCGTGTTCGAGTGGACATCGCCCCGCGTGGCTGGAGTTCCATCGGACAGGTAGTTGAGCGTCAGGTACTCGATCAGTACCTTGCTGCCGGCCGGCTCGGCTCCCGTCGTGCTGCTCGGCGTGTTTGTCCAGTCTGCCGTTTCCCATCGGTTCGGGCTCGCGGTGTACGACTGGAGCCCGAAGACTCGGTTTCGCGTCGGCTTCAGGCTCCCGAAGGACCATCCCGGCGGCTGCAAGTGGATCCACGATGCCCGCGTGATCGCCGCCCCACTCCACTCCTGATATACCCCGCCGTTCATCGGTTCGGCGGCGGCCCCGTTCGACAGCGTGCTCGTGAACGTGAACGAGTAGGACCACAGCGCGGCGAACCCGAGCGGCGTCAGTTGCCAATCCCCGATCGTGGTATACGGGCCGTCAACCGAGTCTCCGGCGTCTCCAATCTCGGACAACCTCGTGACCGCGTACCCACTGCCGGAATAGCCTGTTGCCCCAACGTGGGAGACGCTTCCGTACGTCGAGGATGACCCGTAGAGCGTTCGGCTCAGGCTGATGGATGAATATGCCGATGCGGAGAATCCGGCCAGCCCTGGGGCCGCCAGCGTTCCAACAGGCACGTCCTCAACCAGCGTGACCGGAAGCGTGGTGTATTGCCGCTGCACCTCTGCGCGGGCGAACGGGGCGTGACCCGGGACGGTCACTGTGTCGGCTTGGACCCAGAGTAGGTTTGATCCGCTGCAGAATAGGTCGAGACCTTTGGAGTCCTCGCCGGGACCACCAGTTGAAACGCGGTCGAGTTCGTACGTGTCCCCAACCGTGGTGACTGTGACACCCATCGCAGCCATGTCGGCAACCAGCGTGGAGGAATCTCCAACGGTCCCCGAGGTTTCAACCGGCGTGTCGTCGGACTCGAACCCGATGGATTTCGCGGCTCCCTTGTGCGCGATCAGGTCATGAATGAGCGTGGTCGGTTCGGACGGGTCGCCGAATAGCGCGGAGTATCTCGACCACTCGTCCGGAGGCGCCACGTTCGGGTCACGCTCGGCTCCGAGGATTTCCAGCCATTCCGCGATCACGTTTGGATTCGCGATGTTGTTCGCGTGCGCGGAGGCTTCCAGTACCCACGCGCCGGACGGCTCATAGAACCGTTTGTCAATTCCCGCACGCGCAACCCACATGTAATTCAGGGAGTCGTCGTAGTACCCCGGCTCGCGCCTGAATGACCTGCACCCGAACTTCGGAAGCGTGATCGTCTCGTCGTCGCCGTCCGTTCCGTCCGCGTTGTACGTCTCCACCGTCACGGTTACCTCAAACTTGCTCAGGTTGTGCAGCCGGAAGTTGGCGTACCGGTCCCATTCCCGCGGCACCGTGAATGCGTCGTAAGCCTCCAGCACGATCTCTGCGACAGCGTATCTGTGTTTCCGCATCGCCCGGCGGCTGCTCGTGGTGGACGGCACAAGCCAGAAGGTGTCAGCGCCATCCGTTCGGGTGAGCGCCTTCAATGACCACTCCAGCGACAGGTCGGCGCCGGAGTCGTCCACCACCATTGTCATCGCCCCAGTGTCTCGGCTGGTCTCAGATGCGGCCGCGGCATCCGTGTCCATCTGGTCCTGGTCGTAGTCGCCGGTGCGGGCGAAATAGATCGGTGAATCGTAGGTGCCGGAGAACGCATAGACCGCACCCATGACGTGCTCGGGGAAATAGACACCGTCAACCGTAGCGTCTGCGGTGGTCTGCGAGATTGGGAGATGGAATACCCGGCTCGCTGAATAGGACCCCTCGTTGCAGGCGCCGTACTTCCCGAGCAGGTAGGGCGTCTTCCCTGCCAGGGCCTTCGTCAGCCGGCGGTCGAACTCAGCGCAGAGGGTGTTGAGGTTTGCGGCGGACCACCATGGCGATTCCGTGACGTAGGGAACTGTTGCCATGGCGGCTTACGAGTAAGCGGCGCACGTGATATTCCATATCACAAGCGAGAACGGAATGAAACCATACCACGTGTCGTCAATGGTTCCCGCGCTCGTTCCACCCTTTGAATGCACGATCGTCCCGTTCGCAGTCCGCTCAATCCGCACGCTCGCACTCTCCCGAAGCTCTGATGCGCGAAGCAATTCGATGATCTGGTTGATCGTCTTCGCCTGGTCCCGCATCTGGGGAAGCGGTCCGGTCTCAGGAACCCGCGTTGGAAGTCGGCGCGTCATACGAAGGTGTAGAGGGCATTGTCCCAGAAGTTTCCCTCGAAGGTGAACGTCTCCTCCCATCGGCGGGTTGCCCGGTTGTAGCTGGAACTCTGCGGACCTTTGCGCCAACCCCACGTTGTCTGTGCGGGCGCGGTCCAGCTTGGGTTCGCCGGAACACGAGGCTGGAAGTCGGACGGGACTGAGAATGTGGAGATCAGTGACGAGCGGCTGTAAACGGTAGTCGTCAGGGTCAGCGTCGCGTAGGACCCGTACGCCCCAGAGAACGAACGCACGCGCCGGATGATTGGCTTGTTGGCCTCCCACGCATCGGTGCCGCGTTGCAGCCGGTCAAACACGTTCCGCATGACGAAGTCGCTGCCCGTGGTCGCGCTCCCGTACGGGTTCGCGGAGTTCGCTCGAATCGCGGTATCAATCGCGGACTTGTACGTGTCCGTCAGGATCGGGGCCACCTGCGGATGCGTCCAGATGCTGGGCTGCGTTCCGACCTCCTCATAGTCCCAGACGTCAATCGCGGCCTCAGTCTCGCCAGGAACGAACGGCCACACCGCTTGCAGTCGCGACCGCCCGCCCGGCATGAAGATGGAATTGACCACCACCCCGGAGCCGACCAGCGACAACCGCAGAACCTCGATGCCGTCCTGCGTGCCCTCGAACTCCTGAACCCAGGTCTGTCGCCCGTCCTGATCCTGCGACGCCTGCTGCGACGTCATCACCCATTCGTTTGTGATGAAGTCGGAGTTGCCGTGTGAAATTGTGCTCATGATTCGACGACTGCCCCGGTGACAACCTTCTCGATGGACTCAATCCGCGTTCGCATGGCGGCAATGTCCGCGGACATCTTGCGATTGATGTCCACGTTGGGTCCGAAGAATCCGCCAATGTTGGAGCGGTCCCCGGTGGGGATTGCGGAGAACCTACCGCGCGCAGCCGCCTGCATTGGGCCGACCCATTCGGCGCTTCTGCCGTTCTTCGTGTAACCATCGGGCATTCCTGTCTCCGTCCTGAATTCCTGATGTGGCGAAGCGCCTCCAGCGGATCGATGAAGCGGCAACGCCCGCCCGTTGTTGCGCTGATCCATTGCGGACCGGATCCCGAACAAGGACGAAAGCGCCTCGTCGATTGTCACCCCGAGCCCGACCCCGGCGTCCATGGTGGTGACAATCGTTTTGGCGCCCATCGCCTTGATGATTCTCCAGATGTCCCCAAGTGAATCGCCGGCGTCATCCAGCCGCTTGATCGTGTGCTCGTCGATCAACTCGACGGGTGTCAACGCCCTCAGGTCGGTCAGCGACGACTTTAGCCGCGCCGACTTCGCGTCGAGGATCTCGAACGCCTGCGCGTCAGGGAGCCCGCCGAGTTGCTGCAAGATGGACAGGTCGCTTGACTTAGGATTCAACCCAGTCTTGCTGAATGTCGCTGCGGCAGTCTTGTCGCCAGCCGCAAAGTCGGCCTTCAGTTTCCTGATCTTCCCGAGTGCGGCGGCGTACTTGTCGAACGACATGCCGGAGTGATCGGCTGCCCGCTGTAGCGCCTGCACCTCGGCAGTTGTGATCTGGAGTTGCTCCGCGAGGTCGCCGATCTCCCCTGCTGCATTCGCCACCGTCCGAGCAAATGCGGTAACCGCTGCAACCGAGAACGCGGCGGCAACTCTGCTGCCGATCGCGGACATGGATGCGGACATTCCGCTCTCCACCTTCTTCATTCCGGAAGTGAACTCCGTCGAGTCAATCCCGAGCTTTGCAACCAACCGGAACAGGCTCATGCAGCCACCCCTTTCGCGGCTTCCTTCTCCCACTGCTCAACCTCAGCCAGCGCCTTCGCGGTCGCTTCCGTGATGAACTTCACGTCTCCGCGAACCTCAGCCAACGCGCTCACCAGTTGATTCAACCTCTTCATCGGCATTGCGGACGCTTCCTCGACGGACAGGCCCAGTTCACCCACAGCCATCGCGAGCTTGCTCATGAACCATGGCGCGGACTGTGGGCGCATCCGCTTCGACTGCTTCTCGTCGCCATCGTCGATTCGCGGACCTCCGCATTGATCCACGAACCATTGAGAGAACCGTTCCGCCTCGGCAGCGAAGTCCAGCAACCCGCAGCGGTAACCCATCCAGCGGGCATAGTACGGCATCCACCACTTGCGGACGTCGCGCCGGGATTCCTCATGCGACTGAGAGCATACCAGCACGGCAACCATCAGTTGCCCGATGTCGAACGATTCGCCGCGCACAACCGGCGATTGCAGGTCATCCAAAAGCAGGACGTGGCCGAGCGTCAGCGGGCCGCGCAACGTGACATTGAGAACGCGGACCGCTGGTATCTCCGACGGGTTTTGCCAGTCGGTGAACATTTACGTGGTGATCGCGACGCCTCCGCCGATCTTCTCATATCGCCGCGCCGTGACGCTCTTTCCAGCAGACCCGGCGTTCGATAGGCTGATCCCGTTGCTGGAAATGATCCAGCGATGCGTCTGGATGGTCCCCTGCGTCACGGTCGTACTGGAACAGTTGAAGATGTCGGTGAACGGAGCAGCGGCGATGACGGGCATTCCGGTCACGTACATCGTGTATCCTGGCCGCAGGATGGTCGCCGACAGTCGGGCGTCGGAGTTGAGGACCGCGAACGGCTTCAGCCGAAACGATGCCTCGAAGTATTCTCCGGAGAAGTGAACCGCGATGATCTCGCCCTGATAGTTTGCTGTGCTGCTCTCGGACGCCTGCACGTTCACATCGACACCCTCGAACTCTGGCACAATCCAACCCGCTCCGAGCGTGGTACCGGCGTGGTCGTAAATGGTGAACGTCGGCTTCGTTCCCGCCGCTGCGGCGACTCCTCCGACGACTGATCCTCCGTGTGTAATCATGGCTCAATTTCCTTCGATGAGATTATTGCGTTGAATGTGAAAGTTGTCTCCAGCTTTCTGCCCTCGCGGGTGAATGTTTCACCGGTCGAGTAAATCTGGGAGAGTGTGATTCCGTCCGTGTCACCGATTGCGGTGTTGAGGTCGGCAACGGTCCACAGCGCATCGGACACCGTGACTGAGTCAGCCTTGTGAGTCGCCGGAGTGCTACGCTCTGCTGAATGGCGCACGGTAACCATCACCTCGGTCTCGATTACCGGCACCGTGTTCATCGTGTTCGATCCGCCGGGGACTGAGACGGTCACCGCCGGCACGGCTACGTATTGCCCGAGGATCCCATATTGATCCTCGTCCGCGTGCCTGCGATCGGATGCTCCCGTGACGCTCTCGGCGAATGGGCAAAGCGGGGTCAGGTACGCTACTAGCGCGGCCTCAAGATTCAATGACAGCGCGGAGTTCAAAGCGGCTTCTCCATGTGCTCGTTTGCCAAGTCCTGCATCTGCCGTGCAAGGTGGCGCTGCATCTCAATCGTCTCGTCGCGGAATGCGGTTGCAGCGGCAGCGTTCATGCGGGAGGCGACGCGGCCTTCCTGTCCGTCGGCGATTCGTAGCGACATGTCCGCAAGTGCCGACGGATTGAACCCGGCGACGGCTTTCTTGACGTAGGCGCGGGACCCTTTGTGCATCCCCACATTGCTGCCGAGCGCGAGCCCGTACTGGTTCGCCATCGCGATCAGCGCCGCGTTTCCCGCCACCTGCCGACCGTTGTGCTTCTTGGTGGTGTAGCCGAACTGGGTGAAGTGCCCGTTGATCTTCTTGATGGCCCTCGCGACGGTGGACTTCAGGTAGCCGACCGACCCGATGGACCATCGCGACAGCTTTGCCGCGGCGGACTTCATCGCCTCGCCGTAGAGACCGGCGTTTCCGGCCTGCGCGTTCTTCGCCTGCGCGATCAGGTGCCGGCGTTGCAGCGATCGGATCTTGGACACCTTCTTGCCGGTGCGCTTGTCGAATCTCCGCTCCCCGACCGGCTCGTTTAGGTAGTTCCGAATCCGATTCCGCTCCGCCTGCGGGTCCTTCGGATCCAGCGCCGCGAACATCCGCAGCAGCAGGTAAAACATCCGCGCATTCAGGAACTGCGGCAACGTCCGCGATGTCTTCGCGAGCATCTGCCGTATCGCGGACTGAAACTCCGTTGTGTCGATGGAGACGGTGGGCGTCACGGGATTTCGTCGAACAGATCCCTGACGGTCTCCTCACGGAACCACGTCGGCGCCGGGTCAACCTGGCCTTCCTGAATCAGTCCGATGTAATTGACCCCATCGATGTCGCGGTGCCCGTATTCGTGGAACACGTTCGGCCGCTGCTTCTCGGGCTCGTCAGCGGGTCCGGTTTCAATCAGGAACTTGTGTCGGTATTTCATGTGTTACTTGAGGTTTGATTTCAGCGCGCCAGTCAGACCGGCATCAGCTCCGATCATCGCCGGCTTCAGATACTTCACCTGCGACAAGTCGATGCGCCCACCACTCAGGACATCGAACAGCGTCGGGATCGTGGTCAGGATCAGTGTCGCGTCCCCGCTGGTGAACACGTCGTTTCCGGTGCTGGCCAACGCGAGCGCGAACGCCTGCGCATCCCATCGCTCGGACTTCACCAGCGATTCCAACGCGACGTGCGCAGCGAAGTATGCCGGGATCCGGTCGGGGTGCGCTTTCATATCCACCGACGATCCCAGCAGGACAGCGATCTGGACGGAGCCTTGCACCCGATTCGCGATTGATTCCTCGCGCTGCTCCGGTGTCTGCGTGCTGGTCGTCGCGCAACCTGGAGCGAAGGCGAGTGCGGCGAGCAGAGTCAACGCGATAATGGTTTTGATCGGTTTCATTGGTCGGACTTCACGGGTTCGGCTTTCGCCTGCTCTTGCAATTTGTCGAACAGGTCCACGATGACGCGGACTTCATTGATTGCGACGTGCTTTCGCGCGAAGTCCAGGGCTTGCGCGATGGTGTTCGCCTCGGCTTCGGTGATGTTGAATGTAATCATCTGGTCAGAGTCCGGCGGCGGTTTCAACGGCGGCAATCTTGGTTGGGTCAGCCTTGACGGCCTCGATGACTTTGCGCCCGCGCTCGGCAAGG
>OFRF01000415.1_pt1 | contig 10478 bp, 8 predicted proteins | sample 1543081 | NCBI WGS metagenome assembly OFRF01 (sample SAMN07774232, study PRJEB24372) | wastewater metagenome
ACGGGCAAGTTCACGCTGCGTGAGCTGGAGACGAAGCACGGCGCTACAAACTCAACGATTGCCCGGTGGGCTAAGCGCAATGGATGGTCACAAGACCTGTCAGCAGCAGTACGACAGGCCACAAATGCAGCGCTGATATCGGAGATTGTTGGCTCTGAGTGCAGCAAGGCGCAGCAAAGTGCAGCAGACACGGTGCTTGCTGCAGCAGAAGTAAATACACGGGTAATCCTTGGGCATCGCACCGGACTGAAAGCAATCACAGACGTCAAGCGCACGCTGCTCAATCAGATCGAGCAGGCCGCTGCGAATATGACGGACCTGGCCGAGATTATCGAGATGGTCCGCAAGCCGGACGACAACGGTATTGACCGGGCCAACGATGCGCTTCGCAAAGCCATGAGCCGTTCCGCGCTGGTGGACGACCTCAAGAAGCTAGCAGATGTGGATGAAAAGGTTCGCAAGGGGGAGCGGGAAGCCTTTGGGCTGGATGACGACACTGGCGAAGAGGGCGGCGACAAATCATTCTTGGAGGCTCTGCTCAATGCCCGCGCCCGTGCAGCAAACAGGTAAGAGACGTATGTCCAATCTCACGAAACTCGATTTAGAGTTGATTGAGGACATCGCTGCTTTCTACGATGACCCAGAGGGGTTTGTTCGATACGCATTCCCGTGGGGACAGGATGGAACGCCACTTTCCAACGAGTCAGGCCCGGACGTGTGGCAGTGCGAGGTAATGACTGAGATTCGCAACGCTATTCGCAGTGGCGCGGACGTACAGACGGCGATTCAGATTGCGGTATCAAGCGGTCACGGTATCGGCAAGACTGGGTTTGTGGCCTGGATTATCTTGTGGTTCATGAGCACGCGAGACTTTCCGCAGGTTGTAGTTACCGCAAATACTGGGACGCAGCTAGCGACTAAGACATGGCGAGAGTTGTCAAAGTGGCACAAGCTGGCAATCAATAGCGCGTGGTTTGTCTGGACGGCAACCAAGTTTTCGCATGTGCTGTACCCAGAAGTATGGTTTGCAGCAGCCATTCCATGGACTGAGCACAACAGCGAGGCATTCGCAGGCACCCACGAAAAGCACGTCCTGGTGGTGTTCGACGAGGCATCGGCCATTGCAGACAAGATTTGGGAAGTGACCGAAGGCGCAATGACTACACCCGGTGCAATGTGGCTTGCGTTTGGCAACCCCACTCAGACAACGGGGCGCTTTTCACAGTGTTTTGGCAAGTTCAAACACCGCTGGACCACACGCCAGATCGACAGCCGCACGGCCAAGATGGCGAATAAAGCGCAGATTCAGAAGTGGATTGATGACTACGGCGAAGACCACGACTTTGTCCGAGTCCGCGTGCGTGGGGTGTTCCCGCGCGCCGGCAGCTTGCAGTTCATTGGACTGGATATTGTGTCTGCGGCGATGCGGCGCAAAGCCGAGGGTTATCAGCACTTCGCGCGGGTGCTCGGTGTGGACGTTGCTCGCCACGGGGAAGACCAGTCGGTAACGACGCGCAGACAGGCGAACCACGTTTGGCCTCAGAACAAGTACCGCATTCCGAACCTGATGGATTTAGCTGATGTGGTGGCGGCCGAAATTCATGAGTTCAAGCCTGACGCAGTGTTTATCGACGCAACCGGCCTTGGCTGGGGGCTTATTGATCGCCTGCGCCAAATGAATTTCGGCAACAAGGTGTTTGCTGTGCAAGTTGGGGAGAAGGCTCTTGCTGCAGAGCGCTTTTGGAACAAGCGTTCGGAGTTGTGGGCAGCCGGCAAGAAATGGCTGGAGGAAGGCGGATGCCTGCCCGAAGACCCGGAAATGGAAACCGATCTGACTGGACCTCAATACGGTTACGACAACCGCATGCGCATCGTCATCGAAAGCAAAGACGACATGAAAGGACGCGGATTGGCTAGTCCAGACTGCGCTGATTCGTTGCTCTTGACATTTGCAAGCCCGATAGCGCCAACCACAAGTACACATACCAAGACATGGCGCGACCGCCTGAACCTGCGCGCAGCAAACCAAGGATCGGCTCAGGCCGCGTGAATATCATGGATGACATCAACCAACTAGCCCGAGAAAACTGGCAGCGCTACCAGTACGGCAAGGACCGTGGCCACATCGAGTACATCGAGCAGGCCCGCAAATGCGAGGGCATGTACTTAGGCGGCGGCGAGCAGTGGAGCGATGTGGATAAAGCCATCTTGCGTGAGCAGAAGCGCCCGTTCTACGAATTCAACGAGGTCAAGCCAAGTATTAACAGTGCTGTTGGCTATCAGATTCAGAACCGCATGGACATTGCATTCAAGCCACGCGGACAAAAGGGTGACGCTGAGGTCGCTCAGATTCTGTCCAAGGTGGTAATGCAGATATGCGATTCGCTCAAGCTGCATTGGCATGAGACGCAGATGTTCAGCGATGGACTAATTGAGCAACGTGGTTATTACGACATTCGCATGTCATTCGACAAGAACATGAAGGGCGACATTGACATTGCGGTGCTGGACCCGCGCGATGTGGTGCCAGATCCAGACGCCAAGAGCTACGACCCGGACAAATGGGCAGACGTTACTGTCTCGCGCTGGCTGACTGCGGACGAGATTGAGCAGCTTTACGGGCAAAAGGCGCGTGACGCAGCGGTCAAAAGCGGCGACGAGGGCCGAGACTACGGCAACGACGACGACGAGCGCGACCGCAACAAGTTTGGCAACAGCACGCTACCCGGCCTGGCTGACGCCTATAGCAACACAGGCGACGGCATCAAGCGTTACCGGGTGATTGATCGCCAGTCGGCGGTGTACGAGATGACGCCGTGCCTGGTGTTCCCGGACTCCGGTGATGTGCTGGTGCAGGCCACGATGGCCGCCGACTCGATTGCCGACGCACTTAGCAAGGGTGCGGTGAAGGCCAAACGCATGCGCAGGCGCATCAAGTGGGTGGTCAGTACGTACTCGGTAACGCTGCATAGCGACCACAGCCCGTATGACCACTACACCATAGTGCCGTACTTCGCATATTTCCGTCGAGGCAAGACGCGCGGCATGGTGGACGACGCTATCGGTCCACAGGAAGCGTTGAACAAGGCGGTGAGCCAGTTCGTCCACATCCTTAACACCTCGGCTAACAGCGGATGGATCACGGATCAAAACAGCGTTACCAACATGGACGCGGACGAACTTGAGGCGCGCGGCGCAACCACCGGCTTGCACATTGAAGTGAAGGAGAACGCGCGCAGGCCGGAGAAGATTCAGCCCAACCAGGTCCCGACAGGAGTTGACCGGCTGATTGACAGGGCATCCAAGGCGCTCAAGGACGTGACCGTTCCAGAGTCCATGCGCGGCATTCAAGGGCCTGAGACGTCTGGTGTGGCCATTCAGGCCAAGCAGTTTGCCAGCCAGCAGCAGTTGGCCGTTCCTCTGGACAACCTGGCTTACACGCGCCAACTCCTTGCGACTCGCATCCTCAAACTCATTCAGCGCTACTACGACAGCTACCGGGTATTTCGCATTACCGAGACAGACCCGATGACCGGAAAGGATAAAGAGCAGATTCTGGAGATCAACAAGTTTGACCCAGAAACTGGAGCCTACCTCTATGACGTGACGGTTGGAGACTATGACGTGGTGATTACCGAGCAGCCGATGCAGGTCACGTTTGAGAACAGCCAGTTCCAGCAAGCGCTGGAGATGCGCAAAGAAGGCATTGCAATCCCGGACGCGACGGTGATTCGCTATTCGAACCTTGCCGACAAGCATGAGATTCTGTCCAACATGCAGGGCAGCGCGCCGCCAGTCGATCCAACGCTCGAAGCCAAAACCAAGCTACTCGAAGCACAGGCACGTAAGGCCGATGCAGATACCACGGCCCGCAGTGTTGAGGCGCAGTACAGCGCGATCCAGACAGCCCAGGTGATTGCGCTGACACCAGCAACGTCTGGGCTTGCAGATGGCCTGCTCAAGTCAGCAGGGTATGTGGACCGCGATGCAGCGCCGATTATTCCAAACGCACCCGAAGGCATGCCAAGCGTAGACCTTCCTGCGAATACCAATCCGATGACTCCAGCAAATCCTGGCGTAGGCCTGAATGCTGGCATCGAGACTACGGGGCCGGATGGCCTGCAATGACGATTCCCAAAAAAGACCACCGAAAGGAAGACCATGAACCCGCTACTTCGAAAACTCCTGTCCCGTTACCAAGCCCCCGCCGACGATGGCGCTGATTTGGGAGGCGATGTGCTGGACATTGAAGACGATGATACAGAGGGCGCAGATTCGTCTGTATCCGACGAGCCCGAAGACCGAGGCGACGTGTTCGAGCCAAAAAAGAAGGCTGCAGCCAAGGAAGAAGAGCCGGAAGAAGTGCCAGAACCACAGGCACAAGACGAGGACGACAGCCAGCACGGCAAGCCAGCAGGCATTCCAAAAAGCCGATTCAACGAGGTCAACGACCAGCGCAAAGCAGCAGAGCAACGCGCTGAGGCTGCAGAGCGTGAATTGGCAGCGCTGCGCGCACAGCAACAATCGAGCGCGCCGCAAGCTCCTGCAACTGACGCGGCGCCAGCATTTGACGAAGACGCCAAGGAAGAGGCGTATGTCGAAGCCTTGATGAACGGAGACAGCAAAGCGGCGGCGGCGATTCGGCGCGAGATCAATAACCACGTTCGCCAGGAAGCGGCAACGCAGGCACGACAGATGGCGCAGTCCGACTACGAGCAGCGCACGCTGGCCAACGCCCTGCGCGCAGAGTCCGATCTTGCGATCCAGTCCTACCCCTACCTGGATACGCCAGATGGATCTGAGGCGCTCGAATTGATCCTGGCGCTGCGAGACGCAGGCATTACCAAAGGCGAAGAGGCGCACATCGCTCTGCGCAAAGCAGTTGCCAAGATTGCCCCGCGATTTGCCCCGCCAGACGCCGACACCCCCAGTAGGGTTTTGCCAAATCGCACAGCAAAGACAGACTCACGCCCAGCAGCAGCACTCGCGCGAGGCGCGGCGGATTCAACCGCTCAACCTCCTGCCGTGCAGGCTGGGATTGGTAATCGTGCAAATGCTGCCCGGATCGACGTAGAGAACCTCACTGACGAGCAGTTTTCTGCGTTGACCAATGAAGAGAAAAAGCGGCTGCGCGGCGACTGATCGCACCGGCTGGCAAGGATTCGCCCACCTTGCCAGCGCCATTTCGATAGGGCGCACTCGTCTGCATGGCTGGACGTTAAACGGCCTGGCGCTCTTGACCGCCTCAAAAAGTCATGTTCCTCGCGGCTGGGCGGCGCATGTCCCGAAAAGAAAACTGATTCTTCAGGAGCATGACAAATGGAAACGAATTTCGCAGGGTTGACCCCCAAACAAAAACTCGTCTGGTCGCGTGACGTATGGTCCGCAGCCCGTGACGAAATGTTCATCAACCGATTCATCGGTACTGGTGAAAACGCTGTGATTCAGCGCATCCCCGAGCTGACCAAGACGGAAAAAGGCGAGCAAGTCATTTTCCAGCTGGTGGCTGATCTCGTGGAAGACGGCGGCATTGGAGACAATGAACGCGAGGGCAATGAAGAGGCGATGCAGTCGTACTCGCAGATCATCAACATTGACCTCATCAACCACGGCGTCAAGAACAAGGGCAAGCTGTCCGATCAGAAGTCGGTCATCAACTTCCGCGAGACGGGCAAGAGCCGCTTGGCTTATTGGCTCGCAAACCGGGTTGACCAACTGGCATTCCTGACGCTCTCTGGCATCAGCTACGCATACAACAACAACGGCTCTGCCCGTGTTGGCTCTCCGTTCCCGAACCTCTCGTTCGCGGCTGACGTGAGCGCCCCTACGACCAACCGTGCACTGATGTACAACGGCACCGGCCTGGTTGCTTCTGTCACAGGCAACATCACTTCAGGTTTTGTACCCAAGTACGGCATGATCGTGGACGCAATCGCCTACGCCAAAGAGCACTACATCAAGCCGATCCGCTCTGGTGGCAAAGAGTATTACGTGCTGTTCGTGGCACCTGGAACGCTGGCTGCACTGAAGAAAGATGCGGACTACCAGCGCGCGGTGGTTGCCGTGGCGACGAAGGCTGGCATGGATTCGCCTTGGTTCACTGGTGCCACTGTGACCGTGGACGGCGCCGTGATCCATGAGCACCGCCTGGTCTACACCACCAAGGGCACGGCGACGAAGTGGGGCTCCGGCAACCTCGTCAACGGCACCCGCACGCTGTTGTGCGGCGCACAGGCTCTCGGTATGGCCGACATTGGCTCGCCAGAGTGGAACGAGAAGACGTTCAACTACGGCGCCCAGCAAGGTATCAACCTTGACAAGATGTTTGGCCTGCTCAAGCCAAAGTTCTACTCGATCTATGACAAGTCGGTCGAGGACTTCAGCGTTCTGTCGATTGACCACTACATCGCCTAAGCGATCCGGGTGAGGCTAATAGTGGCCTCACCCTCACTTTCTTTGCCTTTGAAGGAAACACATCATGGCTATCACCAAAAAAGCAGGCCGCCAAGAGGTCATTGTCGCGGCAGCGGATTTCACTTTTGCAGACCTTACCAGTGGATCGTATGACGCGGCCATTGACTTGCCTGTGAATGCAGTTGTGGTGGGCGGGAATCTCGCTATCACCACCATTTTCAATTCTGCCACCACTGACAAGTTTTCGATCGGCGACAAGGAAGGCTCTGCTTCGGCAGTTGCCACTACCTATGCGGCGCAATCTGCAGACATTACGGCAGCGGGCATCGTGGCCATCGTTCCTACCGGCAAGAAATATGCGTCAGCGGGTTCTGTCGGCGTGGCGTGGACTGGTGACGGCACAGCACCAACTGCTGGCGTCGGACGATTGACCGTTATGTACATGGTGGGTGGCCGTTCGGAATTCACCCAAGGGTAAATCTTCCTGTGGTCTGGCCGGAGACGGCCTTTTACACCCGGTGGCTTGACTGCTGCCGGGTTTTTTGAAGGAATTGAATCATGCACTTTCGCTCTCCTACCGACGATGATCTGCACATTGCTTTGACCAGTGGTCACACGGCCATCGTGACGCCAGAAGGAAATGAACTGGATGTTATGTTCCACCGAGAGGCGATCTCGCGCGGCGCAATTCCAGGAACCATCAAGGACGAGCCTGCCCAGCAGCCGCAGGAAAAGAGCTTTGACCGTGCTGGCGTGATCGAAGGCGCCATGAACGACATGCTGGACGGCGGCAATGAGCATGATTTCACTGGCGACGGCAAACCAAACCTTATCAAGCTCAATGCGCGTGTTGGTTTCAAGGTTGCGCGTGACGAGGCAGATTCCGCATGGGCCAGGGTTTCGGCGCCTAACGATTGAACGAAATGGATGTTTCCGGCTTCATCGCAACGTTTCGCTCAGAATTGAGCGACAACGAAACCCCGTCATTGTGGAGCGACGAAGAAATTGTCGCGTATCTCAATGAAGCGGTACAAGAAGCGTGCGAGCGCTCGTATCTGATCGAGGACCGATCTACCGCATCCGTCTGCTCCGTTGCGCTAGTAGCCGGGACCAATACCTATGATCTACACCCATCGGTGTTTCAGATTAAGCGCGTGGTGTTCCGTGGCCGTCCATTAGACGAAGCTAGCGTCGAATCCATGGATGCTCACTGGGACGCATGGGAGACGCGAGAAGGACAGCCGCGCTGGTTCATTTTCGAGCAATCGGGTGGTGCCAGCCCTGCTCGAATTCGCTTGGTCCCAACTCCTACCGAGGCAGAAACCATCGCTCTGACGGTCTATCGTGGCGCCCTTGTGCCATTGAGCCCGGATCCAGGCAGCGACAAGCCAGAGCTGCATGAGAGATTCCATGCGCGACTCAAGGACTGGGTGTACAGATGCGCTTATCTCAAGCAAGACGCGGACACGTTCGACAAGATGCGCGCCGTTGAATATGAGGCGCTGTTTGAGGCGTCATTTGGAAAGCGACAGGACTCCAATGTTCAGCGCAAGCACCGCGACCGCAGGCCGCCAGTCGTATCTTGCTCCTGGTAACCACCCGTTAGGGCTTCTGGTTTTGGCGGTGTGCGCGGAGACTCGGGAGCATGAATCTCGAAAGGCATCCCATGCGCGGACCATCACCAGTTGCCAAGTACAAATCTAGTCGCCAGTCTCTCAAAGACGGCGGCCCCATTCATGGCCCAGGCACTGGAACCAGTGACTCTATCCCAGACAAGATGCGCCCTGGCACTTTCATCATGCCAGCCGATTCAACGCAATCGCTGGGCGCGAAAGCGCTGAGTTCTCTCGGCAAGAAGGTTCCCGTGCGCGTCAGCAACGGAGAATACGAGTACACGCCGGAACAAGTGCATGCTGTTGGCCTCAGAGCGCTCTCGCAACTCAAGGACGCGACGCACACGCAAGCACAGGGTGCTGACCCGGCGCAGCGCCTCGCCTTGGGCGGCGAAGTGACCAACGACGTTACCCGCATCGGAAACAGCTACAGCGGCGGCAATGTGGGTGGCAGCATCACGGTCAACGGGCAGCAGCCCAGCGGTACGTTCAGCTCTTCCTCTCCAGTTCCTACGCCAGCACCTCCACGCCCAGCGCCAGTCGCTCCCGTGGTGCAGGCTGTGCAGTACATGCAACCGTCAACCACTGCAACTACCCCTGCAACCCCTGCGCTGTCCGCAATGGCGACACCGCCAGCAACACCGCAAGCAGTAGCTAAGCCGGTGGATTCATTCACTGCGCGCAACAACGCAGTCAGCGCAAGTTCGATCACGAACAACGGCGGTCGCTTTGACCGCAACGGCCAGCAGTTTGCTGACGGCGGCGACGTGCGCGGGTTCAAGCCTCAGCGACTGGCTGGAGGCGGCGGTGTGGAAGATCAGGCCCTGGCCGCTCTGCGCCGCGCCCGTGATGCGCAACCTGTTGGCAGCCCGAACATCGCAGCAATTGACCAATCCATTGACCAGCGCAACCAGAGCATTGGCGGCGCACGGGCAGCCTTGAGCGCCATTGCAGCGCCGTTCCAGAAGCCCGTGCAGACGGTGGCACCAAACCCAACAGACATGCGCCTTTCGGCAAACACGCAAGCGACGCCAATGGAGAGTCAGGCACCAGACGACGTGCAGCGAGGCGGTGCTGCTCCTGCTGTTCAGGTGCCCAGCCTTTCCCAGCAAGCAGCGCAACCAGCGCCCGCCCAGACCGTGGCCCAGGCCCTAGCTCAAGTCCCTTCGCTCGCACCCGTGCAAGCCCAAGGCTTCCAAGCGCCAACCGTGCGCCACAGCGGCAACGACTGGCAAGCACGCAATGATCTGCGCAACGCGCGTGTGTCGGCATCGAGCATCATGAACCGGCCCGAGTGGCAGGGTTCCGGCATGGGACGGTTCCGTGGTGGCCAACAGCATGGGCCATCAGACTCGACCATGGCGTACCAAGCTGCGCTTGCACAGGACGCAGCAGCCAAAGGACAAGAGATTGCAGGCAATCAGCAGGCGATGGTCCAAGGCCAAAGCAATGCCCGCGCAGCCATGCAGCAGACCGGCGAGAACCAGCGCACCAGCCTGCGCGAGCAAGGCTTTGCCACGCGCGATCAGCGCAAGGCTGGAATTGATGAGCGCACGCTGGCCATGCAGGAGGCTGAATCAGGGTTCAAGACGCGGGCACAGGCGCAGCTTGAGAGCCTGCGCGGAACACTGCTTGACCCGAATGCCACGACTGAGCAGAAGGCCCAGGCTCAGGCGCAGATCAGCGCGCTCAGTGTTGGGCAGAATGCCAAGGACCGCTACATCACCGTTGGCGGGGGAACGCGCGTTGTCGATGGGCAGACTGTCAAAGACCCGGTGAACGTACTTGATACGCAGACAAGGACTTGGATTGACCAACCTGGGCAGGGGTCGGCTCCAGCCATCCCTCAAGGAGCGGTGGAGTTGCTCAAGAAAGACCCGAAGAATGCAGCCGAGTTCGACCGCAAATACGGCGCTGGCGCTGCTGCTAGGGCAATGTCCGGAAAGTAACCGTTGCCACCCTGTAGGGTTCGCCAGTATGAGAGCGTGCGGAAACACTGCAGGTTATGGCACAAAACCTGTTCGACCAGTTCGACGCGCCCGCCTCTGGCGCAAATATCTTTGACCAGTTCGACGAGGGCGCCAAAGACTCGGGAGGCTTCGCCTCAGACATAGGAAAGTCCCTCAAAGTCGGCGTGCAGGAACTCCCCGGCATGGCCACCGGCCTTGCAGACTTGCCGTTTGCGCTCGCAGCCGGTGCGCGCCCCTTCACCAAGGCCGCAGACGCTCTCGGCGAAGCTACTGGCTTTCAACCGGGCAAGTGGGCAAAAGACACCAAGTTTTCCCAAGGCTACGAGCAGGGCAAGGCGAACATCGACAAGGCTTGGGACGATGGCAGTGCCGGTGACATTGCGCTTGAGTACCTCAAGAACCCAGGCTACACACTCAATCAAGTTGCGCAGTCCGTTCCCGGCATGGTGGCGGGCGGCGTTGGCTCCAAATTGGCGCTGGG
>OFRF01000417.1_pt1 | contig 10452 bp, 16 predicted proteins | sample 1543081 | NCBI WGS metagenome assembly OFRF01 (sample SAMN07774232, study PRJEB24372) | wastewater metagenome
ACGACAGATTGCCGGTCGCCTGCTGCCAGCTTGGCGATGTAGTCACCCGAGGTCAGGATCTGAATGGCAAACCCGGCCTCGCGCTCGAAGTTGATGGAGCGGTCCACCAGCACGCTTTGGAAGCTGGATTCCGCGCCGTAGACGAACTGTTCGATTGTTGTGATTGCGTTCATGGTCTTCCTCAGTAGGCGATGGAAACGGCCGGAATGGCCTTCTTGGCAATCAAAGTGACCGCCAGCTTTGCGCATTCCTCGGTCATGCAACCCCCGACAGCCACCAGCAGTAGCCGATGGCGCACAGCCGGCCCAGGTGCGGCGACCAGGCGCGGTAGAGCATGCGGAATTCGTGGAGGCGGCGCTTCATGCTGTCACCACTATGACGATTAAGGACAGGGTGGCCAAAATGACGATGCATACCCACCAGGCCATGCCGTAATCCAGGGCGTCAAGCTCCCGGAATATGGCTTGTGCGCTCTCGACGTCGCACAGCCGGCCCTCGCCCATGGTGCGTGCAAATCTCTCGGTGGTGTCGTTGTAATCGGCTGGGGTTGGTACGCGGGTCATGTTTTCTGCTCCTTGCTGCAAACGATGGGGGTAGGTGGTGGATCAGCGGGCGCCTGGCAGGCAAACAGCCCTGTCGCGACAAGCAGGACGCATGCGATTGCGCATGCGCCGACGATCAGTTTCTCATGCGGCGGGATGGGCATCAGTCGCTCCCGTGGCGAATCTGCAGGGCCAGGGCGCGCTCGTTACGCAGGCGCTCTTTGTGCTTTGCGTTGTAGATGTCGGCGGCCAGGCGCTGCGCCTCGGTCGGCTGAGTGTCCCGCCGGATCGGCACAGGCCAGCAGCGGTGCAGTACGGTGGCGATGGTGTGGTTGACGTGTTCGTCCATGGAATGCTCCCGGTGGGTTATTCGGTTGCTTCTTCAAGCTGGCCACCTGCGTTCAGCACGTACCAAACGTCAGGCTTGATGCCGTCCCGCCCTGCAATCGCCGCCTTGATATGCACGATTCGGCCGTATTCGTCGCCACCAGCATCGGCGTCGCGGTAGCACAGCACGATGGCGCTGCCTTCGGATGCCTTTGCTTTGCCAGCGATCCCGCAAGCCATAGCTACAGAGTGCTTGCCCGTGCTGCTGGCCGCGCCCTGGTAGCCCGTGCTGCAAGCGGGCGAGTCCTCGTCCGCCGGATTGCAGCGGCTGGTCACGTATTCCACCGCAGCCTCCACGAGTCCGGGGATTCCGATCTCAGCCTTGATCGTGATCTTTGAGCTCGCCACCTTGGTGTCTCTGTTATGACGGCTCAACTCACCAGACTGCCCAACGATTGCGAAGCGACTGCCCGCCGGGGCGTAGTAGTCAAACACATTCAGCGGGTGCTCGCAGGCGTGGAACCCGTAGTTGCACGCCGATGCGCCTGCATCGTTTACGTATTCCTTGCCGATTTCGTACTGAAAGTAGCGGCACTTCAAGTCCTTGTCGAATCCCTTGTACGTGATGATTGGGGCCGCCTCGGCGGGCGTCGTCTGTTCTTCTACTGATTTCTTGCTCGTCGCTTTCTCCATGTCGGCTCCTGATTGGTCAAAGCCCGCGTGCGCGGGCTTGGGGGGTGTAAAAAAGCCCCGCATTGCAGGGCTGTGGGTTAGGTCTGGTTCAGCACGGTCCATGCTGCTGCTGCCACTCGCGGAATTTGTGCGTTTCCAAGGCAGTAGATGCGGTCCAGCCGATGGGGAACCCCATGAACCATTCGCACCAATCCGGATTCAGGGGGCCAACATGGGTAGGCGGGTCTCCACGCTTTGCCGTGGCTCGCCTGCTGTTGCTCCCTCCGTTCAGACCAATCGTGGTGAGGGTCGGCAGAAGCGCTATCGCTGTGGCCAGGCCGTAACCAGACTTCTTTCCCGGATAGGGCCGGTTGTTGTTGCCGTTTACGGTCAGGGTGGGTAGCAAGAATCCAGATGCGCTCTCTAAGATGGTGGGCGTCAAGATCGGCTGCAGATAGCACACCCCATCGTGCATCGAACCCCATCGCGGCCAAGTCTCTGAGAACAACTCCGAGTCCTCTAGAAGTGAGGTCTGCGGAGTTTTCCACTCGGACTTGGTGGGGTTCAACTTCGCGAACCACCCGCGCGAACTCCCTCCACAATCCTGACCGCGCGCCAGTGATTCCCGCTCGGTCACCCGCGCTACTGATGTCCTGACAGGGAAATCCGCCAGAAACGACATCAGCACGTCCTCGGAAGGGTCGAGCATCGAATTTGAGGATGTCTCCGAAGATTGGGAACCTTGGGAGTGATCCGTCTTGCTGCCTTGCGAGGAGGATTTTTTGCGCGTAGGGGTTGATCTCGACCGCACCGATGCATCGGTCACCAATGAGGTGTCCCGCAAGGATGCCGCCGCCTGCGCCTGCAAAGAGATGCAGCTCATTCATAATGCTCCATGAAAAAAGCCCCGCATTGCAGGGCTGTGTGTTGTGGGTTGATGGTGGCCGGGGCATCCCGGCGCTGGCTTGATCATTCTTTGGCGATAGCGCGGGCAAGTCCGGGGTGCGACTGCACATAGGCGATCGCCGCACGGTAGTCATCCGCGTGGCGGCTGTCGCCATGTTCGCGCTTCACACGCTCAAGTAGGGCGTCTGTGCTGATGCCGTGTTGGCAGCCGACCCACCAGAGAAGCCCTTGCGCTTTGCTGTAAACGGCTGTTGTCATTGCGTTGCGGGAGCCTATTGGCCCGACTGTCATGTACCAGTCGCCGTACCCGATGCTGGCGCTTGGCCCGATGCTGGCGCCGTACCAGATGCTGGCGCGTGGCCCGATGCTGGCGCGTGGCCCGATGCTGGCGCGTGGCCCGATGCTGGCGCCGTCCCCGATGCTGGCGCCGTACCCGATGCTGGCGCTTGGCCCGATGCTGGCGCCGTCCCCGATGCTGGCGCGTGGCCCGATGCTGGCGCGTGGCCCGATGACAACATCCATTGACATACTGATCTTTGCATCAATGGTGGCGTCAAGCGCCACGATCCCACCCTCGGAGCCGTCAGGGTTGATCCAGCGGCGGGCCTCTGCTTCAAGCCAGCCGAAGAAGTTATGGGTGAAGGTTGCAGATGCCTGCGATTTGATTTCAATAGCCATATCGGCTCCTGTGTGGTAATGAAAAAAGCCCCGCATTGCAGGGCTGTGTGATAGCCAGCGCGTACCTTGCGGCAGAGGCGCTGGGCGAATTGAAGATGGCGCTGCAGTTGCTGCAGACGGCAGAATCTCGACCCTCCGGGTTTCGGTGCACCTCCACTTATGCATATTTCCAAGAAAATCCGCCCGCTTTGCTTTGCCTTCCTGAAATTGCTGAACTTATCCCAGACTGCCCGGCGCCAATCCTTGCGCCTCACCATCACATCAGGACGTGCGGGACTCGAACCCGCGTACTGTTAGCGCCGCGCCTTATCTGCAGATTGACGTGGGCTACTGGTCATACCTACGAAACCTTGCCGTCCTGATGTGATGGCCCTCGTCTTTCCGAGGCGTCATGCTGGCCATCTTGCAGCCGAGTGCCCCAAGTCCGCCGTGGCCTTTGGCTTCGCAGGGGGAGAGTCGGTTGCTCATGCCATCAGGTAGCAGTCCTGTGCGCTCCGCCGGGGCAAAAACGGCAGGGCTGCTATCTGATGGCCCCGGAATAGCTCCGGGGGTATCTGTCTATACGCAGACAGGGAGGGGGTTGGCTACTGGCTGTTTTGCCTCGTCATAGGTCTTCACGCCCCTGGTCTAGGGGCGGGGTGGGGTTACGCTTTAAGACCGGCTTCGGCCAGAAGCGCCGCATGCTCTGCAACCGCGAGTTTTGCCGCTGCCTCGGCTTTCAGCTCAAGGTCGGCTATAGCCCCTTCAATCAGCGCCGCGTGGTGACGCTTGATGACTTCCTGCAGCGCTTCGTTCAGCCCCGCTGGTGAGTCGTGGTAGTTTTTGTCGCCATCGGAATACTGGTGGTAGACCGTGAGTCCTACCTGTGCTTTCACAATCGAGCCCAGCTCACCCTTGCCGCTGGTGCCACCGTAATACTTGTCGCCGATCTTTCCGGCCCAAGTTTTTGCTTCTACAACGTCGCGCTTTGCGGTTTTGAAATCATCAATCTTGCTCATGGTTTGCTCCTGGTTGAAATCAGCAGGGCTCACATTGGTAAGCCCTATTGATTTGCCCCTGTCTCCAAGGGCTTTGTCTACTCTCTACCGGCAGACCCGGTGCACTGCGTAACCAGTGCCTGACTTGCTCCCTTGCGGGTATCGCCTCAGACCGACCGTATCGCGGGCCGTTCGCCAAACCACTTTCGTGGAGCGGGTGGACTGGTCGATGCCTGCTCACCCTGTGCCGCGTTTTCGTTGGCATGGGGGTTAGTATCGGTGCACCGATGTTTGAAGTCAATAGAGCAACATCGCTTTAGCGATATATATGGGCGCAATTTTTCCTAGCGGAATGCGGAGGCCGATAGCTGCCGTCTATTTCGCGTGGTGCGGCTTTGATGCGCTTCCCAATAGTCTACATGCTGGCATTGTCCTGCGGCGATTGAGAAATATAATCGGAGCGCCGATGTGGCATTGCTTGCGCCCGAACATCGGTGCGGCGATAATGTCTGCCATGCAATGGAAAAACATCATCTCCGACCTCAAGGCGTCGGGCCTCACGCAGATGCAGATAGCCGAGAAGTGCGGATGCGCGCAATCGACCATCAGCGAGATGGCTACCGATGGCGACAGGACTCCCCGCTTCCCGATCGGGGCTGCTTTGCTTGACCTTCACAAGAAGGTCCTCAAGAAACGCAAGACCGTGCAGGTGGCTGCATGAACGCTTTCACCTCAGTTCGCCCACGCGGAGCAGACGCCCCCGCCAATCTGCCAGTGCAGCGCAAGAAGGCAGCTCCCATCACAACTAAAGGTACCACCCGCGTGCTGAATGCCCGTGGGGTGTTTCAGGCGACGCTGAACCCGAATGCTTCCAACAGCATCGTGATCGAGTCGCGCGCGCAGGCCCAGGCAAGCGCGGACAAGACGCGGCGCATCAGCCGCAGCGGGGTTCAGTGATGGCCCGAATCGCCCGCTTCATCAAGTCGTGCATTCGCCTGCGCTCTGTGCGTCTGGCTATCTGGCTTGACCAGTACGAATCGCACAAACCCAAGTTCTAAAAATGACTCTCTGCAATTACGTTGTCTTTTTCCCAGACTCAGGCCGCGTCAAGTTTGGCATCACGTCAGACCTGAAAAAACGCGTTCACCAGTACAAGCAAGAAGCATTGCGCCACGGCCTGGGCCATGTCACTTTTACGCGCATCCAGGCAATCTGCAACGGTCTTGCAAAGGCGGTTGAAACAGAGTTGCGGCGCGGCCTAAAGGATGCAGTCGCCAAAGGCCACCATGAATGGATGACTGGAGACTACGAGGTATATCAAGCAGTCATTGATGCCACGCGAAGAATTCATGCTCAGTTTGCTGAGACAGGATTGTTTGGGGAGCCAACCAATGCTTGAACTTTCACGTATCCGCATTGACGGCGGCACCCAATCGCGCGTAGAGCTCAACAACGCTACGGTTGAGGAATACAGCGAAGCTATGGCCGAAGGCGCGGCCTTCCCGCCTGTAGTGGTGTTCTTCGACGGCGCCAATCATTGGCTTGCTGACGGCTTTCACCGCTACTTTGGCGCAGACCACGCAGGCATTGATTCCATCGCCGCAGACGTGCGCAATGGCACGCAGCAAGATGCGCAGCTTTTCAGCTTTAGCGTGAATGCGGATCATGGGCTGCGTCGCTCTAACGCAGATAAGCGCAAGTCAGTGACCGGCGCCTTGAAGCACCCGGTTTCGAGCAAGTGGAGCGATAACCAGATCGCAAAGCACTGCGGAGTGCACCACTCAACAGTCGGAGATGTTCGCCGCTCACTTGCGGAATCCGCAAGTGACAAACCAGCAGAGCGCACCTACACCACGAAGCACGGCACCACCGCCGTGATGAATACAGCCAATGTTGGCAAGTCCAAGCCAGCACAAACACAAGCCGCGGCGCCTGCTCCAGCGTCCGCGCCCACTGCATCGCCAAAAGCCACGCCAGCAGAAGAAATCCCCGAGGACGATGGCCCAAGCGCCGAGGAAATCGCGGCACAAGTAGCAGCCGAGGAAGCAGACCGCGCCCTGGTGGCAAAACTGCTTGATTCCAATGAGCCGCTGGCAGAGCTGGCCGAGGAAAACAAGCAACTGAAGGCCGAGATTGCGCAATTGAAGCTGGCGCGGGACGGCTACATGAACCGCTGCAATGAGGCAATCGCGCTGGTGAAGTCGCGTGATCGCCAGATTGCCAGGCTGGAAAAGATGCTGAAGGAAACAGCATGAAAACCTGCACGGCGTGCGCGCAGACTAAAGACCCGTCTGAATTCGGCAAGCACAAGGCTGGCGCTGGTGGTCTACGGCCAACGTGCAAGGCTTGCTGCAAATTGGCATGGGCTGCTTACGTGTCCAAGAACCAAGAAAAGCGGTTGCTGGCCCAATCTGAGTACCGCGCCAAGAACAAGGATGCCATACGCGCCGCCGATTTGGTGTATCGCGAAAAGAACAAAGAACGCGAACTTGCACGGGGCGCTGCATGGCGCGCTGAAAACCCGGAGAAAGAGCGCGCACGAACTGCGGCATACCGCAATGCCAACAAAGCAAAAGACGCTGCACGCAAGGCGGAATACGCACGAAAAAACCCGGATGTAGTTCGCGCCATCGCATCCCGTCGGCGTGCGCGCGTGAAGGGCGCGGCTGGCACGCACACCGCCGCCGACATCAAAAGCCTGAAGCAAATTCAACGGTCAGCTTGTGCGGTTTGCAGGGAAGACATCAGTGCGAGTTATCACGTTGATCATGTGCTTCCGCTTGCGCTGGGCGGAACAAATGGGAAAGAGAACCTACAGCTCCTTTGCCCATCCTGCAACCACTCCAAGAGTGCAAAGCACCCGATTGACTTCATGCAGCAAAAGGGGTTCCTGCTGTGATTGACATGTTTACCGACACTGTGAATTACGCATCGGCAACCTTCCCGCCACCGCGGCCGTTCCAAGAATCTGCGCATCGTGCCTTGCGCGATGGGTTCAAGGCTGGGCACAAGAACCAACTCATTATGAGTCCGACAGGTTCTGGCAAGACGTACCTGGGGCACCGCATCGCGCACGAGGCGCTGGTGAAGGGCCGCAAGGTTGTTTTCCTGTGCGACCGCACGACCCTGATCAACCAGACCAGCAAGGCGGCAGACGCCTACGGACTGGCAGCACACGGCATCGTGCAGGCGAACCACTGGCGCCGCAATACGGAAATGCCGTACCAGATCGCCAGCGCGCAGACATTGGCAAAGCGTGGCTACTGGCCTGACGCTGACGTCATCATCATTGACGAAGCCCATACGCAATTGAAGGTGTGGACTGAGTTCATCCAGACGACAAAGGCCGCTTGCATTGGCCTGTCTGCTACGCCATTCTCCCCCGGCCTGGGCAAGCTGTTCACGAACCTGATCAACGCCACCACCATGCACGACCTGACGCAATCTGGCGTGCTGGTGCCCATGCGTGTGTTCAGTTGCAAGCGTGCCGACATGACCGGCGCCGCAACGTCTGGTGGCGAGTGGACCGACAGCGCCGCCGAGGCGCGGGGCATGGAAATCATCGGTGATGTGGTGTCCGAGTGGGTGAAGTTTGGCGAGAACCGCAAGACCATTGTGTTCGGCGCAACCATCAAGCACTGCCAGGAAATTGCCCGTCAGTTTCTTGATGCTGGCGTGATGGCCGCAGTGTTCACCAGCGAGACCACCGCTGCAGAACGTGAATTGCTGCTGAAGGAATACAGCAAGCGCGATTCCACATTGCGCGTGCTGATCAGTGTCGAGGCACTTGCCAAGGGGTTTGATGTGCCTGACGTTGGGTGTGTCGTGGATTGCCGCCCCCTTCGCAAGTCCCTTTCCACCGCAATCCAAATGTGGGGCCGTGGCCTGCGTTCTTCGCCAGACACCGGAAAGCAGGACTGTTTGCTTTTGGACCATAGCGGGAACATCACCCGCTTTGCCGAGGACTACACAGGGATCTTCTTCGATGGCCTGGACGCCCTGGACATGGGTGAAAAGCTGGATAAGGCGATTCGCAAGGAGCCGGAGGATTTTGAGGCGAAGGGTTGCCCATCGTGCGGCTTCAAGCCCTTTGCTTCGCGCTGCATGTCGTGCGGTTTTGAGAAGCAATCGCCCGCGCTGGTCGAGGCGGTGCCTGGTGAAATGCAGGAAGTCATGCTGGGCAAGAAGAAGCTTGCAGACGACCACTCGCACCTGTGGGCGCAACTGTGCACCTATGCCCGCGCACACAGCGCACCGGAAAAGCAGGCGGGCCGCGCATGGCACCTGTTCCAGAAGATCATTGGATCACCACCGCCAAAGAGCTACCAGTTCGCTAGCACGCCGAACACGGAAATCACGCGCAACGTTCAGAACAAGATCACCAGCCTGAACGTGGCTTTCTCTCGCGGGCGGGCGGCATGAGCACGTTCATTGACTTCGCACGGGCGCACGGTGTCGATATCGACCCGTCCCGGCTGTACGCATCGGAGCGCATCAAGCGCTGCGGAACGACCGACAAGCCCAAAGGCACGAACGGCGCGTACTTTTGGGACGGTGCGCGCGGCTGGGTGTTTAACTGGGCCGCCGAGGCCCGAGTGCAATGGTTTCACGACCATACCGCCACACCATGGACAGAGGCCGAGAAGGCCGCATGGAAGGCCAAGCGCCAGGCGGCCAATGCATCGCAGGAGCAGGAATACAAACGTGCTGCTGTGCGTGCCGCCGAAATGATGCGTGCGGCAAAGCCCATGGAGCACAACTACCTGCACCGCAAAGGCTTTACCGATGCGCAGGGGTTCGTGACCGAGGACGGCGCTTTGCTGATCCCCATGCGCAACCTGCAAACGAACAATTTGCAAGGTGTGCAGGTGATCCGCTGGGACGAAGAAACGCGCACCTTCACTAAGAAGATGAACCCCGGAATGCGCGCCAAGGGCGCCGTGTTCCGCATGGGCGACAAAACCGCGCCAGAGACGTTTTTGGTCGAAGGCTATGCCACTGGCCTATCTGTTCACGCCGCGCTGCGCAGCGTTGGTTTGCGAGCCTCTGTGCTGGTGTGCTTCAGCGCAAACAACCTTGAATTCATTGCCCCCCGGCTTAAGGGCCGGGCATTCGTGTGCGCGGACAACGACAAGTCCGGCACAGGTGAGAAATCCGCACAGGCAACCGGCCTCCCGTACTGCATGAGCCCCGAAGTGGGCGAGGACATGAATGACCTCCATGCACGCGCTGGGCTGATGGCTGTCTGTGCGCAATTGATGGCGGTTCGCCGCCTGGAGTTGGCAATGGCTTAGACGGCTCTCAGTCTCTCACTGCGCTGGTTGGTAATGGTTTAACGGCAGCGGCGCAGGGTGTACCCCTACTGTTGGATTAGGTGCTGAAACAGGGGAATAAGGGTGGCGAAGTTAGCGCCCTTGCATCGAACGGCTGACGGGTCATGTAACGCGACGGAGCAGAAGTCGAGACATGTGAAGGCCGCGCCAGGAATGGCTAGGTCTGTCCGCTCAAGAGCAGATGTAGGAATAGAGATGCAGTCAGTAGCAGAGGGGTTTAGAGGCAATGACGGTTTACGACACACAGCTAGCCCACCTCATCAAGTTGGCAAAAACACCAGGATTTAAGGAGTACGCATGGCACCGGGCATTGGAACTGGAACGCTGCGAAACCGGCATGTGGCAGGGCATCGCTGCGGATTTGAAGCAGGCCATGCTTGCCCAACGGCCCTCATCCTTGCCCGCACCGCGCAAGCGTGGGAGGTAGAAGCATGAACTGCAAACCTGGAGTTATGGCTGAGGTAGTTAAGCCGCATTTCCGTCACGGCGTGATTGTTGAAGTCGTTCGCGAATGCACACAAGCCGAGCGCGCTGACCTGGTGACGCTTGAAAAGGAGTGGAGCGAATGCGGCCATGTTTGGCTGTGCGGAATGGCGACTGGCAGCCGAGGCGTTGATAACGCGACTGGCAAGGCTGCGTATCTGCTCCCCGGCGATGAGGCATTCATTGCAGATCAGTACCTCCGTCCCATCCGCGACCCTGGCGACGACGCCAGCGATGAAACGCTTGAGTGGTTGCCTGTTCCAAGCCGTGACGAGGTGACAGCATGAATCAGTTTTTCAGAACTCAGCAACCCGAATGCGACCCGTACGGCCGAAAGGCCAGCACGCCCGGCGCGAAGCTGGACGATGGCAAAACCCGCATGGGGCTGGTGGTTGGTGGCTTTGCCCGCGCCTTGAAGGCTGTGGGCGAGGCGGGGAAGGATGTCAAGGGGCGCCAATACAAATTCAGCAAGTCCGCCATCCTGGCCCGCGTGCGCCAAGGCCCGGTGAAGCTGCTGGAGCTGGCGCAAGGCTC
>OFRF01000420.1_pt1 | contig 10390 bp, 25 predicted proteins | sample 1543081 | NCBI WGS metagenome assembly OFRF01 (sample SAMN07774232, study PRJEB24372) | wastewater metagenome
TGGGCGGCAATCGTCGGCATTGGCGCGATGTTTTTGCAATGGGCGACCGCCCACGGTTACAAGCCATGACGCCAGACACTTTGCCCAAGCAACCCAGCCCGGATGAGCTGGAGGCAGAGGCAAAGATTTATGACGACCATGGAAATTTACTGTGGGCAAACCAACTCAGACAACTCGCGGCAGAGTTGCGCGAACGACAAGACGGGCGGGAGAAATGGTAGTTGACGTACTTTTGACTGTGATATTTTTCATTGGCGCGGTGCTGGTCGGCGCGGTGGTGGTGTATCTGCTCATTGGGGACGATGATGATGACGCTATCTGAACATTTCACGCTAGACGAGTTTACGCACAGTCAGACTGCTGCAAGGCTTGGAATAGATAACCGGGCGCCAGCGTCGGCGGTGCTCGCGTTGCAGCGTACGGCGGAAGGCTTGGAGCGTGTGCGGGATTTGCTTGGCGGCAGGCCCATCATCGTGTCCAGCGGCTACCGCAGTCCGGCGTTAAATAGGGCGGTAGGCTCTGCGCCTACATCACAGCACACCACCGGCCAAGCGGTTGACTTTACGTGTCCAGCATACGGGACACCGCGTCAGATTGTGGCGGCGCTGGTAGAAAGCGGCATCCAGTATGACCAGTGCTTGCTGGAATTTAATGCGTGGGTGCATTTGTCGTATGCCGACAAGCCACGCAGGCAGACGCTGATTATTGACAAGACCGGCACGAAACAATGGAGTAAATAATGGCATTCGACCCTATCACCGCATTATTGGATGTTGGCTCAAAAGTCATCGACCGGCTATGGCCTGACCCCGCGCAGCGTGACGCGGCCAAGCTGGAACTGTTCAAAATGCAGCAGAGCGGCGAACTGGCGAAGCTGGCCGCAGACACGGAACTGGCACGCGGGCAGATCGCGGTCAATGCGGAGGAAGCAAAAAACCCGAGCGTGTTCATATCGGGATGGCGCCCGGCTATTGGGTGGACGTGCGCAGCGGCTTGCGCATGGAACTGGATTGGCTTAAAGGTAGCCCTGTTCGTGGCGGCGTATGCTGGCCACCAGCTCCATATGGCTCCCGCCGACCTTGGCGAGATGATGCCTGTGCTGCTGGGTATGCTGGGCTTGGGTGGATTGCGCACCGCCGAAAAGATCAACGGGGTGGCGGCTAAATGATTTTCCTCTGGGGATTTTTTGACGCCGCCCATGCGAAACTGGCCGTTAAAGCGCCAAGTGCAAGGCTTTTAGCTATAGGCGTAGCTATACGCGCCTAGCGCATATCTCACTCGAAATCAAGCGTACCGCAAGGTACCGTGGGTTCGAATCCCACCCGCTCCGCCAATGTGAATAAGCGTCTAGTGCTATAAAAACAATAGCCTAGGCGCTTTTTCTTTTAGTGGCCTCTGGGGATTTTTTGCCAATGTGCCATATTGCGGCGCTGAGTGTTTCCGTAGCCAGATGGCTGTACCGCTTGGTAGACCTTGCATCTTTATGGCCCAAAACCGCGCCCACTGTGTACAAATCAACCCCGGCATTCACCATCTCTGATGCGCTTGAATGTCGTAGGTCGTGGAAATGTAGGTGACGCAAGTTTGCAGCGTTCCTAGACCGCTCCCATGCCCTTGTAAGTGTGCTCTTAGGCATCTTCTTAAACTTACGCGCACACACCGCAACCCTGGGGTGAATTGGCACTATGCGCGGATTCCCGTTCTTGGTATCACGCAGCACAAACGCAGTGCCTGAAACCTCCGCACGCAATATCTCCCCCATCCTCATTCCAGAATAGAACGCTATCCTGATTGCCATGCGTGCGTTTCTGTTGTCGCACTTGCGGCATATAGCAATCATTTCGGCGCGGCTGGCGTAGTAGTGGCGCTCATTCCTGACTTGCGGAACAATCACCCTGGCTGATGGGTCGGACTCGCACATGTTGTGATGCTTCCACCCATAGCGGCACGCTGCACGCATGTATGCGATCCTGATGCGGATTGACGCAGCAGACAGTGGCGAACCATCTTCCTTTTCAGCACGTAGTGCGTACGCCTTACAAACGTCTGCCAGCGCGGTTATCGGCCTGCCTTGGTAGTACGGCATCAAGCGCGCCAACTCTTGCGCTACGCCCTTGCTAGTCTTTAGCTTTGGTACACGCTCTTTCAGGTACTTGGCGACTGCATCATCAATGGTGAACTGCGCGCGTTCGACACTGGTTGCGATGGCGTAGAGCCTGCCAGATTCTTGCCTGTCGTAACCGTCAGCTTGGGCTTGATTCCAAGTGCGCGGAAGGCTTTTAGTAGCTCGGACTCTTTCGCCATTGATGATCTTGTCGAATTCAAAGACGAAACAACCTCTCTTTTTGTCGCGATAGATCGGCATGATGTTTTGAACTCCTGAACGTCTGACGGGTCGAAAATTATGCGCCTACCGATGCGATGGCATGGAATCGGCCCTGCTGGCGCGGCCAAGGTGTAGACCATGCGTCCAGAAACTCCCAGCACTTGCGCGGCTTGTTTGATGTTCATTTCATCCCCATCTTTCCAAATAAGTCCCGCACCACATCGGGCATGGGTGTTGCAGATTTCAGCGGGTTTTCCCGCTCACATTTATCCCCATTGGGGTTGCACCGTTTGTATTCCTCGACACATTGCAGGCCATACCGGCGCAAGTCGTCAGCCGTGTAATACAAACGACCATGCTCCGTGTCGTCTCGCTCTATGCCTTTTGGGCGTGGTGGGAAGATCATGCAGCCTCCCACTTGTTTGCGTAATACTCTCTGCATATGTAGCAGGTCTCGTCGTAGATGCTGACGCCGGGTAGCTTGCCCTGCTGATAGTGCACGCATGTTTTGCAAGGTTTCTCAGAAATATCTTTGACTATCTTGTTTTGGATATTTGGCTCCAACTCCCTAATGCGGTCGCTCACGGTTGACCGCCGTTGTCTGCTCGTTTCGCCAAGTCGTATGAATTGGTAGGCTCTGCATTGGCGAGGGCTGCGCGGCCTGCGGTGATGGCTTCTCGCACCATCGGACGCTGTGCGGGTGGGGTACATAGCCGTACGCCTTCCAGCGCCCCCACAAGCTGCTCAAGCGTGGCGCGAAGTGCGTCACGCTCTGCTGCTAACTTAATTGCAAAGTCCGTTTGCTCGTCGCCGTAGCTTGTACGGGTGATAATTTCCGCCTCCAACTCCTTGATGCGCTCTGCTTGGGATTGCATGGCGTCGTGCAGTTCCTTCCTTGCGTTGGCGGTACCTTCTCCAATGCGGAGAGTTGCATACCGATCTGCAAGGGCCATCAGCCCTTCAATGTTTGGTGTGATCATCACTTCCCCTTTAGTACTTCGATTGCGCTAACACATTGGCGAGCATCGGCTGGTCTGTAGTAGGTGTTTCCACCTCCATCAATAGCGGCTTCAAGCTGCTTGCACACCTGCATCGCCTCACTCAGTGCCATATCCCGTGCATGGGCTGCACAAGCTGCGCCGTAGGCTTGCATGTCGTAGGGGTCGTAAAGACTAGGCTCACTGTCTGGTGATAGCCGGTACTCAGGCCCAGGCAACACCGGCAACTCTTTCGCACGCTGCTCACGGCCCCATGCGATTGCCGCAAGCGCGAAGGCGTGCAGCTTGCCCTCAAACTCCGAAAGCTCGCAGCCCAATAGGCCACTTCTGTCAGCCAGCTCAACTGCCTGCTCTGGTGTGATGTGTTCAGTTGTCATTTCAAAATCTCCCGTGTCAGTTCATCCATTGCCTTGTCAATCTTCTCGAAAAGATAGTCAGGCATCCGTTGCCCCGCGCTAAAGCTCCACGACTCCAGCGCTGACAGCAGCTTGATGATTTCCAGCATTTGTTCTTTTGTCATTTCGTCTCCTCACGCCCCACGCCGCACAGCGACCAGTGCCTTCGATAGATCCATGCTGGCCCGCTTGCAAGCGGCGCAATACTGCCCACTGCGGTACCACGGATCGCCCTTGGTTAGCTCGGTGCTCCCGGCAGCGCGCTTAACAACTGACGCGGCTTCAAGGAACCGCTTTGCTTCCGCCACGGCAACGTCAAGCGTTTTGACTCTTATGCTCATTTGCTCTCTTTCGTGCTATTTTTATCGTAGCTACTCACGCACGGCTGGCGTGCGGTGGAGGCTGATTTGGTTGTTGACCTGGCGATGTTATAGAGCAGGTTTTGTCTCTATAAATTGCGTTATGCAGCAACGGCTCGCCCATGTGCGTGGGGCTGTGCTGCTCATGGATAGCGTTCATCGCGCTGCGGTATTCACTCAGCACCTGCATGGCTTTGTCGTAGTAGCCGGGGCGGTCAGCTAGCACGCACTCAAGCTCTAGGGCCATCCGGTGCGCGTAGCGGTCGGCTACTTCGGTCATGGGTTCGACCATTGCACGCGCCTCGCGACCTTCTTCAAAGCAGGCTTGCCCGTACTGGTTTAACTGCCCCAGGGTGAACATTGGCACATAAAACAGCGGGTCGCAGCCATTGGGTAGGTGCGTTGTGTACTGGTACATAAATTTTCCGCTGACTCGTCGGCTCTGCTCATAGCGCCACGCGCTCGGTGTCGGTACTTGTGTCATTTCGCACCTCTAATCTTTGCGGCGCATACCAGCGCAATGGCATTGCCAGTTGACGGGTATGTCAGTTGATCGGCCTGAGCATCACACGCGCTTGCAGCAAGTTCGAGTGCGGCTTCAGCGCAATCGCGCCCATACTTGTCCATTTGCAGCGCGGTAAAAGAATGGCTAAAGCCGTGGGCATTGCGGCGCACAATCAGCGCCTCTGGTAGTTCTGGCAGTAACATGTTTCCTCCTAAAGTTGTTGCATAACCGGGCAATCAACCGGACAAGCCGGTTATTTCTGCGTTATGCCGCAATAGTTTCTCCACGATTGGCGTCCTTCCTCAAACAGCCCTCGCGTTCGTGGCTTTTTGAACGGGTTGTCGCTGACACCATGTTCCTCTGCCTTTGCCCCAAGTCGAAACGGGGACGGTTCGTTCCAGCAAAGCGGCGCAAGCGTTTTCCACGGCTCTACCGTCAGGTCAATAGCTTCTTCAAAGTCATCTGTGTACTTGCTCATAGGAGTTTGCCTTTGTGTCGGGTCGGTTCAATCGCTCGGTCAATCGCGCCCAACAGGTCGGCCAGCTTCTCGGCCTCGTTGCTGTCCTCGCCTTCGATGGTTTTAATAACCGCAGCGCAATCGGTCAGGAGGCCAAGCAAAACGGCATTTTCACCGGCAAGCGCCATCCACCCCGCGTGGTGCCCGTCGCGGTAGGCATACTTCTCGCGGTCATTTGTGCCTTCCGTCAGCCACATGCTGCATGTGCTGTCATAGGCCATCTGCTCCGGGTGGTCGTTGTCAAAAGGTTTTGGCATTTCTATCTCATATCGAAAGGCATAACAGGTCAATCAAGGCCGACCTGCGGCGGCTTATTTCCGGCGTTATCTGACCTCATACGCAATCCGCGCCTTAGTACCGCGCACATGACTCAGCCACGCCTCCATTTGTCCACCGGTGGACACGCGCAGCAGCTCCTCGTAAAAGTCCAGCACTGGCGGAATGTCGCGCAGGGCGGCTGCATCCACGCCCCAGCGCTGGCAGCGGTTGTAGCGGTCAGCAATACCGCACATGGCATTGCGGGCTGCCTCGCAAGTCTCTCCCACAAGCGCATCCATGTTTTGACCCGCAATGGTGCAGATTGCCATTACATCGGTAAGCGTTGCAATGTCGTCGCCGTTGGCGGTGCCACCTTTTAGCGCGCTCCACGCAAGGCGCACAGGTAGGGCGCAGGCGGTTTGCTCGGCTTCGTTAAAGCCGGTGGAGCGGGCGATGGCTTTCCACATGGAAAAGCTGTCTCGCTGCTGGCGCTTGGCGTGGGCCTGTTTGCGGTGGGCGGTTTTCATCATGCCCCCAGCCGGTGCCGCACCACGCCCGCCTGGCTGCGGTCAACGGTAGTGCCGGCGTGGGTGTTGGTAATGGCGCCAGCGGCTCCTGGCGTTTTCAGGTTGTCGATGAAATGGCTGACGTCCTGCCCGGTCACTTTGATGTACTCCACCTCTACCCGGGCGCTGTCTACCAGCACACCGGCTACTTGGGCCAGCGCGCGGGCGCGGTCGGGCTCCATGGGGTTGGTGCGGTTGCGCAAATCGCGCAGGGTGGCCAGCAGCTCGCTGCGCAGTTCGCTGATGTGGGGGTTGCTCATGATGCGGTGTGCTCCTTGGTGATACGGTTGATTTGGCGGGTAATGGCTCCTTTGAGCTGGTACAGGCCCTTTAACTCAGGGTTCTTGGGGCCCAGGTCGTTGCGCCGGGCGTTTTCGGCGCGGGTGATGCAGTCCAGCTTGTCGAGGGTGATTTCCTCCTCCGCGAGCGTGCGCATGCCGTGCTTGAATACGATGATGTGGCCATCCGGCACGGGCCCGTTGGCGGCAATCCACACCAGCCGGTGCACGGGCACCCAGCGGCGTGCGGGTTTGATGTGCGGGTCGTCTGTGGTCTTGCGCTCCAGCACAGCAAAGGGCTGGCGGATTACCCGCACGCTACCCACGGGCAGGTAGTTGCGGGCCTCCGATGGTGCGCGCCCTGGGCGAAACTGGGTGGCGCGGCTGTTGGGGTGCAGGCCCGTGCTGCCAGGTACGCCTTTGTTCCACGACACATGACCCGGCCGGAACCGGGTGACCATCATGCGCTCGTTCTGGTGGCCGCGCTGGATGCGGCTGCTGTTGTCGCTCTCGTAAAAGGCCTGGCTTTTCTTGATGCCCAGCCGAAAGGCCTGGTTATAGACTGCTGCCACGCTGCAGCCCAGCATGGCGGCCACGTCGCTGGTGGGCCTGTCGGCGTAGTGGGCGCGGATGGTGTCAAGGTCTGCCTCGGTCCATTGGCGCCTCATGGGTGGCCCTCCAGTACCGGCCAGTCGCTGCGCCGCTTGGGGATGTAGGTGCGCTGCGCCTGCAGTTTGGCGTGCAGGGCTTGCGGGTCCAGGCGGCCATCGGCCAAGCCACGGGCATACCCGTCGGCGCTGCCGTGCTGGTATGCGCGGTGCACGTCGTGGCTGTGTTGGCCCGCCAGTGCCACCAGGCGGCGCAGCTCGGTGGCGGCTTCCGCCAGTTCGTGTTGCCGAATGACCAGCAACTCCATTGGCCCGTGCGGTGTGGCAAAACTCTCAAAGTTCTGCGCGATGCGGGTGGCTTCGGTTAGCACTGGTATCCCCTCGATTTAATGTGTTTGTTGCCGTCGTTGCGGTAGTAGGTGTCTTGTGCGGGCACGTATCTGCCCTCCATCGTGTTGATTTGCCGGGGTGGCACCAGCTCCGGGTCGCGCTCTGCTTTGACGTAGCCTTTGGGGCCCTTGACGTGCAGCCTGTTGCACGGCTTGCAGCGGGCGGCAATGCCGCTTTTACGACTTTTGTCTTTGCCAAACTGGTTGGCTGGCAGGGTCTGCTTGCAGTGGGTGCAGCACAGCATGGTTGAGCATTGCTCTGCGTGCAGGGCTTGCATTTTTGCGTCTACGGCGCGCTGGCGCTCCAGGCGGGCGGCTTCTTTTTGGGCTGCGGCGGCGGTGGTTTTTTCTGCGTTCTGCTGGCGCTTTTGGGCTGTGGTGGCAAAGGTGTTCATGCTTTTACCTCTTCCTTCGCCACTCTCAAAAGCAGCTCCAGCCGGGCCAGCGCGTTCCAGGCGGTATGGGCAGCGTGCAGCAGGTCGGTGTCCGGGTCAAATGGCACGCCCATGGCCTCTTTTAGCAGGTGCCTGTACATCGCATCGGTGTACCGGTCTACACCGTTTGGCACGCTCACCCAGCCGTGGTCGGAATACTTCCGGGCACCGTAGGTGCCGACGCGGCCCACCTCCTCCAGTGCGTGGGCAAAGCCGTCAAACACCAGGCTGAGGCGGTTCTTGCCGGCGTCCAGCTTGGCGCCGGGCGTGTGGGGGTCTTTGCCGGTGGGGTCGGATTCAGTCATGGTTTTGCATGGGGTAGATGTTGGGCAGCTCGGGCTGCAAAATGGGCTCATACGGGCCGCGTGTCATTTGCGTGCACCAGCCAACCGGTTGACCATCAGCACCCAGACGCACACGGCGCACTGGCACATTGGCTTGGCGTTGTGCGGCTTTCCACGCTTCGGTGCGCAGCATTGCGGCCTTGCACTCGATCACTTTGCGCAGCGTGGCGCATTCGGGCAGCTGCATGGCGGCCTCAAAGCTCACGCCAATCGGGCGGATGATTGCGTAGGCGTGCAGCAGGTGGTGCTGGGTAACCGGTGGTAGGGTGGTTTGGTGCAGCATGGTGCGCTCCAGATCAGACCAAGTAGGTGCCTACCAAGTAGCCCGCCGCACCAAAGAAGGTGATGACGGTGAGACCAACCGCAGCGCCGACGCCCATCCAGTAGCCAATACGCTCAGAGCGGGTCAAGGTGTGGTCGTCATCGGTGCCAAGCGGCACGCAGCAGCCTGTATCGCGGCTGGCCTGTACGGCGGTGGCCAGTGCGTGGTGATCGCAGCCCAGGCATGCTGGCGTGCGCTGCTGGCAAACGCCCAATGCGTCGCATGTGTTGCGGTTCATGGCTGCACCGCCTGTGCCATTTGGACGGTTTGCGCGGTCTTGATGGCGTCGTGCACATCAGCGGCCACGGCCTGCGTTGCTTCCATCTCGCTGGGGCCATCGAGCAGGTGGGCGCTGGCCAGCAGCATGCCGATGATGATGGCGGCAAGCCAGTTGAGGCGGGTGCCGGCGCTCATGCTGCACCGCCTTGCAGCACGGTGGTATCTGTGTGGCAGAAAAGCAGCAGGCCATCGTTGATGGCGTTGGCGAGCGATCGGGCGCTTTTATCTTTGAGGTGGTATTCGCTGTCAATCAGCGCATGGCGCAAAACCGTGTCTTCGCGTTTTAGCGAATACATGGGCAGCAGGAGGGCTTGCAGCGCCTCTAGTTGGGCTTGGTCCTGAAAATGGGCAGCAAGCCAAAACAGGCGGTCGCTTGTGTCGCTCAGGCTGGGGTACGGCAGTGCCTTGTTGTGCAGGCTTTTGCCGCGCAGCACCTTGGTGCTGGCTGTTGTTGTGGGTTGGGTTGTCTGCACTTTTCACTCCATTTCCGCCGTTCTGTGGCGGTATGGAGTGAATATTAACCATTGGCGTATATTGCGTCAATAGCCAAAGGTTAATTTATTTCAAATTTTTAGTGGCAGTGTCTTGTTCCTGTGCTTTTGTCGGTGTGACAGCCTTGTTTATTGGTGCGTCCTGGGTGGGCGAGTGCGGCAGAGCATAAACACGCGGCTATGAGTATGGTGACGAGTGTCTTCATGTTGTGGAGTTCATCTTTTTTTGTTGGTGGCGAGCAATGCGGCGATGACCGCAAAAAAGGCAACTGCAACCAGTGCAATTGCCTTCGCTATTGCGAGCGCCGTTTCTACCGCCCAGTGTTTCTGCGGTTGTTCTGCGACTTCGGCGCTGCTTGTCGATGTGACTTGACTATGACTAAGCCCGGTTCCAGGCAAGCCAAGAGTTGTGCGTGTTTTCCCATGCCCTTTGGTTATTTGTGCGCCTGGTACCCCGAGCGATGTGCTTACCCCTGACTTGCTGAGGTTGATTCGCAGTCCTGGCAGTATTTTTATGCGTTTTTGGAATCTGAATCCCATATTTCTATTCTCCGTTCAGGTGGTTGTAGTGTCAGTATTCTTGGCATTCTGCGGGACAAGTGCGTCCAATAGGCGCACCGCGGTTGCCCAGTTGTCTTGCGGTATGTTTTCCATGATTTGCATCACTCGGGCACGTGGATCGTCGTCTCCTTGCAGCTCGGCGTATGTTGGCGGGGTGTCCATCCACCCCATTTCAAGATTTAGCTTGCTCTCAATTTCTCTGGCCATTGCGTCGCCCATTTGGTAGGGCTTGTCGCGCCCTGCTCGCATGTGTCCGTTGCGGATTTGGGTCAACTTTGGGTCTGTTCTGGGCCAAGCCATGGCCTCATTCAGCGCGGCAACACTCCCAAATCGCTTGATGAGCATTATTAGTCTGGTCTTGCGTGTTTCTGATGCGGTTTGCATGGCTTGCATTTGAAAGCCAATGGTTAATTTTTGGAATTCGCAAAAGGCTATTGACTTCATATAAGCCAATGGTTAATAATTCGCGCATGAAATTCAAATCTTGGGCTGATGGTGAGCGTGGAAGGGCGGCAGCATTGGCTGTCCATCTTGGTGTGTCGCAGGCATTTATGTCTGAGTTGGTCGGTGGTGTTAAGGCAATCCCGATCAAGCACTGCCAGGCTATTTATGCGTTCACTGGTGGTGATGTGACTTTGCCGGAAATGCGGCCCAACGATTGGAAGAAGATTTGGCCAGAACTGGCCCCCACGCCCGCCAGCCGTGCGCAAGCAGCTACTGAAACTGTAGCGGGAGGGGTTTGATATGAAAAGCACAACTG
>OFRF01000431.1_pt1 | contig 10236 bp, 22 predicted proteins | sample 1543081 | NCBI WGS metagenome assembly OFRF01 (sample SAMN07774232, study PRJEB24372) | wastewater metagenome
GGCCTGTTGCGCCGCCCAATACTCTGCGTGTCGCGGGTTGGTGCGGTCCAGCATGGCGACGCGAAGGCGGTGTAATTCGTCTTCAACCCTTCTCATCGCGCGGCTTCCTTTTCTTGCTGGGCTTTGGTTTGGAACTGGGGCCACCAACTTTACGCGGCTTGTGCGGCGTCTTGAGCGCGCCCTTTAAGGCGGCTTCAAAGCGCTCTTGGGCTTCCTTCTCGGAATAGGAGTCTTTTGACGTGTTATCGACATTCCAGACGGGCCTGGTCCATCGCCTCATAAATCCGCCTAACCGCGTCCTCATCAGATTCGTAGTCAGGGCTGTATGACGCAAGAGCCTCCACCCCCGCCTGAATCATCGCGGGGGTGACTTCGATTTCCTTCTCAGAGTCCGGCCTGTCACGTTCTGACAAAATACACCTGTCGACTTGTGGTGCCACGTATATAATTAGGACGCAAACGCCCGACCTGATGAGGGCCGGGCGCAATTCCTTGAATTGGCATAATTAGGGGTGATTTGGGTCTCATTGTCAACTACCTACGCGCGGCGTTCGTGACTTTTCCCAATGAAAGGCGAGGCCTTCCAAAGCCTCACGGAATTGGCCGGCGACCGCCTTCCGCCCATTGGCTGACGTATAGCCCCGCGCGAACGCAGCCTGAGAAAGTGTAATCCCGGCCCCGAGAACATCGCTCAGGAGAATTTCCGCCCATTGGCCAACGGCCTCCCGTGTGTCGTAGATAAGGTCAACCGTATCCTGCGCCCTCTCCAGCCCGGAGATGATCGCCCATTCGTGTGCGGTGGCCGGATTGCCCCTGTCCTTCGGCTCGAATGACGCCCCGCCCGAGGCCCGCCCGCGCGATATTTCAAGGACAAGCTGATAGGTGCGTCCGGCCATGTAAGCGCCAGTGCTGATCCGGCCATAGGCGTATTCGGTTTCCAGCACATCGGTGTGGATATTCACGGCGACCTTCTGGCGGGCTGGGCCTTTCTTCGCGGCGTCGCCAAGCGATTGCATTGGATCTGATACGGCGGCGATCCTCACTTTCGCCCCGAGGCGCGATCGTGGAAGCTCAGGCCCCGGATGCTGCGCGTCGTTTACGCGAGAATAGCGCCCTGCGTTCTCTCGCCCCCGTGCCGCCATCAAAGCCCCCATGGTATGCCCCTGTCTTCCGGCGACTGGCCGAGTGGATACGAACGCAATCAACTCTCACCACCGCGAAACCATTCCCCCGGAAACCTGATCGGCCCGCCGGCCAATGCGGATGCCACTTCCCGCGCGATAGGACGGTCACAGACGGGCGTGGGCGCGTCGGGGGTATGCAGGTGGCCTGAATGGTCCACGCGGGCGATGGCGATGGCCCTGCGCTCGACCGTGATAGGGCGACGTGGTTTGCGGGGGCGCTTCATGCTGAAACCGGCTTGCGAGGATCGCAGTCGCACAGCCATTCCATGCCTGCCGACCATTCCCCGTGGTTGCCGGGTAGCGGACCAGTGCAAAGCCAGCCCAATTCCAGCCAGCGCGGCACGTCAGGCCAGCGGACGAAGGCGAAATATCGGGCGCTCATAGCAGCGGCTCCTGAACCGGCTTAGGCGCAGCAGGCGCGACAAACATATCAGGGCGCGCAAGAGCGTCGGATACGCGGCGGCGAGCTATGTCAAAATACTTCGGCTCGCGTTCGATGCCGTAGAAGGCTTTGCCGCGCTTGATGGCGGCTACGCCAGTTGTGCCGGACCCCATGAAGGGGTCGAGGATTGTGCCAACGTCGGCGGGGAGTTGGTCAATGCACCAGAGCATGAGCGCCAAGGGCTTCTGTGTGGGGTGGAGCTTCCCCTCGCTCGCAAGTTGCCCGTGCGAGAAGTTGAACGCCCGAACAGGGCTCCTGAGATTCGACCAAGCTAATTCGCAATGGCCTGAAGAAAACGTACGAACGATTTTATCCCATACAAGCCAAGATCCAGACGGGGGAAGATTGAAGTATTGGCCGCCCCATACGATTGCTGGCTTATCAACTGGCAGCCAGCTAAAATCATCGGGCCTTATGTCCCAAGACGCAGCATCCGACACAGACCCGGCGGGCTGCCTAAACTTACCCCAACTCAGGCCGCCGCCCGACCAAGTTCCCTCAATCCCATACGGTGGGTCGGTCACGCAGGCGTCAAACTCCCCGAGCGTCGGGAGGATTTCCAGCATATCGCCACACCAAAGTTCAACGCCTTCCGCGAGGATTTCATGGCGCGGGATCATGCGGCGGACTCTGGAGTGAGGGGCGGGAGCCCCGTTTCCTTGCGATCCGCTTCGGAAAGCTTCGGTAGCGGCTTTCGGCTGGCCGCATATTCCTTCAGCCATCTTTCTGCCCGCTCTGCCGGCGAAAGCGGCTCATCATCAACCGGGTCAGGAGCCTTCGACGGGTCTATCTTCCCGCGCTCATTGATCGGAACCGCCGCGCCAAGCAAACGCATGGTTTCTTTCGCGTGATCCAAAACCTTATGCTTCTCGCGATAGTTCACATCATCCACGACTTCCGCCGCCAACACGCGGTTGATCCGCTCTGCCTCTCGCTTCCATGGCGCGGCGTGCCTCTCCGCAACGGACTTCAATTCGGCTGCTGTCGGCGCCCATTTCTTGTCCCCTGCCCGCCCATGGCAGTAATCGTCGCACGCCTTGGCGACTGCGAACGGTGGGAGGTCTCGCAGGATATCGGCGTAAACCAGCGCCCGCGTCTGAGCGTCGATCCCGTCTTCCGCCTTGCATGAAAGCGCGATGAATACGCGCGACAGGTCGCGGACAACCTCGTCACGGGTGCAAGGCGCGAGGTAATCGCGCAGCGACCTATGACGCACCTCCAGTTGGCGGCGCACCGTTGCGGGCAAGGCTGAACGCACCTGGACTTTGCCGTTATGCTCGGCGTTGAGGCAGATTGAGATTTCCGTATCGGTCGAGCGCGTCAACGGCGCTGGCGTCAGCCTTCCGACAATGTTCGACTTAGCTACCGCGCCCATCCGCAAATTCTCCAAACCCGTGTGATTTCCTGAAAATTTCGCTCCATCCATTGCCGGCCGGCTTGGCGCTCGGCGGCGGGGCTCGCGCTTCGCCAATCGGAGGCGGCGCGTGGGCGTCGGCTATCGGCCCCTCGAAATAGGCGAGAGGAAGTTTCTTGCGCTTGCGGGCAAGGTGATCGTCGATGACGGCAAGACAGACCGCCGGGTCACGCCCCTGTTTCAGCCAAACGACGGCGGTCCCGGTTTCTGGCGGTAGGTGGCCGTGCCTGGCGTAAACCTTCCCGATATCCGAACGGAAATCGGCTTCCTCCGCGCGCGGCGTATCCGAACGAAGTGAGGATACTTGTGATTGTGATTGCTGTAGCATTGTTGAAGCATTGCTAGAGCATTGCTCCTTCTTTGCTTTCGTCTCGCCACCTTTCCGCCCTGCTTTTGCCCGGCGTTCGTATGCGGCGCGCGCGTCGGAAAGCTCGCGGTCGATACGACTGTGCGTCCAGCCCTCTGCGAAAAATTCAGCAATCGTTTCCCGTGATTTCAGCCATTCGCGTTCTGGCATTCGCGCGATTCTGGCGAGCTTGCCATCATCGGCTGGGAGCCCTCCGGTTTGCCAATAGTGCATGATCAGCAACAGGTAGGCGCCATGCTCCGCCGCCGTCAGATGGGTGGTGTCGGCAAGGTAATCAGCGACATAAAGGGGCATCCACGGGCGGCTCATCCCCTAGCCCTCCAAAAGCACGGCGGCGGGGGAGCGATACATAAGGCACGGTTCCGGCGCGTAATGGCGCGGGGCGCCTTTATCCGTGATCTGGAGTTCTGTGCGCGTCGGAGACGATCCGGCGCGCTTAAGGTCGATCAGGTGGCAGACGGACGCCTCCGCCGGCGTGAGGAAATTCGGCTTGACCTTCATCAATTCATCGAGCGTCAGGCGGCGCGTCAGTTTCATGGGGCGCGTCCCGCGGACGATCCTGAGACGGCGCCGCAGGGCGTATACGCTGCCTGGCGTGAACTCTGGCCCGAGCGCCTCTGCGATGCAGTCGTCGCTATACCCATCAAGGCAGAGTTCGCGCACATTGTTGATGCGGTCACAGGTCCAGATATTCGGGCCGTGCCGCTTGGAAACTCTGCTCATTTGAAATTCCCCCTATTTACGGAGCGATACAATCCGCTGCACGGCCTTCGCGCTGTTCAGGAACCTTTGAAGCCGCTTGTATTCGTCTATTTCATCGTCCCGTATTTCCGCCGGAAGACGCGCCCTGCCTTTGAGTCTTTGGACCTCATCGAAGGATTCAATCGGCGTGATCCACGGGTCCGTCTGCGAGGCCGCGAAGCGCAAGACGCTTTCCGCCTGGAGGACGAGGGCGAACCCTCGGAGAGCCTGCACAGCCCTGCAAAGCCCTTCGATCGCGGCGGCTGATGTGGGATCGCGCTCGCGAAGCACATCAAGTCTGTCTGTGGTCACGTAAGAGCGGGTCAATCCTTCGCCCCCCTGAATTTTACCCATGACGCAGGGTTTTCCGGATCGATCACGCCTTCGGTGATGAGCCTGTTCACCCGGCTAATGCCATGCATCACCGTCGTATGATCGCGCCCGCCAAATATCCTGCCGATTTCAGGGAGGGACCGGTACGGGAACTGCTGGCGGACGCGCCACATCGCGAACTGGCGCGGTCGCACCAGAGATTGGAAGCGCAGTTCGCTCTTGATGTCAGCGACGTTGACGCCTGCGATGGCCGCGACTTCGGAGATGATGCCAGCCGCACTGACATTCGGGACGTTGAGCAGCGGCGCGTCGGCGTTGGCGGGGCGAAACAGCGGTATCTCGTAGCGCACCATGTCGAGGTAATGCCGGGGCGGATTCTCGCGCGGCGCAGATGACGCGCCAATGGTGGCCGGGACTACTGGAGCCGACGAGAGCGTTTTTGGAATGCTCCACAATCTGGCCCGCACCTCTCGCGACCGCGCCATCATGGCGATGTCGTGCGCGCGTTCCTCCGCCGTATATTCAAGCGCCGCCATGCCCCTGCCCTCCCAACTGCTGTTCGACCAACTCTCTGATGCGGTCATCGCTGGCGACGATCTGAACAATGCGGACGATTTCCGCGCGTATCTCGAGGCCACCGCGCCGGCGAATGATTTCCTCAATCGGAATCCGCGGGTTCTGCTGCATCCGCTCTATGGCTTGCTCGTCCTCGCGATAGTGCATGGCGGCGAAGGCGGCGCAGGTGATGAGGTCGGTCATGTGGCCCCCCCATCACTCGCGATCTGCGAGACAGTGATCGTCAGCCCTGCAACCGGCCCGTACACCTTCTGCACGGTCAGTTGGGAGACCTGCGCATCATCGCGGTAGACGATGGTGTTCAGCGCATCCTTGACGATCTTGCTGAGATTGTCCGCGTCGGGCTTTGATGTTTTCCACCGGGCCGCATCCTTGCGCTTCTGCGACCATGACTGCGGCGCCAGGTACACCGCGCGAATGTAAACCGATATCGGCCCTTCCATCGGGGCTTGCCCGTCCATACGCTTCGCGGCTTCGTCTTTGAGAATAGACATAAAGCCGCGTTGCTTTGGCGGTGTGAAACGGCGCTTGCCGTTCGCACCCGAACGAGCGAAGGCGACAGGCTCGCCGGGGATGTGAAGTGCGATCATGTAGCCCCGCCAGAATTACGACCGTGATAGCCGCGCGAGGATCGACCCCGCGCGGCGGGATGGCGCGGCACCGTCAGCCAGTCACAAAGAACGGCACTTCGAGGTTCAACGACGTTCTCAGCGCATCAACACACCGATCGAAGGCTTCTCGTAGAACGCGCTCGCGGTCGTGCATTTCCACCACGAAGGTCAGCTTGCCATCATCGATGCGATAGCGGACCATGAACTTGACCTGCTGCGGTTCCATCCCCCGGTAGATAGGGGCAAGGACAATGAAGTGATCGGGGAACGTCACTGCCCCACGCGCCTCATTTTCTTCGACATAGACGAGTTGCCTTTGACCGTCATGCAGGCGCTGAGCCGACTTGAAAGTGACCTTCTTCGTCGCGTCGAAGGTCATCACCATTTCCATGACGGAGGCTGCTTCTGGCTTGACGACATCCTGAGCGCGGTCCTCCAAAAACTGACCGAATGTCGCCTGGGACATGGGCTTGCTGCAAATGTTGAGCCATGCCTTCGTTACATCATGTAGCTGCGCTTCAAACCGCGCCTTGTGCGATTTGTGCGAAGCGGACTCCTGCGTATCGCCGTCAAGGACCGCATGAATCCTCCCCGCCTCGTAGTTGGCGGCAATCATGGTATCGGCGTTCCCAAACCGATTGCAGTACTCGGCAAGGCTTTGAACGGTCACAAAGCGATGATCCGCGGTGACGCGGTTCGGCGCGGCCTGAAACACTTCGAGGCTCTCAACCCGGAAGCCTTCCGGCACAATCGCAAATTGTCCGGTTTGCGATTCCTCGAAGATTACATGCGTAGCAGCGAACCGCTCGCCGGCCTCGTATTCAGTGAGGTCAGCCATTGGCTTTCTCCCCCCTAAACATGCCTTGCTGGATCATGTCCGGCGCCTGACGGGTCAGGTTGCCTTCGCGATCGGTGTAGAAGAACGACTGGCCAAAATTGATTTCAGGGGCTTTGGCCGTAACCTTGGCGCTCGCTGCGAACCCAAACTCACCGTTTGGCGACACTTCGAGCGCGACGGTGACTGTCCCTTTCTTGCCTGTACGCTGTACGGCGGCGATCACATCGCGCAACCTGGCGTCAGCGGTTTCGATGGCAAGCCCGCCATCAACGCGGCCAACCGCCATAAGGAAGTGACTATTCCCATCCGACATCACACTTCTCCCATATTGCCGAAAGGCGTCGGCTCGCAAACGCACAAACCCGCGCGGGACGGATGCCCCACGGCGAACGCTGTTACTGTGTCGGCAGGCCCCCTGCGCGACGAACGCGACTAGTTACTTCACGGCTTCAAGCGACTTCCGAGCGCGCGCAATGAGGCTTTGAACCTCCGCCATTTCAGGCTCGCGATGGTCCACGCCGCGCTGCAAAAGCATCTCCAATTCATGGTTCAACCGCGTGATTTCCCGATGCAGTTCACGAACGAGCGCGCCCCGTATCGTGTCAGCTATCCAGCCGCGAACGCCTTTCGTGCGCTGGCGCTTAATGTTCTCCAATGTGCCCGGCGCGATCCGGGTTTCGCGGGCGATGGACGCACGTGCGAACTCGACGCTGGCGCCCAAACTACCCGCGCGAATGTCCTCCAGCCGGGTAAGATCAGAACGAACCGCTTGATCGAAGGCCGACATTTTATCCTCACGCGATGGATACATTTACCAGTCCCTTCATGCTCAACTTGCGAACATGGAAGGCGACGAGGAACACAACGCACACACTTGGACGACCGCTGGCTGGCAGGCTCTTTTGGTCGTTCGCAAACTACGAAATCAGCACTCCCGGAAAGGCTCTGACGCCGAAGCGCCAGAGCTCGTCAGGGAGGAAAACGCCCAAGAGGGCTCCGGATCCAGCGACACGCGCCGGGAAACTGAATTGAAGTTGTCAGCAAGCCCCCGCTGACGAGAGCCGGGCGAGGATTGGCTACCCCCGCCAGAGTACCGCGCCCGGCTCATGCCTTGCCTCGGTGAGGCGAGGCCAACTGTTCAAGATTGGAGGCTTTCTTGCGGAATCCATAAGCAAGTTGCTTGAGTACCGCCTGCGTTGCATATTTGGCGGCGTCTACTTCCCTCTGCGACAGTCCTGAACTTGGGTCCGCCACAAACTCAGCGAAATCCTCAGCAAGCAAATTTTCGCAGAACTCCGCGCAATCGTTGTATGCAGTCACGCCGCCTTTGATCGTGCTCATTTGCGTTTTCCGTTGAGCAGGTTCGACCCGCCGTAAGTGATCGCGGCGCATCCGGCGATGATGAGGATGGCGGCGAGAATGAAGCCGTCCCGCGCGCCGGCGATGAAGCCAGCAATCAGCAGGATGAAGCCGGTGGAGGTCGTCAGGAGCGGGGTCATGCCAGCGCCTCACTTTCGGCGGCGCCCCCCGGCGTGGGAAAATGGCGCGGGGCGTCCCAAAGATCAGGGCGGAGTTGCCAACGTGGAATCTCACCTCCAGTCGCAGACTCGATTGCGATAGCCAGCTTCGCGGAGACGTTCCCGCGGAACTTCGCCATCGAAATAGCCGCCTGAGTTACGTTGCAGGCTTCGCCAAGCGCTTTCTCTGAACCGACGACCTCAATCGCCTTCTCCAGCGCCTTACGAACTTGCTCTCTTTGCGTCGGGTTCATAGCGTCAAATTAAACTTAGGGTGTTAAATGTCAAGGGTTTTGAAAACCAAAAGTGTGTTGAGTTGTTAACACCATGGGTTTTAGCTTGTGCCTATGGCGATAGGTGAGAAAGTCCGCGCGCTGCGTGAGGGGAAGAAGTGGTCACAGGCCGACCTAGCGAAGGCCGTTGGCGTGTCCCAACCAACAATCGATAAGATCGAACGCAATCTATCGCTGCGCTCGCGCTTCCTCCCTGAGATCGCGTCTGTTCTCGGCGTAGCCCTGCGCGATATCGACGACCGTGCGCCGGTCGATCCGCCAGCCGCCCCACCGGCGCAGGAAGGCCCCAAGCCCCTTCCCCGGTTCTTTTCCCCCGACCGGAACATGCCGGTTTATTCGGCGGCGGAAGGCGGCGACGGGTTCATCATCGTGTCCCGAGACGCCATCGAATATGTCGAGCGCCCGCACATTCTCGAAAGCGTGTCCGACGCCTACGCGATCCTGGTCACTGGCGAGAGTATGGTCCCGGCCTTCGAGCCCGAGGACAAGGCATGGGTCAACCCCCGCTTGCCGCCGGCCCGCAACAAGGACTGCGTATTCTACGAGATAGACGAGTACAACGACAGCAAGGCCACGATCAAGCGGCTCGTCTCGTGGACGGATAGCCACTGGCTTGTGCAGCAGTACAACCCGCCCAAGAAGTTCAAGCTGCCACGTCCGCAGTGGAACCGCTGCCATAGGGTGGTTGGGAAATTCAGCGCGTAGGAGAGTAAAGTGAGCGACGACACTGTGTTTGGTCTGGCGCGTTCGGAATGGGCTGCTTCGTTTCGACCAGGCTTGACCAATTATTATTGTGACCGATTCACGGCGGTGAGTGACTCGAACCATGTCCGCATCGCGTTTGGCAACCACGGGCCACCAATCGACGAACTGGGCAACAGGGGCGATCCGACATTCATGGGCGCCCTCGTAATTCCCCCATCCGTTGCGATTGACCTTTTTCTGTACCTTTATGGTGTGGTTCCTGAAAACGTGAGGGCGCTGGTAAATGGTCGAGCCGGTTCAACTGATTATAAAGAATCAGCTCCCTAATCGTGCCGGCGGCGGAGGTTTCCCCGCTACCGACTTGAAATCTGGCGGCGGCGGCGGCACATTTGACGGCATGGAAGGTCGTTTAAGCGCCGTCGAGACACACATCGAGCACATCCGCGCAGATATTGCCGGGATGAAGGTTGATGGCCGTGAGCACCGCAAGGCCACCGATCGAGATTTTCGCATCTTGTTTGGCGCTCTAATCGCGGTCGCGCTCGGCCTCGCGGGGCTGATCGGGAAGGGTTTCGGCTGGCTTTAAATCCGGCTCTCAGCCCGCAACCTGACTTGCGCCTTCTCGTGATCGGTGTACCGGCGCGGCCCCCGCAGCACCGATCTTAGCCAGCGAAGCAAAGCCATCGCCCTACCCTCCCCCGCCGCAGTGGCGGGTTTTTCGTGTCCGAAGGGGAGCGTAGCACGGGCTGCGGCTAAATCACACTTTTTGTTGTTAAGGGTGTTGACTTGAAAACATAGAGTGTTAGATTCGTCTCCATCAACCGGAGGCGACCATGCACCCCACAAGCTCCCCTGCCCAATCCAGCCTTGGCCGCGAGCTGATCGAAGCGCCGGCCACGCTGGCCGCACTCGCGCTGTTCATCGGCGCGATTCTCGCGATCTGCGGGGGCTGAGATGCAAAACGCAATCAAGATCGACCCGGAACGGCTCAACGAAATCCAGAGCATCGAGCTCGCGCATGGATCGCATGCCGATCTCGCGGAAGGCGCCTGCGTCATGGAGGCGGCGTCATACGTCGCTGGAGAAGAATGGTCCGATCATCCGCAATGCGTTTGCCCGGTTATCGCCGCGTTCTGCCGTTCGTGGAACGACGCGCTTAGCGACGATGAGCGCGACGCGCTTCTGAAGCCCCTCATTCCGCGCCTTGTCTGGACA
>OFRF01000432.1_pt1 | contig 10235 bp, 22 predicted proteins | sample 1543081 | NCBI WGS metagenome assembly OFRF01 (sample SAMN07774232, study PRJEB24372) | wastewater metagenome
GTGTATGGTTATTTTGACGATTAGATTGACATCTGGTGTTATTTATTATGAGAGATTGATATTCATTGTTGTTTTGAAATATACACCAGATGCAGCCCGCAGTAGAGCGTGTACAGCGTGGTATTCATGCGTTTGAGGGCTGCGTTGCCGATGATGGCGGCGAATTCCTCTTCCAGTTGGTCGACACTGGCAACGTCTCAGGCAATCGCGGGAAAAATTCTTGAAGCCCCCTACCCCTGTCGGCGTGGGTGACCGAAGCCGCCGTCCTCGGTTGCTGTCTTGCGTGAGTGGCAGCTTGCGCAGAGAGGCTGGTGGTTGGTTGCGTCCCAGAACAGCGCGACGTCACCACGATGCGGGACCACGTGATCGACGACGGTTGCAGCGACCAGCTCGCCGAGGCGCTCATGCTCGGCGCAGAGCGGATGCGATCGCAGGAACTGTTCGCGGTATCGGCGCCACCGCACGTCGTACCCACGCTGATGTGCGGTGCCCCGGTGCTGATCGTGTTCGCGCTGGCCGGCAGTGCGATGGCGATCGCAACGACCGCCGCCAGCCACAAGCACACCGCACACAGGGCACGGAGAGGGTGGTCGGCGAGGCATCGGCGAGTGGAGTCCGCGTTCATGGACACGAACACTATGCGTACTCACTGCGCAAAATCTTGCGCAGCGAATATCTAAGGTTCGCAACCGAGCCCGTCCCACAAGGGGATTGCTTCGCGCTCATGGCCCGTGTGCTGCATCCACAGCGTGATGAGGCGCTCGCCCTTGCTGTGGCCCATGTCGCCGTACCTGCACGCTCGCAGCGTGCTCTCTGCCACGTCCACCAGTTCGCCGATCCTGCGCAACGACAGGCCGCTGCATTGCAGATCCTCGACGACCGCGCCCCAGTTCACGCGCAGTTCGAGGCGCTGCACCTGATGCCGCACGGGTCGAGGCTCAGCGAGTTGCACGCTTCATCTCCGGCGGCATGTACGCCTGGACGAATCCGTCGCGCGGCTGCGGCTTGCCCACCGTGTGGCCCGCTTCCTCGGCGTAGAACGTCCCGCTGTTGATGCCGTCGCGAATCCACCGGTTTACCTCCTCGGTGCCGAACGCATCACGGACCTCGTCGAGGAACGCCGCGCACTCCGGCATCAGATGCCGCATCGATCCGCTCAAGGCTGCTCTCCTCTTCTCTCTTCATCGAGGAAAGGGATGGACGTGGACCACGCGCGCGAGCGCACCCGCCCCTGCGCCGGTGGGCGCGCTGCGTGCGGGTGCGGGCGCGTCCGTGTGCGCGGTGGCCCGGTCCACCCGGTCCACTGGTCCACCTTGTGCAACCCACTGATGCGCAGTGACTTTTCGGCCCGGACGTGGACCAGCCTCACGGGCTGGACCAGCGGTCCGCACCATCCCTGTCCCTGCTGCGCGATCAGTGATGCGTTCAAAGTGGCACCTCGACAGGCGTCGAAGCGGATGAGTCATCGGCCGATGGCCGGATGTAGACGTGCGGGCGGACCTTCCTGCCGTCGTCGCCGGGCCGACGCTCGCGGTCGTAGCGCCACCCGAGCGTCTGCATGATCTGCTCGACGCGCCGCGCCATCTGGCCCGTGCCGTCGATCTTGTCGGCCGACACGCCCAGCACGGCGAGCAGCTCGGCCTTCGTGAACGTCCGCGTGTCCGCGTACTTCGGCAGGTCCAGGCGCGCCGGCAGCTCTTCGAGCCACGGATCGCCGATCACGCGCGCCTCCTGCATCGGCGAGAAGTGCGTGCGCTCCTCGTCGCGCGTCGGCCACCAGCGCTCGCCCGCCTCGACGTCGTGCAAGGCCTCGGCGAAGAGTTGATCGCGCCACTCGGCGAGCTTCACGACGTCGACCACATCGCCCACCAGCACCGGCCAGAAGCGTCGATTGCCCGTAAGGTCGCGCAAGTAGCGCGACTGGTTCGTCGACCCCGCCATCACCACCTGGCGCGGTCGGCGCGTGACCCGCCGCTCGTACACCGGGCGAATGTGATCGTTCAGGGTCGTGAGGAAGGCCTTGACCGCCGTCACGTCGGCCCGCGAGAACGCATCCAGCTCGCTGACCTCGTACAGCCACACGTTCTGCAGCCCGAGCAGCGCATCCTTGTCGCCGAGCTTGAGCTGCGTGTCCGAGAACCACGCGCCGCCGAGAATCCGCAGCGCCGAGCTTTTCCCCTTCCCCTGCCCGCCCTCGAGCACGAGCATGTGGTCCACCTGCGCGCCCGGCATCAGCACGCGCGCCACCATCGCCCGGAGGAAGAACGTGCCGGCCATGCGCGTATAGGTCGAGTCCTCGACGCCGCAGCAGTCCACCAGCCAGTGCGGCAGGCGCCGCACCCCATCCCAGCGCTGCGCGCGCAGGTAGTCGACCACCGGGTGATAGCGGCTACGCATGGCCGCCATCTCGACGCCGGCCGAGAGATTGCCCTCGGCGCGAATCAGGATGCTGCACCGCTGCGCGAGCCAGAGCCCCAGCTCGCGATCGTCCTGCGTCGTCCACTCGCCCGGCCCCGTGCCCCAGGGCGTGCGCACCAGCGATTCCGTCCGCGCGGCGAAGGCGTTGTAAGCCACCACGCCCGCCCACTTCGGGTGATGCGCCAACACCAGCATCACGTTCTCGCGGCAGTCTTCCCAGCCCTTGCCCCGCGCCCGCTCGATCAGCACGTTGGTCCAGTGCGGGCCATCCGCCCCGCCCGCGCCAGCGCCAGGTGGGGTCGGCGGCTCTTTCGGCGACTCTTGTGGCGGCGCGGCCGGCGCATCGGGCTCCGCTAGGCGCTCCACGATCCACGCCCGCAGCGCGTCGCCCGTCAGGCCATCGGCCACCGCATCGGCCACGTCCCAGCCGTCCGGCCTCTCGCCCGGCGCGGGAATGTCCACCAGCCGCACCGTGCACCCGAGCCCCTGCAGAATCTCCGCCGCGCGACGCATCGCCACGATCCCCGGCTGGCGCGAGGCGGGCAGCAATTCGCCCGTCCCCTTGTCGGCCTTCGCGTCGGCATCCGGCCACAGCACCACGCGCCGGCCCGCGAGCAGCGTCCAGTCCGCCTTCGGCACCGCCTTGCCGCCGCCCGGCCACGAGACCACGTCGAACCAGCGCGCCAGCTCCAGGTGCGCGGCGTCGGCGCACTTCTCGCCCTCGACCACCAGCACCGGCTTCTCCGGCCGCAGCCGCACCACCTCCTGCGTCGCCATGCCCGCCAGATACAAGGGCCGCGGCGACGGGAACGACATCCACCGCCACTCGCGCGCGCCCTTCGGGTGCTCGCAGAACGTCGCGGGCAACACTTCCTTGCCCCCGTCCGACGTCACGAACCGATACACGCAGCCGAGCAGCTGCCCGGCGTCGTTGAAGTAGTCCCAGCGCCGCTGCGGCAGGCCGCGCACGATGTGCGCACGGGGCGGCTCGCCCGCATCGGGCGGCACCGGCACGATCGGCGTCCAGTCCGTGCGCGGCGCGGCAGGCTCCACCGGGGCCGGCTTCGCAGCACTCGGAGCAGGTTTCGGCTGCGCCCGGGTCGCGGGCCGATCGTCCTCGCCCGTATCGAACCCAATCTGCGCCGCCACCTCGCGCGCTGCGGCGCCCTGGGCGAGCCCGTGCATCGCCGCGTAGAGCGACACCAGATCGCCGCCGGCCTCGCCCGACCCGAAGTCGCTCCACAACCCAGACTTCGAGTTCACGGCGCACGAATTGCCCTTGATCCCGGTCAGGTCGCCACAGCGCCACTCCACGCCATCCCACCGCCCTTCCGGCAACCACGCCGGCAGCAGCGTGCGGGCCTGATTCAGCGCCGCAGCGGCAATCCTCCCGATGTCGATCATCTCGAGGCTCCGGGCGCGTCATCGCACCTGACGCAACGCAGGCGTGCGCGACTCCACCACCATGCCCGCACACGATCCACCAGCGCCGCGATCGCCGTCATTGCCTCCTGCGCCTGCACGGCCAGGTCGTCACACTCGGGTTGCGTGATGCGGCCGTCGGCCAGCGCCGTCGAGAGCGTCCGCGACACGTCGCCGCTCTCGGCATGCATGCGCGTCACCAGATCGAGCAGCGCGTCGTCCGCGATGCCCTCGTACGCCACCGCGGGGATCGGGTCCAGGTAGCCCAGCCGCCGGCACATCGCCACGAGAATCCGGTGGTCGCCGGTGAGGTCCATGATCCGCGCCGCCTCGTCGAGCGAGAGGTGGTGCGTGCCGCACGTCGGCGAGACCTTGTGCGACAGCACCGCCGCATTGCCGCCCGTGCGTGAAGCCAGCGCGACCGCCCCGCCCGGGTAGTCGTGCACCGTGTGATACGCCGCATCCGCGATCGTCATGCCCATGTCACTGCCTCCCGGAGGTTGACGTGGTGCGGCCGGCGCGCGCGGGCGCACAGTGCCCCCATGCACACCACCGCCCATCGTCTTGGAAATTGGTGCCGGGGCTTGAAGGCGCCCCGGCCGGCCTCGTCGCGTCGGGCGCGTGTTGTTCCCAGCGCGGCCCGAGCACCTGCGAAGAAAAAAGCCGCGGCGCAAACCGGCAGGAATCGCCGCGGCGAACCCCGGCGGGCGCCGAGGGGGAGGAGCTGGTACTGCGTGGCGAGGCGCTCCTGCGAACGTAGACTGACGGTCCCACCCATCCGTCATGCCCACAGGAGCCCCTCATGGACAAGAACTTCCTGGACCAGGTCATCGCCGAGCTCATCAGCGGTCTCAGCGACTCGATTGCCGCGATCGCCGCGGCGACTGCCCGCACTGGCAACGCCCAGGCTTTTCAAGAGGCGTACACGGCAGAGCTCGCGCACATTCAGCGCAGTACCCCAACTCGATTGCGCTGCAGCTATCCACGCAAGCACTCGGCGCCGTTGCGCGGGTCGCAGCGGTTCAGCACGCAGACAAGCACTGAGGCGCGGCACGCCGTCCCAGACCGGCAGGCTCGCAAGCACGCTCACACCGGCACCCGTTCTTCGGCGGCCGGCGCGTCGAACACATCGGGGCGCAGCTCGTGACGGCGGACGGCGCCGTTGGTGGCCTGCTCGATCTGCTTGGCGCGTTCGGCGGTCACCCGCGCACCGTCAAGCCACTTGTGCACCATCACGGGAGACACGCCGACCAGTCTGGCCAGCGCGGCGCCGCTGCCGGCCGCCTTGATCGCCCGCTCAAGCGGAGATGCCTTTGATGTCGTATCCACACCCAAAGTTTAACCAGTGGTAAAACACGAAGTCAACCGCTGGTTACTGGAGCGCGCGGCCCGTAACGTCTATCGTTATCCAATGGTTAATACTGTTGGTGATCAGATTCGCGAGGCACTGGAACAACTGGGTAAATCCCAGACGTGGCTCGCTGAAACGATGGGCGTGTCCGATGCAGCCGTCTCGAGGTGGCTTCGGACCGGCGAGGTCGCGCGCGATCGGCTCGTCGATCTCGCGCGCACACTTCACATCAGCGTTGATCAGTTGTTGACGGGCGAAGTGAAACCGTCAGACAGCGTCCGCGACGCGATCGAGTCTCTGCCCGATACCGATCGGCAGATGACGCTCGACTTTCTTCAGTACCGATGGGAACGAGCCGAAGGCATTGTTGCTTCCGAGAAGATCGCTCGCTACGTTGCCATGATCGAGCAGATCAAGTCCGACATGCTGCGTCGGCACAAGGACGATCCGCCGCCGCTTGATCACTGAGCGACAGGCATCAGTTCTGCCACGCGGTGACCTTGCCGCGGTCAGTGTAGACATAGGTGCCGCGCACCGAGTAGATGCCTCGATACACGTGCTGAATTCGATCCGTTGACGCTGTAACTGTCTTGTTCTCGTGATGCGGCCGCCCTAGGGATGCGTAAAGCCCACAGGTCGACATTCCGAGGAAGACGGCCCCTTGCGCCGCCGCCTGCCACTCTTTCTCCGATAGCAGACCTCGTCGACGGATCTCGGCACCGTACTTTTCCGCCACACCACCGAACCCCATCACGCCCTTTCCTGATCCGTATTTCATGCAGACGACCAGGTCGGGATCGGTCGTTTCCGTGGTCGTGATCAGCGCCGCACAACCAGCAAGCTGCAACGCGCACACGGCCATGCACGCGGTTCTCGCCGTTCGCCCCCAGTTCGCCATGTCCCCTCTCCCCGTTTTAGTGACGCCACGAGTCTCGCGCTCGCAGTGCTTCGTTGCATCTGCATTTGTGCATATAGACGGATAGCGCTGGCATATTTCCTTGGCGATCAGACTAAAAAGTTAACTACTGGTTGACATTCATACTTAACCGGCAGTTTAATTCCTCCCATCGCGGCACCCCTCGCCGCGCTCACGGGAGGCGCCACATGCTCACCATCATCCCCGCAGACACCGAGGTCATCGAGGCCGCGCGCCTCGCTGACGCGGCACACCTGCACCTCATCACCGACGGGTGCCGCACCTGCCTGTCGCCCGTCGTCCCGCAGGGCTGGACGCGCCTCGGCGTCCACGTCCGCACCGGCGAGAAGGTGGCCGCATGAGCCCCGCCACTTTTCCGGCCGGGTCGGTCCGCGGTGCCGTCGCCGCGTTCGGCGACGCCTGGCACGCGGCGTTCATCACGGCCGATTTTTCCTGCCCGCCAGCCCGCGATTGCCTCGCAGAAGAACATTCGTTCGAGCTGTGCGACACGCTGTCGGCCTGCGGCCAGCGCTGGTCGATGCCCCGCCGCGCCTTCCTCGGGCTGCAACCTCACGAGGTGGCCGCATGAACCCCCGCGACCTGCTGCTCCTCGAGAAGCACAACGCCCGCCCCCCCGAGCGCAAGGTATTCGGCCGCGAGAGCGAGCCGACGCGCCGCCGCATCTTTCGGCTCCGACGCCAGCTGCGCATCACGCTCTACATCACGATCGCCCTCTACAGCATCAGTGGCGCTCTCTCCGGCAGCGTGCTGTACATGGCCTTCCGCCGCTTCGGCTGGTGGCCGCTGTGAGGCCCGCCGTCACGCTGCGGCAGCGGCCGCACTACGACTGCCTGAGAACCTTCCCCGTCGTGTACGAGGCCCTCGTCGACGGCGTGGTGGTGCGCTCGCAACTACAACCCCTCACGCAGGACGAGATCGAGCGCGGCATCGCCGAGCACGCATCGAAGTACCCCGGCCAAGGCCCGGCGAAGCGCGTCGGCAAGCTGCGCGGGGTGGCGCTGTCGCGGTCGCGGAGCGCGGCGGAATGAGCGCGGTGCCGAAGTTGTCGCCGTGGTTTCCGGGGTCATGGTGGCCGGGGCTGCCGGGCGTGTATCAGCGGCAGCACGGCGGGCTGCCGCAATGACCGGCCGCGAGATGTACCGCAAGCCGCGCACGCGCTCGCTGATATGGGGCGCTTATGCCGAGCGCTGCGCGCGGCGCAACGGCGCCAATCTCGGCGCGCACCTTCGCGCGGTCCGTGCGCTTGCCCGTCTGCGGGGTCGGCAGCCATGACCCCCACCACCGCCCCGCTCCCGCTCACCGAGCCCCCGCAGGAGCCCCTCTACATCGCCTACCGCCGCAGCGGCCTGCGCCGCATCGGCCTGCGCTACGAAGATGCCCTGCGCGATCCGCTCTACGGCACCTGCCTGCGTTGCTGGGCGACGGCCATCGAGCGCGCCCGCGAGGCCGCCAACCGGAGATCCGCATGAAGCCCCCCATCTACCACATCGACGCCAACAACTCCGGCGCCTGGAAGCGCGTGCTGCGCGACGTCAAGGCCGCCACGCTCCCCGAGGTGCTGCGCGCCATCGACTGGCTGTCTGCCGCGTGCCCCGGCACCAGCTGGCGCGTCGTCGACGCCACCACCGAACGCACGCTCGACCGCAGCGCGCTCGACGCGAGCGGGCATACCGAATGGGCGGCGCGCCATGTGCATCAGGGTGCGCCCGCTGTCGCCGAGTCGTGAGCATGACCACCGACGACACTCCCACCATCACCGAGCAGCTCATCGAGGCGGTGCGCACCACGCCCGGCGCCGGCTCCGGCTGGATCGCCCGCGCCATCGGCAGCGACGACATCCACACGTGCGCCGCGCTGCTGTTCAAACTCGCGAAGCGCGGCGTGCTGCGTCGCGAAGGCGAGCCGCGCGCGTATCGGTACTACATCGGCGACGTCGACCCGTCGCAGGAACCCGAATCGACCTCCGAGGAGCCTGCGGCGCAGGGAGCAGACGCGGCGTCGACGGGGCCGACGTGGACCCGGCCTGCGCCCGAGCCCTGCGATGACGACGACGACAGCATCGACGACAAGACCCGCGAAACCGGCGAGGCATTGAGCGATGCCCTGCGCGACGCCATCCGCAAGACGTTCAACCCGCTGAACGCCAAGGGCGACCTGTGGACCCTCGTGCTCACCGAGCACGGGCGCCTGTCGTTCGTCGACAGCGACGGCCCCATCGTCACGCTCACCCCAGAGCAGACGCGCCGCGTCGGCCGGTTCATGGCGTTCTCGATGGCCGTGTGGGAGTCCGAAGCATGAGCACCCGCCACCAGTGGACGGCGGACGAACTCGCCTATCTGCGCGCCCACTACCCCACCACGCGCACCGCCGACCTCGTCCAGGCACTCGGCATCGACGCCCGCAAGATCTACAGCAAGGCCGTCGAACTGGGCGTGCGCAAGACGACCGAAACCATCGCCCGCATGGCCCGCGAGCGATCCAGCGCGCCCAATCACGGCGGGCAGCGCACCCAGTTTCGCCCCGGTCAGCGGCCGTGGAACAAGGGCACGCACTTCGCCCCGCCCGGCTCGCGCGCCACGCAATTCAAGGCTGGCGAGACGAACGGCCGCGCCCGGCAGATCGAGCAGCCCATCGGCACGCTGCGCATCAACTACGACGGCTACCTCGACCGCAAGGTGAGCGACCTGCCCGGCCCGCCGCACCGCCGCTGGCATCCCGTGCACCGGCTTGTCTGGGAAGCCGCGCACGGCCCCGTGCCGAAGGGCCACGTCGTCGTCTTCCTGCCCGGCAAGTTCACCGCCATCGAGCACGAGATCACCCTCGACCGCGTCGAACTCATCACCCGCCGCGAACTCATGCGCCGCAACAGCGTGCACACCGTGCAGCCGCCCGAGCTGGCGCGCATCACCCAACTCCGAGGCGCCCTCGCGCGCCAGATCAACCGCAGGAGCCGCCTGAATGAGCAATGACGTCAACACCCTCCGCACCGCACTGTTCTCGGCCCTGCAAGGCCTGCGCGACGGCACCATCAACCTCGACAACGCCCGCGGCATCAACGAGATCGCGAAAACCATCGTCGACAGCGCGCGCGTCGAAGTCGAGTTCGTGCGCGCGGCCGGTCTCGACGGCGCGCACTCGGTGTTTCTGGCCAGCGCGATCGAGACCGACCCGCCGGCGGCCGCGGGCGTGCGGACGCATCGGATCGGGAGGTGATGGGGTGAGCGAGCAGAGCGATACGCCGAGGACGACTCAATTGCTGATGAGTTTGCCGGCGGAGATTGTGGCGCGGCAGTTGGAGCGCGAGTTAACCGCCGCAACGCGCGAGCGCGACGAATGGCAACAGATCGCCGCGGCTAACGGACTGGCAGGCCTTAAGGCGGCACGCGAGCGCGACGAGGCGCGGGCACTTAACGTCGAGTGGGCCAAAAAGGCGGAAACGTGGATGGCCTCGCCGGAGGCCGCGCAGCGCCTTCAGGGCTACCGCGACCTCGCGCAGCAGGTCGCACAGGCGCAGAACGAGCGCGACGAGGCGCGGGCGGCATTGCTTGCGATCAAGCTCGACGCGGCGAGCCTTGCCGATGCACAGGTGATTGCGCTGGAATCCCTCGCCGCCACGGAGTCGAAGCCATGAGCATCGACGAGGTGATGGACGCTGCGGTCGACTACAGCAACGCGTCATGGCTTGACCAAGACAAGGCGAGAGACGCCCTGATAGCCGCGATCGTGCTGCACGTCGCGGAGGAGGTCGCGAGGGAGCGGGAGGAATGCGCCGATGTAGCAAGGCAATGGGAGGATAACTATGTGATTGAAGACTCTGCTCCGAGGCACGTCGACGACTCCATCCGCGCGAGGGGAACGACATGACCCGCGACGAGATCATCAGCATGGCGCGGGAGGCGAGCATAGAGCCGACGAATTTTAAAGAGTGCTGGGATGCTCGGACGAGCGATCTAGTTGATTTTGCCGCCCTCGTCGCAGCCCGCGAGCGAGAGGAATGCGCGAAGGCTTGCGAAGACGTAGCGACGACCCAATGGGACGAGTACGCGGCCAGTTACAACAGCGCAGTGTTTGACTGCGCCGCCGCCATCCGCGCCCGCGCGGAGAAGG
>OFRF01000433.1_pt1 | contig 10211 bp, 13 predicted proteins | sample 1543081 | NCBI WGS metagenome assembly OFRF01 (sample SAMN07774232, study PRJEB24372) | wastewater metagenome
CTGCACCGCGAGGGCATTGCCGGCCAGGAATTTTGCGACAGGCACCATTGGCAGAACGAAGCGAACAGGCTGCGGGCATCAATGCAGGCCGTCATCGAGGAATATGATGACAGCAACCCGCTGGCCATCGTGATCGAGGATATGCGGCTTACGCTTGCGCAGGGGAAGGTATGAGCGATCACCGCCGCCCACCCGCCACCCGCGCAGCCTCGACCATGATCCGCCCCATCCCAGCCCGCGTGGCGGCCTGATCCCGCTGATCAGCTTCGATCCACCGGGCCACGGCTCGCAATGTCGCCGGGATAAATCGTCGCTCGACATGGCCATTGGCCACCTCCCGCAACAGCCGAGCGGCTGACTCAGCGGTCAGGCAGCGGATCTGGCGCGGGCGCATTCGCCACCGCTTCGAGCACAACCACCTGCCCGCGGCAGATCGCGCCATCGGCCGCCATGTAGTTGCCGCCGTCAGCCACACGGACCGACGTGACTTCCAGTGAGACGCCCAGCTCGGGGACGTAGAGCACCAGGGGCACGGTGAGCGGCCCTGGGCGCATGGCGAGCATGGCGTCGATGACTCTCACCGATTCCACCGGATCAGCCGCAGCACGGCAGGCACGGCCATGGCGCCGAGCACGATCAGGGCGATCAGCCCGATCGCGCCCCAGAACATGACCTCCCACACCTGGGCGAGCCACGGAGTCGGGTCGAACCAGATGGGGGGCATGCTCAGGCTGCCGGCGCTTCGGGCGCTGCGGCGACGATGGCCATCGCCTGGCTGTACTTCGCCATGAATTCCTTGTCCTTGGCCGTTGCCGACGCGATGCCCATCTTGAGCAGGGGCGGCTCGACGGCTTGCAGCACCAGGTGCTGGCCGATCACGGCGTTGGTCTGGTCCATCTGCATGGATTCCGTCATCTGACGGGTCCAGGGGCGGCCGTTCTTGTACAGGGTCACGGCGACTTCCAGGTGGAATTCGTCGGCGACGGCGGGGGTGTTGGTTGCATCGGTCATGGCATTGCCTTTCAGCATGAGAGACAAAAAAACAGGGGCTTTGGCCCCTGCGTAGAACCGGCCCAGGGGCGGCCGGGAGGAGAACGAATTACTCGATGGGCACGTTGTCGGTGGCCACCAAGACGGCGCGCAGTTGCGCCTTGCACGCCGAGAATGAGTCGCGAGCCAGCTTCAGCGCGCCGGCTGCGGCGAGTTCGCTGGTGCCAGATCCGTCGGCACTGGCGGCAGGTCCGGGGGCAGGCGGCGCAGTTCCGGGGGCAGCGGCGCTGGCCGGATCACGACTGACGGACTCTCGGATCGGGGTTGCGCTGTTGAGCAAGCTTGCAACGCTGCCAGAAAAGCACTGACGGCTAGCAGACGCACGGGCACGGAGTTCACGGTTGAGCCTTTCACTGTTGGCGGCCATTGCGACACGCACGGCTGCGACTTCTTCGGCTGCGCGGTCGGCGATGACTCGGCCCTTTTCGCGCTGGGCGTTCGCCTGCCGCTCGGCTTCCATGCGCTGCGATTCGATCTCGGCTTTCTCCGTCGTGCAGGCAAGGTCGCGGTCGCGATAGCCTTTGTCGAACGCTGTGCTGTGGATTCGCCACGCACCACCGCCCAGGACGACAGCGGTAACCAGCAGAGCGATCAGGTAGGGCATGGGGTCACCTTGTGCATGCACCGGGGCCGAAGCCGGCCTCGACGTAGAGCGGTTCGAGCGTGAGCAGGATGCGCTTCGGATAGCCAGCGTTCTCGCGCTGGTTGGCCGGTGTGATGCCGGGGTTGATCTCGCAGGTTGCGTACAGGCACGCCATCGGGGTCGGAGACAGCCTCTGCCGCTTGCGCGTCCACCCTTCGCCGCCGTTGTAGGACGCCAGGGTAAATGCCCACTGCTCGCAGTTGTCCAGCGCCGACGTTCGCTCCCATAGGTGTCGGTCGTACCGCACCAGGGCACGGATGCCCCAGTCGGCCGACAGCACGTCCCCGGCCAACTCGACGGGATAGACACCCTGAATCCAGCGCGCGCTTGATGGCATGAATTGAGCGATCCCGACCGCGCCCACCGGGGACGAAGCAACAGCCCGCCACCGACTTTCCTGATGCACCTGCCCGGCCATCGTCGCCGTCGGCGCGTCCATGCCCCACACGTTTCGGCCAGCCCGGATCAGGTCCCGCTTGTACTGGTGCGCCTCGGGCGGGATCGACTGCGCCCGCGCCCCGGCCGGCCACAGCAGCAACGCCCCGACCGCAAGCAGCACCAGCAGAACGCCCGCCAGGATGATCGCAGCCGACCGCCAGCCAGCCTCGCGCCGGGCGAGCGCGACCATGCGGTCGGCGATCGCCACCGGTATCAAACGAAGCGGCTCTGTCACTCCCACTCCCGATGGGGGAAGTCAGGCAGCTCGACCGTCTTGCCGGCCAGTGCGTGGGTGCAGTCGGCTAGGAATTCGATTGACCCGTCGCGCACGAACGTGTGGCACACGTGCGGCTTGCCGTGGATCGTGAAGGTCACCAGAACGGACGGAGAGAACGTAGGCCTGTCGACATCACCGTTCCATGTCCAGCGCGGGCGGCTACCAGCGCCCGTCTTGATCTGGTGAACCATGTCGCACCCTGGGCAGACGAACAGGAGCCCGCCGTCTTCCCCGTTGCGCAGCTTTGCCGAGAGCGCGCCCATCACAGCGCCAGCGCCATCGCCAGCATGGCCGCGGCGATGATCAGGGATCGGCGCATCTCGGCGACCGACCGGTCCATGCCGACCAGGAGGTGCGGGCGGCGCTCCGGCTTCGCCGCGGTGCGGTCGATCCAGTAGCCGCCGATGGCCGCCAGGGACAGCAGGTTGACCTTGGACAGCACGACGCCGACTTGATGGGGGAAGATCAGCGCCAGGGCGAGCAGCGTGCCAGCGGCGATCAGCGCCATCTCTTTCATGCGTCCGGCGCCCTTGGCGCGCAGTTCGTCGAGTGTCATCGTTGCCCCCTTGTTTCGATCAGCTTGTCTATCTTGCGGCTCAGTTCGCGAATGTCGTCGCGCATCTCGACAACGTAGCGGCGGAATTCCTGATCCTGCGCCTGATCCACCTGCTCCTGCCGCGTTGCTGACGCTTCAACGAGCGCGATGCGCTGCTCGATCTTGCTGCCCCACGTAAAAATTGCAGCCGCTAGCGTGAGCGTGGCGACGATGTGCGAAAGGTTGACCTTCTTGTCTAAGTGCCATGCACGATCGTTCGATCGGGACTCTTGCTCCGACTGCTTTTGAGCGGGCATCACAGGCTCACCCACTTGCGCACCATCTCAGCCCTGCCCAGCACCATGCCCGCGCGCTGGCATTCGGCCACCAGTTCAGCACGCATGCGCGGATCGAGATCCTCGGACGCATAGCCGCCGGTGCTCTGCACGACAAGCTCGGCCTCGTGCGCGAACTGCGTGGGCGATGCGATCGCCGCCGCGATGATGCGATTGTTTCCAGCGGTGTGCCTTGCAACCAGCACCGGGCCATTGACGTAGTACACGTCGGCGAGCACCGCCCGCCATTTGCCCCGCTGATCGATCGACATCATCTCGCCGGGCCGCTCCGGGTCCGGCTCCATCGGCCAGAACTGCGGGTAGCGTGACGCAAGGAACTCGGCGATCTCATCGCGCGCGTCGTACGTGCTGTTGTCGGATCGCCGGATCGTCACGACATCCTTCGAGCCTGGCCACGTGATCGAGATTGGGTCCATTACATGCCCTCACCAGTGAACGCTACAGAATGAAGTTGGCGTTTTGCCGCCATGTAGGCAGAGGCCGCTTCCTCTGGGCTATCAAAACTTCCCAGATTCCTTCGAACTCCATTTGCAGCTATCGACGCAATCCATTTGAGCCTTCCACGTTTGCGGCTAACTCCAAGAAACCCTGATTTATTGTTCCCGTGCGGCGCAACCTGGTTGTGCTGGTTTTGGCTTGGCGTCACTTCCCGAAGGTTCGCGATTCGATCGTCGGTCTTGACTCTATTGATGTGGTCGATTGAGCCGCCCGGCCATCGCCCATGCACGTACAACCATGCGAGTCGGTTTGTTCTGTACCCGCGACCGTCAACGGTGATCTTGCGATAACCGTCTGACCCCATTGAGCCAGCGAACCGCTTCGCATTCGCAGGCCCTTTTCTAGTGATGCGCCAGCGGAAACCACCCGTTTCTGGGTCGTAGGCCAGCAAGCTCAGAAGTCTCTCGTGCGTGAGAGTTGGCAGTCGACTTTCGAGCATGTTTATTCTCGGTAGGAGGGCGGCAGTTGCAGCCGGTCTTTTTCGCTGTGGTAGGCGCGTTCGCAGTGCCCAAGCGCAGGCCACAGGCCTGTCTGGTAGCGCAGCCAGGCGTCCTGCCAGAGGAACAGCCAGTCCGCGATCACCCAGGTGACGCGCCACTGATCCCAGGCGCCGCGGGCCTTTGCCTTGCTGCCCAGCCGGAATGAGCGGGCGCTGATCGTCTCGTCGGCATAGCCGCCCAGGACGGCATTGACGACCTGATCCAGCGCGCAGAACACCTCATGGCCCCAGGAGCGCGACATCAGAGCCGCGCCGCCGTAATGAACAGCGCGTCGATCTGCTCGTTCGTCAGCCCGATCGCCGGCCCGAGCTGCGAAATAAACCCGTTGTGCCGCTCGAAGTTGTTGCTCATCGTCCATGCGTTGCGCGCGACCTTTCTGGCCGTCGCGTCCTGGATCGCATCAATAGCAGCGTCGACAGCCTCATCGAGACCAGCGCGAATCAGCGCCTCTCGCCCCTGGCGCATCGTCACGCTCGACGGAACCGGGATCACCTGGCGCTGGCCGACGGAGAAATCCTGCCCGTCATAGGTATCGCCGGGCTGCACGTCCGTGCCCGGCGTCACTGTTACCAGCGTCGAGTGATCGTCCTCGGGTGGAGTGAGCCCCTCTGTCGTTGCCACCACCAGACCGGACCGCACATGCGCCCAGACGGTCATAGCAATTCCTCCAGGCCGAGCGCGGTGTCGAATCGCGTTGGCATAGACCACGGCATCTTCTGCGCGCCAGTGAACCGCCCGACAAAGCCGAATTCCTGCGCGTTCGCCATGTCGGCGATGTCCGGAACGAAAAGCACCTCGTCATGGATGCCCGCGCCACGCCGGGCATCCATCAGCTTGCCGCGCGAGGTCGAGTCCAGTCGGGTCAGCGGGATCTCGGCCGTGCGATATCGCCGCTTTTGCTGGAAAAGAATCGATCCGCCCAGCGAGCGCTCGACCTCGGTCAAATCATTCCAGTCGATCGTCGCGCCCACGCTCATGTAGTCGGTGAGCCCGCCGAAGACACCCACCCGGCCAGCCTGCACATAGTTCAGCGGGTTGCTGGTGTCGGTGATCTCGCACTCGATATAGCGGGCCGTCATGGCAGCGGAGTGCACATAGATCACGTCGAACGGATAGCCGATGATCGAATCATAGGTGCCGCTCGGGAAATTGCGCATGACCGAATCGAACGACATCCGCCACGCGTTGACGGTCCCGCTGGTGCCGCCCTCAGTGCCGCCGCTCGACGTGCCGAAGTCCAGCTTGATCGTGGCAGCGCTCGACAGATTGTGCGATCGAAGCGCGAACGCCTGAACCGAGTAGGTCGCGCCCAGATCGACGATGAATTTTGTCGAGGTCGCGTCATCGTTCGTCGAGCGCGCCACCTGATCGAGCGGCCGGGTCGCGAGGTTCGTCACCGGATAGGACGCGTTCCACGATCCGCCGGTGATCGTGACGCCGTGCGCCCGGTTCGGATAGCCAAGAAACATCGCGCCCATCGATCAGCCCCAGAGAGAAAAAGTCACGCGATCGCCGCCGAAGTCCCACTCGGTGGCGATCACCTTGAACGACGTGGCAGACGTGAGCCCGAAGCGCGAATGCTGCAGCGTCACGGTGTTTCCGAGATCTACGGTCAACAAAGACGCCGAGATCCGCGCGGTGACGCGGTAGACCGCGCGCAACGCCTTGAACAGGGTTAGTTGACGGGTCGCCTCAGTCGTCGGCGCGGCCACGCTGTCCAGGTTCAGGCAGTAGCTGTCGCGCGTCACTGCCTGCGCGTGCGGGTTGTTCGTGAGCGTCGTCGAATCGGTGGTGACGAACTCTTGCCACTCATGATCGAGGTCGGCCGCCACCACGAGCGACGGCACGCCATAAATGCTGTTCTTAGTCCAGCGCTTATACCAGCGGGTGGTGATCGACCAGATCGGCGCGGTAAGTCCGCCCGACACGTCACGGACGATCTCGGTCGAGTTGTACTCGGTGAACGCGTAAACGCTCGATCCCGAATAGGTGTCGACCTTGCCGATTCTGAGCACGCCAGCGCGGTCGAACCCGAACCACAGCCCGCCGCCGTTGGCGACCTTGCTCATGGCGCTGAGCGCGGTCTCGGCGTCCTTCACGTAATAGCCCGAGTTGATCGTGGGCGACGCATCCAGCGCGCTGATGTCCGCCGACGAGATGTCGCCCGACGAGACCCCCGCACGCTGGGCCATTGTGCTCAGGCAGTTGTGGCAGAGCTTGCCGGTCGTGTCGCTGAAACTGATGTCGCTGGTGACCTCGTAGGACCACTGATTCCCGAGTCGAAACGCGCCACCAGTCGGCCAGCGCTTCGTCGCGCCGCTCGATGGCGCCGTCGAGAACAGCGCCGCCTGGCTCGCGTAGTTTGCCTCGCGCGACAGGACCAGGCCGCCGGCCTTCTCGTATCGGCCGACCGTGGCCGCGTCATACGCGCCATCGTGGCAGACATAGATCGTGTTTCCCGCGTCGTCATTGATGAGCACAGGACTGATGTTGTAGCAGTCCCCGACCCCCCAGGGCTTGCGAACGCCGGCAGCCCAAGACTCGCCCTCGAGCGTTCCGGTACCGGCGAAGAAATTCTTGGCGAGCGGCACCTCGAGCTCGGCCAGTCGGTCCCGCAGCGCGATCGTCATGCGCTGCAGCTCGATCCGGCAGAAGCGCATCTTCATCTTCAGGACGCTGGTCCAGCTGCTCGAGGGCTCGCCCGCGTAGGTCAGGGCGAACACCTCGTACTCGTTGCCGGCCAGGTAGTACGCGCGCCACCCATCCAGGCCGCCGTCCATGTTGTTCAGCTCGACCGCCCCGTATCCCTGCTCGACCGGGCCGAACGCCGCTGCGTCGCGGAACATCTGCCGCGACACGCTGCCCGGGTTCATCAGGCGGCCCTCGATCCGCGTGCTGGCCGGCGTGTCGGTGCTACGAGTCACCCAACCGGGACCGGTCGTGAAATACGCCGTCTGGGCCGACCCGCCCGAGTCGCGATAACTGATCTTGGCGACGTAGATCATGCGGGCCGCACGCTCGCCATCGTGGCGACGATGTTGATCCGCTCGAAAGCGCTGCGCATCAGCTTCAGTTCGCCGATGACGACCGTATTCGCCTCAGATTGCGCCTTTCCGATCGCCCGCTGGTCATCGCGCTGTTCCCGCGCCACCTCGAGCAGCGTTTCTTGCGACCGGCTGATGGTGGCGGTCGACGTGGCAGTCGACGTGCTGGACGCCAGCAGGTCCGCCGCTGGGTCGCCCGATTCGCCGACCTTGCGCGGCTCGCGCTTGTCGTACATGCCCAGCCGCCCCGGCCCGATGCCTTCGGGCGAGTCCATCAGGCGCGGGTCAAACCCGGGCAGCGGGGTGAATCCGTCCAGCGAGGTCGGCAGCCCATCGCCGCCGGTAAGCGTGCGCGGGTCGTAGCCAGTGAGCGACGTGAACCCGTCGAGCGCGTTCGGCGTGACAGAGCCGCGGACCGGCCCCATCGCCCTGCGCTCGGCGATCTGCGCATCAGTCAGGATCGGCTGCCACGCGGCCTCAGCGGCCACCAGATCCTTGGCCTGCTGGATGATCGCATCCATGCTCGCCGACGTGACCGACGACAGGTCAACGCCCGCAATAAAGTCGCGCACCGACGCCGGCAGGTTGGACGCCTTCAGGCCGGCCAGGATCAGCTTGGCGGTCTCGTCGCCGAGCCCTGCCTGCAGCGCCGCGTCGTCGCGCCCGATGTCGCGCCCGGCCGTGTTGTCGTAGATGCTGCGCCCGGTGGAGTCGCGCAGGAATGAGGCAATCCGGTTGCCGGCGGTGCCTTGCGGGTCTGAATCGAACCCCAGGCCCAGCGACAGGCCGGCGGACGATCCGCCGAGTTGAGTGGCGAGGTCCGTAATGCCGGCCAGGGCGGACTGGCCGAGTTGGCTGGTCTCGCTGTCGGCGCCGTTCGGGGTAAACAGGCGCTCGCCGGTGGTCGAGAACGAGCCGCCCGTCTTCGGCCCGCCGCGCTTCTTGCCCAGGATGCCCAGCAGCGCGACGCCGCCGGCCAGGGCCCAGCCCCAGCCGGGGATTGCGCCGAGCGTGGACACCAGCGACGAACCAGCCCCGGTCAGCCCGACGCCGACGCCGCCCACGGTCTCAGACAGGCCGAGCATGGTGCCCAGGCCGCTCGTGGCGAACGTCGTCGCAGCGCCGCCCACACCGGTACCGGCGCCGAACAGGCTCGCCAGGCCACCGCCGCCCGACAGCAGGTTGCCGATTCCGCCGAGCGTACTCGCGCCGTTGGCAACGCCAGCCACGCCGCCGGTGGACGCCCCTGCCGTGCCAGCCGTCCCCAGCCCAAGCAGCGACATCAGCGAACCGGCCGCGTTCTGCGCGATCGGCTGAATGATCGGCTTGAGGATCAGCGTCTTGAACAAGTTTTTGAGCGTGTCGGCCATGTTCTTGCCGAAGTCCTTCCCGCTCTCGAAGCCGCGCATCAGCGCGTCCGTCAGGCTGTTGCCAATGTCGGTCGCCTGCTTGTCCCAGGCTTCCTTGGCCTTGGTCGCTTCGTCTTGAATCGCGGTCAGCCGGGCGCCCTTGCGGATCTCGGCGGCGTTCGCGCGGTAGGTCTGCGTGAGCTTGACCAGCGCGTCGTATTCTTCGCCCAGGCCGCCCACCATCGCGAGCTGGTCGATGCGCTGCTCGATGAGAGCGGCCTTGTCGTCCCATCGTTTCGCGGTGAGATTGCCGAGCGCCTCTTTTGACAGGCCGATTTGCGCGGTCTCGTCCTTCGAGGTCTGCAGCGCCTTGTCAGCTTCGGACTGCTGGGCGGTGAGCGCCGCGGACTCGGCGTTGCGCATCTTCGACAACTCGGCCAGCACGGCCATGCGCTCTTTCTCGGCCTGTTTGAGTTTGTCGGTCTCGTCTTTCTGCGCCTTCACCGCGTCTTTGCTCACCTGCTGATCGGCGGCCAGGTTCTTGATCGCGGCGGCGTATTGCTCGGTGGTGATGCGGCCGGTTTTCTGCAGCGTTTCGAGTTCGCGGACCTTGGTGCTGTAGTCCTTCGAGATGCCAAGCGCGTCGAAATAGGCGTCGTTCAGCTTCTTGGCCTGCTTCTCGGCTTCGGTCTCGGCCTTGGTGCGCGCGCTGATCGCGTCCTTCACGCCGCCCTGCTCGATCACGAGTTTTTTCACCTGCGCGACGTACTCGGTCTCGCTGATGATGCCCTTCTCGCGGGCCGCCTGAAGCATCGTCAGGTTGGCCTGATAGTCCTTGTGTTGGCCGGACAGCGACTGCGCGAAAGCGCTGTACTTGGATTTCAGTTCGTCGACCGCCTTAGCCTCGGCCGCCATTGCCTTGATGCGCGCATCGTCGCCGACGCCGCCTTCCATCGCGCCGCCGGGCGTGCCAGTCGTCCGCCCAAGCTTCAGCAGTTCGGCCCGCGCCTGATCCCGCGCAGCGACAGCCTCGGACCGTCCGTACATGCCGAGCTTTCCGCTCGCCAGGTCGGCCTCGGCCTTTTTCAGCCGCTCAGCCGCCGGGCCGCCCCCCTGGTCGTCCAGGATCTTCAGCCATCCCATCAAGCTGCCGCCGCCGGTCTCGGCCTTCATGAGCTTGATTCGCTCGGTCACACCGGCAAGACCGGACGAGATCCCGGAAAAGAACTTCGCAATCGATGACGCGGCGCCGCTGTCGGCCACTACTTTCATCAGGTCGGAAAACTCGTTCTTGACCCGCGTGAACTCCCGCGCCGCCGTTCCCGCCGCATCCGCTGACGCCTGGCCGAGTTCCTTTTCCAGTTGCTTGGCGAACTTCGGCAGGAAATCCTCGGCGATCACCTGCCCGGCCTCGAGCATCTTGCCGAGTTCGGACGTGCTCACGCCCATCGCGCGGGCGGCGATCTGGAAGGCGCCCGGCAGACGCTCGCCAAGCTGGCCGCGCAGTTCCTCAGCCTGGAC
>OFRF01000434.1_pt1 | contig 10192 bp, 26 predicted proteins | sample 1543081 | NCBI WGS metagenome assembly OFRF01 (sample SAMN07774232, study PRJEB24372) | wastewater metagenome
TAATTGATGGAATTTCAAATGCAATGAAAGAATATAAATTTAACATCCGTTCTTGTGGAGTGAATGAATATCGTCCATGCAAGAATGGTCAAATGTTGTCCAATGGAGAGTTCAAAAATCAAAATCTAAATAAAGATGTTGATGCTTTAAAGTCTGTTGATGGAATTTTTGATGGTCCCAAAAGTGGATACATCTTTGCAAAAATTGTAATTGGAGACGGTGGACACCAAGATAATGTTCTTCATGAAATTAATCAATATATTGATTGGGCAAAACAATATGGAGAATCTGATAAAATCTATGTTATGTTGATTGATGGGAAAGAATTTGGTATTCTAAAACAAAAACAAACAGATAATATCTGGGTAGTAAATCATATTGAGTTTCAGGAGAAGTTAATTGGCAACTAAACAATTATTAGGTCAATTTTACACAACATCAGATCCTTTCTTGGGATCTGATGCTTTTTCACTTTGGAATAATTTAAGACCAAAGAACACTAAAGTCATTGAACCATTTGCAGGTTCTGGATTATTATATTCTTATCTTGAGGAAGATTGGGTTGGATATGATATTGATCCAAAATTGGATAATATCATCAAACAAGATACAATTGAAAATTTTCCTACAGGATATCGTGTTTGTATTACAAATCCACCATATCTTGCAAAAACTACAATATCAAGACAAAAACTTAACGTAGAAATTGAATATCAAGATTTGTATTTGGATTGTTTGAAATTGATGTTGGATAATTGTGAATATGTTGCAGCAATTATTCCTTCAACTTTTTACAATACAAACTTATTTCAAAATAGATTGCTTGCTTGGGATAAGTTAGATAGAGAAGTTTTTTCTGATACTGATGTTCCTGTGGGTGTTGCGTATTTTGTACCAAATGTAAAAGACAAAACTTTTTATGTGAATGGAAAACAAATTAAAGAAAATGCACCACAAAAGGTGAAATCAAATCTTTCTTTTAATGTTTCACATGGCAATTATGTTTTGTGTGCTATTGATACTACAAAAGGAAGGAATATTCATGTTCACAATGATCTGAATAGTTTTGATAAAGAAAAATATCTAAAGCATACTTCTAGGAATTATTCATTGTTTCATTCACCAGGAGTATTGGATATTGATAAAGTTAATTCAGTTATAAATGAGTGGAGAACTGAAACGAATGATTTTTATCTTACATCATTTAAGTCCACAATGAAAAATGGATTATACAGGAAAAGAATCAACTTCAATATCCTTAAATGGATTACATCTTTATGCTGATGTGCCACTTGGTGAACCGTCCACTCCACTCCCCAAAAGCACCTCGAGGATGCTATAATTACGGAGTAATCAATCAAAATCCTGATGTCCACAAGATCCAGAATTGGAATTCAACTTTCTGATGGTTCTATATTATCTTCCTATCATCATTATGATGGTTATCCTGAATGGTTGGGACGTATTCTAACTACTCACTACAATGCAAAATCTCTTGCCGAAGAATTGATTGATGGTGGTGATATGACTTCCTGCTGGACTGATGAACGTTGGGATGATAGTGGTGTGAAGGGTGTTTATGGTCCTCAATATTACTCTGCCCGTGGTGAAGATATTCCACCTAGTCTTGATAATACTCTTGATGAGTATCTAACAGATAGTGAAGATTATTCTTATCTTTATCGTAATGGTCAGTGGGTATGTTATGATACTAAAAGTTGGAGTGAAACATATCTTCAACAAGTAGAAATTCCTTCTGGAGCACTTGCAATATAATGAAATCAACTCAATTCATTTACATTTATCTTGGTGTCATTGCTATTCTTGGATGGAATATCTGGGCAATTCAAAGGGATGCCAAACTCTTAGAAGCATATGATTATCAAAAAGGAAAAATAGAGTTCTGTAGTTCACAGGCAGGATGGCACCCTGATTGTAATGATGATAAAATATATAAAAGATATTATGAAAAAACTGTGAAGGAAGGTATTTCTAAATGAAAAGAAAGTTCGTAAGTGTTGAACCAATCTCAGTGATTGCAAAGAATAGATTTATGGAAGATATGCAATCTTTACATTCTTGTGTAGTCCAAAAAGAACAAGAAGATATGATTTATCTTTCATCTATCAATAAATGTTATTTCTTTTGGTTGCCGAGAGAAGGAAATGAGCACTGGAAGGTAGTTAAATCGTAAATAAAGACCACTTCCCAAACTGGCACATAACACTCCCAAAGGCACCTTGGAGGTGCTATAATTACGGAGTAATCAACCAAATGACCTCAAATGTCTGCTCTTTATCTCAAAGGGATGAAAGATCGTCAAGAACTCATATCAGCAGTTTATGATGCCTGTATGTTATTGGTGGATGTTTATGATGCTGGTGATATTTTAGATGTTTATAATGAGGTCAAACTCCCTGATGCCTATAATCTTAGGTCTACTGCTAGTGAAATCTGTAATCTCATTTCTGAAGGTTCAATCAAATGACTGAAAAAACGATTTCTGTTCAATTTACAAATCAAGAGCTATTTGACCTTCGTCTTGCCTTGTGGGATTATCGTTCTAGGTGGTTTGATTTATATCACAAAGGTTTGGAAGGTGAAATGCCTCAAAACTTTGATGTAAAAGGTGCTGAGTTAGTTTATGAGGATGTACGAAAACTTCAAGAACGTGTAATTCATTTTAATGAGAACTTCGATGACTACTGATGTGAGACTATCTGTCAATGAAATGGAAGTGCTAATGGAAGCACTTCAATTGATTGATACAAAAGACGAAGACTTGATACATCAAAGAACTGATGTATCACTTCCTTCTTTGTATAATAAACTCTATTCCACAGTGGAGAAACTTCAAAATGACTAAAACACAACTTCAAAGACTTATAGATGATATAACAGATGCTATTCGTATGGGTCAAGTTGCAATTGATGATAAGGATAAAGGTTATCCTTATATTGCTGGTTACTATGGTAGTTTACTTCAAGAAATCAAATTCAAATTATTACAAGATCTCAAATGAACTCAACGATTGTTTATGCATATGCTGAAATAGAAAAAGCATATAATATCCTCAAAGAAGTTGTGAAAAGAGAAAACAAACTTCACGAAATGGATATGACCATAATGAATTTTCATCTTGATAATCTTGAAGATGAGATATTGCCTTTATTGGAAGAAATAGTATATTTTGATCCCACACCTTGAGACCCCTTGTGCCACTTGTAGGACTGTCCACTACATCCCCCAAAGCACCCCCAGGGGTGCTATACTTACGAAGTAAGACACCAAAAGCAGATGACCATTAGGTTCAATCAAGACATTCACACAAAACAAACAGTTTATGTGATCGTAAATGAACTTGGTGTGTGTATGTATCTCACCACTTCCATCACTGATGCAATCAAACTTGTACAAAAAGGTGCTGTTTAAGTTATTATGAACTTCACACAATCAACAACAAAATGAAAAACTTCGATCTATTTCAAACTCTTGTAATTGTTGGAGTTGTTGTTATTTTCGTATTTGCTCCTATTGTTGGTGCAAGTCGGGTAATCGTAACTCAACAAGTACTCAATCAAGAATGTGGGAGTAACTATTCTTTCCTTCAAGTTGCTCTTGCTGGAAATAATCTCTCCCGCATCTGCCAAATCAAAAATCAAACCATCACCATCAAATGACACTCTCCAAAGAACAATTTGCCAAACTGGTTGAGAACTATGTTTCACAGATTATAGAGGGATTGGATATTGACAGTATGGAAAGTATGCTCTTTGATGTGCTCACTCGTGAGTATGAGACTTATACTGAAGAGCAGATCTTAAGTGAGATCAAAGATTTATATAATGAAGAATATGCTCAGGAGTTATTGGAGAGTGTAAAATGACACAAACCATTTACGTTAGATTCTCTTATGAGAATAAAGTTTCAGAAGAGGTTCCCATTCAAACTCAGTTAGATCTATCAAAGAACTCTAACAGAACAAGGTTACTCAATCGACTGCTAAAATCAGTTCCTGATTGTACTGAAGTCTCACTACCTGCAATGAATAATGTTCTCTACAAATCACCACTAAACAAATGACACGCATTGCCCCCAACATTTCACTTCTCAGACTCAAAGAACGTGTGCAGAGTTTGATAGATCAACAGGGTGAAGATGCTCCTGTGTGTGCATTTATCTTCACAAATGAGGATATATTTGTGATGGATAAAGATGGCAATCCTGATCCTGTGCGACGTGAGATTGCAGAAACTGTATTACTTAACCTTGATTATTACGATCACATTTATGCTGAAATCTTTAATGTTATTGAACAAGAACTTGCTGAAATCCAATGACAACTCAACAACTTCATATAGTGAGGATCAGGAATTAAATGTTAAGATGTGCCAAATTGTAGTAGACAACTTTGACAAATTCTTTGACTTTTAGACATCATACTGATATAATTAGAGTGTACTCTGTAAACCTATGAATTTCACTAAATCACTTGTTGAATACGAACAAGATCTCAAGACAGCAAAGAAAACCTATGATAAACTTTGTAAACAATATAAAAGATGTAGGAGTTCTTATCAAGCTGAAATGCTTGCCGAAGATATTGAAGATGCACGTCAAGATGTAATTGAACTTCAAATCATTATAAATGAAATCTATCAAAGTAAGAAACTTGCAGAAGTTCAGTTATAGCTTGTGCCACTTGTAGGACTGTCCACTACATCCCCCAAAGCACTCCTGAGTGTGCTATACTTGTAGAATACAAGTTCAATGAGGTCACAATGATTGATGATGAAATGAAATCTCACGATGATTATGAGTCTTTTGCCAAGTATCTTGGTGTTGATTATGAAGATTATGCAGAAATGATTGGTGATTTTGAACTTTGTGAAAATATAATTGATGTTGAATATACTTTGGTAAACTTCTAATTTTACTATGGGAATGTGTTTGCCCTAAAAGTTACACGTCCTTTAATTCCTTTGCATTTATTATTATGTCTGCTAACTCCACTTTTCTTCAAACTGCTGCAACTTTGGCTGATACCAACCCTCTTGCTTCTCAGTTTATTGTTGATTTGACTAATGCAGAACTCGTTTCTGAAATGGTTGATGCTATTGATGCTTATGACCAAGCAGTTCTTGATGCTCATACTGATGTAGTTGCTGTTTGATTAAATAGAGGGGGACTTATTGCTCCCCTTTTTGTGTCCTGATAGCTCAGTGGATTAGAGCAATTCACTTCTAATGAATTGGTCGTTGGTTCGAATCCAACTCAGGACGTTTTGTAAACCCTTTTGTGAGGCATTATGAAAATTAAAGTTGTCTCGGATTTGCATTTAGAATCATGCGAACAAGGTCATGGAGTTCCTAACCTTGGGGAAGGTGAAGTTATTATTCTTGGTGGAGACATTCTTTGTGCCCGTCACTTTAAGAAAAATGGTAATCTTAAGAAAGTTTATAATGATTTTCTAAAGAAATGTGTTGATAACTTTGATGAAGTTCTGTATCTTGCAGGAAACCATGAGGCATATGGATATAACTATGAAGGAACTTGGGATGTTATTGCAGAGCATATACCATCTGGTATTCATATTCTTGAGAACGATTATGTAAAAATCAAGGATTGGGTATTTCTTGGAGCAACTCTATGGACTGATTTTCGTAATGAGAATGCTTTGGAGATGATGGAAGCAGCACAGTGTATGAATGATTATAAGGTCATTCGTATTGGTTCTAACTATCGTAAGATGAACCCCGATGATACTCTCAAGTTTCATAAGAAATCTAAACTATTCCTTCAACAAAAGTTGGAACAGTTTAAGAATACTAAAACTTGGGTACTCACACATCATGCCCCATCATATCAATCTGTACATCCAAAATACAGAAATTCTGGTATTGCGAATGGTGCTTATGTAAGTGACCTTGATGATTTGATTTTGGATAATCCTCAAATCAAATACTGGTCTCACGGTCACACCCACGAAAGTATGGATTATATGATTGGTGGGTGTAGAGTTATATGTAATCCTCATGGTTATTATAACGGATACAATACCCAAGGAATGAATCTAAACTTTGACCTCAACTTTGCGGTAGACACTTCCCGAACTGGCACATAACACCTCCAAAGGCACCTTATGTGTGCTATAATTACAGAGTAATCAACCAAAAACAGATGATCATTGTAACTGCTGCTGATTATGGTTGTGTTTTTGCTCTATCTCCTGACAGTGAGGAATTGTGCTATTCTCCCATCTATGAGAATGGAAGTATCAATTTAGAAGAATTTGCTAATGTAGATTCTGATTCTATGGATATGGATACTATGGAATTATTTGATATTCGTAATCGTCTTATCCAATTATCTCAAGTCTAATGAAAGTTCCAAATTGGGTTCACAATTCAGGTAAACAAAAGAATACTAAAGGCACTTGCAAAGGACAACTTAAAGCAAGAAAGCAAGCACTTCAAGCACTCAAACTCAAACTTAATTTCAAATGACTTTCACTGATTTCAAACAAATGCAACCCACTGCAACTGCACAAGCAAAAAGTGTTTTAGATTATGTAGAACTTCTTTGTCAAGTTCTGCGCACTAACTATCAAACTTATGCAATACAACTGCATAGATCAAGTATTGCAAAAGATGAGAATGTAGAATATCATCAACAAAGAATTGATGAGTTATGTGAAGGTGAAGGTGTAGATGAGTTTGTGTATGAGAAAGGTAGAAAGTATGCAAAGATTTTGCATATTACTAATCCTGGTGGTTCAAAATCAGTTCATATGTTTGTAGATATGGTAACTGGTGATTGCTACAAACCAGCATCATACAAAGCACCTGCAAAGGGTATTCGTTACAATCTCTTGAATGATAGTTCAAGAGAAGAAATGTTACGCAGAGCAGATTGGAGCGGTGGATATTTGTACGCAAGATAAGTCATGAATGATCAATTCTATGAAGGTTTAGAGGTATATTATCACAAACAAGCTGGAGTAGTTCAATTTATTTGTGATAGTTATATTGTGGTGTGTATTGCTCAAGGTGATAGTAAAATTCATAATGTCTGTTTGGTTGTATATCCTCAAAACTATCAGTACATCACATTATTCAAACAATCTCAAAAATAATGGAATTCAACAAACTTGTAATTCTTTCAACTGCTCACCTGCATCCATTGGAGGCAAAAGTTATTAATAGCTATGCCTATGTTGCTAGTCCAGAATGTTCGCTTCTTCTTACTGATACTTCAAGTAGAGAGTTTTATAAGGAAGGTGGACTTGTTTGTTTATCAGAATTACTAGAGCAACTCAAAGATATAGCAGATTATGTATTGTTTGACCCTGATGCAAATGTGTGGAATGTTTATAAATCTTACGATTGGTAATCCCTTGTGCCAGTTGCGCAACTGTCCATAACATCACCCAAAGGCACCCTGGAGGTGCTATAATTACAGAGTAATTCACCAAAAGTTCTTCATGGATCGCTCTCAAGTTATTGCAAAAATTCAATCAATATTGAAATTGCAAAATGGGACTGAGTTTGAAGGTGAAGCATCTGCTGCTGCAAAGATGATTGATAAACTTTGCAAGCAGTATGGAGTTACAGTTACCGAAGCAACTGTAACTCAAGTTATGGATGAAGAATTTCTAACATTCAAAAAATCCAACTATGCTTATAAAATGATACTAAATGCAATTGCTATCTTTTATGATGCAAAAGCATACATATCAAACTCTGGTGATCTAAAATCATTACAAATTGTTGGAAGTGAGGCACAACAAATTCAAGTAAGATTGTATTTTGATTACTTGATACAGGTAATGGAAAAAGAATGTGAACTTGCACATAAAGCAGAAAAAGTTATGTCCTCACTTACTCAATCTCCAGTTGCTCGTAGTTTCAAACTTAACTTTCGTAAGGCATTTGCAGATAATATTGCAATTAGATTACTTGAAATGAAGAAAGAAGAAGGTAGAACACATGAAGATGCAAAAGTAGTACAAGATAAAGTTTCTACTTTGAAATTAAGTCGTGCCCCTAAAATGAAAGGTGCAAATGGTGAAGGTGCATTTGCTGGTGCAGGTTGTGGGTCTTCAGTATCACTCAACAGGCAAGCATCAGGTTCATCTCAAAAGGCACTTTCAGGAAGTTAGATAATACCATGTGCCAGTAATCGCGCTGGCACATAACATCCCCAAAGGCACCTTTAAGGTGCTATGATTACAGAGTAATTCCCCAAAAACTATGCAACTGTCTGCTATTTCTAAAATTTCAGGAGAACCTTCTATGGTTGTAGATTTCTTTCCTATTATGGGTTCTACTTCATTTATCTACAAGGTATTGAAGTTTAGAGGAGTAGATACCATGAGTACATCTTGCATTAGTGCAGAAAGATTCTACGCTGAGTGTGCAGAGCGTATTGATTTAGGTTATGATGTTACAGGTTTCAATACTGAACCAGTAAATGTTAATCCTATGAATGGTGCATGTTGATGACTGAAGAAACACTTGATTTGTTTTGTGAACATCCTGATTGCGTAGATGTTGATTGTGCAGATGAATTTGCTATTGATATGGAAGCACTTGCTGCTAAGTATGAAATTACTGTTGATTATCTAATTGCGGAGTTCTTATTATAATACCATGTGCCAGTAATCGTACTGGCACATAACATCCCCAAAGGCACCTTGGAGGTGCTATACTTACAGAGTAATCCACCAAACCAACACACTTTCATGACTCTTACTGTTGATGACCTCGACAATCTATTGTCTCTCATAGATTTTCATGAACCTGAAGATTATGATACAATCAAGGAAACTTGGGGTTTTGATGTTGAGGTTCTACGTGATAAGATATGTGATATGTTAACTCTTGCAAATCAGGGTTGATAATATAATATGCAACTTCATTCGTATCAGCAACGCGCTATTGATGCACTTTCGATTCATTCAAAGGGAAAAGTTTTTATGCCCACAGGTGCAGGAAAAACATTAGTGATGATGGAAGATTTATCAAATCGTATTGCTAAATCAAATACACCACTTACGATTGTTGTTGTTGCCCCGCGTATTTTACTTGCAAATCAATTATCGAATGAATTTGAAGAATATCTAAAAGTTGAAAATATATGTATTACACATGTTCATAGTGGAGAAACTCATCATTATAGTACTACAAAATCAAATCAAATTGCTGCATATAATAAGATAGTAAAAGCACTTAGTGCTCATCATTTGATTTTTACAACTTATCATTCATTGGATAAGGTAAATGATGCAAATTTAGATTTAGATGTTGTATATTTTGATGAGGCACATCATTCTACAAAACCTATGAATAGTGTTGGTGTTGCTCGTACATCATTTACATCAAATCACTGTTATTTCTTTACTGCAACACCGAAAAATGCGATGAATAACAGTGAAGTATATGGTTCAAATATTATCTCAGTTAGTGCACCAGAATTGATGAGTGCTGGAACTATACTTTCGCCAAAAGTTGAAACTTATGAATTTGATGAAGTTCGTACAAAAGAAAATGCCTCAAATATTGATGCAGATAATATTATCAATATTGTATTGAGTATTACTGATACTGAAGCACCCAAGATATTAGTTGCTGCACCATCTACCAAAATCATATGGGAAGTTCTTTCTCATACTTCACTTTCTCGTGATTTGGTTGAAATGGGTTATGTAATTATGCACATCACATCTAAACATGGTGCATATATCAATCATAAGAAAGTATCCAGAGAAGTATTCTTTGATAAACTAGTATCTTATGGTAAAGATAATAATCAAAAGCTAATTGTATTTCATTATTCAATTTTATCAGAGGGAATCAATTGCCCTGGACTCACTCATTGTATTATGTTGCGTAATCTTCCTGTAATTGAGATGTTGCAGACTATTGGTCGTGTGATAAGAGTTTCTCAAGAAGATAGAAGTGCAATGCAAGATAAAACTCTTGCTGTTGGTCAATATTCATTATACAAAAAACCTTATGGTAAAATCATTATTCCTGTATCACAAGGTTATGGTGCAAACATCGCAAAAAGAATGCAAATGATTGTGGATGCAGTATTTGTTCAGGGACAGGTTATTACTACATAATATGTGTTACACATAGAAATATGGTATTTCAACCAAAGTACAAAAATTCAGGTAATGATACAAAA